>Ga0209125_1000403_pt1 | contig 58256 bp, 55 predicted proteins | sample BarGraIncub1131A_FD_184503 | JGI IMG/M metagenome (GOLD analysis project Ga0209125, IMG submission 184503) | Arctic peat soil microbial communities from Barrow, Alaska - Barrow Graham LP Incubations 11-31A (SPAdes) (version 2) | ecosystem: Environmental > Terrestrial > Soil > Wetlands > Peat... | reverse complement strand
CCGGCCAGCTGGCCGATTTCCTGCGCCGCGATTTGCGAGCGCTCGGCCAGTTTTCTCACCTCGGCGGCAACCACCGCGAAGCCCTTGCCGTGTTCGCCGGCGCGCGCCGCTTCGATTGCGGCGTTGAGCGCCAGTAGGTTGGTCTGGTAGGCAATGTCGTCGATGATGCCGATCTTCTTGGCGATCTGCTTCATCGCCGCCACCGTCTCGGTCACTGCCAGGCCGCCGTCAGCCGCCTTTGCCGTCCCATCGGCCGACATGGTATTGGCCACCTTGGCGTTGTCGGTGTTCTGCTTGATCGAGGCCGACATCTGCTCGACCGACGCCGAGGTTTCCTCCACGCTCGCCGCCTGTTCGCTCGACGCCTGCGACAACGATTGCGCCGTGGACGATATCTGCCCAGTGGCGCTGGCCAGCGTTTCCGTCGTCGCATTCACCTCGGCGATGATTTGCGCCAGCTTCGCCACCGTATTGTTGACCGTATCCTTGAAGTCCTTGAGCTGGCCCTTGTAGTCCCCCTTCACCGTCTTCGTGAGGTCGCCTTTCTCCATCTCGAGCAGCACGGCGACCGCTTCATTGACCGGCAGGATGATACCGTCGAGCGTTTTGTTGACGCCGGCCACCAGCTGCTTCCATCCACCCTGGAACATGCCGGCGTCGGCACGCTTGTCGAGCTGTCCGTTGGCTGCCCCCTGGATGATGATGTCAGTCTGCGCCAGCAGGTCGCTCATCATCTTGACCGTGCCATTGAGATTGCCCTTGATCACGTTGTACTGGCCCTTGTACTCGGTGGTGATCATCGGCGGAATGACCCCTTTGGCGATCTTGTCCACATAGTCGGCGGTGACGTTGAGCGGCTCGACGATATTGGTTACCGTCTGGTTCACCCCGCTAACCAGCTCCTTCCAGCCACCTTGGAACATGCTGGCATCAGCGCGCTTGTCGAGCTGCCCGTTGGCCGCCCCCTGGATGATGAGGTCGGTCTGTGCCAGCAAATCGCTCATCATCTTGACCACGGCATTGAGGTTGCCCTTGATCACGTTGTACTGCCCCTTGTATTCGGTAGTGATCACCGGCGGAATGACCCCTTTGGCAATCTTGTCCACATAGTCGGCGGTGACGTTGAGCGGCTCGACGATATTGGTTACCGTCTGGTTCACGCCATTGACCAGTTCCTTCCAGCCGCCCTGGAACATCCCAGCGTCAGCACGTTTGTCGAGCTGCCCGTTGGCCGCCCCCTGGATGATGATGTCGGTTTGCGCCAGCAAGTCGCTCATCATCTTGACCGTGCCATTGAGATTGCCCTTGATCACGTTGTACTGGCCCTTGTACTCGGTAGTGATCGCCGGCGGAATGACCCCCTTGGCGATCTTGTCCACGTAGTCGGCTGTGACGTTCAGCGGCTCGACGATATTGGTCACTGTCTGGTTAACGCCATCGACCAGCTCCTTCCAGCCACCCTGGAACATGCCGGCATCGGCACGCTTGTCGAGTTCGCCATTGGCTGCCCCCTGGATGATGATGTCAGTCTGCGCCAGCAGGTCGCTCATCATCTTGACCACGGCATTGAGGTTGCCCTTGATCACGTTGTACTGGCCCTTGTACTCGGTAGTGATCACCGGCGGAATGACCCCTTTGGCGATCTTGTCCACATAGTCGGCGGTGACGTTGAGCGGCTCGACAACATTGGTTACCGTCTGGTTCACCCCGCTAACCAGCTCCTTCCAGCCACCCTTGAACATGCTGGCATCAGCGCGCTTGTCGAGCTGCCCGTTGGCCGCCCCCTGGATGATGAGGTCGGTCTGTGCCAGCAAATCGCTCATCATCTTGACCACGGCATTGAGGTTGCCCTTGATGACGTTGTACTGCCCCTTGTATTCGGTAGTGATCACCGGCGGAATGACCCCTTTGGCAATCTTGTCCACATAGTCGGCGGTGACGTTGAGTGGGTTGACGATGTTGTCCACCGTGGCATTGACGCCCTGCACGAGCTTCCTGAATTCGCCCTGGTGCTTATCGGCATCGGCGCGCACCTCCAGACGGCCTTCCGCTGCCGCCTGAATCAGAACATCGGTATCGGCCACAAGCGAGCGCAGCGCAATCGTCATCTGCTGCATCGAGGCCATCAGGCTCGTCGTGTCACCGGGCTTCAGGTCGATCTTGGCGGACAGGTCGCCGCTGGCGATCTTGCTAGCAAGCTCGGCGGCGGTATCCGGTTCTCCTCCCAATTGGCGCAGGAGGGCGCGGGTGATGACCCAGGCGACGATGCCGACCAACAGCAGCGCCAGCGCGCCAATGATCAGCGAAACAATGAACGCGCTGTGCTTGATGGCGGCGGCTTCATCGGCGCCCTTCTTGCCCAATTCGGAGTTGTAGTCGAGTTCGACCTGGATCGCCTGTAACGCTTTCGCCGCCGCAGGAATCAACTGTTCTCTGACCGCGATTTCCGCATCTTTGGCCCGATTGGCTTTCGACAGTTCGAATACTTTCAGCCGCTGCAGGTTGTAGTCGGCAAGTTGTGACTTGACGGCCGCAAACATCGTCTGCTCCTTGTCGTCAGACATACAGCTCGCGCCACCACAGCCCTTGGTCTCATATGCGTTCAGCGCTTCATCGAGCTTGCTGGATGCCTCGTTGAGCTTGGCTTCGATCGCGCGTTTACCCGCCTCATCCGAAACGATGATATGGAACAGCGAACGTTCGCGGACGTCGGCCAACTGTTTCCTTATCTCGAAAAACACTTCGAAAGCCGGGATGGTATTGATGTTCGCGTAGTTGGTGGCCTCATAGACCTTGTTCGTCTGCTGTTGCCCCAGACCAGTGAGCAGGACGATGCCAAGCAGCGCGGAGCCGGCCAGCAGGGCCATCTTTGTTGCGACGGTGAATTTCATTTTCTATTTCCTGAAAGATTTGTAACGTCTTGCTGATCGGCTACGACCACTGGATCAACCGAACCTGCTGCGCAGGAAATTTCGGGAACCGAAGGAATGCGCGTCGCCGCGCCGCTCGCGCCGACCACCGTCGGGGGAGCCTTCTCCTGCCCTTCCCGCCGCAGCGCGCGCGACCACGTAGCCACCTCGAGACGCATGGTCAAACAGCCCCCACCGAGCACGGGGGGCGCAGACGGGGGACCGCAGGAATTTTCGCCGCAGCCAGTTCCGTGAGCCCTTCCAGGTCTGCCATTGGCACCGGCCGACTGAACCAGTAGCCCTGCACCTTGGCACAGCCGAACGCGGACAGTAGCGCCAGTTGCTCCGCAGTTTCGACACCTTCCGCGACGACTTCCAGACCCAGGTTGTCGGCCAGATCGATGATCGTCTTGATAATCGCCACGGCATCCGGGCTGCTTTCCATTTCGCTGACGAAAGAGCGATCGATCTTCAAGGTCCTGATCGGAAAACGCCGGAGATAGCTCAATGAGGAATAGCCCGTCCCGAAATCGTCGATCGCTAGGCGCACGCCGAGCGCCGCCAGTGCATGCAACGTCCGGCCGGCGACCGATGCCGCCTCGATCAGGATATTCTCCGTAATCTCCAGTTCAAGTTGCCCAGGGGCCAGACCTGTCGCCTGCAGGATGCCCTGCACGTCGCTGATCAGATTGCCATCGCGGAACTGGCGACCGGACAGGTTGACCGCCAGAATCACCGGGGCAAAACCCCGCTGCTCCCTGGCTTTGATCTGCGTGCACGCCGTTTGCAGCACCCATCGACCAACCGACGCAATCAGACCGTTTTCTTCGAGCATCGGAATAAAACGTGCCGGCGGTACCTCTCCATGCTGCGGAGAATGCCAGCGCAGCAAGGCTTCCAACGCGACCATTTGCCGCTCTTCGGGACAAATGATCGGCTGGTAGTAGATCTCGAATTCGCCATTCGCCAACGCACTACGCAAGGAGGCTTCGATGGAGAGGTCTTCCAGCATTTCCTCCTCCATGACCGAACTGAAATTTACGCAGTTGCCGCGTCCGGAAGCTTTGGCTTGATACATCGCAATATCGGCATGGCGTACCAGCGACTCGATGTCTTCGCCGTCATCGGGATAGGTAGCGATACCGATGCTGATTCCGGCATAGAGAACATGCCCCTCGATCTCGAAGGGTCGCGCAAAGGCGGACATCAGGGCTTCCGCAACGCGGTTTCCAGCATGCTGACCGTCAACGCCCTCCAGCAGAATCGTGAACTCGTCGCCTCCCAGACGAGCCACCGCATCCTGCTCGCGCACCACTTCGCCGATGCGCTGGGCCACCTGGAACAAGAGCCGATCGCCGGTACTGTGGCCCAGGGTGTCGTTGATTCTCTTGAAGCGGTCGAGGTCGATGAGTAGGAGGGAAAGTCTTCTTGCATCGCGCCGACCGCGCCGTATGGCCTGTCGCAGTCGATCCATGAACAGGCTGCGATTCGGAAGTTGGGTCAGCAGGTCAAAATTGGCCAGATGTTCCTGACGTGCGTCGGCCAGCACGCGCGCCGTCACGTCGCGGCCGGTCGCCACGAAATGGGTAATTTCCCCACCTGTGTCATGAATCGAGGTGATCGTTTTCTCTTCGTAATAAAGATATCCGGTCTTCCGCCGATTAATGAAGACGGCCCGGAAAACCTCTCCCTTCCGGAGAGCTTCCCAGAGTGCCGCAAAAAATTCCGGCGGATGCTCTCCCGACTTCAGCAACGAGGGCGTTTGTCCAACGACTTCTTTCGCGGAATAGCCAGAGTGCCGCTCGAACGCCGGATTGACGAACTCGATGATGCCGCATGCCGTGGCGATCATCACCGCATCGTCGGTCTGCATGATGGCGCGCACCAGCATACGCAGGTGCTCGGACACTTCGTTCTGCGCGGCCGGATCGCTCGGCAGCGTTCCGCTCAGCATTGCCATATCGCTGCCAAATGCTTGATCAAGTTCTAGTTGCATAGTGCGATCCGGGATAAGAAAGGCACGCGGTGGACGCCGCCGCGCCCGGCGTGCGGATGGAATCGCCCGATACCACGGCCCAAAGCGGCGGCCACACTGAACGTATCCACATGCACTGCATCAAGTGGAACAATCCGGTTGGCGCATTCGGGCAGAGCGATATTGAGGCGGCGGTTCATTCAGGGACTCCCTGGGTCGATCGAAGGAGAGCGGTGGGCAGGCTTCTTAAGCGTGCGATGAATCATGCCGGGAATGCCCCGCAACGTCAGTCAGCGATCACGGCATCTTCTGTCGGAATAAACGGATATTTCCGCAGGGTTTTCCGCGCGAAGCGGCAGGATTTCCTGACAGCCAAAGCCCCTGTTAGAAGCCCGAAAGCGACGCACCGGTGCGCTTGAATCCCGAAACCATGCGGACTGCAAGTGCGGCGGCACGCGCCCTATCGCTGGTGCGACTCACCTGGAGAACTCGCCGCCAGGCGACCACGGACCTTCGAACGGCCGAGCGCCGCCGCGTGGTGCGTCGCAATCAGGCGCGCGGAAGCCTGTTCCACGATGGGCGATGAGGCGACGATCACTCCCACGCTTTGCAGTAACGAGAGCAAATGGAGTCCGCAAAGATCGACCTCCGTGACTTCTGAAAGGTCGACCGATAACTGCTGATGGCGCCGCATCGCAGCGAAGACTTGGTCTTCCAGCGCAGGGTAAGACTCGTGAGTCATCCTGCCAGCCAACTTGAGGACAAACGGTGCTTCGGACGTGTTTTTCATGATTGCTCCAGGATTCTATTTATCGTGACGCCGCGCAGCGCCCTGCTCCGCCTGACTCGATTGCGCGCCAATCGTTTCCCTGCGCTCAGCATGATTGGGAGCGGCTGGCGCGCTTGATGCGAGAAGCCCTTTGGGCGGGCGATGAAGGCGTTTGATAAAGTCATGCTCCCGTTTCAACACGTCGAACATTTTTTCGGCAAGGCAGTCGGCGTCGACCTCCCTGGCCGCATCGTTCGCCCCAAACGAACTTGCTCCTGGCGTACTGCAACTCCACAGCGCCAGGCAAATGCCGGCGAGCAGCAGAAAGACGCCCAAGGCACCGGTCAAGAGCGCCGAGCGGCCGCTAGCGTTCGTCAGGGCGACAAAGAACCAGCTAGCCGAAAGACAGGCGGCAGCCCCCTGAGTAATGGCCGGCAGCCAGGCAAGTGCGGCGCGGCACTGGCTGAGGTCGCAATCCATGACACGGCCAATGCACCGCAGGATCATGCCGTGCGCTGCGTCACCCGGGACGGTTGGACATGTGCGCCGGCGTATGGGGTTATCGACTGCCGAGCGGTTCATTGGTGGAAACCATGGTCTGCCAGAAAAAAGGATTGCGGACGTTCGTGCCGTGCAGTGAATGATGCCGAGCCTCTCGCAAGGCGTCAGTCAGCGCCCACGGAATTTGCGGTCGGCATATACGGATTTCCCCTTGAGGTTATTCCCACAAACTTGCAGGCATTCCTGATTGCCGCGCGCTCGTGGATCGTATTGAATAGCCATTTAGGAAGCCGGCCTCGTCTGAACTACCGCAGGAAGACAATGCGTTTCCCTCCGGAATTGAGCGTGTCGAACCAGCGCTTGCGTACCCAATCCGCTTGCCGCAGCCAACCAGCGGCATAGTTATCCGGAGATTCAACATGGCCGACCCAAGGAGCCCGAAGTCGTATGAATAATCTCGTCCCCCCCTGCCAGAAGGACTTGAGCCAGCCGTGGCGGGCAACGCCTTCGAAGAGAAGCTCCAGGCACGCCAGGCGCAGCCGGCGGAAAGGCCACAGGCGACCGGCCGTCCGATTCATCTCAGAGTAATCGCCGCCCACGGCACGTCCGTCGGGCATGGACGATCAAACGAAATTTCCGGCGACGGGGCAAGCCTGCGCCTGAACACGATGCTGCCGGCGGGCCTGCGTATGCAGCTGCGATTTCTGTCGCCGTCCAGCGAACATTTCGATTACCTCGACGTCGGCGCGGAGGTGCTGTTTTCGGTCATGACTTCGGGAAGTCCACCGTGCCGGGTCGGCGTCAAGTTCGTCGGAGCCGACGCCGAATTTCGGCGTCGGCTCCGGGTCGTACTCCAGCGATGAACCGGGCCTGACTTTAGCCGCTTGCTGCGGCGCTCAGCGCCCGGGCTGTTTGGCCAAGGCGTCTTCGGCCAAGGCCAGCAGCCCGGGCTTGCTCACTTCCAGCAGCATGGGCAACTCGTCGATCAGCCACTGCAGGCTGACGGATGGCATCAGTCGATGGGCCTCGACGACGTCGCACGCGAGAGCCAGATCGGACGTCTCGGAGGTCTCAAGCACATGGCGTGCAGCATTCGACGCAATTCTCGTCAGTTGCGCACGCGCGGTCTCCGCACCGCGCAGGAGCTGAATGACCAAGGCAGGCAATTTCCAGAGTTCGGCACAATGCATGGTCAGCTGTTTGAAATTGAAGCCGCACGTCTGCGTCTGTGCCACGGCACTGCGCTGGGTGCGACCGGATAGCAGTTCTTCCCATGCGGCGCGCGGCAGTTCCGGTTCATAGACCCAGAGTAGCAATTCTCCGGCATCGGCCAGCAAGGCGGCAACGGCAATTTCTTCAGGATTCAAATCCTGGTGGCCGCTCGCCCAGCGCAGCGCGATCTGCGCCGCCGCCGTGGCGCGGGCCTCGACTTCGAGTAGACCTGCATTGGCATTTTCGACTTCGGGGCTTGACAGCAGCAGGGATCTGAAGCGGTCGACCCCGAGGCGCATGATGGCCGCCAGGGCGGTGGTCGTTTCGTTGTCCAGGCGTTGTGATTTATTGCGTTCGGCCTGACGCAGCAGGCATAGGCAGAGCAGAGGATCGAGCAGCACGATGCCGGACAGTTCTTTTGGCGACAATAACTCGCCTTTGGCCTCTTCGAGCGCTGCCATCAACTGCCGGGAACGCGGCATCACGGGCAAGGCCTGATTTTCGAAGTAGGCGGCCCACTGGCCGACGCCCCACCGGGATCTCCAAGCGTCCATGCGAAGCCCCCCTTGCATATGGCTGTTTATGCAACAGAATGCGCCCAGCCACGCACCCTGTCCAGCGCGCCACGGTGATACGCTCATCCAGCGACCCAGTGCGAAGGTTTTCTCTCCTTATTTCATCGCAAATGGTATGCAGGTTTCTGCGACTAGTAGCGCATGATGGAGAGAATGCCGCACGGCGTCTGGCGGCTAGCACAACGCTTACGGTCAGCGTCGGCGGACCTTGCCGTGAGGTTTTCCGTACCAACTTGCAGGAATTGCTGACTGGCGCGAAACGCAGAATGTGCTCAAATCGCTATTTGCCGAAATGGCAACGTTCCCCTCTCTGGCCTGACCATGAATCCACTACCCGATACCGGCACGAAGCGGCTGAGCCGGATGGCCGAGATCAGACAGCTCTTGCGCACGCCCTTTTCGGCCCGTCTGATCGCTTGCGCCGGGACGCTGATCCTGTTGAGTTGGGGGTTGCTGGCGCTCGATCTCTGGTCCAGCCACGTCCGGAAAGAAGAGGCGGCCCACACACAGGCGGCAACCATCGCCCGCACGATGGACGAACGGGTAGCACGCACGATACGTGTCGCCGACCAACTCCTCAAGGTCGTCGGCGCAGAGCTTGAGGAAAGGAAGTCATGGGCCGATGCGCGCGTGGTGACGCACATCCTGCAGCGACTCGACCCGCAACTCGACGAAATTCTGAGCATCGCCTTCGTCAATGCGCAAGGGTTCAGCATCGGGCATTCCAACCCGAAAATGCCGGTCGGTCTGAATTATCGCGACAGGGACTACTTCCGCGTCCTATCGGCTGCGCCGGACCTCGGACTATTCATCGACAGACCCGTGGTCGGCCAAGCCTCGGGGCAGCGCGTATTTACGGCCAGTCGCCGGATTTCCGGCACCGACGGCGCCTTTCTCGGGGTACTAGTGGCGGTCATCCGCACCGACGCGCTGGCGGCTGATTTCGCCGGGCTGACGATTGGCCAGAAAGGGGCGGTAGACCTCTTCCACATTCCATCCCGGCGTATCATCGTCCGCCAGCCGGAATATCAGGGAACCTTCGCCAAGGTTCTGCCAGAGGGCTTGCCGGAATCGCTGTCGCGGACGCCGCAAGGCATCTTCAGAGTAAGTGGGATATTCGACGGAGAAGAGCGGATCTTCGCCTATCGCCAGGTCGGCAAGCTACCGCTGGCGGTGTCGGCAGGACTGTCGGTCAGCGAGTCCCGCGCCGAACTGATGCACCAACTTGCGGTATACCTGACGATGGCGATCGTGCTGAGCATGTTCATCTGCGGCGGCACTGTCTTGCTCCTGAGGGCCTATCGGCGCGAGGCATATCTGCAGGAATCGGCGTTCAAATGGGAGAAGATTTTTGAGCACGCCGGCTGGGGCATCGTGGTCGGCAGCGCCGACGGGCAGATCCTGGAGCAGATGAACCCGGCCTACGCGCGCATGCATGGCTACAGCGTGGAGGAATTGACCGGACAAGCGCTCGAAACCGTTTACCCGCCCGAAGCCAGAGCAGACATCACCAGGCATATTGCGCAGAGTCTTCAGCAAGGCCACCACCGATACGAATCATTTCACCAGCACCGGGACGGGCATGTTTTCCCGGTGTTGATTGACGTGAGCATCGTAAGAGACGAGGCAGGGAAGATGCTCTATCGCGTGGTCAACGTGCAAGACATCAGCGAAATTCGGCACGCGCAGGATGAAATGCGGATCGCCAAGGAGTTCTTTCAGCATACCTTCGATGCCGCACCCGTCGGCATAGCGATTGTCGACGTCGACGGCCGCTTTACCCAGGTCAATCCGGCCATGCGGGAATTCATCGGCTATTCCGAAGCTGAACTGCTCGTCATGAATTTCGTCGACATCACCCATCCAGAGGATGTGGAGCCGAGTTCCCAGCTACTACAATCCCTGCTGGACGGGCAATGCCGATCGTTTCAGATGGAGAAACGCTACGTCCACAAGGATGGCAGGGAAGTCTGGGGTTTGGTGGTGGTATCGCTGAATCTCGACAGAGAAGGCCGACCGTTGCATTTGATCGCACAGCTGCTCGACATTGACCGTCTGAAGCGCGCCGACGAAGCCTTGCGGATCAGTGAGCGCAAGCTTGCCGAGACGGCACAGCACGAAGGCGAAAGATTCAAACAGGCCATACTGGACTCGGTATCCTCACAGATGGCGGTTCTTGACCGCCATGGCGTCATCGTGGCGGTCAACGAAAGCTGGCGGCGTTTCGCGGAGGAAAATAGTGCAGAGCCCGGAAAGCCAGCCCTCCATACGGAAGTTGGGGTCAATTATCTGGACATCTGCGCGGCAAGTCACGGCGAATGGAGTGACCGCGCCGACGACGCGCGCGCAGGAATCCTGATGGTGCTCGAAGGCCGTTTACCGAGCTTCCGTCTCGAATACCCCTGTCACTCGCCGCAGCGGCACCGCTGGTTCACCATGTCGGTCACGGCGATGGCCACGGAAAACCGAGGCGTAGTCGTCAGCCATTCCGATATCACCGAATCACGGAAAAAATTGCGTGCCCTGGCCGCCCATCACGAAGCGATGCTCGAACAGGAGCGAAAACACATTGCCCGGGAGCTGCACGACGAACTGGGCCAGTTGCTGACTGCTCTGAAGATGGACATCTCGCTCCTGCGCCTGCGTTTCAGCGACATCGTGCCACTGCGCGAGATGGCCGAGGAAATGCGTTCGCTAGTCGAAAGAACGATCAGCGTGGTACGCAATGTGGCGAGCAACCTGCGCCCCGCCGCACTCAATCACGGGCTTCTTCCGGCCATCGAATGGCTGGCCGAAGAATTCGCTGGGCGCTGGTCGATAAGCTGCCGGATTGAAGCCGGCGACGGCGAGATCGTACTGGAAGACCTGCAATCGACCGCCGTCTTCCGCGTCGTACAGGAATCGCTCACCAATGTCGCTCGCCACGCCCGGGCGCAGAAAGTCGTCATTTCGCTGCGCCAAAGCGGCCAGCGCCTGCAGGTCGTGGTCAAGGACGACGGTCAGGGCTTCGACATGGTGGCGGTCGGCAAGGGCCAGGGATTCGGCCTGTTCGGCATGCGCGAACGGGTGCTGGCCCTTGGCGGCACGTTGCATATCGACAGCGCCCCAGGCCAGGGTACGTCTGTCTTCATTGACCTTCCCCTAACGAACAGCGAGCCTTCATGATTCACCTCATCATTGCCGACGACCACGCCATTGTCCGTGCCGGACTGAAGCAGATTTTTGCTACGACACGGGATATTGTCGTGGTCGGCGAAGCGAGCCAGAGCAGCGAAGTCATTGAGCAATGGCGGCGGATCCCGTGCGAGCTGTTGCTGCTCGACATGACGATGCCCGGCGTCAGCGGCGTCGAGCTGATCGACAGCCTGCACAACGAAACCCCGGCTTTGCCGATTCTCGTCCTGTCGATGCACAACGAAGGACAGATCGTTGCCCGAGCCCTGAAGGCCGGAGCGGCGGGCTACGTGCTCAAAGACAGTGAGCCAGAAATCCTGCTCGCAGCCATCCGTAAAGTCGCTGCGGGCGGCAAGTTCATCGACCCGGCACTGGTCGATACGATGGTTTTTAATGACGGTCTGCGCGACGACAGCCCGCAGAATCTCCTCACCGAACGAGAGCTTCAGGTATTGAAAGCGATTGCCGACGGCGCGCCGCTCGGCGACATTGCAGCGCAATTGCATCTAAGCCCGAAAACCATCAGCACGCACAAGATGCGCCTGATGCAAAAACTCGGTATCGACAACAACGCCGATCTCATTCGCTACGTGACCAAGCACAGCCTGATCGCGCGTTAGACCAGAGCAGCGCTCCAGAAAATTTGCCGAACTCCACCCGCCTCGCATCACTTCGGGAGGCGAAAGGCCTTCCCGATCACGTCCAGGGCTTCGGGGCTATCCCATTCTTTGGCACCATAGAATTTGGCGAGCACGTGCCCCTGCGCGTCGACGAGCAGAGTCAGCGGAAGGCGGTCGGCGCCCAACATGTTTTCAAGGAATAACCGGCGATCGATAAAATGGCTGAAGCTGGTCCCGGATTTGTGCAGGAAGGCCTTGGCGGCGTCCGGGTAGTCATCGGTGGAAATGCCGATCACCGTAAACTGCTTGCCCCCGAAATACCGGGAGAGTCTCTCCAGCGATCCCATTTCTTGTCGGCACGGACCGCACCAACTGGCCCACACGTTGATGACCAGGGGCTTGCCGCGGAACTCCGACAGGCGGCGTGAGGGGCCGGACAGTCCTTGCATGCTTGCCTCGCGTAGCACTCCCCCGATTTCAACCTCGCCGGAGGTTTTCGCGAACGCGCGGGGCGCGGCAGCGGCAAGGCAGAGCACTAACAAACAGTAGATCGTTTTCATCACTGAAGTTTACCAGCCGCGAAGACGCTAGCGGAGCGTAAGAGCGACCGGTAGACATGCTCAACTCCAGCATTTTCTTGCGCATCTCCCGGGAGGCTCCCGCTCATTTCAGTTGCTCCACCAATCCTCAAACTCGCCTCTCCATTTTGCCCGTAATATTAACTGTCACATAACGTGACAGCGAGACTCAACTTTGGGGAGAGTTCTTGTTTCAGCCGACCTCCAAGGTGATAGTGCGGGCGCTGCACGACAAACCGACTTTCCACGACTCCCTGCGTCCGCCGCCTCAAGGGGATCAACAGGAAGTGGGACATGCCTATTTTTTCACGGGGGATTGATTTGAAAAATGCAAACAAGCTGAAAGCAAAACGCCTGGCCATTCTAATATCGGCCTTGCTCGGTGGAACGGCCTACGGTCAGGAAACGACACTCTCCACCATCGAGGTGTCGTCCAATGTTCCAAAGGTGGCAAAACAGGGGAGCGTGGAGGACGCCTATCGGGTCGAATCGCTTTATTCACTGGGGCCGCTAGGCACGGCAAAGCTGCTCGATACGCCAAACTCGATTGCCATTCTTCCTTCTGCGCTAATCGAGAATGTGCAGGCGACGAGCGTCAAGGAAGCTCTGAAATATGTGCCACTGGCACAGTTCCAGGAACAACAGGGATCCGAAGTCTTGCGCCCGGCAACGCGGGGCATGCAGGGCAGCAACTATCAGAATACCCGTCTGGACGGAATGACCGTCTTCGCGACGGGAGCAAATGCCATCGAGCAACTTCAGCAAATCGAAGTGTTCAGCGGTTCGCCGGCTGCCGCCTATGGCCCGGCCAATCCGGCGGGAATGTTCAATTTCGTGAGCAAACGTCCGACCAGCGAGCCTTTGCGGCGACTGACGGTTGGCTACACAACTTCCAACATCTTCACGGAGCATGCCGATCTGGGCGGTCCCATCGACGACAATGGCGTAGTCAGTTATCGCCTCAATCTCCTGAATAGCCATGGCACCGGTTTTGTTTCCAACAGCGAACTGGACCGCAAACTGTTCAGCCTGGGCGTCGACGTGCGTCCGTCGCGCGAAACGACCGTCGAACTCAATTACAGCGTGTATGAGTTGCAGCAAAAGGGCTACCCAGGGTGGTTCACTTATGGCCAGAAGATCGCGTTGCCGAGTGCACCGGATGCGACAAAACAGGGCTATGGACAGGCTTACGCTGGAGTCGATCTGACGAATACGACGGCCAGTGTGCGCCTGAAGCAGGAGATTGGATCGGACTGGCATCTGGTGGTTGGCGGACTCACGCAACAGGTCGACAGAAACATCAATACGCCGGTTAACAACCTCACCAACAACAGCGGCAGCTATACCTCGTCGCTCGCCAACGGCTTTGCGCCGAGCTTTGCCATCACCAGCGACATCGCCTACCTGAATGGGGCTTTCAAGACCGGCGAGATCGGCCACGATCTAACCATCGGAACAACCGGTTTCAGAGCCGTCACTAGCGCCGTCTCCAATACCGCCTCGGCGGCCAGCGTTCTCCTCGGCTCGGCGACCATGGCAAATCCGCTCGTTTTTGCCGAGCCCGCAACTGGCTTGCCGAACGTCAATCCCCAATATCAATCCTCGGTCGCGACGCAGCAGGGCATCAACATCAGCGACACGATCACCTTCTCAAAAGCCTGGTCCGCCCGCTTGGCGCTCAGCCAGGACTGGATGGACACCAAGAATTACAGCAAGACCGGCGCACAAACGTCAGCCTATTCGGCCAGCGGCATGAGTCCCATGCCGAGCCTCATGTACAAGCTCCAGGAAAACGTGACCTCCTATGTGACATACGCCAGCAGCCTGCAGCAAGGCGATATCGCACCGGCGGGCAGCGCCAACGCCAACACGAGTCTTGCCCCTTACCGCAGCACGCAATGGGAGACCGGCCTGAAGATCGCCTTGTCGAAGATGGACCTCGGTCTTGCCTTGTTCCAGCTTGAGCGACCGTTCGCGCGGACCGATGCCACCGACAATACGTACAAGATCGCCGGTCAGCAGCTGAACAATGGTCTGGAGGCAACTGCGGTCGGCGAAATAAGCGAGCACCTCGTCGTTTATTCGGGCATCACCCTGCTCGATGCCAAACTCAAGGCAACGGGCAACTCCCTCACCGACAACAAGCAATACGTCGGGATGCCGAAAGTCAGATCGAATATCTTGTTCGAATACCAGTTGCCGGCGCTGGCCGGCGTGGTGCTCAGCGCAGACTGGCAATACGTCGGCAAGCGCGCAGCCAACGACGCGAATACGACTTGGGCCGACAGCTATAACGTCTTCGATCTGGGCGCGCGCTACACGACCCGCTTGATGGGCAAGGCGACCACCTGGCGCCTGGCGCTCAATAACGTCACCGATGAGCACTACTGGTCGACGGTCGGCCCGAGCAATATCACTGGTACCAACACGGGCAGCATGACGGCGCACCTCGGCGCGCCGCGCACGATTGCTGCGTCGATGACGGTCGACTTCTGAAAGCAGTGATGTGGATTTGCCGATTGGCTTGCGTTTCATCCAATCGGCAATGAGAGCCCGGCAGCCGGGCAGAAGGAGTACAAAAATGTGCGGGATCGAACGCTTATATCGGGCGCCAATGTTGAAACAACTCCTGGCGCTGGTTTTCTTGTATCAACTCGGCGGTGCTGCGGAGGCTAAAGAACCCTGCCCGGCAGACACGCCGCAGCTGATCATTTACCACGCAGGTAGCGTCTCTGCCGCCTTGACCGCGGTCGAGGAATTGTTCACGCAGCAAAGCGGTGTCTGTGTCGTTGATGTCGCGGGTGGCAGCGTGAGTCTGGCCCGGCTGCTGACTGCCGGCCAGGTCCCCAGCGACCTCTACGCCGGCGCTGACTACGAAGTCATCGATCAGATGTTGAAGCCGGCAGGATTTGCCAACTACAGCATCCAGTTCGCCGGCGGCGCCATGGTCCTGGCCTACACGACGAACAGCCGGAACGCGGCGACCATCGCCACGCCCGGCACGAGCTTCAACCCGCCGAACACGGTTCCCAACGCTGCACCAGACTGGTACGCCCAACTGATCCAGCCCGGCGTCACGTATTCCGGATCGCACCCATTTCTCGATCCGGGCGCTTACCGTGCCGACATGATCTTCCAGTTGGCGCAAGACCACTACGGTGTGCCGAACCTCTATGACAAGATGCTCTCGCACTATACGATTACGAAAGAACATGGTGGTCTGGGTAAAGTTTTCGACTATCAGTTCACTTACGAGCACGCCGCACGTACGACCGCCAGAGCCGATAAAACGGGGACCTACCGCTACGTCAAATTGCCCGATGAAGTCAATTTGGGGGTACCCGCGCTGAACGGGCTTTACGCCAAGCACGGCGTCACGATCCCCGGCCTGCAGACGGCCGGCGCGGCGGCAACGGCCAGAATTCCGGCCAGCCGCGTGACCTGGGGAATCACCTTGATGAACGCTGCGCCGAATCGCGACAATGCACTGGCCTTCCTGCAATTGCTCTTCAGCAGCCAAGGCGCGGCGCGCCTCAATGCCGCGGGTCCGGGCGCGATCACGCCGCCGCTCGTCAGCGAGCAAGACTTCGCCCAATTGCCGGCTTCCCTGAAACCCTTGGTACGGGCACAATAAGAACCTTTTGACCGGATGTCCTGCCGGCCCGACCGGGGCAGGACAGACGCGACACCGAGCAGTTGATTTGACCTACAGATTCTTCCGGACTGGCCGGGATTGATACCAACGACGATGCCCGCCCCTTCACGACGACTAAACCCCAGCAACCTCGCCGGCCTCTTCCTGGTATTGGCCTGCCACGCCGCCGGCCTTTATGGCTTGTGGAGCCTGCGGCTGATTCCCGCGCCGGATGAAGCGGTGACGCTGTTCGTCAACTTCATCTCGCCGCCCGCTCCGGAAAAAGCAAAAGAACCAAAGCGCCCACCCGCGAAGCCGCACCCCATCGAGAAGCCGCAGCCGCGGCAACTGGTTGCCCAAACGCCGGTAGTCGCCGCGACGGATCGTGTTGCGCCGCCACCGCCGCCCAGCCCGCCAGCGGCGATCGAGGCACCGGCCATGCCCCTGCCAGCAGGGCCGGTCGCCCTTTCCTCGGAACTTTCGGTCGCCTGTCCGGAACGCGCCGCACCGGCCTATCCCATCCAGTCGCGCCGCCTTGGCGAAACCGGGCTGGTCGTGTTGCGAGTCGAACTGAGCGAAACCGGCCATGTCGCGCAGGCCAGGGTGCACAGCTCCAGCGGCTACGCCCGACTTGACGAGGTCGCCCTCGCCACCGTGCGCACCTGGCGCTGTACGCCGACTACCCGCAACGGCCAACCGGTACGCGCCGTCGCCCTGCAACCCTTTAATTTCACCCTGCAAGGAAACTGATCTCATGGAACACGTGGTTGTCGATGGACTCGGCTTCGCCCACTTTCTCACGCAGACGGACGGCGTGGGCAAGGCCGTACTGAGCGTGCTTCTGCTGCTTTCCGTGGCGAGCTGGTATCTGATACTGACGCGGGCGCTCGCCAACCTGCAGGCACAGCACCGCGCTGACGCTTTTCTCCGGCAGTTCTGGCAAGCCTCGTCCCTGGGCGAGGTGGAAGCAGCACTGCACGGTCACCCGGCTGACAATGCTTTTGCGGCGCTGGTTCAAAAGTCGCTCGAGGCACTCGCCGATAGCGGAAAAGAGAACCTGGCGCTCGCTGGTGGAATGACCGAATACCTGACCCGAACCTTGAGCAATGAAGTGGATCTGGAAGCCGCACAATCCGAGTACGGGCTAACCATCCTCGCCTCAGCCGGCTCAGCGGCACCGTATGTTGGACTGTTTGGCACGGTGTGGGGCATCTACCATGCGCTGGTGCAGATCGGTCTCTCCGGACAAGGCACCCTGGACAAAGTGGCCGGTCCGGTTGGTGAAGCGCTGATCATGACGGCGCTGGGGTTGGCCGTGGCGATTCCGGCGGTACTCGCCTACAACGCCTTCAATCGACGCAACCGCATGTGGCTGTCGCGACTTGAGTCGTTCGCCCACGACCTGTACGTGCTGCTCACGGTCAAAGCCAGCCACGGGAAGCCGATCCAGCCTTCGGCCGCGCAGCGTTAGGAGGGGCCGATGGCTAACGGAAAATTCGACAAATATCGTCGCCAGTCGCCGATGGCGGACATGAACGTGGTGCCGCTGGTCGACGTCATGCTCGTGCTGCTGGTGATTTTTATTGTTACCGCGCCGCTGCTGACCCATGCTGTGAAGATCGATCTACCGAAGGCGTCTTCCCGCGTAAATATCACCAAGCCGGAACATATCGAGTTTGGCATTCGCGAGAATGGAGAGCTGTTTTGGAGCGGCGAACGGGTAACGCTGGATGATCTACCCCGGCGCTTTGCGGCCGAAGCCGCCAAACAGCCGCAGCCGGAAGTCCATATCCGGGCAGATCGTCACGCGTATTACGAACAAGTGGCCCAAGTGATGGCGTTGGCGGCCAAGGCGGGACTGTCGCGGATCGGTTTTGTCTCCGAGCCGACCCCCTGAAGACGAAACCAGCAACAGGCCTAGGCGGGGCGCCAGACTCCGCCACCGAAGCCATTGCAGAGTCGTGCGGCAAGCACCCCGCGCGGCCCAAACCGTTAGAATAGTGGCCCTGTTGCGCGGGCACTAACGCGATGAAGAAACTGACCTACCCACTAATAAGCGGCCTCTGGCTTATATCGGCGTTCCCCGTCACGACCCATGCGGTTGCCGAAGTGGCCATAGCGGCCCCGACAGTGGACGACGAGGCGGACGCCAGGAAAATGGAGAAGGACTTGCAGCGACTGCCCTGGAAACAGTTCAGGTCGGTTGTCGAAGCCGTCCCCAGAATGAAGGCCAGCATCGAGGCCTTTGGCCCCATCGGCTGGCAATTCGTCCAGGCTAACTACGCGACCTATGGTTGGAAGCGGAACATTGACAAGCTTGATGATGCGCAGAAGAAACACCTGGCCGAGTTGATACACGTTGCCAAAGGCGCCCGATAGTCAACGGTGCCTGATGGGCAACTACTTTCGGCGCAGCCGCTTCAAGGTCATGGCAGGACCGGCAGTTGCCAAAGCCCTTCAGTTTCTGGCCGGCCGAACATGATGTTCATATTCTGGACTGCTTGGCCCGCCGCCCCCTTGACGAGATTGTCGATGACCGACAGCACCACGAGCGTGTCACCGCCCTGTGGACGATGGATGGCCAGACGGCAAAGGTTCGCCGCACGCACCGAACGCGTTTCGGGATGCGACTTCGGCGGCATGACATCGACGAAGGGCTCGTTGGCGTAACGCGTTTCATACAAGGACTGAAAATCGGCCTCAGTCTTGATGCGCGCGTAAAGTGTCGCATGGATACCTCGAATCAAGGGCGTCAGGTGTGGCACGAAGGTCAGTCCGACGTCTTGCCCTGCCATTCGCGCCAACCCCTGGCGAATCTCCGGCAGATGGCGATGCCCCGACACACCGTAGGCCTTGAAGTTATCGGCAGACTCGGGGAATAGCGCGGTAATCTCGGCTTTGCGCCCGGCGCCCGACACGCCGGATTTTGCATCCGCGATCAGATGATCCACTTCGATCAGCCCCGTCTCGACCAACGGCATGAAACCGAGTTGCACCGCCGTTGGGTAGCATCCCGGATTGGCGATCAGCCGCGCGTCGCGGATCGCCGCACGATTGACTTCCGGTAAACCATACACAGCTTTTGCCACCCACTCGGGAGACGCGTGCTGCAGGCCATACCATTTTTCCCACTCGGCAATATCGGCGATACGAAAATCCGCCGCGAGGTCGACCACCCGCACGCCGGCCTCGAGCAGTGCAGGCGCCTGCTGCATCGCGACCCCGTTCGGCGTCGCAAAAAAAACCACGTCGCACCCCTGCAAATTTGCCGCGGCAGGGTCTTCGAATTTCAAGTTCACGCGGCCGCGCAAACTTGGGAACATCGCAGAAACAGACGTCCCTGCCTCACCGCGTGAGGTGATGGTGACGATATCCGCTGCGGGATGCTGAGCGAGCAGGCGCAAGAGTTCGACACCCGTATAGCCAGTCCCGCCAACAATTCCTACCTTGATCATCCAATCCTCCATTCGAGCCGCTTCATCATAAGCCGCGCGCTCAAGAAACACAAAAGCCGCCCGAAGGCGGCCTTTGCTGCACTGCAAAACCCGATTAACGCTTGGAGAACTGTTTCCGGCGACGGGCCTTGTGGAAACCGACCTTCTTACGCTCGACCTCACGGGCATCACGTGTAACGAACCCGGCTTTCGATAGCGCCGACTTGAGCGCCACGTCATACTCAATCAGGGCACGCGTAATGCCATGACGAACCGCGCCAGCCTGACCCGATTCACCACCACCGGCGACATTCACGAGAATATCGAAGGCGCTGGTCTGTTCGACCAGTTCCAGCGGTTGACGCACGATCATGCGGCCCGTAACACGGGAGAAGAACTCGTCGACCGGCTTGCCGTTAACGACGATATTGCCACTCCCGCGCTTCATAAAAACACGAGCTACCGCACTCTTGCGACGACCTGTGCCATAGTAAAAATTTTCAGCCATTTCGCCCCCTTAGATTTCCAGAACTTTCGGCTGCTGAGCCGCGTGCGGATGGGCAGCGCCCGAGTAGCACTTCATCTTCTTCAGCATGGCATAACCGAGCGGCCCCTTCGGGAGCATACCCTTTACAGCCTTTTCGAGAACGCGCCCCGGAAAACGTTGCTGCATCTTGGTGAAGTTCGTTTCGTATATGCCGCCCGGATAACCAGTGTGGCGATAATACTTTTTGTCTTCAGCCTTGTTGCCAGTAACACGCAGCTTTTCCACATTGGTCACAACGATGTAATCGCCGGTATCAACGTGCGGGGTAAATTCTGGTTTGTGCTTGCCGCGCAGGCGACGAGCGATTTCGGTGGCGAGGCGGCCGAGCACCTTGTCAGTGGCATCGACCACAAGCCAGTCGCGCTTCACCTCATGCGGTTTGGCGGAGAAAGTCTTCATTTAAAACGCCGTCCTTTTATGCCTGATCACGGAAAGCCGCGTATTTTATTGCAAATCCGAAATTGCTGTCAATCATTGTTTCACGAACAGCCAAAAAAAAGCGCGACTCGTGGGAGTCGCGCTAAATCCACACCAAAGGAGGAGGGTGGAGGAGACAAACCAGAACACTCAAAAGCACATAACAGGCAATCGCCTAATTCGTATAAATTATGGCTCACAGGATCACAAAGGTCAAGACCTATTTGTGCATCGCATCATACAATACCGTCAAGGCAAATACAGTAGGCATATTATTTGAAAACTATTTATAATCATAAACATATAGACAATATAGTGAATCTATTTATCTATTCGTAAAAACAAAAAGCCCACTAAAAACAAGTAGTTCGCGCAAAACTATTGCGGCGCAACATTACCACCCCCCTTCCTTCCGTTGCTTGCCGCTAAAATAACGCCTTTGAAGAAGGAGCGCGGCATGGAGTGCAAAGTCAAATGGACCGGCGACGGCATGTCTTTTCTGGCCGAAACGGGGAGCAATCACTTGGTCGCAATGGACGGCGCACCGGAAGCCGGAGGGCGCAACTTGGCACCACGCCCCATGGAAATGCTGCTCGTCGGCACCGGCGGGTGCACTGCTTTTGACGTCGTCCTGATCCTAAAAAAGGGCCGTCACGCAGTCAGCGGTTGCGAAGTCAGCCTGCACGCGACGCGAGCGGCAACCGAGCCCAAAATATTTACCCAGATCCACTTCCACTTCCGTGTGACTGGCAAGCAATTGAAGCCGGATGTCGTGGCACGAGCCATCGAACTTTCCAAGAGTAAGTACTGCTCCGCTTCAATCATGCTCGGCAAGACCGCCGAGATTACGCACGACTTTGAAATAATCGAAGGCTAGACGTAATACGCGGTGCACGTCATGACGCGTGAAGCAATCTTCATAACGATTCTTGCGGAGCGCGGCAGTTCGCGCGCGCCAAGACGAATCGCCGTCTCGGCATGAGCAATTTCGTCGCGCCTCATCTGCCGAACGATCTCGCGGGACCTAGCGTCGCCTGCGGGCAACTCCCGCAAATGGCGGCTAAGATGCAGCTCCACCTGCCGTTCCGTTTCAGCCAGAAAACCCAAGCTCCAGTCATCCCCCAGCGTCCCGGCAAGGACACCGACGGACCATGCGCTGAGATACCACAAAGGATTGAGTAAACTCTTGCGCCCGCCCAACTCGTTAACTCGACACTCCGTCCAAGCCAGATGCTCGGTTTCCTCATCAGCAGCCTGTCCGAGCACTTCGCGGGCACCCGCATCCCGACAAGTCAGCGCTTGCCCCTGATAAAGAGCTTGGGCGCACACTTCCCCGACATGATTGACCCGCATCAGCGCGGCCGCATGAGTTCTTTCGTCGGCAGTCAAGGCCGGTGCCGGGCAAGCGACCGTAGGCACGACGCGACTTGACGAGGCTGGCGCAAAAACTGTTCGAAGCGCTTTGTCGAACTCGGTAATAAAGCGATCTGCAACCAAGAAAATTCCTTAGACGGGTCGTCCTGGCCCTGCTTGAGGAGCGACTAACGGCGCAGGATCGAAGGATGACCGCCGGAGCGCAAAGCCATGCGAGCCTCATCCGCGTCGCGGACAATAATCCCATTGGGGCAAAAATACTCTACATAGAGTGCGGCATGATGCCGATTCAGAGTACTTTCCTGAATACTTTGCCACTGGTTTGCGCGCGCTTTCGACCACGTGTTATCTGAACGACCGAACGCATAGAGGCGCCGCTCCGCCGAAGTGCAGCGCAGGCCTTCGTAGCTCACATTCTGTGCGCCAGAAGGACTGACAACCACTAGGGTGTAGCGCACGACGCCATCCGCGGCCACGGAGATAGATTCACGATCGATGGCGAATTTGTTGTCCGTTGCCGCGCTAACGTAAAAAGACACCAAGTTCTCGGCCTTGGGATATGAAGGAAGTTGCGTCTCAACTTCCTCCCAGCGCTTGTCCTCATAATCACTATCGAACTCCGCCGATAGCGTTACCGCAGAAAAGCCCGCAAGTACCAAGGCGAGGAGAAGTCTGGAAGCTTGCTTACCGCTCACTTGAATGGATTCCTATCTGTTGTCGCTTCCGGCCAAAATAAAACGCAAGCATCATTCGTCGTGCTCGATCTTCGTTGCCGGATAAGCATCAGTCTGCAGGCCAAAAAGTCTCGACCGACGACGATCCGCGTCGAGGAAACGAGCCAGTTCGTTAAGCGCTTGTTCGTACACCCCTCGCTTGAACTCGATTACCGACTCGAGCGGCACCCAGAAATGATTCCAGCGCCAAGCGTCAAATTCTGGGTGATCGCAGGCACGCAACGAAATGTCGCTGTCGCGCCCGACCAGTCGAAGCAAAAACCATATCTGTTTTTGCCCCTTGTAACTGCCGCGCCATTCGCGTTTGACCCACTGTGTCGGCACATCGTAACGCAGCCAGTCTTTGGTTCTGCCGAGAACACTCACATGCTCGGGCAACAAGCCGACCTCTTCATGAAGTTCCCGGAGCATCGCTTGCTCGGGGGTTTCGCCCCGCTTGATGCCGCCTTGTGGAAACTGCCATGAATGTTCACGGATTCGCTTGCCCCAGAAAACCTCGTTCTTTGCGTTACAGAGAATGATGCCGACGTTCGGGCGATAGCCTTCACGGTCGAGCATTTGAAAAACCTGCAAATTTGTTGGGTTGAGCGCATTCTTCCATATTTCAAATGGCTTGGAAAGCACGTAGCACTTGGCAGGCAAGCATGCGCTCGACAATCTGCTGACGCGAGAGCGATTGGGATCGCGCTTAGCGCACCTGTCTTGTAAAATTAGGTTTTTAGCTTACGAAACCCGATTCTCATGCGCACCTCCCAATTTTTCCTGTCCACGCTTAAGGAAGCGCCCTCCGAAGCCGAGATAATCAGTCACAAACTGATGCTGCGCGCCGGTCTCATCAAACGGTTAGCTGGCGGTATCTACACCTGGATGCCGGTCGGTTTGCGTGTACTGCGCAAGGTTGAGAATATCGTGCGCGAGGAGATGAATCGTGCCGGCGCCATCGAATTATCGATGCCAGCCGTTCAACCCGCCGAATTGTGGCAGGAGTCGGGGCGCTGGGAAAAATACGGCCCGGAACTCCTGCGCTTCAAGGACCGCCACCAACGCGAATTTGTCATCGGCCCGACACACGAAGAAGTCATCACCGACGTCGTGCGCAAGGAAGTAAAAAGCTATCGACAATTGCCGTTGCACTTCTATCAGGTGCAGATGAAGTTTCGCGACGAAATCCGCCCGCGCTTTGGCGTGATGCGTGGCCGCGAATTCCTGATGAAGGATGGTTATTCCTTTCACGCCAGCTTCGAAGATCTGCAGCGCGAGTATTGCAACATGTACGCAACCTACACACGTATCTTCACCCGCCTCGGGCTGAAGTTCCGCGCGGTTGCCGCCGACACCGGCTCGATAGGCGGCACCGGCTCGCACGAATTTCACGTGTTGGCCGACTCCGGCGAAGACGCCTTGGCTTATTGCCAAGACTCCGACTACGCTGCCAACGTCGAACTCGCCGAGGCCCTGGCCCCGTCCGCTCCGCGCGGCAAGGCGTCCGCTCTCATGGAAAAAATCGCCACTCCTGGCAAGATCAAGTGTGAGGACGTCGCGACCTTTCTCGCTGTGCCGATCACGCAAATGGTCAAGGCCATCGCCATCGTGCGCGAGTTGCCGGAGAACGAGCCCGGCCGCTTTGCGCTGATCCTCCTACGCGGCGACCACGACCTGAACGAGATCAAGGCACAGAAGATCGTCGGCGAATTTCGCTTCGCACGCGACGAGGAAATCGTCGCAGCGCTGGGCTGCAAACCGGGCTACATCGGCCCCGTCGATACGAACGCGGTCGCCGTCTTCGCCGACCGAGCGGTCGCTACGCTGAGCGACTTCGTCTGCGGCGCCAATGAAGCCGGCTTCCATCTGACCGGCGTCAACTTCGGCCGCGATCTGGCAGAGCCCGCCACCGTCGCGGACCTGCGCAACGTGGTGGCCGGCGATCCGTCGCCGGACGGCAAAGGCGTCCTCGAACTTTGCCGGGGCGTTGAAGTCGGTCACATCTTCCAACTGCGCCGCCAGTACGCAGAAGCGCTCAAGTGTGGCTTCCTCGACGAAAACGGGCAGACACAGATTATGGAAATGGGGTGTTACGGCATTGGCGTCTCGCGTATTGTCGGTGCGGCCATTGAGCAGAACAACGACGAGCGCGGCATCCTTTTCCCGCCGGCGATCGCCCCGTTTGAAGTGTGTATCGTGCCCATGGGCTACGCCAAAAGTGAGGCCGTCAAGCGCGCTGCAGACACCCTTTATGCCGAGCTAAAAGCTGCCGGCGTTGACGTCCTGCTTGATGATCGCAACGAACGTCCGGGCGTGCTGTTTGCCGACATGGAGTTGATCGGCATTCCGCACCGGGTCGTCGTTGGTGATCGTGGCTTAGCCGCGGGCAAGCTCGAATACAAGGGCCGAGCCGACGCAGAAGCGCAATTGGTTCCGCTCACTGAGATTGGCGTCTTCCTGAAAGCCCGGCTGTGCGTCGCCTGATACCGCTACTTTTGCTCCTATTACCGCTGGCGGCAATCGCCGGCGCCCAGCAGTATGAGCCGCTCTCAGCCAGCGTGCAGGCCGCACTGTCGCGCTCGGTATCGGACCAAGCGCCACCGAATAGTGCATTTCAGGATTCGATGGCGGCGGTGGACTGGCTCAGTGAAATGTCGCACCGACTGGAGAAACGCATCCCGGATCGCGACGGCCGGCTGGAATTCCTGCGCGCCGTGCACTACGAGGCAACGCGCGCCGGACTCGATCCGCAGTTGGTCCTCGGGCTGATCCAGGTCGAGAGCGGCTTCAAGAAATACGCCGTGTCGACCTCCGGCGCTCGTGGCTACATGCAAGTCATGCCGTTCTGGGTGAAACTGCTTGGCCGCAACGACGATAACCTGTTCCATCTGCGTACCAGCCTGCGCTACGGCTGCACCATCCTGCGCCACTACCTCGACATAGAACAGGGCGACCTTTACCGCGCGCTCGGCCGCTACAACGGCAGCCTCGGCCAGCCGGAGTACCCGAATCTGGTGCGCGGCGCGTGGCACAGTCAGTGGATGTATACCAATAGCCGCGTCGCCTCACGCTGAATTGCCAGCGCTTAGCGCATCCCCGGCAACATCCCTTTCATGCCGCGCATCAGCTTGGCCATGCCACCCTTGGCGAACTGTTTCATCATCTTTTGCGTTTGCTCGAACTGGTTGAGCAAGCGGTTCACTTCCTGCACCTGAACGCCCGCACCCGTGGCAATGCGCCGCTTACGCGACGCCTTGATCAGTTCCGGCTTAGCGCGCTCAGTCGGCGTCATCGAATTGATGATGCCTTCTATTCGGCTAACCGCCTTGTCCTCGGCCCCGGCCGCCATTTGTCCGGCGGCCTGCGCGAACTGCGCCGGCAACTTATCCATCAGCGAAGACATCCCGCCCATCTTGCGCATCTGCCCGATCTGTTCCTTGAAATCATTCAGATCGAAACCTTTGCCGGACTTGAGCTTCTTGGCAAATTCAACGGCTTTCTGCTCATCGATCCCTTTCTTGGCATCCTCAATCAGCGACAGCACGTCACCCATGCCAAGAATACGTGAAGCCATCCGTTCGGGATGGAAGGGTTCAAGACCGGAGAGCTTCTCGCCAACGCCAGCGTACTTAATCGGCCGACCGGTGACATGGCGCACGGAAAGGGCGGCCCCGCCCCGTGCATCGCCATCGAGCTTGGTCAGCACGATACCGGTGAGCGGCAGCGCGTCGCTGAAGGCTTTCGCCGTATTGATCGCATCCTGGCCCAGCATGGCATCGACGACAAACAAGGTTTCGATCGGCTTGAGCGCGGCGTGCAGTTCGGCAATTTCGCGCATCATCGCTTCGTCGATGGCTAGACGACCCGCGGTATCGACGAGAAGCACATCGTGGTGATGACGCTTGGCCCAGTCCACCGCATTGCGGGCGATGTCGAGCGGCTTGTCAGTTGGTGCCGACGGAAAAAAGTCGACCCCGGCCTGGGCGGCGACGGTCTTCAACTGTTCGATAGCGGCCGGGCGATAAACGTCGCAGGAGACGACCAGCACCTTTTTTTTCTGCGTTTCTCGCAGCAACTTGGCCAGTTTGCCGACTGTGGTCGTCTTGCCCGCCCCCTGCAAACCGGCCATCAGAATGATCGCTGGCGGCTGAGTGGCGAGATTGAGACCGGTATGCGCCTCGCCCATAAGCTTCGTCAGTTCGCGATGCACCACGCCGATCAACGCCTGACCGGGACTCAAGGAGCCGATCACCGCCTCGCCAACGGCCTGTTCCTTGACGGCGGCGATGAATTCCTTGACTGCAGGCAAGGCCACGTCGGCTTCGAGCAGGGCAAGGCGAACCTCTCGCAGCGCATCAGCAATGTTATCTTCGGTCAGGCGCGCTTCACCGCGCAGCGTCTTCATGACGCGGGCAAGGCGTTGGGTCAGGTTGTCGAGCATTTGGCTTCCGGCTTGGTGTAAACTTGAGAGATGCTGGATATTCTACTGCACCTTCTGCCCCACGTTGTTTCAGCCCTCCTCTATGCGGCACTTGGCGTCCATTTCTGGCGCACGCGCTGGCGCGAAACGGCAAAGCCTTTGGCAGCCCTGCCGATGCAACCTTGGGAGCGCGCGGCCATCGCCGGCACGCTCCTGCTACAAGGGATTGGCCTGTACGATGGCCTTTTCAGCGCGGGGGGAATGCGCTTCTCGTTCAGCTACGCACTGTCGCTGATGCTCTGGCTGGCCGTCTTCATCTACTGGCTGGAAAGTTTTCACTCGCGCATGGATGGCCTGCAGCCGATGGTTCTGCCCTTAGCCGCAGCGTGCGCAATGCTGCCCGCGCTGTTTCCACAACTTCGCACAATTGCACACGCGGGAGCTTGGGGTTTCAAACTGCATTTTCTGGCCGCCATGCTGGCCTACAGCATGTTTACGCTGTCGGCCCTGCACGCCGTATTCATGGGTTTTGCCGAGCGCAAGCTGCACCAGCGCGCATTGACCAAGAGCCTCACCAGCCTGCCGCCGATCCTCACCATGGAAGCACTGCTCTTTCGCATGATCGTCATTGCCTTTGTCTTGCTCACGGTCGCGCTCGGCAGCGGGGTGCTGTTCTCCGAAGAGATTTTCGGCAAAGCCATGGCACTGGACCACAAGACGCTCTTCGCTTTTGCTTCCTGGGGCATCTTCGCGGCCCTGCTGGTCGGACGTCACGTCTACGGCTGGCGCGGCCGCATCGCCCTGCGCTGGACGCTAGCCGGCTTCATGCTTTTGCTGCTGGCCTATATCGGCAGCCGCTTTGTCGCTGAAGTAATCCTCGGGCGCACCTGAGCCCCGCCACTTGACAGCCGCATGACCGGCCGCAATACTCGTCCGGTCGCCATCTGAAATCCTGACTGTGCAAGACATTCCCTTATCGGCGCTCTTCGCCGCGCTCGGCATATTGCTGATTCTCTCGGGCTTTTTCTCGATGTCCGAGACCGCCATGATGGCGGCCAACCGTTACCGACTACAGCATCTCGCGCAACAGGGACATCGTGGCGCAAAACTGGCGGTCACCCTGCTTAACAAGACGGACAAATTGCTCGGCGTCATCCTGCTTGGCAACACACTAATCAATGCCGCGGCAGCCACCCTCACCAGCTACATTGCCCTCGCACTATTCGGCCACGAGAAATGGGCGTTGGAAATCGGCACCCTGTGCGTTACCTTCGCCCTCCTGATCGTCTCCGAAATCACCCCGAAAGTCGTCGGCGCAAGCTACGCCGACCGCATCACGCCAGCGATCAGTTTCATTCTAACCCCGTTGCTGCGCCTGTTTTATCCCCTCATCTGGTTCATCAACCTCTTCGTTCGCGCCTTATTACACCTGATCCGCCTGGCCCCCAAGCCCGGCCACGAAGCACCGCGCCTATCCGCCGAAGAGCTTCGCACACTGGTTCTTGAGGCTGGGCACTTTATTCCGCCAAAACATCAAAGCATCCTGCTCAACCTCTTCGAGCTGGAGAAGATCACCGCGGAAGACGTGATGACGCCGCGCGCATCGATGGAAGCGATCGACTTGTCTGCGCCATGGAAAGAGGTCACGACGCAGATCGCTAGCAGCTACCATACGCGGCTGCCGGTGTATCGCGACGAACTTAACAACATTGTCGGAATCCTCCACCAGCGGCGTTTGATCGGACTACTGCACCGCCATGAACTGACCCCGGAATCGCTGATGGAACATGTTCAGGAAGCTTACTTCATTCCGGCCGCCACGCCGGTATTCTCGCAACTGCAGTTTTTCCAGGAAAACAAGCAGCGTGCTGGGCTGGTCGTGGACGAATATGGCGAGGTCTTGGGGATGGTTACCATGGAAGATATCATTGAGGAGATCATTGGCGAATTCACTACTTCAACGCCTGGCAGCGCTTCGAAGATCATGTGGGACGATGATGGCAGCACCCTGCTGGAGGGAAGCCAATCTCTGCGCAAGATCAATCGCAAGTTGGGTTTATCTTTCTCTCTGGACGGCCCGAAGACGCTCAATGGACTGATCGTCGAACATTTCCGGGATATTCCAGAAGCCGGAATCAGCCTCAAGATTGATGGCACCCCAATCGAAATCGTCCAAACACAAGACCGCAGCATCAAGATCGCGCGCCTGTTCAAGCCCACATCCTAAACCCGCGCCTTTACAAACCCCCCGGCGCAATGCATCATCAGACCGATTTACTCGGCATAGCCGGAATCCAACCATTACTAGTGCCCCGAGGCGTCCTCTAGCGAGATATGGTAGCCAATCCGCAACAATCGCCACTCAGCGGCCTTGCCCGTGCGCTCGTCCAAGCCGGCCGACTCAAAGAAGCCGAAGCGGAAGCTTTGCTGACGCAGGCGACGGCAACGAAGACAAGCTTTATCGAGCAGATCGTTAACGCGAGAAGAGCGACGGCGCTCGAAATCGCGCGTTTTGCCGCTGAGACATTCGGCTATCCACTGCTCGATCTTGCTGCCTTCGACGACTCACACGTCCAGCAAAATGCGATTGACCGCAAGCTGATCGCCGCGCACCGCGTCATTCCCTTGCACAAGCGCGGCAACCGCCTGTCAATTGCGATCGCCGACCCAACAAATCTGCGGGCCCTGGACGAAATCCGTTTCCAGACCGGGATGGCTGTTGACCCGATCATCGTCGAAGAAGGCAAACTCGCCCCCCTCGTTGCCAAGCTGTCCGAATCAGCCGAAGACACGCTCAAGAGCTTGGCAAGTGACGACATCAACCTTGAATTTAATGATGAGGAAAGTCAGGAGAAAGCGGACGAAGCGTCCGCTCTCGAGGTCGACGATGCGCCAGTCGTAAAATTCATCCAGAAAATGCTGCTTGATGCCATCAATGATGGCGCCTCTGACATTCACTTCGAACCTTACGAGAAGAACTACCGCGTCCGTTTCCGGGTCGACGGCATTCTGCGTGAAATTGCGGCACCACCGCTCGTCATCAAGGAAAAGATCGCCTCGCGCATCAAGGTTATCTCGCGGCTGAACATCGCCGAGAAACGCGTCCCGCAGGATGGCCGCATGAAACTCGTGCTCTCCAAGAACCGTGCGATTGACTTCCGTGTCAGCACCCTGCCAACGCTTTACGGCGAAAAAATCGTCCTGCGGATCCTCGACCCGGCGAGCGCCACTATGGGCATCGAGGCGCTCGGTTACGAACCGGAGCAGAAAGCCGTGCTGCTCGATGCCATTGAGCGTCCCTACGGCATGGTCCTGGTGACCGGTCCGACCGGTTCCGGCAAGACCGTATCGCTTTACACGTGCCTGAATATTCTGAACAAGCCGGGAATCAACATTTCCACAGCAGAGGATCCCGCAGAAATCCCCTTGCCGGGCGTCAACCAGGTTAACGTTGATGACCGCGCCGGACTGACTTTTCCCGTCGCCCTTAAAGCCTTCCTGCGGCAGGACCCGGACATTATCATGGTCGGTGAAATCCGCGACTTGGAAACGGCAGAGATCGCGATCAAAGCCGCACAGACCGGGCACATGGTGCTGTCGACCCTGCACACCAACGACGCCCCGTCGACCTTGACCCGCCTGATGAATATGGGCATTCCCACCTTCAACATTGCCTCCAGCATTCTGCTGATCACCGCGCAACGCCTTGTGCGCCGACTTTGTACTTGCAAAAAGCCGCTTGACGCTCCGGTCGAAGCGCTGCTCAATGCCGGCTTCACCGAAGCCGACCTGGATGGCAGTTGGACGCTGTACGGACCGGGCGAATGTGAGCGCTGCAAAGGCAGTGGCTACAAAGGCCGGCTCGGCCTCTATCAGGTGATGCCAGTCACCGAAGAGATACAGCGCATCATTATGGCGAATGGCACTGCGCTCGATATTGCATCGCAAGCCCAGAAGGAGGGCGTAAAAGACCTGCGGCGCTCAGGCCTACTAAAAGTCAAACATGGACTCACCTCGCTTGAGGAAGTTCTGGCGACAACCAACGCATAAAGACGGAAACACGAGGACACGATGGCGACGGCAACAACACCGAAAAAGCGTGCTCAAGCAATCAAGGAGTATGTTTTTGTCTGGGAAGGCAAGAACAAGGATGGAAAGATCATCCGCGGCGAACAACGGGCGCCAAGCAAGACCGTCGTGCAAGCCACTTTGCGACGCCAGGGGGTTCTGGTTACCAAGGTAGCCCAACAACGGTTCCGGGGGGGCGGCAAGGTCACCGAAAAAGATGTCGCGTTATTTACCCGACAGCTGGCGACCATGATGAAAGCGGGCGTCCCACTACTGCAGACCTTCGATATTGTTGGTCGCGGGCACGACAATCCGGCCGTCAGCAAACTGCTGCTCGATATCAAGTCCGACATAGAAACCGGCAGTTCGCTGTCTCAGGCATTCCGCAAGTACCCTCTTTATTTCGACCAGTTGTACTGCAATCTGGTCGCAGCAGGCGAACAAGCCGGCATCCTGGAATCCTTGCTGGATCGCTTGGCCATCTACAAAGAAAAGATGCTGGCCATCAAGTCGAAGATCAAGTCGGCGCTGTTCTACCCGATCTCAATCATTGTTGTCGCCTTCGTGATCACTGCGGTCATCATGATTTTCGTCATACCTGCATTCAAGCAGGTCTTCACGAGTTTCGGTGCCGACCTGCCGGCCCCCACCCTGATCGTCATGGCCATCTCCGACTTCTTCGTTGCCTACTGGTGGGCGATATTCGGCATTACCGGCGGGGCGATCTACGCATTCTTCTATACATGGAAGCGCTCAGAGACCATGCAGATCGCTTTTGATCGTCTTCTCCTCCGCGTGCCTATTTTCGGGGTCATCATTCGCAAGTCAGTTATTGCGCGTTGGACGCGGACGCTAGCCACCATGTTCGCGGCAGGGGTCCCTTTGGTCGAATCACTCGATTCAGTCGGTGGCGCCGCCGGCAACAACGTCTACAAAGTCGCTACCCGACAGATCCAGAGCGAAGTGAGCACGGGTACCAACCTCACCACGGCCATGCAAAACAGCAAGTTGTTCCCCAACATGGTTGTTCAGATGGTCTCGATCGGCGAAGAATCAGGCGCTCTAGATTCCATGCTCGGCAAGGTCGCCGATTTCTTCGAAGCCGAGGTGGATGATGCGGTCGACGCGCTGTCCAGCCTGATGGAGCCGATTATCATGGTCGTTCTCGGCACGCTGATCGGGGGCATGGTCATTGCCATGTACCTGCCCATCTTCAAACTCGGGGCTGTGGTTTAATGGCTCAAGGCTTTCTGGACAGTTTTTTGGATCCCTTCGTATTCGCTGTCTCCTGCGCACTGCTTGGTCTGATGGTTGGCAGTTTCCTTAACGTCGTCATTTATCGCCTGCCGAAAATGATGGAGCACGACTGGCACACCCAGTGCGCGGAACTGCGGGGAGAAAGCGCGCCAGTGGACGAACCGCTGTCACTCTCCAGGCCACGCTCGCGCTGCCCTAGCTGCGGCCATGCCATCAGCGCGCTGGAGAACATTCCGGTGTTGAGCTGGCTTTTTTTGCGGGGACGCTGCTCGGCTTGCGCAGCCTCGATTTCGCCGCGCTATCCCATTGTTGAGGCGATTACCGCAGCGCTCACTGCCTTTGCTGCGACACACTTCGGACTCGCGTGGGCAACAGCAGGCGCGATCCTTCTCCTCTGGTGCCTGATTGCGCTGACCTTCGTGGACTTCGACACGCAGTTGTTACCTGACTCCATCACCCTACCGCTGCTCTGGACCGGCCTGCTGTTCAATCTTTTCGGCACGTTTACCGACTTGCAATCGGCGGTCATTGGCGCAATAGGCGGCTATCTTTCGTTGTGGTCCGTTTACTGGGCGTTCAAACTGGCCACCGGAAAAGAAGGAATGGGTTACGGAGACTTCAAGTTACTCGCCGCCTTAGGCGCTTGGTTGGGCTGGCAGATGCTGCCACTGACCATCCTCCTCTCGTCCCTGGTCGGCGCCGTAGTCGGTATCGCCCTGATCCTGCTGGCCAAACGTGGTCGCAATGTACCGATCCCCTTCGGCCCCTACCTCGCCGCCGCCGGCCTGCTCGCCCTTTTCTGGGGCAAGGATCTGACTCAAGCGTACCTTCGCCTGATCTAAAGCGCTTGAAAATACGCCTATTGCCTCCATTTGTTTGCCGAGATGCCCTGCGATTGCAAAATCCCCGACTATCTCGCGAAGCCGTCCTCACGCAAAGCGTGCGCGCCGCTGAAGCGTCGTTCCGTCGAGTATAATTCACATTTTTAAGTGCTTTTTAAAGGTTAGCCATGCCGATCTACGCATACCGCTGCAGTTCCTGCGGTTTCGAGAAGGATCACCTGCAAAAACTCAGTGACCCGCTGTTGAGCACCTGCCCCGAATGCGGCAAGGAGTCATACACCAAACAACTGACCGCCCCCGGTTTCCAACTGAAAGGCAACGGCTGGTACGCCACCGACTTCAAGGACGGCGGAAAAACCAGCGCCGACAAACCGGCGACAACGGAAAGTGCCCCACCCTGCGCTGGTGGCACGGGGGCATGTCCGTGCGCGGGCAGTTGATCAAGCGTTATTTCATTACTGGACTGCTGATCTGGGTACCCTTGGCGATTACCGCCTGGGTACTGTCGTTGATTATTACCACGATGGATCAGTCGTTGCGTCTGTTGCCAACGTCGATCCATCCGGAAGCGCTGATTGGCTTCAATGTCCCCGGGGCCGGCGCCATCCTGACGCTGGCGATCATTCTGCTAACCGGCGTTATTACTGCAAATTTCATCGGACAGAAACTGGTCGTCTGGTGGGAACGGCTGTTGGCGCGCATCCCGGTGGTCAATTCGGTCTACCACAGTGTCAAACAGGTTTCGGACACCCTGTTCTCCTCCAACGGGCAAGCGTTCCGCAAGGCCTTGCTAATCCAGTATCCGCGTGCAGGCGTATGGTCGATCGCCTTTCTGACCGGACAACCCGGCGGGGACGTTGTGAACCACTTGAAGGGAAATTGGGTCAGTGTTTATCTCCCGACCACGCCCAATCCGACGTCCGGCTTTTTCCTGATGCTGCCGAAGGAAGACGTGATTGAACTTGAAATGAGCGTCGACGAAGCGCTCAAATATATTATTTCGATGGGCGTCGTTGCACCACCACCCCGACCCCGCATTGTCACCAACACCTAATATACGAAAACCCGGAAACAGCATGCGAACTCACTACTGCGGACAAGTTAATTCACAAGCCATCGGCCAGGAAGTCACCCTGTGCGGCTGGGCACACCGTCGCCGCGATCACGGCGGGGTCATTTTTGTCGACCTGCGCGACCGCGAAGGCCTGGCGCAGATCGTCTGCGATCCGGACCGCCCCGAGATGTTTGCCATCGCCGAATCCGTGCGCAACGAGTTCTGTCTGAAGATCACCGGCAAGGTGCGCGCCCGACCGGCTGGCACGGTCAACGCCAACATGCCCAGTGGCGAGATCGAAATCCTTTGCCACGAAATTGAAGTCCTCAACCCTTCGGTCACGCCACCATTCCAGCTCGACGACGACAACCTCTCCGAAAACGTCCGCCTGCTGCACCGCGTAATCGACCTGCGTCGTCCGCACATGCAACGCAATATGCAGTTGCGCTACAAGACAGCGCGCGCCTTCCGCCGCTTCCTTGACGACGCCGGCTTCATCGACATCGAAACGCCGATGCTCACCAAGAGCACGCCGGAAGGTGCCCGCGACTACCTCGTGCCGTCGCGCGTTCACCCGGGCCAGTTCTTCGCCCTGCCTCAGTCGCCGCAGCTCTTCAAACAATTGCTGATGGTTGCCGGCTTCGATCGCTACTACCAGATCACCAAATGCTTCCGCGACGAAGACTTGCGCGCTGACCGCCAGCCCGAATTCACTCAGGTCGATATGGAAACCTCGTTCATGAACGAGGAGGAAATCACGGCCTTGATGGAAACGCTGATCCGTACCGTCTTCAAGGAAGCCATCGACGCCGATCTGCCGAACCCCTTTCCCCGGATGACCTACGCCGAGGCTATGCACCGCTACGGTTCCGACAAGCCGGATCTGCGCGTGACGCTGGAGCTGACCGACGTCACCGACGTTGTCAAGGACGTCTCCTTCAAGGTGTTTGCCGGCGTCGCCAACAGCGACAACGGTCGCGTTGCCGCACTGCGCATTCCGGGCGGCGCCACGCTGACTCGTGGCGAAATCGACGCCTACACGCAGTTCGTCAGCATCTACGGCGCCAAGGGTCTGGCCTACATCAAGGTCAATGACGTTACCCAGCTCAACGAAACCGGCCTGCAATCGCCGATCGTCAAGAACCTGCACGCAGCCGCGCTGCAAGCCATTGTCGAGCGCACCGGCGCACAGTCCGGCGATCTGATCTTCTTCGGTGCCGACAAAACCAAGGTGGTCAATGATGCCCTTGGCGCGCTGCGCGTCAAGATCGGTCACGAAAAGGGATTCCTCAACGGCAAGGCTTGGGAACCGCTGTGGGTGCTCGACTTCCCGATGTTCGATTACGACGAAGAAAACAAACGCTGGGTCGCCTGCCACCACCCGTTCACCAGCCCGAAGGACGAGCATATCGCGCTGCTCGCCAGCGATCCCGGCAAGTGTCTGGCCAAAGCTTATGACCTCGCGCTGAACGGCTGGGAACTGGGCGGTGGGTCGGTGCGTATCCACCGCGCCGACGTGCAGGAACAAGTTTTCAAAGCGCTGGGCATCGGCGAAGAAGAAGCTCAGCTCAAGTTCGGCTTTCTGCTCGACGCGCTCAAGTACGGTGCCCCCCCGCATGGCGGCCTCGCTTTCGGGCTCGACCGCATCGTCACCATGATGACCGGTGCTGAATCGATCCGCGACGTGATCGCCTTCCCGAAGACGCAACGCGCCCAGTGTCTGCTCACCGACGCCCCGAGCGGTGTCGACGAAAAGCAGCTGCGCGAACTGCACATCCGTCTGCGCCAGAAGGTCGACACGCAGGTCGAAGTCGACAAACCCTGATCGCCGGTGGCACGCCTAGCGATATTTCTCCGGCTGACGCTGCTCTGCACGTTAGCCAGTTTTCTGCTCGTTGCCAGCGCCTCGGCGCCAGCACGCGACGCCTCATACGCCAACACCGTCGCGCTCACCGACTTGCCGGCCGAAGCGCAATTAACTCTGCGCCTAATCCAGCGGGGAGGCCCCTTCCCTCACTCGCGCAAAGACGGCAGTACGTTCGGCAATTTCGAGGGTCGACTGCCACAGCAAGTACGCGGCTACTATCGCGAATACACCGTCCCGACACCCGACCGCCACGATCGCGGTGCGCGGCGCATCATCGCTGGCGCAGGACGAACAGGGGATGTCGCCACGTCCGGCGAGTATTACTATAGCGACGATCACTATCGCAGTTTCTACCGAATCCGCGAATAACCGGAACGGTCAGGATTCAAATGAGCCAAAAGTCCCCGCACAATGTACTGGCACCGCCCCAGCAAGCCGGCATCTACCGGTTGCCACCGGGCAATCACGCAGCACTGGAGCGAGCCGCAAATTCCCTCGGTTTTGCGCGCTTCGCGGTCAATTTCGACGAATCGGGCAAGATCGATGCGGTGCTAGCCGCGCTGGGCCGCGACCTCGAGTTCCCGGTCTGGTATGGCAACAATCTTGACGCGCTCAACGACTGTTTGAGCGACTTTTCATGGCGCGAAGCACCCGGCTACGTGATCGTTATTTCCGGCGCCAGCGCTCTTCACTCGGACGCAAAGGCCTTCCGCACGCTGAACAACGTGTTCACCAGCGCGATCGAGGCATGGCAGGCGCGAAACGTGCCGCTGTGGATTTTTTACGATCTGAGCACCGACCGACTGCCCGCTCTGCCAACATTGAAATGAAGCAGTGGAAACGCCCGGTTTCGGTACTAGTGGTCATTCACGCGCCGGGCCTGCAAGTATTGCTGCTCGAACGCACAACGCATCCGGGCTTCTGGCAATCGGTCACCGGCAGCCAGGAAGAGGGCGAGAGCCTGATCGAAACGGCGGCGCGTGAAGTCCGGGAAGAGACGGGGATCGACGCCGACAAAAGCCTCTTCAATGATTGGCGCACCACCAACACCTTCGAAATTTTCGCTGAATGGCGCCACCGCTACGCACCCGGCGTCAGCAAGAATACCGAGCATGTTTTTTCCCTGGAAGTCGCCGAAGCGCGACCGGTGACGATCGCACCGAACGAGCACCTGAGCTACCTTTGGCTGCCCTGGCGCGCAGCCGCCGAAAAATGCTTCTCCTGGAGCAACCGCGACGCCATTCTCACGTTGCCTGAGCGAATCATTCGCTGAGGCCATCTACCGGAACTGCCACGCGATGCCAGCGGCGCGGGGGGCCCCGGCTTTGTATTTGACGGTGCGCCGAGTAAAATCCACCGGTCTTTTCAAGGACTACCGCCATGACCGACCACAGCATCGCCCCGTCCGACCAAGCCGCCATCCTCGCCGAGGCTCTGCCTTACATTAAGCGTTTTCACGGCCGGACGATCGTCGTCAAGTACGGCGGCAATGCAATGACCGACGAGAAGCTCAAGCAGTGTTTTGCGCGCGACGTGGTGCTCCTGAGCCTGGTCGGTATGCATGTCATCGTCGTACATGGTGGCGGGCCGCAGATCGAGCACCTGCTGGCCCGCGTCGGCAAGAAGGGCGAATTCATTCAGGGCATGCGCGTGACGGACGCCGAGACGATGGAAATCGTCGAAATGGTCCTCGGCGGACAGGTCAACAAAGACGTGGTCAATCTGATTAATCAGGCCGGCGGCAAGGCGGTGGGCCTGACCGGCAAGGACGGCAACTTCATCCGCGCTAAGAAGCTGCTGCTGGAGAACAAAGACAAGCCTGGGGAAATGATCGATGTCGGCCAGGTCGGCGACATCCTGCAGATTGACCCCGCGCTGATCGGCCATCTGCAATCGAGCGGGTTTATCCCGGTAATTGCGCCGATAGGCGTCGGCAAGGGCGGCGAAACCTACAACATCAATGCCGACGTCGTCGCCGGCAAGATCGCCGAAGTGCTCAAGGCCGAGAAGCTGGTCCTGCTCACCAACACACCGGGCGTACTTGACAAGGCTGGCGCCCTGATTACCGGCATCACGCCCAAGCAGATCGACGAAATGGTCAATGACGGCTCGCTATCCGGCGGAATGCTGCCAAAAATTAGCTCGGCGCTCGACGCGGCGCGCAACGGGGTGAAGAGCGTCCACATCATTGACGGGCGCGTCGAACATGCGCTGCTGCTGGAGATTTTGACCGACCACGGGGTCGGCACCATGATCAAGAGTCGCTGATGCCGAGAGGCCCACGGGTTTGGTTGTTCGACCTCGACAACACACTGCATAACGCCAGCCCGCACATCTTTCCGCAGATCAACCGCTTGATGACGGCCTATATTGGCACGCATCTCGGTGTCGACGAAGCCGAAGCCACGCGCATCCGGCAAGACTACTGGCAACGCTACGGCGCCACCCTGCTGGGCCTGATGCGTCACCACGGCACCGACCCACGGCACTTCCTCTGGCACACGCACCAATTCGCCGACCTCGCGCACATGGTCGTCTTCGAACGGGGACTTAAAGCCATGCTGCGTCGCCTACCTGAACGCAAGATCGTCTTCTCCAATGCGCCACTGCACTATACGGACGCCGTCCTCGAGCTCACCGATATCGCCGGCTGCTTCGATGCGGTCTATTCAGTCGAGCGTCTTCGTTTCCAGCCGAAACCGGCGCCCGCGGGCTTTCGCCACCTGCTGCGTGCCGAGCATCTCGATCCTCGAAGCTGCATCATGGTCGAGGACACCCTCGCCAACCTCGAAACGGCCAAGCAGCTCGGCATGAAAACCGTGTGGGTAAGTACCAGCTCCCGCCAGCCGGCCTATGTCGACGTGCGCCTGAATTCGGTCCTCGCGTTGCCGCGCCACCTCGGCCGACTTTAGGCCCGCGTAACGCACAGCAAGAGAAATGATTCTCCCCGGCGAACGCAAGCAGGAAATTCTGCCAAGCCACCCGAACTGGCCTGCCGCATGGGAAAGGCGTAAAATCCGCCGCTTAGCAGCGAAATTCCACTCCCGCCTAACGATCCGGCATGACCCGGATCCGATTCAGCGGAATATTTGGACACCGCTACCCACCATTTCAAGCGTCGAAACGGCCAGTCTTCGCGTTAGACGCACCCTGGGATAGGCATACACCAATGAGCGCTCGCGCGCCGCGAATGGCATTCATCGACGCCCTCAAGGCAGTCGCTTCGCAACTCATCGTCTTGCACCATCTGGCCTTTTACGGCCCGATGTCTGACGTAGCTCGCGAGCTCGCGCCGGCACTCATTTCCTGGCTCAGTCAGGACGCGCGCATCGCCGTGCAGGTTTTCCTCGTGGTCGGCGGCTTCCTTGCCGCCAGAACACTCGCGCCGCAGGGGACACTGGTCGCCGGCAACCCACTGGCCGTTCTGTATCGCCGTTACTTCAAGCTAGCCGTCCCGTACGTCGCGGCGCTGCTCTTTGCCGTTGCCTGTGCTTCGTTCGCCGGCCAGCTGATGGAGCACGACTCGATCCCGGAAGCCCCTGAGGCCTGGCAATTCCTTGCCCACGCGCTGTTGCTGCAGAACCTGCTCGGCTACGATGCACTTTCTGCTGGCGTCTGGTATATCGCCATTGACTTCCAACTCTTCGCCCTGCTGCTTGGTATCCTCTGGCTGGCGCATCGACTCGGCGCCCACCTCAACGGCACGCGCGTGCTCGGCGTGCTGTTCGTCACCGTGCTGGCAGCCGCCTCGCTCTTCTTCTTCAACCGTGATTCGTCGTGGGACGACTGGGCTCTCTACTTTTTCGGATCGTATGCCCTCGGGGTGCTGACCTATTGGGCCTCGACGCGGGAACGCGGCGCCGACTGGCTGGGCGTGATCGCCGCTGGCGTCGTTGTCGCGCTGCTCATCGATTTTCGATCGCGCATCGCGGTCGCGCTGATCGTCGCGCTGGCTCTGGGTATCGCCCGACGCACGGGAGGCCTTGACACCTGGCCAAAAAGCAACGTATTGGCCTATCTCGGGCAGATTTCCTACTCGGTGTTTCTGGTGAATTTTCCGGTGGGTCTGGTGGTCAACGCGCTCTTCGCGCACTTCGCCCCGGACAATACGCTGGTAAACGGCCTCGGCATGCTGGTCGCTTGGCTGTCCTGCCTGCTAGTTGGCGCGGCTTTCAATCGTTACATCGAAAGCCGCACCCGACAGGTGCAGGCATGGATCACCCTAGTCGGCGCGCTCCTGCTCTACCCCTTGCGCCAGTTCCGACCGTTACAGCGCCTTGCCGACTGGTTGGTGCTCGTCCTGCGCGTCAAGCCTTGAGCCAGGCCGCCGCGTCCAGCGCAAAGTAAGTCAAAACCCCGTCGGCACCTGCTCGCTTGAAAGCGAGCAGGCTTTCCAGCACCACGGCCTTTTCATCCAGCCAGCCGTTCAACGCCGCGGCCTTGAGCATCGCATATTCGCCGCTCACCTGATAGGCGTAGGTCGGCACCTTGAATTCATCCTTTACACGGCGCACGATGTCGAGGTAAGGCATTCCTGGCTTGACCATCACCATGTCGGCGCCTTCCGCGAGGTCGAGCGCCACTTCGCGCAGCGCTTCGTCGCTATTCGCCGGGTCCATTTGGTAGGTGTATTTGTTGCTCTTGCCAAGGTTCCCTGACGAACCGACGGCATCGCGAAAAGGTCCATAGAAGCTCGACGCATATTTTGCCGAGTAGGCAAGAATGCGCGTGTAGATCTGCTGCGCGCCATCGAGTTCAGCTCGGATGCGAGCCACACGTCCGTCCATCATGTCAGACGGCGCGACCACGTCAGCACCGGCTTGCGCATGGACCAGCGCCTGCTTGGCCAGCACTTCCAGCGTCTCGTCGTTGAGCACATAGCCACGCGGATCGTCGGCGTTGATCAGGCCGTCCTGACCGTGGCTGGTGTAGGGATCGAGCGCCACGTCAGTGATGATGCCGAGCTCGGGAAACTCCTTCTTAAGCGCTGCCACGACACGCGGCACCAGACCCGCCGGGTTGTAAGCCTCTTCGGCCCCCTCCGTTTTGAACGAGGCATCGATCACCGGAAACAGCGCCAAAGCCGGAACCCCCAGGGCAAGCGCCCGCTCAGCCGTCTTCAGCAGACGGTCGAGACTCTGGCGCTCGACACCGGGCATCGACGACACGGGCTCAACCCGGTTGGTACCTTCAAGCACGAACACCGGATAGATCAAATCGTTAGCGGTAAGTACTGATTCGCACATCAAACGGCGCGAAAAAGCGTCGCGGCGCATGCGCCGCATGCGCGTACCGGGAAAGCTTCCAGTCGAATCCATAAATTTTTCCACAATAAAATAAATAAAACTGATCAACAAATCTTAGCTAGGTGGAACTTTTGCAAAACGGGCTGCTCTGAATAAGCGGATGGTACACGCCGTCTCCCGCTTCACCTCCCTGAGCGGGCGCCTTAATCCAGTTAAGGCACTTTGCCCCCGGCTATCCCTTTGCCGGGGGCTTTTTATTTGCACTTCTAGCGCTCCAGCCAAGGGCACCACGGTTCTTCGGCCGTGCCACCTTCTCGGTTCTTCGCACCACGGGCGGCGCATTCTCTGCCCTGACCGCCATGCCGAGCCAAGCGCCAAGGATGGCCTCCGCCTCAGCAACGCCGGTCTTCTTCAAGCTCGAGAACAACTGCAGCGTACAGTTGTCACTGATCTTTGCCAGCAAGTCCTGTACGTCGCGCAAAGCGAGTGCTTGTTCCTGGCGGGTCAGCTTGTCCGCCTTGGAAAGCAGGATATGAATCGGCTTGCCTGTTTGCGCGAACCACCCGAGCATCTGCAAATCGAGTTCGGTCAACGGATGGCGACTATCCATGATCAACACCAGACCGGCCAAAGGCTCGCGATAACGCAAATAAGGCGCGAGCAAGCCCTCCCACTGCGAGCGGATTTCCTCCGGCGCTTTGGCAAAACCGTAGCCCGGTAGGTCAACGAGGTATTTCCCCGTTTCCAGCGCGAAATAGTTCAGGTGTTGAGTACGTCCTGGCGTCTTGGAGACAAAAGCAAGACGGGTGTGATTGGCCAAAGTGTTGATCGCGGAGGACTTTCCGGCATTCGAACGCCCGGCAAAAGCCACTTCACATTGAGAATCGGTAGGTAGATCGCGCAACTGGGCGACGGTCGTATGAAAGACCGCCTTTTGAAAGAGGGGCATGGGTAAACCGAAGAGGATAAAAGCTGCGTGGAGGGCGCGCGCGCTGAAGCGCCAAAGTATTATAGAATATCAGGTTTGTTGATTTCGTTCTCTGGCCTCAAATCCGTCAATAGGAGTTTGGACATGATTCGTACCACGGCACTTGCGGTTCTCTTGGCCGCCAGTTTCTCCGCCAACGCAGCTGAAGAAGCAAAAGCAAAAATCGACTTGGCAAAAGCCAAGCAAATCGCGGAAAGCGTTTGTGTCGCCTGCCACGGAGCCGACGGCAACAGCCCGGTCGCGACCCAACCGAACCTCGCCGGCCAGATTCCGGAATACCTGCACAAGCAACTTTCCAACTTCAAGTCGGTCGACGGCAAGCCTGCCGTGCGCAACAACCCAATCATGGCCGGCATGGCGGCGATGGTGAGCGACGAAGACGCCAGGAGCCTGTCCGTTTACTTCTCGCAACAGGCATTGAAGCCTGCCACCGCCAAGGACGAGAAGCTGGTTGTAGAAGGCCAGAAACTCTGGCGCATGGGCGACTTCGACAAGAGCATCCCGGCCTGCGCTAGCTGCCACGGCGCCGCCGGCGCGGGTTTGCCCGCCCAGTTCCCGCGCCTCGCGGGTCAATATGCCGAGTACACGGAAACCCAGCTGAAGAGTTTCCGCAACGAGGAACGCACCAACGATCCGGAAAAAATGATGCGCACGATTGCGGCAAAACTTTCCGATCGTCAAATGAAGGCTGTTGCCGAGTACGCTGCGGGTCTGCGCTAAAGCGTGGCGACGCTGCGATAAGAGAGGGTGGCCATATGCCGCCCTTTTTTGTTTTGTGCACCGTCATTCTTTCCCCTTGGCAAGGAGGGTATGACGCTCTAGTATGGGGATCGCTTTCCTGACCAAAAAGGATGCCCCCATGAAAACACTCAAACAGCTTCTCGCCAGCAAACACCAGCCTCTTGCCGCCGTTTCGCCCAAAGATACCGTGCTCCACGCGCTGCAACTCATGGCCGAGCACGACGTCGGCGCCCTGCTTGTCCTGGAGGGCGAACGTCTGGTCGGCATTTTCTCGGAGCGCGACTACGCCCGCAAGATCATCCTGCACGGAAAGGCGTCGAAAGAGACGCTGGTCAGCGAAATCATGACCGACAAGGTGTTCTACGTGGAACCGGAACGCAGCATCGACGAATGCATGGCCATCATGTCGGAAAAACACTTCCGGCACCTGCCAGTGCTCGACGATGCGCAACAGGTGGTCGGCATCGTCTCAATCGGCGATCTGGTCAAGGAAACGATTCGCGAACAGCAGTTCATCATCCATCAGCTGGAACGCTACATCACCGGTTGATGCCCGGCGCTCGCTCATTCAACTCACGACTTCTCCAACTCCTTAGCGGGCGCCGCCGTTTCTTCTGGCGACACAAAGCCACGTCACGTCGGCGGACTCCCGTCGACGCGCGCACGAAACAAACCGACGGCGACTGTTCCTAACCTCGGCGCAAGCTCACCCAACGGGCGAAAATCATCAACATTGTCCGCACGACAGGTATCGTCGCCAGCCTATTCGCCGAGATGCTTTGACGCTGTCGAGCCGGACGAGAGCGAGCCGCCGCGTAACGACTGGTAATTCTCAACCGCAAGCTGCGTGCGGGGAAAGGGGACGGGGCCTGGGTGCTAGCGACGGTTGACCAAGCTGATATGCGCCTGGCTTTGTCGATGCCTTGGCGAAGAACTTCAACGAGCAATTTGCCACGAAGTACAAATCTTCCTCCGCCACCTTGAAGACAGCTCTTGACATGGAGGGAAGGCGGCCAGAGATGTTCCGGACGGTGGTTGCCGAGGCCGCGATGAGTGGCCATGGCACCGAAGCGCTGCACGAGATGGTGACGGCCGGTGCGGAAAGATTGCGACGAAAGGCCTGGGCGGAATGCGAGAGTGCCTATGAAGCACTGAGCCCAATTCAAAGGGCGGTGCTCGATACGATCGCGCACCTGACGCCGAAGTACATGCCCGATGCGGCAAATGCCATGGCAGCCTAGAAAGCCGTACTGGGCGTCGAACCGTCGAAATCGTCCATCCAGGGTGCGCTTCAAGCCCTGCAGGATCGCGAACTGATCTGGCAGGCCGCCCAGGGCGACTATGCCTTTGATGATGATAGTCTGCCGGGGTATGTGGGTGGATATCCCCAGTCGCCCAGCTTGGTTGCTTCAAGCAGACGACCAAGGCGACCTTAAACGGACTGAAGCTTAACTGGGTGAACTTGGTTTATAGCTCAAATCGTAAGGTTCTCGCTTCCGCCGCGACTAATCCGCAAACGTTCAGGAGAAATTGCATGCTGATTCGCCGCCCGCCCGACGTCGCTCCGTCGGAGATTACCGAACCCGCGCTTTACGCCGGCCGCCGCAAGTTCATCAAGGCCGCCGGCCTCGGCAGCGTTGCCGGCGCCCTGGGCATGAGCGCTACGCCGTTGCTCGCCCAGACGACGCGCGGCACGCGCATCGAAGGCGTCCGGAAGAGCCCCTTGTCGACCGGTGAGAAGCCGACGCCCTACGAGAGCGTCACCAGCTACGGCAACTTCTACGAATTTGGCCCCGACAAGGACAGCCCGGCCAAGAACGCGCACCGTCTGCGCACGCGTCCGTGGACCGTGTCCGTCGAAGGCGAGGTCAAGCGGCCGCAGACTTTCGCCATCGACGACATCCTTAAATGGGCCCCGCTCGAGGAGCGGATCTACCGCATGCGCTGCGTCGAAGGCTGGAGTATGGTGGTGCCGTGGGTCGGCTTCCCGCTGAGTGAGCTGATCAAGCGTGCCGAGATCACCGGCAACGCGAAATTTGTCGAGTTCATCACGTTGTCCGATTCGGAACAGATGCCCTACGTGCGCACGCCTGTCCTCGACTGGCCCTACCTCGAAGCATTACGGCTTGACGAGGCGATGCATCCACTGGCTATCCTCGCCGTCGGACTCTACGGCGAGGTACTGCCCAAACAAAACGGCGCACCACTACGTCTCGTCGTGCCATGGAAGTACGGCTTTAAGAGCGCCAAGTCGATCATCAAGATTCGCTTCGTTAGCGACGCACCGCGCACGTCGTGGATGCGTGCTGGGCCGCGCGAATACGGCTTCTACTCCAACGTCAACCCGGACGTCGAGCATCCGCGCTGGAGCCAGGCGCAGGAGCGCCGGCTGGGCGAATTCCTCAAACGCAAGACGCTACCCTTCAACGGTTACGCCGAGCAGGTGGGGCAGCTTTATAGTGGCATGGATCTGAGAACATACTTCTGATGAAAATCGCCTTCACCCCCAGCCCCATCCAGCTTTCGGCAATCCGAGCCGCCGTCTTCGTGGTCGCCCTGCTTCCTTTGAGTTGGCTGCTTTATGGCGGATTGACCGATGGCCTCGGTGCCAATCCAATCGAGTTCATTACGCACCAAACCGGCACCTGGACCTTTAACTTGCTGCTCATCACGCTGACCATCACCCCTTTGCGCACGCTCACGCGGATGCACTGGCTGCTGCGTCTGCGCCGCATGCTTGGCCTGTTCTGTTTCTTCTACGCCGCGCTGCACTTCACTACCTATCTGTGGCTGGATCAGTTTTTCGACCTGCACGCCATCGCGCGTGATATCTTCAAGCGGCCTTTCATCACCGTCGGCTTTGCGGCTTTCGTGCTCCTGGTTCCGCTGGCGGCCACGTCGAGCAACCGCGCCATCCGCCAACTGGGCGGCAAGCGCTGGCAATCGCTGCATCGCAGCGTGTACCTCATCGGCATCTTCGCCGCAATTCACTATTTCTGGCTGGTCAAGATCACGGCGGTGATCTATCCCCTAAGCTATGCCGCTTTGCTTGCCCTGTTACTCGCCTGGCGGATCAAGAGACGGATCGCCAGTTATGGCCCGTATCCGGCCAAACCGGTAGTGAGCCTCCTGCCGATCCAGTTTTTCCGGTCGCGCCCAGAAGAAAAGACGGGCGGCTAACGCGTCCGCTTCGCGTCGAAGCGAATGATCGCGCGTCCGTCGCTGTTCTTTTTCGACTGCGCTTTCCAGGCGTGGCCGTAAACCACCTCGAAAGTTGCCGGCAGGCGCCCGTCCTGCGCCAGATTCTCGTAGGCGGCACGCATCTGCTGCCACGTCGATCGTCCCATCAGCCCGTGGCGACGCGCCTGCATCGCACAACTGGCACCGCTCTGCCGCAGATCGCGGAAGAGGTCATCCAGGCTGCCGTAGGTCATGGTCAGCACCTCCATATCCATCACCGGATCGGCGAAACCGCAGGCGACGAGCATGTCGCCAAGATCGTGCATGTCGGCAAAGCGCTGTGTGTGAATATAGCCGTCGGCAAAACTGGCGCGCAATTCCTTGAGTGTGTCCGGTCCGAAGGTGGCAAACATCAACAGGCCGTCCACCTCCAGCACCCGGTGCATCTCGCGCAGCGCGGGGAGCGGATCGTCGAGCCAATGCAGCATCAGGTTCGACCAGAGGAACCCAATAGATGCCGACTTGAAGGGCAAGGCTGCCGCATCGGCGGCGGTGAGCGGCGTCTGGTTGCCACGCAGAAAAGGGAGTAGCCAGCGCAGCCGCGAACGCTGACCACGTCCGGCGCGCAACATGGCTTCGCTCAAATCAGCGCCAAGCAACTGCGCCTTAGGATAACGTTGGTGCAATGCCGTCAGGCTGGCACCCGTCCCACAGCCCAGATCGAGCACGCGTTGCGGCTCGATACGCACGTAGTCGAGCCGCTCGAGCATGCGGCTGCCGACCTCGCGCTGCAGCACACTCGCGTTGTCGTAAGCGACCGCGGCGCGCAAAAAATTACGCTGCACCTGGCGCTGATCTACGAACAGCGCCGCGGCACACATGGACGTTGCGGGGGTAACTGGATCGTTCAGACCGGGCGCAGACCGAGTTTGGCGAACAAAGCCTGATCGCGATCAGCGTCGGCATTGCCAGTGGTGAGCAACTTGTCGCCGGAGAAAATCGAGTTGGCGCCGGCCAGGAAGCACAGCGCCTGTAGTTCGTCGGACATCGCCTCGCGGCCGGCAGACAAGCGAACGAAACTGGCCGGCATGGTGATCCGCGCCGCCGCGATGGTCCGCACAAATTCAAAGTTGTCGAGCGGCGCGACGTCGGCCATCGGGGTTCCCGGGATCGCCACTAGATGGTTGATCGGCACGGACTCCGGTGGCGGATTGAGATTGGCCAACTGGACGACCATCGCCGCACGATTCTTGCGCGACTCGCCCATGCCGATGATCCCGCCGGAACACACCTTGATCCCTGCCTCACGCACCTGGCCGATCGTGTCGATGCGGTCGGCTTGTTTGTGCGTCGTGATTACCTGGCCGTAGAATTCGGCATCGGTATCGAGGTTATGGTTGTAGTAGTCGAGGCCGGCTTTCTTGAGCTCATCGGCCTGGCCATCCTTCAGCATGCCGAGCGTAACGCAGGTCTGCAGACCGAGCGCCTTGACCTCGCGAATCATCTCGGTGACTTTCGCAAGATCCTTGTCTTTCGGCCCACGCCAAGCAGCGCCCATGCAGAAACGCGAAGCGCCCTTGTCCTTGGCCACCTTGGCGGCGGCGACCACGTCCTCAATCGCCATCAGGGCTTCACTTTCGGTATCGGTCTTATGACGCTTCGACTGCGAGCAGTACCCGCAATCCTCTGAACAACCGCCAGTCTTCACGGAAAGCAGCGCCGAGCGTTGGATCTCGTTGGCATCAAAGTTCTCCCGGTGCACCTGCTGCGCGCGAAAGAGCAGGTCCATCAACGGCAACTTGTAAAGCGCCTCGACCTCGGCGACCGTCCATGGTTTTTCCGCGCCCGAAGACGAAGTCGCAAAGAGTTCGGGAGCGAGCGAAATGGCTTGGGGGATTGCATTCATGAGGGATACCTAGTGTGGCTTGTTGTCCGTAATTATGAATTATTTACGAACGGTTTCGAGATGTCAATTTTAACCCAAAGGGCGGATTTCATTGGCCGAACAGGCAAAAACTCCCGCGGCGTGAGCGGGCGAGCGACATTCGCGACGCCTTCCCCCTGCTCGACCGACCTGATCGGAAAGAACGTTTTGCACGTCGACGATGCCTTGACCACCGGCACCTCACTCGTCGCATATGCCCGAACGCTCAAACAGTATGGCGCGGCCGAAGTCACGCTGCTTGGCTGCGTGAGCGCAGCCCTTCACGGGGAAGAACCGGGCGGGGCTGGAGCCACAGACAGCGCACGGCGAATACCGGATTGCGAAATTACCGCAGTTTCTGCTCGACGAGATTCATCAATTCTGCACCAAGCGTCCCGCTCGCTTTGGCGCGCAGCAAGGCTTCGCGGGCTTCCTCCGGATGCCCTTCGGCCTCCAAGGCCAGGCCAAGCCCCAGCCACCAGCGACCTTCGCCAGGAGCCAGACGGGTAGCGGCCTGGTAGCGGTCGGCCGCCTCCTGGTTGCGCCCGAGGCGCTGTAGTACATGCGCGGCAAAGCCCTGATAGTCGGCGCTATTGCCCGCCGCCGGAAGTGAGTGCTGCAAAGTCTGCCAGGCCCCGGGCAGATCGCCACGATCAACCTGCAAACGGGCCAGACTCATCGCCCAGGCAATTTGCCCAGGCTGTAACTGTAAGCCTTCCTGCAACAACGCCATCGCCTCGTCAAAGCGTTTGTTTTCAAGCAGCAGTTTGAGTAACAATTGGCGCGCCGCCGCATGCAGGGCATCCTGCTTCAGGGCACCGCGCAGGCCTTCGACCGCTTCGCCGAGACGCCCCTGATTCAACCCACCCAACGCCTTACGATATTCGGACTCGGCGCGCTCGCGCGGCGAACCGGAAGGGGCGGACTTTTCGATCCGAGCTGGTCCTGCTGACTTATCCGTTGCCAGACTCGCCGCCGGCGGGGGCGGCGCATTGGTCGGGGCGGTCAAGGCAACCGGCGCAGCCCGACGTTCCTGGGGAAAGTGCAATGACGTGGCAAAACGCAGCGGCGCCTCGCTTTCGCTCGATTTGGGCGCCGCCGGATCGGCGACACCGCCTGCGACAGGGGCATCAGGCACAACAGCTGTCGGCGCGACCGGCACGACGGCCGACGGCGGCAAAGTGGGCGCCACGGCAAGCGGCGGCAGCGGGGCCGCAGCCCGGCGATCATCTCCTTGACGGGCCAGGCCGTACCACGCCAACGCGCCAGCTAGGGCCAGCAGACACACGCCACCGACCAGTAGCCACGGCCAATGGCCTGGTCGTGCCGGCGGTAGCGGACGCACGTCGTTGGGCAAACCGGATTGGGCGCCGCGCACTGCATGCCGCGAATCCAGATCCTGCAGCATCTGATTGATCAAGCTCATTGGGTCACCACAACCAGCCGGGACGTCGCGCGCCCTCGGTATCCCGCGCCGCCAGACGCACGTGACGTGCCTTGATCATCTGCCGCCCTTCCCCGAAGACAGCGAGCAGCGCCTTGTGGGCGAGGATGTTAATCAGGCGCGGCGTGCCACGACTGGCGCGCTGCAAGGCGCGCAGGGCGGCGGGAGTAAAGAGCGATTCGCCGCGAAAACCCGCCACGCGCAAGCGGTGCGCCAGGTAGTGCTCGAGCTCGTTCTTCTTCAGGCCGCCCAGGCGATAATGAAAAGCGATACGCTGGAGCAACTGGCGAACCTCCGGCCGGTGTAGCTTCTCGTCGAGTTCCGGCTGCCCGAACAGGACAATGTGCAACAATTTGCGCTTCTCGGTTTCCAGATTGGAAAGCAGACGGAGCGCTTCGAGCGTCTCGATCGGCATGGCCTGCGCCTCGTCGATACAGACGACGACGCGTTTCTTCGTGCGAGAGAATTCAAGCAACACGTGATTGATCCGGCGCAGCAGGTGGTATTGGTCAAGCACGCTCGCGTCCTCGATGCCCAACTCCTCCGCCAAGGCGCAGAATAGGGTGTCCGGATCGAGATTCGGATTCGGCAGGTAGGCGGTCACCCAACCGGGGTCGAGCGTCTGCAGCAGACGTCGGCACAACAAAGTCTTGCCAGTACCCACTTCGCCGCTGATCTTGACGAAGCCCTCACCGCCCTCAAGCGCGATCAAGAGGGTATTGAGCGCCTCCTGATGCATCTGCAGGGAATAGGCGAAGCTCGTATCCGGCGTAATGCCAAAAGGCAGCTCGGTGAGACCAAAATGCTTCAGATACAACGTAAACTCCGCAGCCGGCTTATTGCGGCTGACTCCGGCGCGGATCGAGCTGTTCGAGACGACCCTGTGTTTCGACCAGATCTTCCTTCCAGCTCGAGTCGTTCTGGATCACCGTCGGCTTGATCAGAATCACTAACTCGCTCTTGGTGAATGCGCTAGAGCGCTGACCGAACAGCATACCGATGCCGCGTAACGCACTGGCGCCGGGCAAGCCACTGCGGTCGGACGATTGCTCTTGTTTCATCAGCCCGCCGATGGCAACGATTTGGCCGTCCTGCACGCGCACCACGCTGTCAGTCTCATTGACCGTGCTGGTGGCCAGCGGCAGGACGAAAGAACCAAGACTGCCCAGATCGATGGTCTTGCTGGTTTCGGCCACGACGCTGACCGACGGATGGACGTGCAGGATGATATTGTTGGCCTCGTCGATCTGCGGCGTCACGTCGAGCGCGATACCGGAGAAGAAGGGCTGTAGCGTAATTGACGGCGTTGTCACGCTGCTCGTGCCGCTGGAAGTCGTCGTCGTACTGACGTTGGTCACGAAGAACGCATCGGTCCCGACCTTGAGCACCGCCTTCTGATTGTTAATCGTGGCGATACGCGGGCTGGACAGCACCTGCACGTCGCCCTGCGTCTCGAGAAAGTTGAGCAGCGCGGCAAAGTTGGCACTCTGAAAGGCCAATCCAAAGAAGCCCTTGCCCAGCGCCGACGCAGCCACCGAACCGGACGTACCGGGCGTCACGCCGAGCGTGCTGCTACCGATGGCGCCAGTCGTAGGGAGCGTCGTTCCGGGCGCGACGGCGCCAATGGCATAGCGGTTGTTGGCGCCACCGAAGGCGGACCAGTTGACCCCGGCCTGAAACCCTTCGCTGAGCGACACCTCAATAATTTTCGCTTCGAGCATCACCTGACGCTCGACGATAACCTGGGTGGCGCGCAGGTAGTTCTCAACAGCACGGATGTCGGCGGGAAAGGCTTTCACGAGGACGACACCCGAACCGGGGCTGACGATGACATTGCGGCCGTCCTGGGTGCCGACTATGGCGGTCAGCGCCAGCGTCAATTCGCGCCAGAAGTCACTGTCCGACGTGGTCACAATTCGACTGCTCGGTATACTAGAGGCCGTCGAGCCTCCCGTTGTTCCGTTTGGTTGCGTCCCGGTCACTGGCACCGGCGTCGCGGCCGTGCCGCTCCCCGCCGCGGGGCTAGACGTGATTGAACTCGACGTCACCCGCAGTTCGGACTGGCCCTGCCGCCGGCCCGCCAGATAGTTGATCTGAAACATCCGCGTCTGCATGGCGTTGGACTGAATGTAGATGCGCGACCCCTGATACTTGAACTCATAGCCGTACAACTCACGCAGGGTTTCCAGCGCCTCGCGCACAGTCACGTTTTTCAGATTCACGGTGACATTGCCAGCCACTTCCGGCGCGACCAGCATGCTGTAGCGCGTGCCGGTAACCAACGCCATGAATACCTGGCTGGCAGGTGCATTGCTCACTGCCAGATCGAAGCGCGGCTCGACGTTTTGCGCCGAGGCCGGCAGATCAACCTGCAGCGGCGGCAACATGGCCTGGCTTAGCGCATCGTCGGTGCCCTTCGGCTTGGCTGCCGCGGCACCCTTTAGCTCCTCGTTCACCCGATCGAAGGTTCCTCCTGGATTCTTCTGATGCGTCGCACAGCCGCAAAGGAAAAGCACCAGCAGCGCCCAGAGCACATTCAATCCAAACTTCATGGTTTCCCTTTGCCCTGCCCGCGTCGTGTGGCAGGAGTCTTCGCGATGCTATTGATCTTCTCGATACCCGGCGTGAGAAACAAACGCACGATGCCGTCAGGCCCAGTCAGGATGGCCTCGCGTTCGCTCAACGCGGTCAACCGACTGTCGCCGTACTTGCCGCCAAGCATCACCTGCTGCCCGCCAATCATAGCCATCGGCTTGCCTTTTTTCGGAATCATAACCGACTGCAGCACTGGCCCGACGACCTCTCCCTCCGCCGCCGGTTCGGCCTTCAGTTCAAGTGGCGGGCGGGTGGGATCGGCCAGCCCACTTCCCGCCACGGCCGGCAGCGCAAAGCACAAAAGGGCCAGGCCGCGGATCAGACGATCAGCCATGTGCGATCCAAACTCAGGGTAAAAACGGTCAGCGTCAGCACCAGCTTCGGATGTTTGTCGGCCGACAACGAAAGCGTACTCCACAGGAGTTTCTGCGGCGATTTTTCGAGTCTTTCCAGATAGGTGGCCAGTTCCTGATAACCGCCCTCCAAACGAATCTCGACGCCGTGCTTGTAGAGGCCGGCGGCCGGCGTCGCGGCGTTGGGCGGTTGGTCGCCGGGCTTGCTGCCCTCCGATGCGTTTGCGGCCACCTTGTCGAGCACCGGCGTGGCCGGCAGCGTGCGCAGGCTGAGCAGACGCAGGCCGCTGTTGCGCCCGATCAGGTCTTCAAGCAAACCGGACATGCGCTCCGGCGGCACCAGCGAACCCTGCATCGCCGCAAAGCGGCTGCCGAGTTCGCCGAGTTCCTGCTTCACGCCGTCTAGCTGGGCGCGCGCTGCCACGTCAGGGTTCTGTGCCGGCGACTGCAGGGTGACGACCTGCGCCTTCAGTGCAGCCAGCTGGTTGCGTTGTTCAGCGCTGGCGCGCTCGGCCAAGGCGGCACGCTGCATGGCTGGTTCGATGAAGAGCATCGAGCCGAGCAACAGGATGCCGCCCAGAACGGCCGCCGCGACCATCCAGCGCTCGCGCTCGGAAAACGCATCATAGCGAGCAGAGAGTTTGTTCCACAGTGCGTTCACGGTTTGGCTCCGGCCGCCGTATCGGCCTCTTTGGGGGCATTAGCCGAGCGCAGGACGAACTCGACATAACGCGGCGGAGTGGCGGACGACGCGGATGGTGCAGCGGCCCCGGCATCAGTCTTGGCCGCCTCGGGTTCGACACTGCGCATCTCTAACGTGGCGAAACGGCGACCGTGAAAAACCGGCTCGCCGCTCAGGCGCTGCACATAACCGGGCAGCTTTGCCGGGTCAAGCAGGCGCCCGCGAATCTCGATTTCCTCGCCCCCCCCGGCCACCGAAAAACCGGTCAGCCAGACATCCGCCTGCGCTTGTCGGGCAAAACCGAACATCACGCCGGAAAAGCCGTCGGCCTTGCCAAGCCGCCCGGAGGCCAGCACGTCCATGACCTCCTGGCGCGTCTCGAGTAGCGCGCGGCTATTGGCCAGTTCGCCGGCTAGGGCGGGCGTGACGCGGCGCTCGGCGGCCACTTTGGCCAGCGCCGTCACCTGCTCTTGCTCGGTACGCAGTTCGGCCTGCAAGGCGCTCAGCTCGGCGCCGCGCCGATCGGCGACGAGACGCACATAAACGGCAAACGCAAAGAGCAAGACAAGCAGGACGGCGGCGGCGATCCCTAGACTGCGCGCCTTCGCCAGCTCGTTGCGTGGCCGCAGGCGGACATCATAAAGGTTGATTTGTTGCGTCACGCGGCCGCCTCATCGGTACGCAAGGCTGCGCCGATCACCAGCAGATTCATCGCCTGCCGCTGCGCGTCGCGCAACTCGGGCACCGCCGGAAAGTCCATCACCTGCGCCAAATCCATCGGCACTACGGGAACATATAGGCTCTCGGCGAGCGACGACGCGAGGTCATCGACCGGCGGATAGGCGGCCACCACCAGCTTCGAGATCGGAATGAAGCTGTACTGACGATCGAAGTTGTCGAGGCTGCGCTGCAGTTCCAGCACCAACCGCTCCATGGCCTGCGCGCGTCGTTCGGCATTGCCATCGGACAGCAGCGTAGCCGAAACCTCGGCGCGCCGTGCGGCGATCAGTTCGCCGTGAAAGGTTAGGGTCAACAGGCCGCCAGACTCGTCAAGCCGCAAGAACGCCAGCCCCCGGTTCTCCTCCTCGAAGAGCGCTGCCACATTACGCTGGGCGAGTTCTGGAATATCGATCGCGGCGAGCGGCACCTTCGCTTCGACAAATGGCAGGGCACGCGCCTGGACCGCCGCCTCAGCTGCGGATACCGCAAAGACGCTGGGTTGCCGGCCGGCACTGCCGCCTTCCATCGGAATGTCGAGAACATCGACGCAGGCGCGGTCAACTGGATAATCGACCAGCCCCTTGAGGGCCCAACGCACGGCCTCCTTGCGCTCGGTAACCGGCACGTTTGGCGCATCCATTTGCGACAGCACGTACTGACCGGCGGCCATCAACGTCGTGCACGCGTGCGCCCTGAGTTGGCGCGCGCCGCGCAGACGGCGCAAGGCGTCGATCTCGCTGCCTTCGACGCGAAACGAGTCGAGCAGGCGGATTTCTGGCCGCACACCGACGCCGCGCACGACATGGGCCAGCGCGATACAGTCGCCAAGCGGCAACACGGCCATCCAACCGGGCTCGCGTCGAGCGGAAAGAAGTGAAAGCATCCCTTTAGTCATAGCCAGATTTTCGTTGAAGGATACTTTTTAACATGCTAAATAACAAGGAATTATTGGCAAATTGACAGACAAAAGACGCGCTCTGTTGAAATAACAACTCGCTGGCCCGATCTCCTGACCGGCGAAAAAAAGACGGGGCTTCAACACACCATTATTCTTAAACAGGTTCCTTAGAAATTTTCGCGGATGTAGATTGGTCCCTTGCGCAAGCTATTGCCGAAGATGCCGAAGGTAGCACGGCAGGTGGGGTCACGGTCGTAGTTGCTGCCGTACCACTTGCCATGCAAATAGGGCATGGCGGCGGCAACGGTGGCCGCGACCGTCGGCGTCCAGCTGGTCGCGACGGACAGGCTGCTGCCCAAGTCGACAACAAGATCGACGCTGCCTCCCGCCGCCGCTGCCGGTGGTGCCACGGCAATGCTGCCCGCCCCGCTGGCGTTGGCACCGACGGTGAAATTGGCAACCCCCATATTCGTACTGGTGATCGCACGTTGGTAATTGCCGAGGCCAAGGCTGCCGGACGAGAAAGCACTCAGCGAGTCATCCAGATTCCGGATAAATGCACTGCCATTCCAGTACTGAAACTGATAAGGAATACTCAACGCAGTACGGTCGGAACCATAGGCATTACCCAGCCACAGGCGACCGAAACGCACACTGGTTTCAAACAGCTTGCGGCGTAAGTTGTCTTCAGCGGTTCCGCCAGGATTGCAAACAGTGGCCGTATTTTCGGTGCCAGTCGTCACGTCCAGATTGACGCAATGCGCCACATCCGCTGAAGCTCTCGGCGGCAACGTAACACCGTCGCTGTCGAGAGGCTTGCCGCCGACTTTCAGGATGTTTGTCGCACTGTTATCGTAGGGGCCGTCCGGGGCAGCAGCGCGCCGGAACGTCGAAAACAGGGTGAAATAGCTCGTCCCCCCGCTCCAGCCCGATATAGTGCCAGCCGGTGTGGTCGTGTTGCGGGGAAGCGTGCTGTTGGTACTCGCGGTATCGATGGCCAAGCGGCTTGTCAGTGTGGTTGAGCCACTTACCGCAGCAAGCCCCATGCACTGCGTCCCGCTGGTGCAGGTCCACTGGGTCAGGTCAGTGCTGCCCAACGTCGCAGCATCCAGCTTCGCCAAGCTGCCCGCATAATTCTGTGTCGCCGCTTCACTCTTGTTGTATGCCGTGACGACGAGAGAAAGCTTCATCGGTTCATCCATATAGGTAAAGGATGACCCCGCAGCCAGATCGCTACGCGTCTGCACCGATCCGGTCACACCGAAGTGGTCCGGGATGAAGCGGCCAAAAGCCCCCGTATTACTTGAAATCCCGAAATTACAACCGTACTTGCCGTTGGCATCTTTGGTGTTGGAATATGCCGCTGCCGACGTTCCAGAAACACAATCCTGATCGACGCCACTATCAATCACAGTCCAGTTGTCATCGTAGACGCCAGGGATACGCGGTATGGAAAAGTCTGGTTGCAATAGGTAAAAGGCGCCCACTTCACTATAGGTAAACGCTGAGCTGGTTGCCGCAGACGATGGCGTACTGGAAATCGCTGCTGGGAACGTTCCTGAAAGCGTCCCGGCGACGGTTGCAGGGCTCACAGCCTGCACAGCCACGCTATTTATCTTCATCAGCCCGGTATACCCACCGGGGCTACCGGCCACACCGGTCGTCGTTGCCGTCAAAGAAAAATTATCACTACCAGCCTTAAATTTTGGCGTACCGGAAGTACTTGTATTGGTGGCATTGGCCGAAGTGACTGATGCGATGCTCAAAGGCCGAACGGAGAACGAATTGGTCGAACACGCGGTCGTTGTATCATCGTTGATAATCGCTACCAGTTTCTGGTAGGCAGAGTTGATCGTAAAGTTGGACGATTGCTTCTGCCCTTTATCCGTAGCGCCATAAGCAAAGACTAGAGATTGTGTCCCCCCCGTGATAGAGGTCTTACTTGTGCAGGTGCTAGTGCAAGACAAAGCGCAGTCTTTAGTCGTGTCGTTCAAACCATCGCTGTTATCTACAAGTTTGACCGTGACTGTCTTCGCGCTGCCGGCCGCATATGTGGTGACGATCTGACTGTCTTTGAGCGCAGCAACATCGAGTTTGAAGGGCGTCCCCACCAGCTTCGTATAGATGTGGCCGCTCAGATAGTTCTGCACGGCCACGCTGGGCGGCGTGCCGTAAGCCTCGTCGATCGCATTGAAACCAGTGGCGGTCCCGCCACCGGGCGGCGCCATCGCCGAGGCGCAGATACGCAAGTTTCCTATCTCATGAATATTCGTGGAGCCGCCAGTGGAGCCCGTGAAGGATATCTGCCAATTGGTCGGAACAGGGGCCTGCGTGAATCCTTGCGTACTGGCAGCGGAATAGACGTTTGGGATACTAATGAGCGAAGTGTAACCGCCGCCCGCATCACGATTGACGGCGACGGCCGTGCTGGCCGGGTCGTTCCGTGCATCCACGATGATCTGGTAGTAGTAACCCAACGAGCGAGTAGTCGACGTGTGGTTATCGATGGTGGGTGACAGGCTGCTGGTACCACCAAGCCAGCGATAGCCGGTCTGGCCGGTACCGGAACCACGCGCACCGACCGACTGCACGATGAACCCTTGCCCGCCGAGACGCCCCTCGGTCGGATTCTGGTAGTTGCCGTACTCATCCAGAGCCACTCCCAGCCAGCCCCCGGCGAAACCATCATGAATCCCGGTTTCCTGCGCGTACCCCAAGGATCCCCCGTAGGCCCCCGGCACGGCGGGGACTGAATAATCGGAAAGTGTCACCGCAATGCCATCGGCACCGGTGCCGTTGTAGGCGTACTGCTGAAACTCAACCGAGATGTAGTTGCCTGCCGCCGGAAAAATGCCCGGCACGGTGGCGGCCTTGGCGTTGTTACCGGTATTGTTGGTCAAACGTAGATAGCCGGAATTGACAATACTGGGCAAAATCCCCGTGGCGTCACTGGTGGAAACAATCCAATTCGACCCAAAGATCGTCGACGGATTCAGGATCGTGCGGGCAAAGGTATCACACTGACAGGTTACCGCCACGCCAGCGGGAATGTTTGACGGAGGCGAACAAGTGAAGGGACAAGTCGAAGTCGTAAAAGTAAGATCACCACCATTCGCGATACCGCCCGAATTCGAACTATCTACACGAAAGTGATAGGTTGTCCCGCAACTCAGACCGGTCAAAGAAACAGAGACCGAACTGTTGCTCGCCAACGGAGCCAGCGGACTTTGCGTCGCGGTGACCGAATTGCCGTAAGACGCGGTCAATCCATATTCGAAGGTCACCGCAGTGCCCGCACCGTTGCTGCTCACGCTGCCATTAAGTGTTGCGCCTGCGACCGTTACGGAAGTGGCTGCAGTGGTCGTTGCCGTGGGCGGAAAATAGCTGATGCTCACCTGACCGCTGGCACCTGCACCTCCGCTACGGTCGATGTCGCTCTCTGCGCAAGCCCCGGCACCACCGCCTCCGGCAACGCTGCCTGCCAGCCCTGCGCCACTGCTGTTACTGCCGTTGCCTCCGCTTCCGCCACCAGTCGCCCTACC
>Ga0209125_1000399_pt1 | contig 58357 bp, 52 predicted proteins | sample BarGraIncub1131A_FD_184503 | JGI IMG/M metagenome (GOLD analysis project Ga0209125, IMG submission 184503) | Arctic peat soil microbial communities from Barrow, Alaska - Barrow Graham LP Incubations 11-31A (SPAdes) (version 2) | ecosystem: Environmental > Terrestrial > Soil > Wetlands > Peat... | reverse complement strand
CTCTTGCACATCAGAGGGAATCATGGTAGAATTTCTTGGTGTCTAAATTGATTAACCAGATGGAGGTGAAGGAAATGCCGAATATTAAATCCGCAATCAAGCGTGTGAAGGTAACTGAGAAGAAGACGGCTGCGAACAAGATGAAGAAAAGCGAAATTCGCACGGTGGTAAAGAAGGCGAAGGCCTCCATCGCACTTGCAGATGCAGACGTATCTGTATCTGTTAAGGAAGCTCAGATTACTCTTGATAAGGCTGCTGCCAAGGGATATATCCACAAGAATACTGCCGCAAGAAAAAAGTCCCGTATTGCAAAAGCTATTAATGCCGGAGCGTAAGCTAAGACAAATATCATCCTGATTTGCAAAACAAAAGTCCCGGCCGATCGTTAAGATCTGCCGGGATATTTTTGTGTAAGTCTATTTAAAAAATATTGAATGAATTCAACTTGTTGATTAGTGCATTGTCATAATCAGCCGAGTTTAACGCGGTGATAAATCTTTTTGCCTTTTCGAATAATTGCCTCTTCGGCGGCGAAGTCCCTGGCAGTAAGTATATAGAAAGGATCCTCAACGACTGCATCATTCAGGGAAATACCATTTCCGGCGATCAGACGTTTGGCCTCACCTTTGGAAGCCGTAAGTTTGGCCCTGCAAAGGAAATCGAGTAAAGAGAGACCGGCTGCAATTTCATCAGCTGTAACAATTGTCGTAGCCATATCATCAGAACGTCCGCCTTTTTCGAAAAGGTCTTCCGTCTGCTTCTTTACCGCTTCAGCCAGTGCTTCACCATGGACGATCTTTGTAACCTCATAGGCCAGGCGTTTCTTGGCTTCATTGGTTGCGGCTTCAGAAAGTTTTGCATATTCGGCGATATCATCAAGCGGGATAAATGTAAGCAGCTTCATGCACTTGATGACGTCGGCATCATCAACATTTCTCCAATACTGGTAGAACTCGAACGGAGTTGTTTTATTAGGATCCAGCCAGACAGCGCCTTTGGCGGTCTTTCCCATTTTTTTGCCTTCGCTGTTTGTGAGAAGTGTGAAGGTAAGCCCAAAAGCCTCGCCCTGCTCCTTACGTCGGATCAGTTCAACGCCGCCCAGTATATTGGACCACTGATCATCGCCGCCAAACTGCAGCGTGCAGCCGTAATTCTTATATAGGTATAAGAAATCATAGCTCTGCATCAGCATATAGTTAAACTCGAGAAAAGAAAGACCCTTCTCAAGGCGATTCTTGTAACAGTCAAAAGTTAGCATGCGGTTAACGGAAAAATGCGGGCCGATATCACGCAGGAACTCAATGTAATTGAGCTTTAAGAGCCAATCTGCATTATTAACAATCGACGCACGGCCGTTGGTAAAATCAACCACGGTACCCATCTGTTCCACAAAACGCGACACATTATATTGAATCGTCTCAACCGTCAGCATCTGGCGCATGTCGGTGCGGCCGCTTGGATCGCCGACCATAGCTGTTCCGGCGCCCATAAGTGCAATCGGGTGATGACCGGCCTGCTGCATATGACTCATAACCATCATCTGAACAAAATGTCCTACATGAAGACTATCTGCGGTGGGATCAAAGCCGATATAAAAAGAAACACCCGGCTTAGACAATTTTTCGTAGATTTCGTCTCTGTGTGTAGCCTGTGAAATGTATCCGCGGGCTTCCAAAGTATCAAAAACATTGCTCGACATCATATGATCCCCCATTTCCTGAAAAATTATGCCGGGAATTCCCGAAGCATCGAACTATTTTACCTCAAGTGTGGGGAATTGCGCAAGTATTGCCGGTAGAATACCTGCTGCATATTCATGTCGTATAGGAGAAAGCCCCTTTATCCCAGCTGTAAAAAACTAATTATCACTGACACCCGCAATGATCTTTTTGCCCTTGATTCGAATCACGGACCTTTCGTATTCGTCACCATAAATATATCCGGCCTTGAGACCCCAAAGATCGGTGCTTAGAAGATCAAGATCCGCCATACGAGTGAGTTTTTCATTCTGCCCGTACTCCAGAAAGTCCGACGCTTTATCAATCTGCGGAAGGACGGCCGTCTTTTTCATCAGGCGAAGCAGGTATCTTCCGCGCTCGGAGAATCCCAGGATTCGAAGATATTCAGGGGAGGAAAGGGAAGTGAGGTCAGCTGCTGTCTGCCCCAGAAGAAGCGAGATCAGTGCGCGGTTGATTCGAGTCCCTGCATACCGTTTTGTATCGGACAAGGCACGGAATGATTCCGGCAAATTTTCTTTTGAGCAGTTCCTCAGACCGGCGACAGCATTTTTGAGTCTGTGCGAGACCTGATCTCCCATATAGGCCAGTTCGTCAAGCTGTGCGGTTGTACGGGAACGCAGCGCGAGGATGGTCTCCGGTATAAAGTCGGCTGCAAGTACCGGCCGGATGCCATTTGACCACTCGGCTAACAGAGGGGAAAGCGACTCGGACGGCATCTTGCCCGCCAATTGTCCGGCAAGCTGCGAAACACTGAAAACACCTTTGCCGACTGACTTTGTAACAGTGTTACGGATTGCTGAGGCACTTGCATTTTCGCTTGCCATGGATATATCGTGATAGCCGGCACCGGAACGGAGAAGAACGGACGGTTTTATCCTGGAACCACTTTTTCTGAGGGCAATCAGGTACTCAAGTGCGAGAATCGTATTTGGCATTTTAAGTAAATCTCCGCATTTTCCGGCTAATTCTGAACTCCCGATAGTGACAAGATAGGAGGTCAGAGCAAGTTCCCTCGCTTTGGCATATGAGTGGCCGTCTTTTAGGTTGGCCTTTAATATTAATGTATAGGGAAGGCTTTCTTCGCTGAGAATTCCGGCCAGGGTGGTAAGGAGGGAAAGGTCAATGCATTCGCTTCCAAAATAGAGATCGGTTACAATTCCGGTCGCCTGCAGAAGGCTTACCGCTCCTTGCGCAAAACGCTCAGCTGAGGCGCACGCAAATGTGAACGGGATCTCAATGACAAGATCAACGCCGCATTGCAGTGCAGCCTGCGTGCGGGTCCATTTGCTGGTAATCGCAGGCTCTCCCCGTTGTACGAAGCTGCCGCTCATTACAGCTACTATAGCCGTGTCTTCACCGAAAAGCGCATGTGCTTTTTGAAGCTGATAAGCATGCCCCAAATGGAATGGATTATATTCAGCAATAATTCCGATAACCTTCATGATTGAATACACCTGCCTTTTCGGATGAGTGTGATAAAATGAGAGTGTTTATTGCCCTGACAGACAATACAAGTACGAATAAGTGTTTTCATTTTACACGGATTGGATTCATTATGATACCCCGTGTAAAGGGCGCAGTAACGGGTCCCTTTGGAGGATTATCATGAAAAAAAGTTCAAATAGATCTGCATCAATACAAAAAAGACCGCGAAAAGTCTATTACCTGATTCCGGGCGGACTGATCCTTATCGCCGGCATTGTGCTGTTAAGCCTGTATTTGAACGGGTTTTTCTATAACCGCAGGGATGTACAGGTCAAGACGGTTTCTCCCGGTGAAGACATAACATCACTTTCCCGAAATGCAAAAATCGTGACGTCCGATATGCTGTCCCATTCACTTTCCCTTCTGTCAAAACAGATGAATACTTCTCCTTACTTAGTGAGCTGGTATGCTCTTCCCGGCAGTATCAGCAGTATCACAAGTCTTGCTTCCGAATACATTACTTCAGCGGATCAGGTCAATTTACTCCGCTGTTATGTGAAAAACGGGAATAAAGATGCAGCAAAAGGTCTTGCAAAAGCAATAACGGATGATTTCACCGGGGAGGGCGGATATCTTGTTCCTGTCAGAAAAGTATCGGAACTCGCTTCCGCAGGAACGGCACAGCCGATTTTTCCTGCGAATCCTGCATACGAAGAATTACCGGCATTGTCTGCTTGTTCCATGGAGTCAACCGTGGAATATTTAAGGGCGCTGCTGGAGTACTATCAAAAGTGGGGGCAGGCTTCGGACTGGGCCCGGATTGAGAAGCTGGCAGCACTTTTGTATTCGGAGGATGGAACGTTTTTTGAGGATCTGACTGTTTTAGCTGCACAACCCTCGCTGGTGCCCACCGGTCCAGGTCAGGATATCGTTTCAACGGTTGAAGGGCAGGTATCAACCGGAGGCAGTTTTTCGACGCTGACACTCGCTTCACTGGATCTTGAAGTCTTCCGGATGCTAAGCAGCGCTGACAGTAAATATCAGCCTCTTTATGATAAGGCTCTCACCATTCTTTCGGGAGCTATGATTTCAGATGATCTTCCGCTTTTCGCCATTGGTTTTACACAGGCTTCGGCAGGATATGTGTATTATAACGGAGATCAAATTCAGGCCGATCTGGTGTCATCGCTCGAAGTCACGCTGCATCTGGCAGAAGAGGGCAAAGCACCGCAAAAAACAATTTTGTGGATCAAAGAACAACTGTATAACCAGGGGCTGCTGTACCGGAGTTATGACCTGATATCGGGTCAGGCAACGACAGATGCGGAATCGGTGGAAGCATACGGCATCATTCTGCAAATTGCACGTGCGGTGGATGATCCGGATCTCTACAGCAAATCACTGGCCCGTCTGGAGTGGCATCTTGCGACAAATTCGACAAGTGCTGCCAGAAGTACAATCTTCCGACAGCTCGACAATTCCAGAGTGGTAGTTTATGCCAAAGATAACCTCGAAGCACTGCTTGGTGTTTAGTTTCATGGTTCCATGTGAAATCCGGCTTAAAAATCACATATCTGCTTAAAAAATGAAAAGCAATTTGTAAACACGCCTGTTTTTCCATTGTCTAGACTGCGCTTTTTCTTTATACTAAGATCGTATTATTTAAGTTCAAAGAAAGAAAGAAGGAATTTTCATGGCATTTATTGACACAATTATTAAAAAGGCCAAAGCCGCCAATAAGACGATTGTACTTCCCGAGGGTGAGGATCCGCGTACCCTTGAGGCAGCTGCAAAGCTGCTCGAACGCGGAATAGTAAAAGTAATCCTGATTGGAAACAAAGAAAAATTAATCAGCAGCGCCGGGAAATGGGATATTTCAGGGGCTGTTTTTGTTGATCAGCAAAACTATCTGCAATATGAAGAATATGTGGAAGCATTTGCACAGCTTAGAAAAAAGAAATTTGCAACAATTGAAGAGGCACGGGAAAAAGCGAAGCAGCTCATGAGGGACGAAGTGTACCTCGGCGTTATGATGGTAAAGATGGGTCTTGCAGATGGCATGGTCTCCGGCGCATGTCACAGCACAGCTGATACCCTGAGACCTTCCCTGCAGATTTTAAAGACGGCTCCGGGCACAAAGCTCGTGTCGGCTTTTTTCATGATTATCGTTCCCAACTGTGAATACGGAGCGGACGGTGTATTCCTTTTTGCTGATTCCGGACTTGTTGAGAACCCGAGTGCTGATGATCTTTCCGAGATTGCACTTTCCTCCGCAAGGAGCTTTAAACAGCTGACGGAAATTGAGCCGAATGTTGCCATGCTCTCTTACTCGACTTATGGTTCCGCACACTCCGTCCTGACAGAGAAGGTTGTTGAAGCAACCCGTCTGGCCAAAGAGAAGGCTCCGGAACTGAACCTTGACGGCGAACTTCAGCTTGATGCCGCGATCGTTCCTTCCGTCGGCAGCAGCAAAGCTCCCGGCAGCCCGGTTGCAGGCAAAGCCAACGTTCTGGTTTTCCCGGATCTTGATTCAGGAAACATCGGGTACAAGCTCGCACAGCGTCTGGCAAAAGCTGAGGCATATGGACCTGTCACACAGGGGATTGCAGCTCCGGTGAATGATCTTTCCCGCGGCTGTTCTGCTGATGACATTGTTGGTGTTGCAGCAATTACAGCTGTTCAGGCAATTAAGTAATAATAAGTTGAAGCTAATATAATATGGGCTGAACCGACAAAAGCCGTGAGAGCGGCTTTTGTGCCGGAATGCCTGACAAAAGGAGTCACAAATGAAAGTTCTGGTAATCAACGCAGGAAGCTCTTCCCTCAAATATTCGTTTTTTGAATCCGATACAGGTGCAGTTCTTGCAAAAGGCGGAGCCGAAAGAATCGGTCTCGATAATGCCTGTATTATTCATGTCAAGGGAGATCAGCCAAAGGTCACAATCATGGAAGATCTTCCGGACCATAAGGAAGCTGTTGAGAAAGTGCTGGAGATTCTTACAAGCCCGGACCTTGGCGTTATCAGCTCCATGATGGAGATTGATGCAGTCGGCCACCGTGTCGTTCACGGCGGTGAGAAGTTCGCCCACTCCGTCATTATCACACCTTCCGTGAAAGGTGCCATCCGTGCCTGCTTTGATCTTGCCCCGCTTCATAATCCGCCCAACATGACCGGTATTGAGGCATGCGAAGCCGCAATGCCCGGGGTCCCGCAGGTTGCTGTGTTTGACACGGCTTTCCATCAGACAATGCCTGCTGCCGCCTATATGTATGCACTTCCTTACGAGCTGTATGAAGAATATCGAGTCCGTCGTTATGGCTTCCACGGCACATCACACGGATATGTTGCGATGCGTGCAGCCGCCATGTTGGGAAGACCGATAGAAGAACTCAAAATAATAACCTGCCATCTCGGAAATGGTTCATCGATCGCCGCTGTCAAGAACGGGGAAAGTGTCGATACATCGATGGGTCTTACTCCTCTTGCCGGTATCTGCATGGGCACAAGATGCGGAGATATTGATCCTGCCATCGTGACCTTCCTTATGCAAAAAGAAGGCCTCGACATGAAGGGTATCAACAATCTGATGAATAAGAAGTCCGGTGTCATGGGCGTGTCCGGTGTATCTTCCGACTTCCGTGATCTTTATACTGCCGCCGGCGAAGGCAACAAGAGAGCCAGACTTGCGCTTGATATGTTCATTTATCAGTGCAAGAAGTTTATCGGTTCCTATGCAGCTGCCATGGGCGGCGTCGATGCAGTCGTATTCACGGCAGGAATCGGCGAGAACACCTACCAGATTCGTGAGGACGCCGTCGAAGGACTCGGCTTTATGGGTATTGAGATAGACAGGGAAATGAATAAGGGAACCAGGGGAGTGGAGAAGAATGTGTCTGCAGCCGGTTCTAAAGCCCAGGTACTGGTAATCCCAACCAATGAAGAGCTTGCGATTGCCAAGGAAACCGAAAAACTCACAAAAAAAGTTTGAATCCTATAGCTGCCATGCCTCTGCAAGTGCAGAGACTCCCCGGATGATCTGATCATCTGAGAGGCTTGCATATCCAAGAAGCACTGTGCTTTTTGGCGGGACCGGCCAGGATGCTGCATCAGACGTTTTATCGAATAAATAATATGAAGAAATGCCGTAGACTTTTGTCGCGGCATTTTTTGCGTTTTCAACTAATTCTTCCTCCGTCATACCGTTTTTTACATGGCACAAAAGATGAAGCCCTGCATCTGTTCCGCTGATCTGCAGCTTTTGCTTATATGGTAACAGTGCCTGCACGAATAGATCCCTCTTCCTGCGGTAGAGTGTCCGCATGCGGTTGATGTGGCGTTCAAAATCCCCGCTGTCAATGAATCGCGCCAAAACCAACTGGTCGGGATGTGTGATGGTGGTGTTGTAGTATGAGAGGTTTTTTTTGAATGCCAAAAGAAGATCGGGTGGTACTACCAGATAACTTATACGTACGGATGGAGCAAGGGATTTTGAAAATGTCCCCAGATATATGACTCTGTTTTGCGTATCCAGACCGCTGATTGCAGGAATAGGACGACCTGCATAGCGGAACTCGCTGTCATAATCATCCTCAATGATGTAGCGGTCCGGTGCGGCCGAGGCCCAGGCCATGAGCTCGGTACGGCGGCTGACCGGCATAATGATGCCGAGAGGAAACTGATGGGATGGTGTCGCATATACGAGATTTGACCTGCTCAAAGAAAGACTTTCCATGTGAATTCCGTATTTGTCCAGGGGAATCAGGTCGACGGGGACCTGCAGGCCGGTAAAAATCTGATAAGCCTTGTTGTAGACGGGATTTTCCATAGCGACAGAATGGATATCATGGACGGACCGGAGGATCTGCACAAGCAGCTGAAGAATATAATCGGTTCCCGCTCCGAGGATGATCTGATCCGGACTGCAGAGCAGTCCGCGGGATTCCCGCAGGTATTTGCACAAGGATTTCCGCAGACTTGCCGCTCCCTGCGGATCACAACTCGAAAAGGCTGTTACCCCGTCTTCTTCAAACACTTCCCGTATGGCTTTTCTTATCTTGGCAAGCGGAAGGACAGATATGTCAACACCGTTGGGGGAGAAATCTATAACAGGAGTACGGGCCTTTGAGTCGAGAGCAATTTCTGTCCGTACACCGGGATCTGTGATTGTGCCGGATGCGCTGCGTTCATCAATACGGGGCAAAGAGCTGTCTGCACGCGAGATGTATGCCCCCAAATCGCAGACGTAATAGCCGCTTTTTGCGCGGGCCTCAAGATATCCCTCCGAAACCAGCTGCTGATAAGCAGAGTCAACCGTGTTGACACTGATGCCAAGCTGGGAGGCAAGAAGCCGTTTTGAGGGAAGACGTGCGCCGGTGTGTAACCGGTTCGAAATCAAGTCCAGCTTAATACTCTCGTAAACCTGCATGTATAAAGAGGCTGCAGTTGATGGGTTCAGGACAGGAATATACATATTGATTCCTTTCCGGTGATCTGATACCTGTGATATATTAAAAATTGACACTTTCAATGGTATCAAAATCGCTATAAAATAGCAACATCAAATGAAACTGAGGGACAGAAGATGGCTAGCGATATGAAATTTAATGCTATTGATGAAAAAAATGATATAAAGAAAAAAGTGGAGCCTCAATCCCGATCAGCTTTAAAGATTATTTTAAGGATAACTTTTGCGGGTGTATTTTCTGCACTTATTCTTATTGCAACACAATTGTTTAAAATCCCTACCGGTATCGGATATGCCAATCTCGGAGATGGATTCATACTCGTCGGAGCATATCTTCTCGGGCCGGCAGCTTTTTTCCCGGCCGCGATAGGATCTGCACTGGCTGATTTGCTGGCAGGTTACCCGATCTATATTCCGGCAACTTTTGTCATAAAAGGTATGATGGGGCTTGCTGCAGGATTTCTGCTGAAGAATGAAAAGGTGACAATCAGCAGGAAGATCATCGCTTTTACTCTGGCTGAGTTGATTATGGTTACCGGATATTTTGGATATGAGTCCCTGCCGTTCATGTACGGACCGGCCGCTGCAGCAGGATCGGTAATCCCGAATCTTGGGCAGGCAGCTGTTGGTATTTTGATGGGCATGATTCTTACTGCGATTTTGGAAAAACAGCGTAGATCTATTAGAGAAAAGCTTCTATAATACAAAACGAAAATAAGAGAAGCTTGTCTTCAGGACATTTGACGGGCGGCCTTTCTTTTCTGTTGCCGGTCTTTCTTATGGCTATTGCGTATATGATGATCGGAATCCACCCGTTTGGAGATATGAGCATTCTTCTTGTTGACGGCAAGCTGCAGTATGTTGCATTCTTTTCGGAATACTTACGTCACCTAAGATCTTTTGAGCTGCCTCTCTTTTCTCGTTTTTTCGGACCCGGCATGAATTTTTACGGAACTTGGGCCTATTATCTGGCCAGTCCGGTAAATCATATTTTATTGCTCTTTCCGAAGTTATACATTCTTGACGGTATGTTTGTCGTTCTGTTGGTTAAGACCGGATTGTGCGGCACTACTTTTTTTATATATGCCCGTAAGGTGCTTGCTTCGGAACGATGGAAGGCGCTTTTGTTTTCCACATCGTATGCTCTGTGCGGATTTCTTGTGTCCTATTCAGATAATGTGCAGTGGCTCGACGGTGTGATTTGGCTGCCTATAGTAATCATGGGTATTGAGACAATTTACAGGAAGGGACACGCGTTATATTACGCGTTTGCTGTAGCCGTTCTTGTCATTTCTAATTTCTACATATCTATTCCGGTGGGCGTGTTCTGTCTCCTCTATTCCATCTATATTTCAGCAAGGGAAAACAAGCAGGACTTTCCCGGCAGTAAACAGAAATTTCTTTTGAAAATCGGATGGAATTCTTTGCTGGGGATTGGGATGGCAGCTTTTGTATTGATTCCTGTCTATTTTCTATTGCGGAACCAGATGGATCTTATCGGACAGAAGATTCCAACCAATTGGTTTGACGGCAATCCGATAAAAACATTAGGAGGCCTTTTTGCAGGAAGACAGGATAATATTTCGCAGTCAGGCCTTCCGAGGATATATTCGGGTCTGTTAGCCGTCGTTGTTGCTCCGGTATATTTTCTTGTCACGGGAATCAAAAAGCGGGAAAAAATAGCGACAGCTCTTTTTCTGGTTTTTGTTTTTGTATGTTTCCATGTTTCCCTGCTTAATTATGTCTGGCATGGAATGGACTTCCTCCAACTCCATAAACCTGGAGGAAAAAACGACAAAAAACGGTATTCTATTTATTTCTATTCCATATGACAGCGGGTGGAGTGCGCATGTTAACGGAAAACCGGTAGAAGTCCTCTGTATCGCGGATGGTTTTACCGGAATATCGCTTGAGGCAGGAGATAACTCTATTACAATGAATTTTTTCCCGGATGGACTTAAAGCAGGTATTTATGTCAGTCTGGCCTTCTTTGCAGCAGCTTTGGTGCAGATAATTTTCCAAATTAGAAAAAAAAATAGTTCACAGTAAATCAGGTTCTTTTGCCGCTGCAAGTTTTATCCGGTTTGACATTGAAAGTTCGAAAAAGTATACTCACTTATGTTCATAATTTAAATCTAGGAGAAAAAATATGCGTGTTTCCAAGCTGTTTATGCCGACTCAAAGAGAAATTCCTGCCGACGCGGAAATTGTCAGTCACCAGCTCATGCTGCGTGCCGGATTGATGAAAAAAATCGCATCGGGAATATATTCATTCCTGCCAATGGGCTACAGGGCGTATCGCAAGGTCGAAAATATTGTCCGAGAGGAAATGGACAGGGCGGGAGCACAGGAACTGATAATGCCTGCTATTTTGCCGGCTGAAGTCTATATGGCTTCCGGACGATGGGATAAATTCGGCCAGGAGATGTTCCGGCTTCAGGACAGGGGAGGGCGCCAGTTCTGCCTGGGACCGACGCACGAGGAGCCTTTTACGGAAGCTGTCCGCGACAATATCAAATCATATCGTCAGCTTCCATTCACACTTTACCAGATTCAACATAAATACAGGGATGAGAAGCGTCCGCGCTTTGGTGTGATGCGCGCCCGCGAATTTGTTATGAAAGATGCATATAGCTTTGATGCCGATGAGGCAGGTCTTGATATTTCTTACAAGGCAATGTATGAAGCATACTGCCGGATTTTTGATCGCTGCGGACTTGACTATATTCTGGTTGATGCTGATTCCGGAGCGATGGGCGGATCCGGTTCACAGGAATTTATGGTTAAATCTCTGGTTGGTGAGGACGCGATTGCATACTGTCCTTCCTGTGGATATGCAGCCAACGAAGAGAAAGCTGTCTGCAAGGCAAGCGAGCCTCAAGTCCAGGCTGATTTACAAGAAATTGTAAAAATTCATACGCCCCATGTTAAAACTATTGAGGAATTGATGGCTTTCATGAAGGCCTCGCCGAAGGAATTCGTGAAGACAATCCTGTATTCAATTGATGGAAAAATTGTTGCCGTTATGGTCAGGGGCGACCGCGAAATCAATGAGACGAAGCTTTCGAATCTCTTTGATGCAAACGCTCTCGCTCTCGCAAATTTTACTGACGTAGAACGTGTAACCGGTGCAGCTGTGGGCTTTGCAGGCCCTGTTGCCCTTAAGGAAGAGGTTGAGCTGATTGCCGATCAGGAGGTTGCTGTAATGGTGAACTTTATCGTTGGCGCAAACGAGACGGATTATCACCTGAAGAATGTCAACTTCACCCGTGATTTCAAACCTGCGAGAGTTGTTGATGTACGGACAATTGAGGCCGGTGATCCATGTCCTGTCTGCGGTTTGCCGGTTGAGACCTGCCGCGGTATTGAGGTCGGCCATATTTTCAAGCTCGGGACCAAATATTCCGATGCCCTTAACTGCAAATTCCTGGATCAGGCAGGCCTGGAGAAGTCCATGATTATGGGCTGCTACGGCATCGGCGTCGGCCGGACACTCGCTGCAATAATTGAGCAGTATTATGATGAGAATGGAATCATATGGCCTCTTGCAACAGCACCCTATCAAGCTATTGTCATCCCTACCAACACATCAGACGAAATAATTAACGCCGTGGGCGAAGACATTCACCTCCGTCTTGAAAAAGCCGGAGTTGAGGTTCTCCTTGACGATCGTCAGGAGCGGCCGGGTGTCAAATTCAAAGATGCTGACTTGATTGGCATTCCGCTTCGCGTCACAGTCGGTCGTAAGGCTGCTGAAGGTATTGTAGAGTATAAGGAGCGGGCAACGGGTGTTGTAATTGAGATGACTGCTGAAGAGGCGGTCGTCAGGATCTGTAAAAGGATAAAGGACATTTGAAGGGGTGCCTTTAAAAGAACAGAATGTCGGATCAAACACGCAGATAATGCGTACAATAGTGATTGCAGTACGTGCACGCAAATTGTATAATGTGGTGGGATGGTGATGACTATGAAAAAGACTCCTGAAAACGATAATATCCGATATACCACGGTCCTTCCTGCAGCCTATGTTCATGAATTGAAGGAATTGTCGCAGGAATATATAATCCCCTCTGTCAATCAGGGAATTCGAGAGGCTGTTGAGGCTTATCTTGATGCGCAAAGGAAGATTCGCTATGAGACGCAGATGCGTAATGCCGCGAAAGACAAGGACTTTATGGAAAGACTTACGGCAGCCCAGGAAGATTTCCAGACTGTTGATGAGGGGGAAATGTCAGTATGGTAACGAAATGGGATATCTATCTCTGCTCTCTTGATCCGACTGCCGGATCTGAGCAGAAGGGTACACGCCCCGTTCTTGTCATTTCAAATGACTCCGTTAACCGCAATCTTCTCGTTGCAACCATTATTCCTTTTTCTTCTGTTAAAATGGGGGCCGCGATTTATCCGACAGAGGTTGAAATACCAGCGTCTGCTTCTGGTTTGCGTTTGGGCTATGTTGTCATGATTCAGCAAATCAGGACCGTCTCACATAAAAGGCTTGTCAAATACATCTCTCATCTGCAGGATGAAGAATATAAGGCAAAGATCTTGACGGCAATCAAAGAATATTTCGAATATGACTAGCTGAGTGGATACAGATTGTACATTGATGCCAATCCCGATATAGGATCTATCCTATACAGCCGCGCTTCTATATCGGATGGCTCAGATAACTGATAAGCGGCGGTAAAATTACTATAAGGATGAGGGCGGATCTTGTGTATAACAATCCTCTTATTATTTTGTAATCATTGTCAAAAGAATTGACAATCTTTGACGATCGGCTGCGGTTATTCCAAACAGCAACGAATAGAAGAGAAACGATGCCGGCGAATAATAGTGTGGATGGAATAATGTCTGTATATTTGTGATCGACAAAGTACGTGTAGATTGGATTAAAATTGTTATTTCCCGAATATTGTCCCTGTGTGATCGTATAGAAAATAGAAGAATTAAACACCATTGCGGTAAGATGGTTCAATATGCTTGTGACTAAAAATCCTAGTGTCAGTGCGATATCAAGCAGAATACCGAATTCAAAATCAAACAGCGAAAAAACAATCATGGTAATGAATGGCAGAAGCAACACCATCCACTGGGGATGCCATTTGATAAAAAGAAAAAAGGATGAAAGTGAAGCAAAACCAAGCAGGAAGACATATATCTGAAAATCATTTTCTTTGGGTTTTGCTATATACGCAATAACACAGATCAGAAAATAGAGAAGTAGAAAAACACTGGTATTTGAGACTCCTCCTGGTATTGTGATTTTGAAGATATACTGCGAAAAGGCATCATCCTTCATGATGAGGCTTTGTGTAAGACTATATCCTGGATCCGTCAGCATTGGCACTATATAAGTTACAACACATAGTGATACAGACAGCGATATGTAACCTATCAACTTCATGACGTTCTTCTGTACAAGTAATAGAAGGGGTATGACAATAAATACCGGCATCAGTTTGAAGCAGCACGCAATTGCCATGAGCATGCAAAACCCCGTTAACTTTCCCTTGAAATATTGTTTGAGTGCTAAAACAATAAGTAGTACGGGGATGATGTCAGTTTGGTTTCTGATAATTACGCAGTATGCAATAAGAGGGGAACTGATGAAATAGTACCCTGCCCATTTTGCTTTAATCTTATCTGCCATAAGGATTTCTGCAAGCTTTTTGAACTGATAACAGCAGATGCAGGACAACAGGATGCTTAGAAAACGCGCCCAGAGCTCCAAAACGACAATATAATTTGACATGGGGAAAATATGATTTATAGCATATAAAGGCAATTCCCAGATGGCCAGAGCAAGGTACAATACAATGTTGTATGCAGCTGAAGGACTTAATTCTGGTTCATAATAAAGTGGCAGGTATCCGCCCGCAGCAGCTTTGTTAAATACATATGTATAAAAATTGAGAGGTTTTCCGGTAAAGATACAGTCGAGAAGGTCCGAAGCCTGCTGAGAGGTTGCATTCATATCGTACCATTGATCAAAGAATACAAAAGCTGCCATACATAATACGACAACTAAAAGTATATCGATAAATCCCGGAGTTGAACCAAAGAGTCCCATGGGTGTCCGCAGGTCATTTTTCTTCCTGAACATATCACGCTCCCAATACTGAAATATGAGAATATTTTGTCGGTAATCGTTCTCTTACCTTGCCTCTTCCGGTGTAAAAGGAAGATCAATATCATACATTGGTACAATGGTGAATTTTCTATTGGAAAGACCTGTGTGCCTGTTCTCCTTTGGAATACGGGCAAACAGCAGCGTCGTTGCAAAAAGCTGCTGATAGCGCACTTTGCTGCCGTTTTTCGAAGTGAAAAAGCGATTGTACTGATTGCGTCCATAATTGCCGTCACCTAAGATCGGATGGCCGAGATGAGCAAATTGTGCGCGGATCTGATGGGTTCTTCCGGTGACAAGCTCAACTTCAATCTCAGAAACATCCTCATTGTCGGGTCCGATATTTTTGAGGACTTTAAGTACGCGGTATCTGGATGTGATGGGCAGATCACCCTCTTTGGGTTCATCATGGATATAGACATCACCATGGCCGGGCTTTTCGAGATAGGCATGTACTTCCTTCATGATGGCTTCATCAACACAGACGCATGAATCGCCGACCGTGGGCACACCGCGTACAAGGCAGCGATAGCGCTTGGTAATAAGATTTTGCTTGAATAGCTCAATTGCGTGTTCGAGATTTTCTTTGCCTTTGGCGAGAAGAACAAGACCGCCGGTGTTCATATCAATTCTGTGGCACAGGTCGATGTCCTGATTTCTCTGATCTTTCCGGATGATGTCGATAAGGGCCGGACCCTCGGTTCCTTTGCCGGAGTGGACGGCAAGACCCTGGCGTTTATTGACTACAAGCAGGCGATCGGTCTCGGATACGATTTTGTAATCTGCAAGGCCGGATACGGAGCCTCCAGCCGGTGCGGATTTAATGAAATCCTCGTCAGGCAGCCACAGCTCGACGTGATCGCCTGTCATTACCGGACAATCTTCGCCGATCTTTTTGCCGTTGATTCGAATATCTTTATGGCGCAGTGCCTTCTGCAGGATGGCAGGAGTGAGCATTTCAAATTCGCTTATTGCGACCCGGACAACGTGTTTTCCGTCTTTGTCGGCGGACACGATAAAACTTTTCATTATTCCCTGATGCTTTCTGCCTCGCGACTGAGGCTGCGGATAAAGTGACCTGATACTATTATGTACCCTATATAGTATCAGAGCATCATGGGTCGGGTCGATACCCAAGTTGCATTTTGACAAAGAATTCTGCCGGAACGGGAGGGTATATTGCACCTGATTTGCGGATTCGTGGTAAAATGAGGACTGATTTGCACACTTATCGCAGAAAAGACCGTTCTTTTTTGCATATTTCTGCATTTCTATTCCATACAAGGGAGGCCAAGTTAATGGCAAAAAAAGTTCTGGTTCTTTTCGGGGGCGTGTCGACCGAGCATCTCATTTCGTGCCGTTCCGCCTGTAATATACTAAGCGGTCTGCGTCAGGCAGGCTATTCGGTTATACGTGTCGGCATTACAAAGGACGGACGGTGGGGACGATTTGATGGCACGGATGAGGATATCCGTGATATGAAGTGGGCTGATCGACTGACCTTTTCATCAATATCGGGCAATGGCCCGGCTTCGGTCCGTGATTTTATTCTTGCAGCTGCAGGCGGCGAAGTACCGGATGTGATTTTCCCTGCAGTACACGGCATCAACTGTGAAGACGGTTCCCTTCAGGGGCTCCTGGAATTATCCAGTTTTCCCTATGTGGGCAGCGGGGTTCTGGCTTCAGCCGTGCTGATGGATAAAGTCTATACAAAGCAGCTTTTTGCCAGAGCCCGGATTCCGCAGTGCCGGTATACATCCGTCACACGGCAGGAGATCCGGAAGAATGTCACAGGGGTCGCATCCAAAGTGGCCGATCAGATTGGCTTTCCCTGTTTCCTCAAACCTTCCAACGGAGGTTCCTCGGTCGGGACTATGCGCGTGGATGATCTTGTATCCCTCGGGAAAGCTCTTCTCGAAGTCGCTGAATATGACCGGACTGTTCTTATAGAAGAATATATTCATGCGCGGGAGATTGAAGTTGCTGTTATGGGTAATGAGAAGCCGGTTGCTTCCCTGGCCGGTGAAATTGCTACGGATGAGACCGTGCCTTTCTACGATTATCAGACCAAATACTTCAGTTCCACCGGGGCGGATGTATATCTTCCGGCGCAGATCGACCCGCAAATGATGCAGCGTGTCAGAAAACTTGCAGTGAAAGCATATAAGATGGCCGGTGCGAGCGGTCTTTCCCGTGTCGATTTTTTCCTTGACAGGGATAACGGCAGCCTGTATCTGAACGAGATTAATACGCTTCCCGGATTTACAACGATCAGCCTTTTCCCAAAGGCCTGGGAGGTATCCGGTGTCCCGCTTGATAAGCTTATGAAAAAGCTGGTCACCTATGCCCTTACCGAATCTGAAAACAAAAAACGTGTGGAGAGTATCGGATGAATATGAATCAGGACGGCAGGGATTCCACAGTTTCCGATAATCGGCCGATCGGAGTTTTTGACTCCGGTATCGGAGGACTGACAGTGCTTAAGGAAATCTGGAGCGCACTGCCGGGTGAAAGCACTGTGTATTTTGGTGACAGCGGACGTACGCCTTACGGCACAAAATCCCATGACACGATTGTGAATTATTCGCTGCAGAATATGCGGTTCCTGTTGAGCCAAAATGTAAAAATGATCGTTATTGCCTGTAATACGGCGAGCGCCCACGCCTATGACGCCGTCAGGGCACAGGCCGGCGTGCCGGTGGTTGAAGTAATCACCCCGGGAGCCGCTGAAGCCGTGAAAACCACTCGTACAGGCCGTATCGGCATCATTGCAACGCGGGCAACCGTAACCAGCGGGATTTACAGGGTCGCCGTTGAAGATGAGGCTAAGCGCGTTATAGCACTGGGCCGGAATACCGAAACCCTGACCGATCTGTATATCGAACAGGCGGCATGTCCGCTTTTTGTGTCGCTTGCTGAAGAGGGTTGGTGGGATTCGCCGATTTCATATCTTGCGGCCGAGGAATATCTTAAAGATTTAAAAAAGAATCAAATTGATACCCTGATCCTGGGATGTACGCATTATCCGCTCCTTTCGCATACGATTGCATCTGTCATGGGGCCCGGGACGACTTTGGTCAATGCAGGCGCCAGCGTCGCACAGAGAGTTGCGGAAGTTCTTGGTACCAATCATCTGAGGAATCTGTCGGGTACAAAGGCAGAGCATACTTTCTATACAAGCGACGATCCGCAGATGTTCGAAAATGTTACGGCTCCTTTCCTGGGAGGGGACAGGCCTTCGGGCACAAAGCGTGTCAATACGGAAGTATATATTGGAGAGGGGACCCTTACGTGAAGGTTCTGATCAGTCTGACAAGCGGCCTGTCCGATGCAGCCCCTGTCCAGGCGGCCGGTGAATTGACGGTTGATGGAAATGTGCTGTCCTTATCATGGACACAGCCTTCTGAAGGGGAGGAGACGTGCGGATCCCTGCATCATCTGTCATATGGCAAACCGGACGGAATACTCTGTATGAAGCGCACCGGTGACAACACTACTGATCTGACTTTTTCCGAAAATGCACGGACGAAGGGGATACTATCTACGCCTTACGGAGATTTTTCGATGGAAATCGAGACGCGGAAGCTTTTTGTCCCTGACGAACTGTGGCAGTTTGCAAAAGAAGACGCGGATGATTTTTCCGGAGAGCAAAAAGAGAAAAGCATTCAATTAAGTTATTTTTTGTATTTTTTAGGTCAGGACCCGATGCCAAATGATATCGCAATTCAAATTAGTCTTGTAAAGAATGAAGATAAAAGGTAAAATCATAAAAAACATATGCGGATTTACTTGACAAAGGTCCGTGTCGTATATGATAATATCATTCGCGCCTCAGCTTAATGAGTAGCGCCGATATATGTCGGAGAAGTGTCTCTGACAGGTAAGTGATGGAGGTGGATATATGGCAAATCCAAAACGCAAATGGTCAAAGGCAAGAACTTCTCGTCATAGAAGTGCGTGGAAGCTCACTCTGCCCGGACTCGTAGAGTGCCCACAGTGTCACACGAAGATGCTGCGTCATAAGGTCTGCAAGACCTGCGGTTATCTGGATGGCAAGGAAATTGTCAAGATCGAAGTTACGGCTTAAGTTTAGGCCGGATAAGACAGCTTTCAAGAATGGCAGTGCGGATCTCTTACATAAGGACGCACTGCTTTTTTGTTTGCTTAAGAACACATGAGCATGAAGAGGATTACAGATTGCGGATTGCGGATCATGAGTAAAGGGGATTGACGTTTTGGCAGTTAAAAATGAAAACAATCGACGCGTATCTGCAGTGCTGAAAAACAGCACTGCAGATGAGCTTGGGATTGTGCCCGGTGATATTCTTCTTTCCATTGACGGGGAAGAAGTCCGGGACATTTTTGATTACCGGATGCGGGTCATGAGTGAGAATCTTACCGTTACGTTCCGCCTTCTCGATGGGTCCCTTTTCGAAGCGCAGATTGAAAAAGACGAAGATGACGAACTGGGAATGAGCTTTGAGGAGCCGCTTCTCGATACATGTTCCTCCTGCCGCAACGGCTGCGTGTTCTGCTTTATTGATCAGCTTCCCAAGGGCCTGCGCCCGTCGCTGTATTTCAAGGATGACGATCTGCGCATGTCATTTCTGACCGGTAATTATGTGACGCTCACCAATCTTTCTGACGAGGAATTTGATCGGATTCTTTCGTATCATCTTTCTCCGATGAATGTTTCGGTGCATGCTGCTGATCCGGAAGTCAGGAAAACAATGATGCGCAATCGCTTTGCAGGCAACATTATGGAACGCCTGCATCGCATCACAGTAGCCGGCATTTCTCTGAACTGCCAGATTGTACTTTGTCCCGGCCTGAACGACGGCGACGTGCTGGAGAGAACAATTACGGAGCTTTCCTCACTCGGGGAGAATCTTCGTTCGATAGCGGTCGTACCTGTCGGCATAACAAAGTTTCGTGAAGAGAACCATTTGACGCCGCTGTCACTTTATAACAGGGAAACTGCATCAGCGGTCCTTGATCTTGTAAACAGGTGGCAGAAGTATTTTATTAAAACACGCAGCGAAAGAGTATTCTTTGCTGCAGATGAGTTTTTCCTGCGGGCCGGCAGAACGATTCCGTCGCCCTCGTGGTATGAAGGATTCCCGCAGCTTGAAAACGGTGTCGGACTGATCAGTGAGCACAGGCATCAGCTCAAAGCGGGTCTGGCGTCCAGGAGACGTAAAAAGGTGGCAATAAGCACAAAAAACTGTGCCGATCGTCCCCTGGTTATGGTGCTATCCGGCGTAGATGCAAAACCCTTCCTGAATTCGTTTGCGGATCAGTTGGCAGTGCTCTATAATATCAAGTTGGAAGTCAAGGCGGTGGTCAATCACTTTTTCGGTGAAACGATTACGGTTACCGGCCTTCTGACAGGGCAGGACATCGTCCGGTCCGTGGAAGAAGACCGCAGGGCAGGGAAAAGGGATCCGGATGTGATTCTGCTTCCGGACTGCACACTTAAGGCTGACGAGGATATTTTCCTTGATGATATGACAGTAAATGAGCTTAGAGACAAGCTTTCCATTCCGGTTGCGGTCAGCCGGCCGACCGGAGAGGGACTTCTTGAAGCATTAGATGAATACACCGGTCTTTTTGTTCGAAAAGGGCGTCAGAGATCACCAAAGCGGGGTAACACGAGCGATGAGTAAACCAGTAGTTGCGATTATCGGACGTCCAAACGTCGGTAAGTCCTCCTTTTTCAATGCGCTGATAGGGGAGCGAGTATCCATTGTCGATGATACGCCAGGCGTCACCCGCGATCGGATTTACGCAACGGCTACATGGCGTGAACGCGATTTTCTCCTGATCGATACCGGTGGTATCGAGCCGGTTACAGACGATTTCATTCTCAAGAGCATGCGGGCACAGGCCCAGATTGCAATGGAGACTGCAGACGTTATTCTTTTCATGTGTGACCTGAAGTCCGGTCTTACGGCATCCGACCATGATATTGCCATTATGCTCAGAAAATCCAAGCGTCCGGTTGTAGTGTGTGTCAATAAGGTTGATCACGTCGGTTCACTGCCGGCGGAACTTTATGAGTTCTATAACCTGGGACTTGGTGAGGTATATCCGATTTCCGCCGCCCATCGACTGGGAATCGGCGAACTTTTGGATGCCTTGTATGAGCATTTTCCGGATACGGAATTCGAACAGGAGGACGAGAGTAAAATCCGCGTCGCTCTGATCGGCAAACCAAACTCAGGCAAATCATCTCTGTCCAACAAGATGACCGGGGAGGAGCGTTCCATCGTTTCCGACATTCCCGGAACAACCCGCGATGCCATTGACTCTGTCATTGTGAATTCACACGGTACATTTACCATTATTGACACAGCCGGCCTTCGCAAAAAGAGCCGTATTGATGATTCGGTAGAAAAATACAGCATGATCCGTTCCCTGGCAGCGATTGAGCGCTCGAATGTCTGCGTTATCCTGATCGATGCCGCGGAAGGCGTTACCGAACAGGATACCAAGGTAGCAGGATATGCCCATAACGGCGGCAAGGCATGTATTATTGCCGTCAACAAATGGGATTTGATTGAAAAAACGACAGGTACTCTCGAGACGCAGGAGCGGGATATCCGCGAGCGTTTTTCCTTTATGTCATATGCACCGATTATTTTTCTGTCAGCCAAGACCGGACAGCGCGTCGAGAAGCTTTTCGATCTGATCAGCAAGGTCCATGAACAGGCGGGCAGACGTCTCACGACTGGAATGCTCAATGACATTCTTGCCGAAGCAATCGCAATGGTACCCACACCGCAGGATAAGGGCAAGCACCTGAAGATCTACTACGGCACGCAGATTGCAACATTTCCGCCGCAGTTTATTCTTTTCGTAAATGACAAGGAGCTTATGCACTTTTCATATGAGAGATATCTGGAAAACCAGTTCCGTAAGAATTTCGGATTTGAAGGAACTCCTCTGCGCTTTTATTTGCGGCAGAAGGAAAAGGACTAAGACAAGTAAATGAATGGTATAGTATAAAAGGATAAGGGATTAAGGAAGAGGTAACACATTTTTATGACTAAAATTGAAAATCTCCGCAACATTGCTATTATCGCCCACGTTGACCACGGTAAAACCACCATCGTAGACGCCATGCTTCAGCAGGCCGGCATCTACCGTGAAAACGAGCAGATTATCGATTGCGTCATGGATTCCAATGCACTTGAAAGAGAGCGCGGAATCACAATACTTGCAAAAAATACGGCGATCAGCTACAAAGACTATCGCATCAATGTTGTAGACACACCTGGACATGCTGACTTCGGAGGCGAAGTAGAGCGCGTCCTGAAGATGGTTGACGGTGTTCTTCTGGTAGTAGATGCCTATGACGGTCCTATGCCCCAGACCCGGTTTGTTCTGCGTAAGGCACTTGAAATGGGTCTTAAGCCCATCGTATGTATTAATAAGATTGACCGGCCTGACGCACGTCCGGTTGAAGTTGTGGATATGGTTCTTGAGCTTTTCATCGAGCTCGGCGCCGATGATGAGCAGCTTGAATTCCCGATTGTATTTTCCTCCGGTAAGCTGGGCTTGTCCTGTCTGACCCTCGAAGAATATGAAAGAGGGGAGGCAGTTGATTTCCACCCGCTTCTTAATACCATCCTCGAATATATCCCCTGCCCGGAGGGCGACAATGATGCACCTCTTCAGCTTCTGATTTCCAACATCGATTCAGATCCATATATCGGAAGAATTGCAATCGGCCGCGTTGAGCGCGGAACAATCCGCCAGGCCCAGAATGTTGTTGTCTGCGGATTTGACGACAACACGCAGAAATCAGCGAGGATTGTCAAACTCATGCGTTTCCAGGGATTGGGAAAACAGGAAGTCCAGGAGGGAACTGTCGGTGAAATAATATGTATCGCAGGTATTCCCGAGATCAACATCGGAGACACAGTATGTGATCCGAACTGCATCGAGCCCCTGCCTTTCATTAACATTGATGAACCGACGATCTCAATGACTTTTTCTGTCAATAACAGTCCTTTCGCAGGCAAGGAAGGCAAGTTTGTTACTTCCCGCCATATCCGTGACCGTCTTTTCCGTGAAATGGAGACCAACGTTTCCATGCGTCTGGAAGAAACGGATACGACAGAGGCTTTTGTTGTAAAAGGAAGAGGAGAGCTTCATCTTTCCATCCTTATTGAGACGATGCGCCGCGAGGGATTTGAATTTCAGGTATCCAAACCAAGAGTTATTCTCAAGGAAGTCAACGGAGTTCTGCATGAGCCGGTTGAGATGCTTCTTGTAGATGTTCCCGAGGAGTTTGTCGGGCCGGTTATCGAAAAACTCGGTCAGCGCAGGGCAGAGATGATCAACATGCTGCCTCCTGAGAAGGGATACAGCCGCATGGAGTTCAAGGTTCCTACAAGAGGAATCATCGGCTACCGCACGGAGTTTTTGACCGACACTAAGGGCAATGGTATAATGAATAGCGTTATATGTGGATTTGAACCCTATGCAGGAGATATCGAGACACGCTCACACGGCGTTCTGATCGCTTTTGAAACCGGTGTATCCGTTATATATGGTCTCTATAATGCACAGGAACGCGGAGCACTCTTTATTGGGGCCGGTACACCGGTTTACGAGGGAATGATTGTCGGATCCAACCCCAAGAATGAAGATGTCGTTGTTAATGTATGCAAGAGGAAACAATTAACCAATACACGTTCTTCCGGCAATGATGATGCACTTCGCCTTGTACCGCCCGCACAGTTCAGCCTCGAGCAGTGCCTTGAATTCATTTCCGACGACGAATTGTGTGAGGTTACACCGAAAAGCATCCGCCTTCGTAAGAGAATCCTCAATACGGATATCCGCATGAAGAACCGTAAACAGAAATAAAGACCACCGAGAGGAGTACAGACAGGTATGTTCTCAAATAAGCTTAAGCGAATGGTCGGACTGCTGGTTGTCCTGCTTATGATTATTATGGTCGGTATTACCGGGATTTTTCTCGGATATAACTACGTGACCTCACAGGGCAACCGGTTTGACTCCCTCCAAAAGGCGCTGAAGGATAAGACCCTTGTTATTAACAAGGACACGCCCAATTCCGTGATGATTGTTGTTGGTGCGGGTGACGATACTTCTCACATAGCGCAGAAGCTGAAAGACAGCGGGTTGATTAACAACACGCTTGTTTTTACGTTGATGTCCAAGTTTAACGGCTTTGACGGAGGATATCTGGCGGGCACGCATTTTCTGAAAGCGGATCTTTCTTATGACGAGATGATGTATATGCTTTGTCAGGAGCCGGAAGTAATTACGATCACTTTCCCTGAAGGCATGACATACGCTGAAGTCAAACTGAAACTTCTCGCCGCCGGACTGGAGTTCGATACGGCAAAGCTTGATGAATGCATGAACAGCCCGGATCTTTTTGTTGATTATAAATTCGTATCGCTGATTCAGGCAGCAGAAGGCCGTGACTTTATACTGAGCGGATACCTTTTCCCTGATACATATAATTTCGATATGAACGCTACTGAAGAAGAAATTGTTAATACTTTCCTTCGGAACACGGAAGCGGTACTTTATGAAGATTTCTACGTGCGTGCCGCAAAAATCGGAATGACCATGGATCAGGTCATGACGCTTGCGTCTGTCATTCAAGCTGAGTCAGGCAACCCGTCCGACATGCTCTCAATTTCCTGCGTCTTTCATAACCGTCTGAAATCGGAAGACATAGCCATGCAGAAGCTGGAATCCTGTGCAACAATCAACTACCTTCGTCAGAATGCAGGCCTTACCAAGGTCTGGGCCGCCTCAACTGCGGACCAGCTGCTTGAAAGCCCGTATAATACTTATCTGCATGCAGGCCTTCCGCCGGGACCGATCTGCATGCCGGGTAAAGATGCCATTACGGCAGCACTGTATCCCAGCAACGAGAATTTCATGTATTTCTGCGCAACCGGTGATGGAAAAGGCGGGACCGCTTTCGCTGTCACAGCTGAAGAACAGGCTGCTAATGTTGAAAAATACAAACCTTTCTGGACCGACCACCCTTCCGGTCAGGCTGCCCCGACGCCAACGGTTGATCCCAATGCGGCAGGTTGAGATCCTGTCTCCTGCCGGAGACATGGATAAGCTTAAAGCAGCCGTCGCTTTTGGTGCGGATGCTGTGTACCTGTCCGGAAAATCATTTGGGTTAAGAGCCGGGAGCGGTAATTTTGACCGTGATGAGATGAAGGAAGCTCTTGACTATGCACATGGTCATAACGTCCTTTGTTATATCACCATGAATATCCTCGCCCACGCGAAAGACATAGCAGTACTCGACAGTGAAATTCACTTCTGCCATGAAATCGGCGCCGATGCACTGATTGTATCTGACGCAGGTATTTTCCGGAGAATTCGTACTCTGTATCCCGATTTCGAAATACATATCAGCACCCAGGCGAGCATTACCAATGCCGACGGGTGCCTTTTCTGGTATGAACAGGGAGCAAGACGGATTGTGCTGGCCCGGGAACTGACTCTTTCCGAGATTGCAGATATTCGCCGGCAGATTCCTGACGACCTGAAACTTGAATGTTTTGTCCACGGTGCCATGTGCGTGTCCTATTCAGGGAGATGCCTTCTGTCCAACTATTTTACCGGGCGCAGCGCCAATCACGGGGAATGCGCCCAGCCATGCAGGTGGAAATATTCAGTCACCGAAGAAAAACGTCCGGATCAGCCAATTCCCGTCGAGGAAGACGCAAGAGGTACATATCTTTTCAATTCCAAGGACATATGCATGATTGATCATATTCCCGAACTTGTCCAGGCGGGCATTGACAGCTTCAAAATTGAGGGGCGCATTAAGGGATCATTTTACGCTGCGACGACTACAAAGGCCTATCGGCAGGCGCTGGATGCCTACATGGCTTCGCCGGACGAATATAAGCCGGATCCTTTTTGCAAAGCAAGTCTTGAACGTACGGTTCACCGTGTTTTCGGCACGGGTTTTTTCTACGATATGCCGGCAGATAACGCACAGATTTATATGGACGATACATATTTGCGTCCTGCATTTGTAGCGGGGATGGTTATCGGTTATGACAGGGAAAATGGACTTGCCATTATTTCACAAAGAAATAAAATATCCGAAGGAGATCTTCTGCATGTGCTTATGCCGGTCGGCCGCCATGAGCCGATCCTGGCGGAGGGTCTTCTTGACGAAAACAGGGAGCCGATACAATCAACTCCCCGGGCAAAGATGCTTTATTACCTTCCTGTTAAGGAAGAGCTGCCGGTTTTCACTTTTCTGAGCCGCGACGGAGACAAGGACAAATCAAAATAGGACTCACGGAGTAAACGGCTGCAGATATCACTGCGAGAATTTAGTAAGGATGTTTCCGACAGTTTCACGTACCTTCTTGTCAAGCGAGAATCCTTTGAAGGCTTCCATAAATATGAGAAGGACAACCGGTCCCATCAGGAATCCGATAGCGCCCCAAATGGCAACACCGAAGATCATCGCAAACAGTGTGGCCAACGGGTGCATATGCATGGCGCTGCCGAGGACCGGAGGCTCGAGGAAGCGTCGGACCACAGTAATAAGTGCCATTCCGATCAGCAAAATTACGATGCCTCTATAATCACCCTGGACGGCCATATATACCATCATGGGAACCATTGTCGCACTGACGCCCAGTACGGGCATAAAATCAAGCACAGCCGTAACAAGGGCAAGGACAACCGCATAGTTGACCCCGGCTATCATGAAAATAATCAGGGCTTCAAAAAAAGTAATGAAAAGCAGAAGCAGATATCCGCCGAGAACCCTGAAAAGAGTGGTAGCAAGACCATCTACAAGATGAATGGCTCTGTGACGGAAGGTGCGGCTCTTAATGTTTCTTGAAAGAAATTCGAAAACCATTTTGCTGTCGGTGAGAAAATAAAAACCCGACATAATAATGGCAATAACACTGAATAACAGCATCGGGATATCTCCGGCCATAGTGATAATTCCGCCAAGGACATTGGAAACGATATTCGGGAGCATGTTTGTAATGCTTGTTCGAATATTGGTAATGTACTCCGTGATACTGACGAGTTGTTCAGGTGACAGGAATCCGCCGTTTACTGTCGAGAACTGTGAGACCCAGCTAACCACCAGACTGACATAATCCGAACTGGTAATCCATGAAGGAAAATTTCCAATTAATTTCTTGGCTTGTATGACCAGTGCCGTCGCTGCCGTGATTAGTGCAATAAGGGAAAAAACAAGTAGAATTATGTATATTACAACAGCGATTTTTGAGCGTTTTGACAGCAGTACTTTCTTCTTAGGCGGAAAAAGAATATTGTAGAGTCTGGATCTTTGCTTCGGTTTTTTAGTGATATGAGTCTTTACGGCCCCTGCTTCAGCAGCAGGAGAATCGGATGCTGCATTTGCCTTCGGTTTTTTAGAACGTTCATACAGATATTTCTGAAACCGGATTATTCCGCTTGCGAGATGCCGTGAGGCTTTTGCCAGGATAAATCCGATCAGAAACGGAAAAATGATCGCTAATACTTTGCTCGAAAAAAATAGAATCGCCAGTGCAATCAGAAGGTAAAGGATGTATTTGATAATTGCAATAACTGTTGCCTTGTCTTTTCGATAACGAAGATTCTCGTCCATTTGGGCCTCCTGATTTTATTAGCGATGATAAAATGCATAATTATTATACATGAAACGAGTCAAAGAATCACGACCGATACGCACTTGTGCATTAAATACCTAATAAAAGCACCCAGCTTGTTGCGAAAAGAATAAGGCCAAGTCCAAAGGACCAGCCAAACTGCCCGTGCAAACTCTCTGCTGCGGTCTCATCCTGCGGGCGTGCGGTCTTCGCAGCGTCGCGCGACATGCGCCGCAGTTGTGACAGTACCGGAAGAAAGGCTAAAAGACTCATGACCAGAGCGGCAATAGCCGTATACAACGATGTGGAGTCAAGGTCGCCGGTGATGCTGACCGTTATATAATCCAGATAGGGAAGAAGCGAAGAAAATACCCAGTATGTCAATAACATCGATATCTGTGTTATGACCGGGCACAGGAAATGATCCGTTGCATGACGCACATAAGCAAGAAGGATTCCCAGAAGAAAAAGCGGGATAAAATCAACCGGATTTTGCAGATATACAGCGAAAAGCAAGCCTGACAGAAGAATCTTCGGGAATACGGCCGATGATTGCGGCCATATGGAGAAGAGGAGTCCCCGGAAAAATAATTCCTGCAGCAGTACGGGTATGATGAATGCCGCGGCGAGTGCCAGCAGACGGGATTCTGTTGAAATATCTTCAGATGCATAGAAAAAAGCCGGCAGCGTCAAAGGAATTGCCTTTGCAATGAAAAACCGAACGAGCAGATTGTGCATGGATACGAGAATCAGGGAAGAAGGACATCCGATCAGAAAACTAAGGATAACAGCGCCTATTCCGGGATTCCGGCCGAGAATTCGTGTGTCCTCTATGTGATACCTGAAAACAAAAAAAGCAATTGGAAGCAAAAGACTCAGAAAAAGGCGAGCGAGTGTAATTACAGAAAAACCGATAAGTGACGTTTTGGCAAACGGCAGAATCGTATCCGGCATAAATTTCCAGATTAAAGTAATGATCGTACTGAAAACACCGCAGAACAAAATGGCGTTCCCAACTGTTGCGACAGGTGTCGGAACTGACTCCTGCCCGTCCCCCTGCTCCTGACCGGCAGGCAGAAAAAATGCAAACTCCGGCTCTTCCGGCGGCGCAGAACCACCCGCATCTTCTTTGGGCATCGTAAGTCTTTTCGATTTTTTGGATTCTGATTTTGTCATATTAATAGTTTACCCGCATGATTTCAACTTTATGATGGGATTAGAATAATTGACCTGCCGATGTAAGGATATAAGTAACAAAGAATTCGTGTACCGGCGTCTCGAAAATCAGAAAAATAGCTGTTCCAAGAGCAAGAAAAGGCCCGAATGCAATGTAATCCGGATCCTCAGAGAAATGAACCGCTTCCTTTTCTTTCTCGATTTCCATACGCTTTTCGACCGGATCCCTGCTTTCCCGGATCAATTTCTCCTCAGCGCGGAATCTTCGTCTTTTGCTGATATAAAGAGGGAAGGCAATGATGCCGCCGAGAATAAAAGCAAAGAAAAAAACAAAAATGAGTCCATAGGCGCCTGATAACAGTCCGCATGCAAAAATCAGTTTAATATCGCCGAACCCCATCGATTCCTGCCCGCTGATCCAGGACCCGATGATGCCGATTCCCCAGAGAAGTCCGGCTCCGATAACCGCTCCGAGAATCCTGTTGAGCAGAGGCATATACCAGGGGTATTGTGAAGCAACCCATAAGCTGCCTTCAAGACCGTCCGCCAGAAATCCGAAGACAGAGCACAGCGCAATGGCAGCGACCAGCTGGTCGGGAATAATCCGATTCAGTTTGTCCGATACGACCGTCAAAGATAAAGGGAGAAGAGGCACAAGCATCAGGAGAAAATGAAAGACGTCCTTTCCCCGGACGAACAAGTCATTCACATAAAACGCAGCAAAAAACAAAAGCATCAGAGTGACCGTTACAATCAGTGTGTGCGGGACAAATTTCATCCGCTTCGCAAGCCGGAAGTCTTTAGCCTTCGGATCATAATCATAGTCCTGAAGCCATGATTCCGGAAAGCTGTTATACAGGTGCTGCAGCGGCAGCGCAAGTGCCGCGCCGAGAAAAGCCCCGAGCAAAGGAAGATAGTCAGACAGCATGTGCGCCTCCGGATTCATACATTTGGATTTAGAATACCTGTATCTCTTCCCAGATGCAAGAGAAGTGTTGGGTTTGTGTCGTTCAAGAGTCTTGAAAGCTTCGTGTTTTTTCTGCATTTGACTGTATGTCATGCGCCTGTTACAATCAAATCTGGAATTATGGATTTGTTAAAAAAGGAGAACGAAGAAATTCTTATCTATGACAGAATTTTTTCTAAAATATGTAATATGAACCATACCGTTACATCTGAAATGCTGCGCGAAAAAATGGCGTCTTATATTCGCGCTGATGCCGGAAAAGCAGCAGACAGAGGAACTCTATGGGATTATTGGTCGGCGCTTTCACACACGATCGTGGAACTTATAGCAGACAATTGGGAAGAAACCCGGGATGTATATGCTGCGGTCAGGCAGGAACACTACTTTTCTGCCGAATTTCTCGTAGGAAGATCAATGCTGAACAACCTTGTGAATCTGGGGATTTATGAACAGGCGAATGAAGCAGCTTCATATTTCGGAATCAATCTTACGGATCTTCTTGAACAGGAGAAGGATCCGGGGCTTGGCAACGGCGGTCTCGGAAGGCTTGCGGCCTGTTTTTTAGACTCCTGTGCGACAATGAATCTACCGGTTACCGGATATGGAATTCTCTATCGCTACGGACTTTTCCGCCAGTCAATCACCAATGGTTTTCAGAAAGAAATTCCGGACAGCTGGATGGAGAGCGGATATCCTTTTGTTATACGTCGTGAAGAAGAACGGGTCAAGGTTCATTACAATGACTTTGATGTCTGGGCGGTCCCGTATGATATGCCGATTACCGGATATGCAACGTCCAACGTCAACCGTCTGCGTCTTTGGAAGCCGGAGCCTGCCCAGGAGTTCGACTTCAATCTGTTCAATTCACAGCGCTTTGATGATGCCGTGACGGAGAGAAACCGCGTCAATGATATCTGGCGTGTCCTTTACCCTAACGATACCTCCTACGACGGCAAGGTTCTTCGTGTCCGCCAGCAGTACTTCTTCGTTTCGGCCTCCCTGCAGGATATTGTCAGCCGGTACAAGGCGGTACATGGCGAGGATATGTCTGATTTTGCCAACTATAACTCCGTGCAACTCAATGACACGCACCCGGTCATCGGAATTCCGGAACTTATGCGTATCCTGGTTGACGAGAACGGTGTGGAGTGGACTGCGGCATGGGAGATTGTCAGGGCAACATATGCTTATACCAATCACACTGTCATGGCGGAAGCACTTGAGAAATGGGACATCGGAATTTTCCAGTATCTCTTCCCGCGTATTTACCAGATTATAGACGGGATCAATATGCAGTTCAGAAATGAAATGTTCGCTTTAAAATTTAAGACGGATTATGTCGATCTTCTTTCCCCTCTCGGAGACGGAAAGGTACGCATGGCGTGGCTTGCCATTTACGGATCAAGGTCAGTCAACGGAGTAGCCGCCCTTCATACCGAAATCCTTAAGAAAGACACGCTCAAGGAATGGTACAGGCTCTGGCCCGAAAAATTCTCTAACAAGACCAATGGAGTTACACCGCGCCGCTGGCTTCGAACCTGCAATCCTGAGCTCTCCGGCCTGCTTACGGAGCTTCTTGGAAATGAAGAATGGGTTACCGACCTTGAACAGCTGGCCGGCCTTGCCGGATATACATCGGACGATGCAGTAATGAACCGCTTCCTTGACATCAAAAAAGCAAGCAAGCAGCGCCTGGCTGATTACATCTATGAAAAAGAAGGAATTATACTCGATGCTGATTCGGTTTTTGACGTGCAGATCAAGCGTCTTCATGAATACAAGCGCCAGCTTCTGAACGCACTGTACGTGCTGAATCTGTATGACCGGATCAAAGCAGATCCGACTCTTGATTTCCCTCCGATTACTGTGCTTTTTGGCGCCAAAGCGGCACCCGGATACTTTCGCGCAAAGGCTGTCATCAAGTTTATTAATGAAATTGCACGTCTCATCAACGGTGATAAAGAGATCAAAGGGCGGATTAAAGTCGTCTTTGTCGAGAACTATAATGTCAGTAACGGCGAGCGAATGTTCCCTGCAGCGGATATTTCCGAGCAGATTTCAACAGCAGGCCTTGAGGCCTCAGGCACGGGCAACATGAAGTTCATGATGAACGGTGCTGTTACCCTTGGCACCTGTGACGGAGCCAATGTTGAGATCGCCGAAGCTGTGTCTGAGGAGAACATCTATATTTTCGGATGCCACGTGGAAGATTTGGATTCTACCAGGAAATTCTACAACCCGCTCTGGCAGTATGAGAATATCCCGGGCCTCAAAAAGGCCATGGACCGTCTGATCGACGGATCCCTTGATGACGCCGGAACAGGTATGTTCAAAGATTTGTTTAATGCGCTGGTTTATGGATCCAATTGGCAGCCGGCAGACACTTTCTTTGTTCTGGGGGATTTTGTCGATTACTGTACCACACGGGACCTCATCTATACGGATTATAAGGACAGACTTGCATGGGCCAGAAAATGCTGGATCAATATCTGTAATTCGGGCCGCTTTTCTTCGGACCGGACAATTCAGGATTATGCGGACGGCATTTGGAAAATCAAGCCGGTCAAGATCAGAACCAGTTAAATCTGCGTTGTCCGGAAGCACGAAAAATTCTTGAATGAAGAATTATGTGCGAAACGTAAGGTGGGTTACCTGCGGTTTTGAAAAAAGCCTCAGGGGAACCACTACACAGCCGACACCTCTTGAAATATAACCGCAGATGCCGTTTTTGGTAAATACACCTTTTCGAATTCCTTCACGGGCAAGCTGTTCCCTTCGAAACAGCTGGTACTCAAGGCCGAACGGCATATATATTTGCCCTCCATGGAAATGTCCGGACAGCTGATACCTGTACCGGGCGTTTTTTTGCGAAAAAATGTATTCCGGGTTGTGAACGAGGGCAATACGCCTTTCAACAGGAATATCGTTAAAATGGCCGGAAGGCAATTCGGGCCACAGGCGATTTTTTGTGCCTGAGTCGATAAGGCCGATGAGCAGGTAAACAAGCCCCGAACGCCCTTTGACGGGTACATTCTCATTTTCAAGAAGAATGAATCCGGTGTCGTCGTATTCCTTTCTGCTGATGGTCCTGTCGTGGTTTCCCCGCACGGCGTAGCAGGGAATATGGAGTTCCCGTGCATGGGCAAAAAGAAGGGAAAAACGCCGTAGGCCCTCATCTTTGCCTTTTGCGTGATTGGAGAGATCTCCTCCGAAAAGAATGACATCACATGGGGCGGAGAAGACGGCCCCCATCAGTTTTTTGTCGGATACACGGCATAAAGCAGCATGGAGATCTGTGAAAAAAACTACTTCAAGGCCCGGTCCGGTTGAATTTCCTGAATTGCCTGCGGGAGCACCTCTGACAAAATTGTCGTCAGAATCCATGTCCTCCGCTGTGTTTTCAAGCAGATATGGCTCATAAAACGCCCGCATTAAAAGTGCCAGACCCGAAAGCAGGATTAATCCGCCCAGAAGGGCTGCAGCCGGTATAAGATAATCCATCAATGCAATACCTCGCGCTTTTGAATTGCCGGACTGTTTCGAACGTTTTTGTAATGTGCTATAATCATGGGGCATTCTGGTTTTTGTGTCAATTGCCACTCTCCGGAGGGCGGCATAGCCGCAGGAACAGCACTAATAAATAATACTTATTGTATGGAGGAAGTCATATGCCAAAGAGTGAAATTACATCCGAAGTTGTTAAGGAACTGGGTATCTTATCCACCAGCAAATCCGGTTGGAACCGCGAAGTGAATCTGGTTAGCTGGAATGGCGGCGCACCGAAGCTAGATATCCGTGACTGGGCACCGGAACATGAAAAGGCAGGCAAAGGCCTTTCCTTAAACGGCGAAGAAGTTGCCGTCCTCAAGGAACTTCTGTCGGATTACGATCCATATGAAATCGAAAATAAATAATTCGGGGGGATCATTTTGAAGAGTGGCACACGCGCTCTGATTGTATCGATCGCACTCTTTTTGCTGTGGGGGACCATACTAACGGGTCCGTTCCGCTATTTTGCGTATGCATTCAGAGATTTTTATTCCTGGATTTTAGGCTTGTTTCACACACCGACCGTTATTTCCGGATTCATCATTACGCTGCTTCTGGTCATTACTGTTGTGGTTTTGCTTGTTTTGGGTGCAAAGAAGTTCTCCCAGTACATGGCAGGAATTTGTGCCCTGTTAAGCATGCTCTATTATCTATTCACCTGTCTGCAGAATAGAACTCTGGGTTCTGTTTCATTCACGGTTACTTTAGGTCTCGCCCTGGCATTGCTTTTCCTGATTTTCCAGGCCGGCAAAGCCAGTCTGTGGCTCGCCGATGCATACATTTTTTCGATCCCTGTCCTTCTGTTTTTTGAACTTGTTTTGACGCCGCTGTTTGTGACTGTCAAAGCATCCCCGAATTTTCTTTCAACTCTTTTTGTTGTCCCTGCAGAGGGGCTTGCGACAAGGATCGGCAATCTGTTTCAGGTACCGATGCTGATTTGGAGTATCTTCCTGTTTGCCCTCATGCTCATCCCTGTTTTGTACCTGTCCAAGGGCCGCAAAAAGAACTGACTGTCTGACAAACGGACTTTTGCATGAAGGAGAACGTTATATGGATGCATGGGAGCGTATAAACGAACTCAGGAAAGCTATTGATTACCATAACCAGCTTTATTATGAAAATGATACGCCGGAGATTTCGGATTTTGAGTATGATACTCTGATGAATGAGCTCATTTCCCTTGAAAAAGAATTTCCGCTTTTTGCAGCACCGGATTCGCCCACCCAAAAAGTGGGAGGCGCGGCACTGGCGCGATTCGGGAAAATTGAACACAAAAATGTAATGCAAAGTCTGGCAAATGCCTTTTCCGAAAATGAAATAACGGATTTTGTCACTCGAGTCGAGCAGGCGGTCAAAGACTCCGGAGAAGACGGGGCGCCGGATTTTGTGGTTGAACAAAAAATTGACGGTCTGTCGGTATCAATTGAATACGAGAACGGTCAGCTTGTCCGTGCATCAACACGGGGAGACGGAGCGGTCGGTGAAGATATCACGCCCAATGTTATGTCACTTAAAAATCTCCCGAAGACACTCAGGGATAAAGTTCCTTTTCTCGAGGTCAGGGGAGAAGTCTATATGCCTTTCCAGGCCTTTTTGAAAATAAATGAGTTGGCAGAGCTAAACGGGGACAAGCCGTTTTCCAATCCGCGCAATGCAGCTGCCGGATCTTTACGACAGCTCGATGCGGGTATTACAGCGGCAAGGGAGCTGGAAGTATTCATTTTCAGTATTCAGGAAATTACTCTGAAAAATCTTACTACACATGCGCAGTCCCTGGATTTCCTTGCAGCGCAGGGCTTTATGGCCAGCCCCGGATACCGGGTATGCCGGACCCGGGATGAAATCTGGAATGCTATTCTTGATATCGGCGAGTCCAGGGGCAGTCTGCCTTACGGGATTGACGGTGCGGTAGTCAAGCTCAATCAACTTGCCTATCGATCCTATCTCGGACAGACCAGCAAGGTCCCCCGATGGGCGATAGCGTTCAAGTTTCCCCCGGAACAAAAACAGACAGTTGTGAACCGGATTGATATACAGGTCGGAAGGACCGGGAAGCTCACACCCGTTGCAATTCTGCAGCCTGTACATATCGCAGGCAGTATTGTCGCCCGCGCTACATTGAATAATGAAGACTATATTCGCGAAAAAGACATTCGCGAAGGAGATACCGTCGTGATCCAGAAAGCCGGGGATGTTATTCCGGCCGTGCTTTCCGTTGTTTTTGAGAAACGCCCGGCTGAAAGCAGACCGTTTTCCATGCCGCAGGAATGCCCTGTCTGCCACGCACCTGTCGTCCGCGAGGAAGGTGAATCTGCCAGCCGCTGCACCGGTGCAGACTGCCCTGCGCAGCTTTTCCGGCATATGATTCACTTTGTTTCAAAGGATGCACTGGCAATTGACGGAATGGGCCCTGCGGTTATTGAGGCACTATTAGATAAAAAGCTGATTGCAAGTGTCGCAGATCTTTTTACTCTTCAAGACAAAAGAGAAGACCTGCGGGGGATGGACCGCATGGGAGAGAAGTCCATACAGAATCTTCTCGACTCCATTGCCAAATCCAAAAAATGCCCGCTCGACCGGCTTCTGGTTGCGTTGGGTATCAGAAACGTCGGTGTTGCTGCTGCCAGAACGCTGGCTGCCAACTATCAGAATCTCAGGGATGTTGAGCGCGCTGATCTTTTTTCGCTGGCTGCGCTGCCGGACTTTGGACTGGTTACAGCTCAATCAATTCTGGATTATTTCTCACAGGAGCAGACACATCACCTTCTGGCAGCCCTTGAAGAGAGCGGTGTCCGTTTCGACGGCGGAAGTGCCGTCAAAGCTTCAGACAATCTGCTGAATGGCAAGACCTTTGTACTTACCGGGGCTTTGCCGGGCCTTACCCGCGAGGAGGCAACCGAAAAGATTTTGACGCATGGCGGAAAAGTGTCGACGTCTGTTTCGAAAAAAACAGATTTCGTTCTTGCAGGAGAAGATGCCGGCAGTAAGTTGATAAAAGCCCGGAACCTTGGTGTTGTAATATTATCCGAAGAAGAATTTCTAAAAATGACCGCTCCGTCGGAAGGCATCATGAATGAATGATTTTGCTGATACCAAAGCTGATAAAGCGCAGATTCGTCTTCGTATGATGAAAATGCGGGGTGATCTTCCTGTCAGGGAAGCAAAAATCGCCGGCGGACAAATAATGCAGAGGATTCTCGCTTTGCCGGAACTTGCATGCCCGGTCCCTGAGCCTGCCGTGATAGGCCTGTATTCTCCGATCCGCACGGAGGCAGATCTTCTTTCACATGCGGCTCTCCTTCGCGGGAGAGGGCTCCTGACGGCCTTGCCGCGTATTTGCGGCGACATGCTCGTATTTGGTGTGGTGACGGATGGGAAGAACCTTCGTCCGGGGGTGTTTGGGATCATGGAACCGCTGCCGGAGACTGATGAGGTTCTGTGTCAGGATTTCTACGCAATATGTATCCCAGGACTTGCCTTTGACAGGACAGGCGCGCGGTTGGGTTACGGAAAAGGTTATTATGATCGCTTTCTGCAGCTGGCTCCGGGTGTCCGGCGTCCGTTTCTCATCGGTGTAGGTTATGATTTCCAGCTTATTGATGCCGTTCCACAGGACAGGCATGACCAGAAACTTGATTACATAATTACACCATCGGAGACTGTCGCTGTGCGCGGATTCGGCTGCACAGGCCGTTAAGCCGGCCACTTATGACAAGACTTTCCGATATTGTTTGACAGGGACTGTTTTTCGGATAGATAATAGAAGCGGTTTGAGTAAAAAAGGAGGAAAAGGGAAATGATTTATTTTTTCATCAATCTTTGTCTTCATTTTCTGATTTCCATCGGTTTGCTTTTGGCACTCCTTCGTTTTGTATCCAATAATCGAAAACGCAGAAACAGGAGAGGTATTTCCTATTTACTGCCGGTTGTTATAACTGTAATTTTTCTTTTTCAGGCTATATCCGTAACCGCACCGCGTCTTCTGGACTGTGTTTATGTCATGAAGCAAAATTATGAGACAATATCCGGTAAAGTTGAATCCGTGGGATATCTGAATCACGCACTGGTTATAGACGGAGAGAAATACTACTACAACCCGTTCATCTTCAAACCGCAGGCCGGAGATATTCTTGAAATTTCTTTCACGCCGTATGCGCATTATGTCTCAGAACTTGCCCTGGCGCAGCCGTGAGTTTCTATTTATCGGGTCGCGCGAAAAACCTCGTCGTGCAGGGCAAGGATGAATAGCGCAAAAATTAATTCCATAACATAAAAATATGCAGACGGATAATTTATTCAAATTATTAATCTTACGCATATATCATATTGAACTGCAATTTCTTTGGTGTCACAATGGATTTAATTCTATGGCACAACAGAAGGAGGAGAAGATATGACTTTTGAGAATCCCGAGAAAAAGATACCGTCTTCTTTTGGTTATAGTTTATACCCCGATAAAGAAGTCGGGTTTTATGTTGTATGCAGCGACCGTATGATCCTTGACAAAATTAATTCGATGATGAAGAACAGAGGATTTATCGGTATTTCGGACACGGCCGGCAGGCTTCACTATATGGTCGATGCCCGCTTTGGCGTGCACAGTGCCGTGAACCATATTACCAAAGAAGCATGCCGGAAGATGGATTACTCATCTTTGTCCAATTCGTGTGTCCTGGAGACCGTTGAGGAGGTTCTGTCGCGATATGAGATGGACAGAGGTCTTCTTGGCACAAGAATTATCCGGTTTATTCTGATGCAGAGCCTGAGGGACCCTTCACTGATGACTACTGTATCCAAACGGCTCTATCCGCTGGCAGGCAGGGAATTCGGCATATCGGGATCACAGGTCGAACGTAATCTTCGTTATACGCTCAGTCGTATATCCCTGTATGAACAGGGATATAGGAATGTTCATATTATTCAGCATCTGCATGATGAAGTGGCAGCGCTTCTTGTGCAGCACTTCGATTGTCATCCATACTCGTTTGAAGTATCTGTCTGAGAGATTTCCGGAATATAACGGCAAAAACAATAATAGAAAAAAAACAAAAAACAGCCGCAGCTATTTACTGCGGCTGTTTAGGGACAATGTAAAACCATAAATTCTTAGTGTTACTTGTTGACCTTGTCCTTCATTCCTTTGCCGGCCTTAAAGACGGGTGCTTTGGAAGCAGGAATATTAATGACTTCCTTTGTGCTGGGATTGCGGCCCTTGCGTGCGGCACGCTTCTTGGTCTCAAAAGTTCCAAAACCAACCAGAACAACTTTCTCTTCGCTGGCTAATGCCCCTACAATTGCATCAAGAGTGGCGTTGATAGCTGACTCGGACTGCTTTTTTGTCAATTCCGTTGCCTCAGCAACTGCATCAATTAAATCTGTCTTATTCATACTAAATTTGCCTCCTTTAGGCGGTATTCACATTGGCTATTATCATATGTAAGTATGCAGGATGTCAAGCCTTCTGTGCAATTTTTCTGCGTCGCAGACTCGTTTGGTCAAAAAACAATATTCTTTAGTCATTGTCTTTGATGACATATGACTATTCTACTTCACTTACGCGTATTTGCATAGTAGAATAAGACGTAATTTCAAAATAGAAAAGAATCGTTTTGCATTATTTTGCACAGGAAGAGGCCCAAATGCGTGAAATCGAAGTAGATATTGTGGAGAAAAGTGTAGCAGCTCTTTGCATAAAGGCTAACACTGTCCTTGGCAGGGATATTGAGCAGCAGATTTGCAGGATGCGGGATCTGGAAGAGGATGAGCGTCCGAGGGCAATTCTTGAAGAACTTCTGGAAAATGCAGCCGTCGCTAAAGAAAAAGGACTTCCGATCTGTCAGGACACAGGAATGGCCGTTGTATATGTGCAAATAGGACAGGACGTCCATTTTACCGGAGGGTCTGTCGAAGAAGCTATTAACCGCGGTGTTGCCAGGGGTTACCGGGAAGGGTACCTGCGTGCATCTGTTGTATCGGATCCGCTTCTCCGGAAGAACACAGGCGATAATACACCTGCTGTAATACTATGGGATATTGTCCCGGGTGATCATGCAGACATTACTGTTGCGCCCAAAGGCTTCGGAAGCGAGAACATGAGCAGCCTTACTATGTTAAGTCCGTCACAGGGTATTGCCGGTGTGAGGGAGGCAATCCTTTCGACGGTCCGAAAGGCGGGTCCGAACCCCTGTCCCCCGATTATTTTGGGAATAGGCATCGGCGGCACCATGGACATGGCGGCAAGACTTGCCAAGCTGGCATTGATTCGCCCCGTTGGAGAGAAGAGTCCCCTTGACCATATCCGGTTGCTCGAAGAAGATCTCCTTACGGAAATTAACAGGATGGATATCGGTCCTGCCGGACTCGGCGGAAAAACGACAGCGCTTGCTGTACATATCAATACATATCCGACACATATAGCCGGGCTTCCGGTGGCTGTAAATATGAGCTGCCACGCGACCCGTCATGCACATATTCGCCTGTAGGAGGGTTTGCAACATGTCACAGAATTCTGCTTCACGCAAAATTATAAAGCTGCCAATCTCACGTGAAGAGGCCCGTGAGCTTCGGGCGGGAGAACTGCTGTTATTACGCGGGACTTTGTATACCGCCAGGGATGCAGCGCATATGCGAATGATTGAATCGATAGAAAAGGGAGAAAGCCTTCCTTTTGATCTTCAGAACTGCGCAATATACTATGCGGGCCCCTGCCCTGCCAGGCCCGGATTCGTCATTGGTTCGGCGGGGCCGACCACCAGCGGAAGGATGGACGCCTATGCACCCACACTGATCTCCCTCGGACAGACTGTTATGTTGGGCAAAGGCCTTCGAAAACCGGAAGTCGTGGATGCGATGAAAGAGTTCGGTGCTGTGTATCTCGGTGCGACCGGAGGCGCAGGTGCGCTCCTTTCGCAGCGTATTACCGCTTGCGAGGTGATCGCATATCCGGATCTCCTGGCTGAAGCGGTCCGCAAACTTGAGGTCTATGACTTTCCCGCCGTCGTTTTGATTGACAGTCTGGGAACAAGTCTTTACGACCGCTGAGGCTTGCACAGAACGATAGAAAATGATACTGTTAACATTGTACCTAAACATTTTTTATACATATGGAGGACATAATATATGACAGTTACAAAAGATATGTTTATTTCGGATGTTCTGAACCTGAATCAGGGAACGATTCCGATTTTTTTGCAGAACGGCCTGCACTGCCTTGGCTGTGCCATGGCCAGCGGAGAGTCCATTGAAGAGGCTTGTGCGGTTCACGGGTTGGACTGTGACATACTCCTTGATGAGTTGAATGCCTTCTTCTCACTCCAGACACTTCCAGAGGCGAATGCCTGATAACTGTGACTGCTCTTACGGCTTTTTTATGGCTGGAATAATAACGTGAAATGACGAACCCTTTTTTTCAACGCTCTCAACCCATACTTTTCCGCCGTGCTTTTCAATAATGCTTTTGACAATGGCTAAACCAAGGCCGGATCCGTTTTTCTGAGATGCAGAATTGGATGCGCGATAGAAACGATCAAACACATAAGCGATTTCAGATGCAGGGATTCCGCATCCGTCGTCACTGACGATAATGTGTACGCTTTCGCCGATGCCGGTCGAGCTGTCTCGAAATGCTCTAATTTCAATATGTCCATTTTCGTAGGTATATCTCATAGCGTTGACAATCAGATTATCCAAAACACGGATCAGGTGATTGGGGTCGCCGATTACGCTCAGGGGATCATTTTCAGGAAGATCCATAGAGATCGTCTTTCCGGTACTCCTGCACTCTGTCTCGTACAGTTCGAATAAGTTTTCTATCACATGATTCATATTGAGCGTCTGTGTATTCAGGTTGATGCCTCCGGATTCGAGGCGGGTGAGCTGTACCAGATCATCGATCATTTGTTCCATCTGAACACTTCGCGTATGCATGTTCCTGAGGTAGGTCTCGTGAGTTTCCTCTGAAATTTTACGGCCGGCGTTCAAAAGAAGCTCGATGTAGCCGCGGATTGCAGCTATCGGCGTCCGTAAATCATGGGAAACATTCGACATCATTTTTTTGCGCGCTTCTTCATTCTCCAGGAGCTTCTGGTTAACCAGAAGGAGTTCGGCGTTAACCTTGGCAATGTTCCGCGTTTTCTCCTGTACGGCCTGTTCGAGTTCTATGGTGAATCTTGACACCTGATTATATGCCCTGACGTATCGTATGGTGAAATAAATCGACGCACTGATAATCATCAGCATGATCCCGATGGAATGAAGAGGAATAAAGTAAATCTGCTGTGTGCGGATCTGCATGGTTGAAAAGACAACCAATGCCGTAATGGCAGACAATAGATGAAAAGTCCCGTATTCCGGGTGCCGGAGAGACAGGGACAAAATTCGCATCAAATTATATAAATTCACTATCGCGACAAAGAGGGAGTATATCCAGATCGTCCGCATATCGTACAGATATTCCGGATGCAGCCAAAAAACAATCAGCAGAACGGAAATGAAAGAGAAGATGATATGTACATCCCAGTTATTCAGGCGATCAAAAAAGGAATTCGGATCTTTGGGAAACAGTGACGAGAAATACAGGGTTGCAACAAGGGTCATGAGTAAAAAGAAAGTGATCTGTAAAAGGCGGTTCCAATTTCCCGGAAGGGGATTAAAACTTTTGTCGCAGAATTCATAGGAAAGTGACATGGAGATGACCAGAATGAAATAATAATATTTCTTCTTGCTTTCAAAAGTAAAAGAGACATAGAACCCGGAAATAATAATCATGATAAGAAGAGTAAAAACACTGGTTATCCACATTTTCGAAACAAGGTTGAGATTGTCAATCTGTGTAACGGTTCCTATAGCCGGTGTCCATGAGATACCCCCGAAAGGCGACCCGTAATTGGAGCAGAAGATAACAATTTCTATGAGGCCGGTCGAAGAAGGCATCGCCTTCAAATTGACGGAGGCTTCCTGAACGACGGTACCCTCCTCTGAGTCGGATACTTCACCGATGCTTTTCACAAGGATTCCGTTGACCCAGATTTTAGCAGCCTGATTAATCTCAGGAAAATCAATCGAGATGAGCCTTTCGCTGTCCGACACTTTGATGACGATACGGTACGTGCCGTATCCGTGGGCATCTATGTCGGCTGTGTTCAGCGTGTCACTGTTTGAAGTGACTCGGGGACCCATGTCATTCCATCCCTGTGTCGTAATTGAGACGTTGCTGAAATGGGGAAGCGATGATGCATCATGCCTGGGGAGGGTACTCAGGGTGGTTGGACTATTTTCCTTAAAATCATCAGGCACAAGCAATTGAGCCGGATAGAACTGCCATCCGGACTCAAGGAAATTCATGCCTTGCTTTTCGAATTCCCACGCGCTTAAATCCAGTGCCTGTGTCTTGTCAAGCACCAGATCCTTGCCGTGTCTTTGATTAAAGTTCAATACGGTCAGGTAAATAGCAAAAAGAACAAGCAGAAAAAGCGTCGTCTGCAAGCATATTTGAAGAACGTGCTTACGGCTGACCAATATACTATTTTTATTATTCATTTGTTGTCTCCGCTAATGTACGGATGAGTTTACTCAGCGCGCAGAGTGTTCCGTATCGGCGGATAGGCAAAGGAGTAGCCGCTGCCCCATTCTGTTTTTACAAACTGAATATCCGGAGCCGCTTTCTCCATTTTTTTTCTCAGATAACTGATGTTCACCATCACAAGATGGTTGTCGCACATACCGTCATCTCCCCATACAAGAGAATAAATCCTTGTAAAGGGAACAATTACATTAGGAGTCTCTGCTAAAAGACGCAGAATATCAAACTCCCGGTTAGTCAGATGAACAACCCGTTTATTGAGCATAACCTCGCGGGACTTCAAGTTGATCGATAAGGGTGCGTATTCTATCAGAAGACCATCTGATGTCATGTTGCGGCGGATATGTGCAGCAACGCGGGCGGAAAGTTCCTGAAGACTGTACGGTTTTGTCATATAGTCGTCGCCGCCGACCTTGAAGCCGGTAATCTTATCTTCGAGCTGATCTCTTGCCGAAAGGAAAATAATGGGCGCCTTGCTGTAAACCCTGAGTTTGAGAGGCAAGTCATATGCGCTGCCGTCCGGAAGCATGATGTCCAACACAATACAGTCATAGGAATTTGTCGAGACCTTTTCAAGTGTTTGTGAAATTGACATAGCAACACTGACTTCATAGCCCTCGTTTGTAAGAAAAGTACGATTGACCTCAAGGATATCTGCATCATCATCTACCAGTAAAACTCTTTGTTTGGCCATATAATTACCACCTTCTATCTGCCGGATTGCCCGCACAGCAGATTGTTATTCAAAATAAGACTAATTTACATTGTTTGTTTTTTTTTATTATATACTATCTTAACATTCGTGAGAAGAAAGAAACAAGAGGTAAGGGCAGATCTGTTGAAAAGAAAAACGCGGCGTGCTATCATGATGGAACAAACGTTCTTTTTGGCTGGCGTTTCAGTCATTAAGGAAACGAGAAGGGCGCACACAAAATGGATCGAAAAATTCTGCATGTGGATCAAAATTGTTTTTTTGCCTCGGTGGAGATGAAGAATCACCCGGAGCTTAAGAATGTACCCATGGCAGTGGGCGGCGACCAGGAACAGCGTCACGGGATTATTTTGGCAAAAAATCAACTTGCGGGAGCCTGCGGAATAAAGACAGCGGAGGCAATCTGGCAGGCCAGGCAAAAATGTCCTGCGCTTGTCATAGTACCCGGTCATTATGATCAGTATACATACTATTCGCGTAAAGCCTTCGAAATGTACTGCCAATACACGAACCGGGTTGAGTCATTCGGGCTTGACGAATGCTGGCTCGATGTAACAGATATCTGCGGTTCGGCCAGCCTGACCAGCCTCGCCGACGAGATTCGCAGCCGCATCAAAAATGAACTGGGTCTTACCTGTTCGGTCGGTGCGAGCTTCAACAAGGTCTTTTCCAAACTCGGTTCGGACTACAAAAAGCCTGATGCAACGACGCTGATTACCAGGGATAATTTCAAAGATATCGTCTGGCCCCTGCCTGTAGGTGCTCTTCTTTATGCAGGCCGTTCGACACAGCAGCGGCTGGCCCGGATAAATATTCATACCATTGGTCAGCTTGCAGCAACCTCCATTGAATATATACGCAGCTATCTCGGCAGAAACGGCGAGGGCCTTTGGATTTATGCAAACGGCCTGGATGAATCCCCTGTCAGCATGTGCTCGGATCAGCGTGTCATCAAGTCGGTAGGCAACAGCACGACAACTGCACGTGACATGGTCTGTGAGAACGACATATGGAAGACCGTAATGACGCTGTCCGACCAGGTGGCCTCGCGGCTTCGCAGATATAAGCTGGTTTGCAGCACTATACAGATTCATGTGAGGGATACCGACCTGCACATTTTCGAACGCCAGCAGCATCTGCCTGTACCAACCGATCTGACCGACGAAATTGCACGTGTTGCAATTGAGCTTTTCCGCCGAAGCTACAGCTGGGACAAACCGGTTCGAAGCATTGGTGTCCGTGCCGTACAAGTTACACCGGTTGATGCGAGACGGCAGATTTCCCTTTTTGACGAGAATTTCCAGACAGATGAGAAGACGGCGGTGGCCGCAGTCATTGATAACCTGCGTCTGCGCTTTGGCAAGGAGTCCATATTAAGGGGCATTCAGCTGACATCGCGGGAGGACTTGCTTCCCACGGGGCAGATGGGATGGAATGCCGGAGGGTTTTCGGCTGGCAAGAAATGAAACAAATGCTTTCCTCAGCGCCTAACCGGTCAGCTCATCTGATGGGTCATTCCTCAGGGAAGATACCGATTATTGCAAAGAAGGATTTTTCTCCGCAGTATGGACAGAATCTTGCGGTGTCAGGAATATCAGGTTCCGGAGCTTTAGAACAGTTGATGTTCAGGCAGTAATTTTTACCGATCTGCTGCCCGCAGTTCTGACAGAACTCGGCACCTACGATGTGATCTTTAAACCCGCATTTCGGACATGTAATCATTGAAACCACCTCCAGATAAAATAATTATAGCACCAATAATATTTGAAATAAGGCTACGGAATGTTGCGGCAAAAAATAATGTCCGGACAAGCATTTATGAAAAGAAAGATAAATTTGTATGGGTTCAACAAAAATTTAGTAAAAATATGTATAGTGAGCCTGCATTTTTTGAGTAGTCATGTCCCTTTTGTGCGTGATACAATGACTGAGAAGAATATTAACGTTAATATAACGACTTTTCACTCATAAAATCATTTATTTATTAAAAGGAGAACATGGCATATGGTATCTTCCAACCAAATCGGGAACATGATCAGTAACGGGGACCTTGACCTTAAAATCGCATCCGTATATGGATGTGGACCTGAAAAGGCGACAGTCTATGCTGCGCGCTTTGCCCTTGCATCAGAGAAATTCGAAAAACAGTTCGGGGAAAACGATATTTCTCTTTTTTCTGCTCCCGGGCGTACGGAAATCGGTGGAAACCACACGGACCATCAGCATGGACATGTTTTGGCAGGGAGCGTAAATGTTGATACCATTGCCATTGCAGCCCCAAACGGAACAAATGTAATTCGGATTCAATCCGAGGGGCATCTCATGGACACGATCGATCTTTCTGATTTGCGTGTCAGGAAGAGCGAATATAACCGGTCGGGCTCCCTGGTCCGCGGTATTGCTGCAAAATTTAAGGGGCTCGGTTACCCGGTCAGTGGTTTTGATGCATACACGACATCCAACGTACTAAAGGGTTCGGGACTTTCGTCTTCAGCTGCTTTTGAGGTGCTTGTGGGAAATATCATCAATACATTTTTCGCACAAGGGCATGAGGATGCGATTTCCATCGCCAAGATCGGCCAGTATGCTGAAAATGTATACTACGGCAAGCCCTGCGGCCTGATGGACCAGATGGCTTCTTCGGTAGGCGGCATCGTGACGATTGATTTTGCGAGTACACAGTCCCCCATCGTTGAGAAAGTTGAATTTGATTTTCAGCGCAGTGGATTTTCACTGTGCATTATTGACAGCGGAGCCGGGCATGGAGACCTTACCGACGAATATGCAGCTATCCCGCGTGAGATGAAGGCAGTCGCGAACATGTTCGGGAAGGAATACCTGCGGGAAGTGAAGGAAGAAGACTTTTTCTCCAATATTGCCGAAGTCCGTACTGTCGCCGGAGACCGCGCCGTTCTGCGTGCGATTCATTTTTTTGCTGATGACAAACGTGTCGGTCAACAGGTGAAGGCGCTTGAGAATGAAGACTTTGATCAGTTCAGGAAATTGATTATTGAGTCCGGCAGATCCTCGGACATGTATTTGCAGAATGTATTCGCCTCGTCACATCCGCAGGAACAGGCGGTATCGATTGTTCTGGCTCTCTGCGAACGGCTTCTCGACGGAAAAGGTGCATGGCGTGTGCATGGCGGCGGTTTTGCCGGTACCATTCAGGCATTTGTTCCCAATTCGATGCTGGACGAAATACAGGAAACAATGGATAAAGCGATCGGTATAGGAGCGTGTCAGATTATGAACATCCGCCCGGTTGGCGGCACGTGCCTTTGGAAAGGAAATTTTTGACATCCTCTTCTTTTTCAAAAAGAAGACAGCCGCCGCTGTGCTCGCCGATAAGCATGCCGGAATCGCGCAGGTTTACGAAAAGTTTTGAGTCCAGAACCTCCAGCAAACTGTGATCCCGTACACTGATGTCGGAATAGGGAGAAAAAGGACAGGGTTCTGCTCCGCCGTTTACACTGATATGGAAAAATCCGCGTCCAGCGGCAAGACAGCCGCCGGTGTGTTTCTCATCTCCGGGAAAAGATAAAAACATAAGCTCGGGATGCAAATCCCGAAGAGTGTTTTGCTGATTTTCCAGAAAGCTTCGTTCCTGATCGCCCGGTGCCAAGGCAAGGGAATCCGCGGTTACAGGAACATATTCGATGAAGAAGATGACCTTACATCCGGATCGGGAGAGTTCAGCGATGAATGCCTGATCGGTAATGTGCCGGATGTTCTCTGTAGTTACCGTAATGGATACTCCATATAAAATACCCCGCTTATTCAGCTTTTCCATGACTTCTGTAAGCTGGTCGCATATACCCTCGCCACGGCGCGCATCGGTATGCCCGCGTTCGCCTTCAAGGCTTAAGACAGGAACGAGATTCCGATTGGTATCAAATAAACGCATGTAATCTTTGTCGATCATTGTGCCGTTGGTGAAGACAGGAAAAATGATCTCCGGACAGGCTGCGGCATATTCGATAATGTTTTTACGAATCAGCGGTTCACCGCCGGCAAGAAGGATAAAAGATACACCGAGTTTTCGCGCCTGGGAAAAGATGTCGCTCCATTTTTCGGCCGGCATAATCTCCTGCACCACCGGGTCCCGGCAGCTTTGATTTGCTCTTGCGTAACATCCTTTGCATTCGAGATTGCACTCTGCAGTAATGCTGCAGATAAGAAAAGCAGGAATGTGACGTCCGGCTTTTTCGTGCTGCATCCTGGTTTTCTCGGCACGATGGGCGGCAGTTGAGAACCTTAAGATGTAGGCGGATTCCATGGGATTCTGCAGGGATGTACGAAGTGCACCTGCTGCAATTCTTTTAATGGAGCGGCTCAAATATTCTGCGATGTTCAGAGTCCTTTTCATGAGCAGTTCCTTTGTGATGCACCTGAAGGAAAAAATATTTTTCATATTTTTATATTACAATCCGTTCTGGAAAGTGTCAAATAAATCAGAAATTAAAAATATTATGCTGACAGCCTCTTTACAGTACAACAATGTTTTGTTACACTGCAAGCAGACGGAGGCGTAAAGAATGGAAAACGAGGAACTTATTTCTAAAAAAGAACTGCTGGAACTTACCAATATTTCCTATGGACAGCTCTACCGCTGGAAGCGCAAGGGTCTTATTCCGGAGGATTGGTTCGTCAGAAAGTCTTCCTATACCGGGCAGGAGACCTTTTTCCCAAGAGGAAAGGTGTTGTATCGCATTGAAAAGATCAAAAACATGAAAGACGATATTTCTTTGGACGGCCTCGCTGATGTTTTCTCTCCGACGCAGGATGAAATAAGCCTTCGGCCGGATGAAATGACCGGACGAAACATTATTTCTAACGAAGTCCTGAAAATGTATTTTAATTTCAGAGGCAGTGTCGATGCGATGGATTTTAACGACATTCTATCGGCCTATATATTGAACAAACTCATCGTCGCGGGTGACATCAGCCTTGACGAAGGCAGGCTGCTTCTTGAAGTGATTCAGGAAAGCAGGATAACCTTTGGGGCGGATCCCTGTGAGATTTTTTTGATGAGAAAACTAGGTGTATTCAGCTGCTTTGCAGCATCGCCTCCATGCAGAATCAGTATGGACAAGGGTATAAAGCTTATCGCAGAAATCAATACATTAACCGTAATAGAAGAACTGAAATGTAAACTTATTTGAGGAGGAACAGGAAAATGGACAATACAATAAAAGGTGATTTGAAAATTGATGGATCCGGTTCTGCCCCTGGAGGCGAGTATAACAGCGTAAAAATCAACGGTGCCGGAAGAATCACCGGTGATATAGCATGCCGGGATTTCCGGATCAATGGTTCAGGTAATGTCGACGGGAATATTGAACTGGAAGACGGTAAAATTAACGGAACCGGAACGGTTGACGGAAACATCAAAGCGAAACAGCTCAAAATCACGGGATCAGGCCAGGTAAGAGGCACCATCAGCGGAGATAACATGATTGTTACCGGATCTGTGACCATTGGGGAGAATCTTGATGTACAAAAAGTTAAAATTGAGGGATCTGCCAAAATCGGTCATGACTGCAATGCGGAGAACTTCCATTGCGATGGAACTTTTGAGATCAGCGGGCTTCTAAATGCCGATGATATCACCATTAAATTATACCATTCCAAAAGCAGGGCGAAGGAGATCGGCGGAGGGAGAATCAATGTATCAGTAGGCTCAAATGCCGGATTCAATGTGCTGAAAACGATCTTCACTCTTGGTATGTATAACCCCGTTCTCGAAGCTGATTCGATTGAGGGTGATGAGATTGTTCTTGAAAACACAACTGCAAAAGTTGTACGCGGGACCAACGTCACCGTCGGTAAGGGCTGCAATATCGGTCTGGTTGAATATAAGGGCTACCTTCTGAAAACCGGTGATGCAAAAGTAGGGGAAGAAAAGAAAATTTGATCGTCCCTGGCATCTATGTGCCGCTTGTTTTCCTTGAAAAAGCAGTGTGAATCTCCGGAGCCCATAAAAGTGCTCCGGGGATTTTTGTGCTTGTGTTCCCTGGAACAGGAAGATCATCATTTTTGTCTTGATTTTACTTGAAAAAGATTGACGTATGCGGGCCAATATGCCGACAATAGAAAAGAGAGTATAGTAATTTCATACTCTCTTTTTTGTTACGAATGAAAGGATGGTAATAATATGCGTTTGATAGTGATTGGAGCCGTTGCCGCCGGCACTTCTGCGGCCGCCAAAGCCAGAAGAAATACAGAGGATGCAGAAATTATCATCTACGAAAAAGATAAATATATTTCCTATTCCGGATGCGGAATGCCATATTTTCTGGGCGGGGAAGTCGCGCGGGCGGAGGATCTGACACCAAGGGATCCGGCCTTCTTCAAGGGCAAATACAATATAGATATTTTCACGAGGCACGAGGTACTTGCCGTTCATCCGGATACGAAGACGCTGGATGTCAGGAATTTGATAACCGGTGAGAAATTTACCGATCAATATGATAAATTAATTCTGGCCACCGGTGCCCGGTCAATAAAGCCGCCGATCAGCGGCGCTGACGCGGACAATGTTTTTATGCTGCGCAACATTAATGACATGCTGCGGATTCAAGCTTTTATTACGGATAAATCACCCCAAAGCGCAGTAATTGTCGGAACCGGATTTATAGGTCTGGAGCTGTGCGAAAATCTGACCGCACGAGGTATACGGATAACGATGATTGAGAAATTGGATCAGGTCTCGCCGGGCCTTGATTCGGATATGGCAGTCTATGTCGAGCAGCGTCTCAAAGCCAACAAAATAGAAGTCCTGACATCATCTGAGGTTACCGGAATTGATGGAGCCGAAGTGCTGCTCTCTGACGGCAAAAAAGTAGGCGGAGAGCTTGTCATATTGTCTGTCGGCGTGCGTCCGGAGGTAACACTTGCCGTGGAAGCAGGACTTGTTATCGGCGGCACGGGCGCAATCCTGGTTGACACATATATGCAGACATCCGACGCGGACATCTATGCCTGCGGAGACTGCATAGAGCAATTTAACATTGTTACAAATAAGCCTGTATACAGGCCTCTCGGGTCTACAGCCAATAAGACCGGTCATATTGCCGGTGATAATGTATCCGGTGGTTCCGTCGAGTTCCGGGGTATTCTTGGAACGGCGATATACCAGATATTCGGCCTGGCGGTTGCCATGACAGGGCTCTCCGAAAAAGAAGCGGTCAAAGAAGGATACGATATCGAAATCTGCCACAATATCAAGCCTTCCAAACCTGAATATATGGGCGGAAAAGAGCTGGTCATCAAAGCAATTGCCGATAGAAAAGACGGGAGAATTCTTGGTGTGCAGATTGTCGGGGAAGACGGCGTCGACAAAAGAATCGATGTATTTGTGACAGCTATTACTTTCGGTGCAAGGGCTGAGGATCTGTTTCACCTCGATCTTGCCTACGCTCCGCCGTTTTCAACGACCAAAGACCCGGTCATGTATACCGGAATGATTCTCGATAATGCCATTCATAAAGGGCGTCTCCTGATGCGCCCAGCCGAACTTGCAGGACTTATGAAAGAGGGAAGAAAAGTTCAGCTTATTGATACTCGGACCGCATCCCAATACCGGAAGAGCCACATATCCGGCGCCGGGAATATTCCGCATGAAAAACTTCGTGAGTCCGTAGAATCGCTTGATTCGCAAGCAATTACAGTGACCTACTGCAATAAGGGAGTGACGGGAAATGCCGCACAGAACATACTGCTTAACCGGGGGTTTCACGAAGTATACAATCTGTCCGGCGGCAACAATACGTATGAAAAATACTGTGAAGAGAAGCGATTATCATGCGACTAAATCATGCAGTTATTGTGCAGGATAATCAGTAATGATAGAATGAATGTGTTGATAGTTTTGTAATGACGATTGAGGAGACATAGATGACTTTAGCAAAAGTAATCCTTAAAAAAGAAGAGGGAAGAACTTTGCGTGCCGGAGGTGCGTGGGTTTTTGATAATGAGATTGATAAAATCGAAGGCGATTTTGAAAACGGCGGTCTGGTCAAAGTACATGCTTTTAACGATTATTGTCTGGGCACCGGATTTGTTAATACGAAATCAAAAATCAGAATTCGCATGATGAGCCGGTCAAAAGATCAGGAGATTGATGCAGCCTTCATCAGGCAGCGCGTAAAGGACTGCATCGAGTATCGCAAACACACTATAGATATGTCCAGTTGCCGATTGATATTCGGAGAGGCGGATTTTTTACCCGGACTTGTAGTCGATAAATTCGAGGATGTCCTGGTCGTAGAGTCATTAGCTTTGGGTATTGACCATTTTAAACTTCAGATTATTCAAGATATTAAGGACCTGCTTGCCGAAGAGGGAATGCCTATTCGCGGCGTGTATGAGCGAAGCGATGCCCAAGTCAGGGATCATGAGGGCATGGACCGTTTCAAGGGGTTTATCGGGGCGCCGTTTGATACGAAGGTTCAGATTACCGAGAATGGCGTTAAGTACTTTGTTGATGTTGAAGAAGGACAAAAGACAGGATTCTTTTTGGACCAGAAAATGAACCGCGCTGCAATCAAGCCTTTGTGCAAGAATGCAAAGGTGCTCGATTGCTTTACCCATACTGGTTCTTTTGCATTGAATGCGGGCCTTGCGGGAGCCCAAAGTGTGCTCGGTGTGGATGCTTCTGACTTAGGCATTCTGCAGGCGCAAAAAAATGCCGAACTGAACGGACTGCAGGATGTGGTAACGTTTGCATGTGAAGACGTGTTTGAACTTCTGCCGAAACTCGAGGCAGAAGGAGAAAAATTTGATGTGGTTATTCTGGATCCGCCGGCTTTCGCCAAATCAAGGACTTCCCTGAAAAACGCTACAAAAGGCTATAAGGAAATTAATATGCGCGCTCTTAAGATAATTAATGACGGCGGATATCTGGCTACATGTTCCTGCTCCCACTTTATGACGCCTGAATTGTTTGCAGCAATGATTGCCTCCGCAGCAAAAGATACACATAAGCGCCTGCGGCAGGTGGAATACCGCACACAGGCTGCGGATCACCCTATTTTATGGTCGGCAGGGGAATCATATTACCTTAAATTTTATATTTTTCAGGTCTGTAATGAAAAATAACTAAAGGTATTGAGAGCGTAGGTATTTCATATGTCATATTCTATTTTCGTGCGTTTTTCATCAAGTCTCTCTGCTAAGAAGATTAACGGACAGATTCTGCTGGATCATGATATTTTGCATTCTGAATATTATGGCTGTGAAATGAACCTGACAATACAGGATTCCGGTCGTACTCTTTCCGCACTGACTTTTCTGAGAACCATTTCGGAAATCCAAAAAATCCAGGTGCGCGATGATGATGGCTGGGAGTGTGAAGAGGTTGACCTCCTGAGCGAAAAGGAACTTGCAGAATTGTCCGGAAAATTGTCTCTGACACCTCCCGGATATACTGATTCAATATCTGCAGATGCGGCACCGTATCTGATTCTGGCAAGTCAGTCTCCGAGACGGCAGGAACTGTTGAGTCTTGTCGGTATTCCATTTGCAGCAAAGGCGGCAGATATTGACGAGGATGTAGTGACCTGTGTGATCAAAGATCAATTCAGTGAAGAACCGTTCAGTATAATGGCCGCCATGATAGTAATGAATCTGGCCCGTGCCAAAGCCAGGAAACTACTGGACACAAATCCGGATGCAGTTGTCATTGGATCCGATACGATTGTAACAATTGATGATTCTATCCTCGGCAAACCATCTTCCCCTGATGACGCTTTTGAAATGCTCCGGCGTCTTTCCAACCGGGAACATCATGTATTTACAGGCGTCAGCATTATAAGCCGCAGCAAAGAGGAGAACTTCTTTACTGTGACCCGCGTCGGGTTCTTTCCCTGGAGCACAAGTGAAATTGATCTGGCACGCAGGTATATATCAGAGGGTTCTCCGCTCGACAAAGCCGGGGCATATGGCATACAGGATATGGGAGCCCTCTTTATTCGAGGAATCAAAGGAGACTACTATACGGTGATGGGTCTTCCGGTTTCCGAAGTATATCATCGTCTAAAGAATTTTGGGATCGCATAATTAAATTGAATAAATATCGAATAATCGAGTTTCCCTGGTCCGGATTTGCTAAACTGGGCTATGATACTAAACAAATTCATTATGTAAAGCCGGGTGCTGAGGTTTTCTGGACATGAAGATAAAATGGAAGAATCTGATTAAGGATAATCCCAGGCATGTTACAGGGTTTGGAGCCAGGGACATCCTGAAATTTATCGGACCGGGACTTCTGGTTACCGTTGGATTTATCGATCCGGGCAACTGGGCCGCCAACATCGCGGCAGGTTCGCAATTTGGATATACACTGCTGTGGATGGTCACACTGTCCACAATCATGCTGATTTTGCTGCAGCATAATGTTGCACATCTTGGCATCGTAACCGGAGACTGCCTGGCCGAGGCGACAATGAAGCATCTTAATCCCCACCTCGCGAGAACCATTCTCGGGACGGGAATCCTTGCAGTCGTATCCACGGCTTTGGCTGAGATCATGGGCGGCGCGATCGCCCTTGATATGCTTTTCAAGATACCGATACGGATAGGTGCAGTTATCATTCTTATTGTTGTGCTTTTTCTTCTTTTTTCAAATTCATATACAAAGCTTGAAAAACTCATCGTCGGTTTTGTATCGGTAATAGGCTTTTCATTTTTGTATGAACTCAGTGCTGTTGCAATAGACTGGCCGATGGCTCTCAAAAGCTGGGTGACAGTAAGTATTCCGCACAACTCCATAATCATCATCATGGCTGTTATGGGTGCCGTTGTAATGCCGCACAATTTGTTTCTTCATTCCGAAATTATTCAAAGCCGTCAGTGGAACAAGGAAGATGAGGCTGTTATCAACAGGGAATTGAAATTTGAATTTCTTGATACCAGTATTTCTATGATCATAGGCTGGGCGATAAACAGCGCTATGATCATATTGGCCGCTGCGACATTTTTCAGGAATAATATCCAGGTAACCGAACTGGGGCAGGCACATGAACTGTTAACTCCGATGCTCGGCGCTAAGGCGTCGATCCTGTTTGGAATTGCATTGCTTTTTTCGGGTGTCTCATCAACGATTACAGCAGGGATGGCCGGAGGCACGATCTTTGCCGGTATGTTCAAAGAACCATATGACATTAAGGACACACACACCAAAGTCGGCGTAGCCTCTATCCTGATTGCCTCGACCATCATCATATTCCTGATATCCGATCCGTTCAAAGGACTGGTCATTTCACAGATGATTCTCAGCATTCAGTTGCCCATCACTGTGTTTTTGCAAATTTACCTGACATCATCGAAAAAGGTCATGGGCAAATACAAAAATACTGTGCTGAATAATGTCCTCCTGCTTTCCGTCGGACTTATTATCACGGTGCTAAATGTGATGCTGTTTAAAAACCTGCTTACCGGAAGCTGATAAGTGGATAAGTGGAAGGTATTTATTCCAGCCTCAAGGGATTATTTGACTCTCAAAAGTTTCCTCGCAATCCCGACTATCGGCTTGTAAAATATTCCTTCCATCTCATGGCTTACCGTCTTGAGCTGTTCGCGAATGGCAATTTTCTGAGGACAATGGCTCTCGCATTTGCCGCACTCAGTGCACTGTGACGCGTTGGCCTGCTTAACCGACATGACGCCCATGGTCTGCATATAGCGAAAGCGGACGGATTTATCGCCCATCAGGTATTTGTCGTTATAGCAGGAGAAGCAGCCTGGAATATCAACGCCAAAAGGACATGGCATGCAGTATCCGCAGGCGGTGCACGGGATCTTGGTCTTGGCCAGCATTTCCGATTTGACCTGCTCAAACACCGCTAATTCCTGCTCGGTCAGAGATCCGGGCGTGACCGAGCCTGCAATGCGGATATTCTCCGCTGCCTGCGCTTCGTCACTCATGCCGGACAGAACAACAGTTACTTCAGGGTGATTCCATACCCAGCGCAATGCCCATTCGGCAGGGGAGCGCGAGGAATCACTATCTGTAAATGCTTTTTTTACCTGTTCCGGAAGATGTGTCACGAGCTTTCCGCCGCGAAGCGGTTCCATAACAATAACCGGAATTCCGAGGCTTGCTGCAAGAAGAAGACCGGATTTGGTTGCCTGATTATTTTCGTCCATATAATTGTATTGAATCTGACAGAAATCCCATGGATAAGCCTGTATGATTGCTTCGAAATCTGCTTTCGATCCATGGAAGGAAAACCCGATATTCCGGATAGTGCCCTTGGATTTCATCTCTTCGAGCCACACCAGCACCCCGAGTCCGACCAGCCGGTCAAACATCGCCTTATCCGTAAGCATATGAAGAAGGTAATAATCAATATAGTCTGTCTGTAGTCTTTCAAGCTGCGTCGCCATGATTTTCTGTGCACCGGAAAGCTTGCTGACCATAAAGGGGGGGAGCTTCGTTGCAATCTTCACACGTTCGCGGTAACCGCCCGCCAACGCTTTCCCGACAAGCAATTCACTCTTACCGTTCTGGTAAATGTAAGCCGTATCAAAATAGTTCACACCGTTTTCAATAGCATCATGTATCATCTGGATTGATCGGGGTTCATCTATGCCGCCGTTTTTTGTGGGAAGCCGCATGCAGCCGAAGCCTAAGATAGAAAGGACATCACCGTTTTTCGAATTTACTCTTGTCTGCATTACTTTGTGCTCCCTACAGTTATTTTTGCCATATATTCATGTCCGCTTGGAGGCGTCCCCTGCGGGAAAGAAATCGCTGCTGCTTTGCCCTGATGTTCAAGCGACAGCCATAAGTGACATAATGCGATTCCGATGTCTATCTGATTCAGCCGTTCATAAACGGGAGCTTTCAGGAAGCTTGGTTTCTCGCGGCTTACATGAATTTCTTCCATATTCCCGCTGAAAAACCAGGGCTGTGAGTTGCTTGCTGAGGGTGCCAGACGAACCGGCTCAAGGAGTTCTTCCGCACCTGCAATCTGCGAAATCGCTGTTATGCTCCTGCGAATAAAAACCGATGTATCCGATCTGTGAAGTAATTCATCGGTTTTTCCAAAAGCGAGCATAATAATAAACTCCAGATCGCCCTTTGGCTCCATAAACTGTTTTACCGGTTTGGCTAGTCCAAGCCAGCAGCTTCCTATTTCATTTGCGGAAAGATACAGATCAATCTGCTGCAACAGAAATCCGGCATTCATAAGATAGCCGGGCTTTTTTTCGGAATACAGACAAATGTAATGGGGCGCCTTAATCGCAAGAATACCCTTTACATCGTTCGAACCGAGATACACACATTCGTATTTGATTGTCTCATCTATCGTCCTGACCTGTTCTGCAAATTTCTGCAGGTTTTCAATCGATTCTGCGGGCAGCGGTGCCATATCATATTTCCGTATGGACTTTCTCTCGAAAATGGTCTGATAAAGTGTTTCATTAGTCATAGGATATGACCTCCGTATGATATTTGACATCAATATGCGTCCGTGCTGACCTGGACTGCTGTGACAAATGCATCCCATTTTGCCTGCGTATATTTAGAGTGCGTTAATACGTAACCGGAATCATTCATACTTGAGAGCGTTGACACATCCCCGTTTATTATAAGCTGAGCAGTAACCGATACGGTTTTGAAATTGGCGCCCAGAAGATTTGCAACTTCGGAATCACTTGAAGACATTAGATAGAAGGAGATCTGGGCCTCAACTTCACTTTGATTGAGCTTCGTACTCTCAACCCAGTCAAGTATTTTACCTGCAGCCGAAGCCTGTTTCAGAGAGGAACCTGCGGTTCCTTCTTCGAGGTATGTTATTTTGTCAAGAAGGTCATTGAGACTCGGGTCCGTTTTGGGTGCCGGTGCCTTGGTGGGCGTTTGAGTCACAGTAGGAGTTGGAACATCGTTCGTCGTTTCAACCACCGCTGCAGGAGTAATGGAGGCGGCAGAAGCCGTCGTAGTTACGTCCGCTGCGGATGCAGGTGTTGTGGAGGCTGCGGCTGTTGATACCTGCGTATCGATGATAGAAGAATCCTGCGGTTTTGAAGAACATGACACAGTCAGGGATGAAAGCATAAATAGAATCAGAATCGCTGCAATTGTTTTGCGCATAAAAGTATCCTTTCGATGAGCTCATTTTGCAGTAAGCCCATTTGCTTTTTGTATTGATGATAATACAAATTGGAGCAAATTCATACCTCAGTGAAGAAACGGCAGCAGGTCACCACCTCATTAAGATCCATTTTTGGTAATGGCTGCTGTCTGGGGAATCAGGGCACTAACTTCGAAATTGCCCTGATCATTCACTTCAAGCGAATGAATCACAAGACCTGGCACGGAAGTGTACAGTGCCTCAAAATAAAAGGCGTTCTCGTTAAGTGTCTGTGCGGAAACGGGTGAGATAATACCTGATTTAAACTCTTTTGCATCCAGCGACAATACGTTTTCCTTGATAGATATGCCGCCGGCAGCATAGAGATCTAATTTTTCAGGCAATGAGATAGGGATCAGGTCTTTAAGTTCCGGATACAGTTCGTTTATCGCCTTCGCTGCAAGGAGTGTTCCTGATGCTTCTACAGAACCATCCTTCAGAATAGTAACCTGCTGATCCTCAAGCCAGAAAAATCCCGGTGCGATTTCATTGATTAGAGCTGTCGCTTCCTCAGGGGTTAATTCGAAGTTCTTCTCCTGATAATCAGAAAATTCCCAGGTGTAATTGCTGATGCCCAGTTTTGTGCCTGATTTCTTGAGATCTTTGTTATATTGCCGCAGTTCATCGCCTGACATTTTGTCAAAGGTCGTCTGCGTACCGATTTTGGTTAAAGCACTCTGATAGTCTTTTTCGGTGTACTTGACGCCCAGATCCTTCGGGCCAAAAACGCCGAACAGGGAGGCAATCAGGTAGCCTGCACCGAGAAGAATGACCAGAAGGATGGTTAGGGAGATCCAAAGAGCGACATGCTTCTTTTTTTTTT
>Ga0209125_1000398_pt1 | contig 58446 bp, 48 predicted proteins | sample BarGraIncub1131A_FD_184503 | JGI IMG/M metagenome (GOLD analysis project Ga0209125, IMG submission 184503) | Arctic peat soil microbial communities from Barrow, Alaska - Barrow Graham LP Incubations 11-31A (SPAdes) (version 2) | ecosystem: Environmental > Terrestrial > Soil > Wetlands > Peat... | reverse complement strand
CCAAAAATCCGAGCTCCAGTCCTCTTGTGATCGGGGTACCCCGATCACAAGAGGACTGCCATTTATTAATTAAAAATGGTATACTTTTGGACTGAACTACTGGTATACTTTTGGGCTGAAATAAACAATAATTGAAAGGACTCTTGAACTCAACAGAAGCATCTATGAAGTCATGAGAATACTGGGAAGTTCCCTCCTGACAAAGGACAACATCAGGGACCTGCTCCAGCCTGTAGAGGTGGAGCAAACCCAGGATGACGGGCAGTTGCAATTGGAGTTCGATGCGCGTTAACATAAATTAAGAGACACTAGTGATAATTTTTCATAATTAAATTGTTTTACGAGCAGTTTTCCTCAATATGCCACATAACGTTCCGCAAATACACGCAAGGCGGGAGTTACCCGTTGAACTTCCTACGAAGAATTGCATCTTAAAATACTAATTTCCTGTCAACAAAGCACCGAAACACAGCTTGCGGGTAGTTTGCTGTTAACGCTTGTATTTATGTTTTTAATCACTCACTAATTTTAAATCATTTGTCCGTATTCCAGGTAGTGCAAAAAGCTACGACTCATGCAATACTTAGCCCTGCTGACTATCAGAAAATTTAATATTAGTCGCAGTTGGCCGTAAAGAAAACATTTGGTGAATTGTCTGCTCTTAATTCAAAATTTCCGTTAGGTGGGAAAGGCAAATTCCAAACACATACTTTATTTAGTTCAGGCATATTTTCGAGCCATAATAATCTGAGTTTTTTATTTGATGAAATATTAAGCTGCTCCAGATTTGTCTGCGAACAACACAGCTGTACTAATGATTCATTTTGAGTTACATCCAGGGTTTTTATTTCAGTTTGTATGCAACTCAATGATTCAAGTTTTAAGTTTTTTGTGACATCCAGCTTCCGGATTGTATTGTTCCCACAATCTAAAAATGTCAGCGCTGGATTATTCGAGAGATCGATGCTATCCAGTAAATTTTGTCCGCAAAAAAGAATACTTAATTCTTCGTTTTTAGAAATATCAAGCTTTGAAATCAGGTTTCCGTCACACCTTAAAGCACCTAAATTATGATGCCCCGAAACATTAAGTTCGGCAATTTTATTTGTGGAACAAACTAAAGTTCTAAGCATTAAATTTTTCGAAACATCAAGCATTTGTAAATCAGAATAGCTGCACCACAGATCTTTTAATGCTGAAACATTGGAAATATCAAGCGACCTCAATTGAACGTTGTTATTACAATTCAGAAATTCGAGATTTGTATTTTTACTGAGATTTATATTACTGATTTTATTTGCTCTGCAATCCAGGTAATTTAATTCTATATTGCCTGATAAATCAAGTGAGTTGAGCTGATTGTGATAGCAATGTAATGTTTCAAGTGCAATGCAGGTAGAAAGGTCCAATTCTTCAAGGTTATTTTCATCACAGTTGATTTCTTTCAGCGTAGAATTTCCTGATATATTAAGGGTCTTTAATTTGTTGTTTTCGCAGTTCAAACTTGTCAAGAATTTCTTATCCGATATATCGAGATTTATTAATTTGTTACCTGAACAGTAAAATCCGGTCAGGTTCTGATTGTATTCCAGATTTAAATCTGCCAATTGATTTTCATTAACTGCAAGTTCTTTTAATGCACTATTTTTTGAAAGATCGATCTCTTCCAGGTTGTTTTTAGAACAAAAAAATGTCTCCAGATTGGTAAAGTTTTCAATTCCCTTTAAATCAAAAATTCCGGTTGCACTTACATCCAAATATGTCACTGCCTCAGCTTCAACCAGGCTAATCAATTTATCATTGTCAGTATCTACTCCACTTTCAATTAATGCATTTAAAAAAAGATTGTCAGTAATGTCGACAAGTGGCTCACGCACAGTTTCTTTTTTGCATTGGTAAAAAACGAGAATAATAATAAGAAGTGAAATTCCTGTAATAATTTTTTTCATTTTAGTTGTTTTTACCCGGCCGTTCAATATTAGCGTTAACGTAGGAAGCTACACGCAGGGGCGGATTGCGGGCGATTTAGCTTTCGCTGATCTTCGATTCCTGTCAAGCCGAAAAACTGCCTGAGCGGAAAGATACACACCGAAAGCCACCGCTGCCGCACTTGACGGTTAGCTGATGTTATGCGTTGCTTATATTTTAATTTTCATTTTTTTAATATAACTGTCAACAAACTTTATATTACGAGCATATCCAATACCGGTACTAATATAGGTATCTAAGACACTGATTGTTTCTTTGGTCGCTTGTAAAGGGTCGATTCCCATTAATTGTATACTACCATGTTTCTCTGACTCATTAATCTGATTCATATAGTTTTGAAGACCTTGAGAAATTCCTCCTTCTCGCATACTAACAATGCCAATTACTTTACCGTCATTATTAATCAATGCACCTCCAGAATTACCTTTATTAGTTGAAGCTTGAATACATATTATTGATGAGTCTTTTGTAATACCTGAAATATTGCCAAAATGAGTAACCATAGCTGGAGTGCCTAATGGATAGCCTGAAAATAAAACTATATCAGAAATATCAAGTTTCAATTCCGAACATAATGGAATGATCTTTTGATTAGCAATAACCCTATTTGCCTTTAAAACAGCAAAATCCTGAAAAAGAGGATCTGGTGAAGAATTTGTCGGAATACTAATACATGTCAGGGTTATTGTATCGCCATTCTCATTTATACCTTCTAAATCTGGATAAATATTAAAATTTATCATATTTGAGCTATCAACACTTATTTTAGCTATCACATGAAAACAAGTAATAAGAACGTCATTCCCAATAAAAAAACCTGTACCACTTGAATTTCCCTGCTTGCTAATTATTTTAATGCAGTTTCCTCTTGAAGAATTAATCAGTTCTTTATCCATTTTGATTTGTCCGTTCATAACATTTGATGTCAATAATAGAATAATAATTAAAAAATGTTTCATGTTGCTGTCTTTTTAAGTAACGCATAACGTTCCGCAGCTACACGAAGGTGGCGATTTCGAAGCACTTCACTGTCAACCAAGCACAAACTTTGATAGATGTACATAGCTTGATTTATTGAATGAACCGCCACTTTTGGGTAGGTGCTGTGTGCGCCTTGAATGGTAAATATAATCAAGTTCTTTGAATAATTAAATTTTAAAGAAAGTCCAGAGGGTGAGAGTCCCTTATGCGCAAGGGTAACGCCTTGAAGCATTAGCAAGTGGCAAGGTGGTTTGGGGCGACCCATGCACTGAAGTAAGCCAAACGGCAAACGTCTGAACTGACGAACAGAAACGGGATATGAGGCATAATTATCCGGGTAAGCAGCCACACCATTGCAAAGCCCAAAGAATACCAAAAAGGGTAGTTATGTAGATTCCGCAGGATTAGACTGAAGGACATTTACCTTACCAAGGGAGATCTCATCGTCCACGTGTTGGCAAGGATGAGAAGTCAGCAGAAGCCATAGTAGTTGGAGAATACGAGCTGCGAATAGATACCGCAGAGGACTCACAGATCAATGAAGGGCTGAACATTAAGATGTTCCAAATGCAACAGGGATCGGCCAACTGGCGGAAGCCTTGTTATAAGCGGAACAGGGCAAAAGAAGTAAATAAAATGAGATGATTGAACAAGTATTAAACCGTAGAAATGTAATGCGGGCGTATCGCCAGGTGGTGTCGAACAAAGGTTCGGCAGGCGTGGATGGTATGCCAGTAAAGGAACTGTACAAATACCTGACTAATAACAGGGAACGTATTGAATCCGACTTGCGTCAGGGGAAGTATTTGCCACAAGCCATCTTAGGGGTAGAAATACCCAAGAGTAACGGGAAAACACGCCTTCTGGGCATTCCCACAGTTGTGGACCGACTATTACAACAAGCGGTAGGACAGGTAATCGCCATCAAGTTTGAGATGGAGTTTGAGGATTACAGCTACGGTTTCCGACCCAATCGCAACGCCCAACAAGCGGTACTGAAAGCACAAGAGTACATCAATTCTGGTTATCAGCATATTGTTGATATAGACCTGAAAAGCTTCTTCGATGAAGTTGATCACTGTATTCTGCTGCAATTGCTGTATCGCAAGGTAAAATGCCCTCTTACGCTGCGTCTTATCCGTAAATGGCTGAGAGTTCCCATCCTAATAAACGGGAAACTCACCAAACGCAGGAAAGGTGTACCGCAGGGAAGCCCACTCAGTCCGCTGCTGTCCAATATCATGCTGAATGAGTTGGATAAGGAACTGGAAAAGCAAGGACTTCGCTATGTCCGTTATGCAGACGATTTTAGTATTTACACTAAAAGTAACCATGCCGCCCGAAAGATTGGAAATAACATCTATTTGTTTCTAAAGAACAAGTTGAAACTGCCGATCAACAGGGAGAAAAGCGGAATACGCAAACCTGTAAACTTCACGATACTGGGATACGGATTCGTGCCCACGTATGTGAAGGGAGAGAAGGGCAAATACCAGATGGTGGTAAGCGATAAAAGCTGGAAATCATTAAAGCTGAAACTCAAAACCATCACACGAAAGACTACTCCAAGTACCTTCGATGAACGGATTCAAAAGCTCAAAGAGACTGCTCAAGGCTGGCTCAACTACTTCCGTATGGCAAGTATACAAGGCAAGCTAAAGGAACTCGATGGCTGGGTACGTAATCGTCTGCGGTATTGCATTTGGCATCACTGGAAGAAACCCGAAAGAAAGAGGAAAAACCTTATACGATTAGGGATCGACCAGGACCATGCCTATTCATGGAGTAGAACAAGGATGGGAGGCTGGGCGGTTGCTCAGAGTCCGATTCTGGTTACAACGATCACCTTAGAACGCCTGCGTAAAAGAGGGTACGAGGCTATGCTTACTTATTACGAGAAAATTGCCCCGCATCTTAATGAACCGCTGTATACGAGAACCGTACGTACAGTGGTGTGAGAGCCTCTCCCTGCCAGTGTTTACTGGTGGGGCTGGCTACTCGATTATCGGTAGTTTATTTTTTGTCGTCTCTTTTTTTGCTAATTATTTTTCTCAGAATTGTCGCTGAAAAAAGTGTCAATATTCCCGCAAATAAACTTATAAATAAAGTTGCCAACTCCTGATTTTTATTTAGAAAGTCGAATATTGGGTTAATGAGAATTTTGTCTCCCATTGAAGTTAACACACCTAATATTACAGTAATCATTGTCCCTATAACTGCAAACCAAGAAGCTAAGCTGTCAACCTTTATGCTTTTTAGCTGAATGTCCTTTCTTGCGTCAACTTCTTGTTGAATTATTGTTTCAACCTCTGTTGTTATTTGGTCTTTTGATTTGTCAGAAGTGAGTTCGGTTGTGGTAATGCTGTCAATAAATGATAACAGCTTACCTTTTGAATAAATTGTCTTAAAATTTGTCAGATAGAAATCTTTCTTCTGATTGTCTATAAGAGGGTTTGAGATAACCTCTGAAATCAAATCCTCAATAACTTCGTCTACTGAAATTTGGTCGGTATTAATTTTATTTTCGCGGAGTTTGGAATTTATTACTGCTTGTATTTCAAAAGTAGTCAGTTGTCTCCCTGAACCTATTTGATGTGATAAAATGCGAACTATTTCTCTTTTTACTTTGTCGTGCTTATTCTCTTTGCTTTTTATGAATAGGTAAATCGCAAGCGGAATACTTCCTACTGATGCTATTGTCCCAATTATAGAAATTAAATCGTTCATAGTTTGTCGTCTTTAAATTACCGATAACTAGTATATAGCAGAAAGCTTATAGTACTTTGCTGAACTTTTAACTATTTTCAATCCGTTGTACTTTTTCATTGTGGTTTAATTGTTTGATGTTGTATTATGACAAAAATAACAGATATTTAGTAAATAAAACTATTTATTGTCTTTATTTAATCTCTTAATTTCAAAATTACCTACCGGTAAATTATCAAGCGGACTTACAATTCTCTTTGCGGCAACCGGCGTTATGTGCGTGCAAATCATTGTTGTCTTTATACTGCCATCTACTACATCTGAATGTCCCGAATATCAGTTCCACTCGCTAATAAATGCATCGCAAAACCGGGGCGAAGTGTCTGTAAATCCGGGATCGGCGAAATTTATCAGCCCGGCGAAAATATTTTTAACACAATTAATATTTGTTCAAAATATTAGTATTAAATTTAAGCACCTTATTACTTACCGGTTTTTTTATGATTTGTTTAATTGTTGTGTAGATGCAATTTTATTAACAGTAAATTTAAAAACTTATGAATCAATCTGAATTTAATTTTTTAAACATGTCCGACCGTGTGATGTCTCACATGCTCGTTGGAAAACTGCTCTGGGAAAATAATCCCGAAATTGTTGAAGTTGTAGAAGTGATTAAAGAGCAAAGGAACGACATATCCGCAAAAGGGGCTATGGAGTCTGGCTTGTCGGGTAAAGGATACACTTCAGCAAAAGACAACACCCTCGACACGCTTGCGACTAAAACCTGCAAGCTGAGTAAAAAAGTAAGTGGATATGCCAAGAAGAAAGGTCTTCTGGAACTGATTCCACTGGTGAATGTATCTGTTACCACGATCTCGCGCGGACCCGAAAAAGAGGTGATCAACCGCTGCAGGGCTATCAAGGATATTGCGGTAAAACACATGGAAAACCTTGCCTCTTTCAGCGTAAAAAACGATGAAATTGAGCAGATCGAAAAACTGATCTCCGAGTATCAAAATCATATCGATAACCGGAGCAATACCAATATTTCCAAATCCTCCTCGGGCGAAGATATCACCAATGATATTGGCGTGATACGCCATCAACTCGATATTCTCGACGACCTGGTTGAAGGTTCATTGGAGGACAATACATTTATTCGGGAATACAGAGTTGCCCGCCTGATCGACGATTACGGCAAAGGCAAAACACTGAAAAATAAAGACGAAAAATAAACTTCGCACAGATGGTAAGTACAGGTAACCGGAAATATCGCCGATCAACAGCAATATTTCCGGTTTTTTTGTTTGCAGATGCGGTTGTCGCGAATCGATAAAATTTGAGCGCAAAGAGCTGACAGTGAAAAGTACTACTATAAAAGAAGTCTCTCAACTCCCCGAATGGAAGGCAAAGCAGGCAGAACGCCCCGGCAACTTAGCAGAACAGTGTGCAAACTTGACAGAACAGCGTGGTAACACAACAGAACAATGTGCAAACTTCGCAGAACGATGTGCTAATTTGATAGAACAGCGCATAAACCTGACAGAGCGGCAGTTGAACCTGACAGGGCGGCAGGTTAACGTGACAGAGCGGCAGGTGAACATGACAGGGTGGCAGCGCAACATCGCAGAACTGCGTGGCAACCTGACAGGGAGATATATAAAACCTTATTTTCTTTCCCTGACCTTAGTAGCCCGATGCCCAGCCTCACACCAATAACCTTATTCACCTTCTTTTTTCAATGTGTTTTGATAATCCTCCATGTTTTCAAAACCTTAAGCGTTTTAGGCAGAATAAAATATTATATCTACATTTGCCTCTTCCAATTTGAAAATGATTTCGCTACGTGAGCAAAGTTTTTAAAAATATCGCAGTTTTTTCCTTGTGGTTGGCCGGGCTTGTAATCATAGCTCACCTGATGATCCCTCACGATCACCATTCTGATTGTTCTGGTTTCAGTAAGGAAAATGAATGTCATGCGAATAATACAAAACTTCCCGTTAAGTCACCTGTATTTCCACTTCATTGCCATGCTTTAAATGACCTCACTTTTGAAAAGGCATCTGTAATTTTTGTCGTTCACAATGACCTGGCAACCTGTGATCTCTTCACAGTCAGTTTCTTTGATTTGGCCATTTCAACGTTCGATCTGCCGGGAATTAAAATCAAGGACTTCCCAAAACCTTTAATAGAAACCGATTTCCTCCGTTTATCTCCCTTCCGGGGACCACCTTCACGCGCTTAATCCACCGCTTTTTATTCATCAGCGATGCCCTGCTTTTATTCCCATCGTAATCCGAATAAAGGCATTAGCAAGTTGCCAGTTGCAAACAGCCAGCTGCGCATTCTCTTTTCTGAATAAAACTGTTCGCTAAATTCAACATTGAATAACAACGATCTACAAATTCCAAAATGATAGAACGCATTATCCACTTTTCGATTAAAAACAAATTCATTGTCGGGCTGTTCGTGGTCGCCTTAATCGGTTGGGGTACTTATTCCCTCACGCAATTGCCCATCGACGCGATCCCCGATATTACCAACAACCAGGTGCAGATTATTTCGTTGGCACCTTCGTTGGCTACGCAGGAGGTCGAAAGCTTTATCACAGCCCCCATCGAAGTTGCCATTGCCAATATTCCTGATATTGTCGAGCTCCGGTCGATCTCCCGCCTTGGGTTATCGGTTATAACTGTGGTGTTTAAAGATGAAGTCGATCTTTATTGGGCCAGGCAGCAATTGAATGAACGTCTCAAAGGGGCCGAAGATGCAATTCCTCCGGGACTTGCCACGATAGAACTAGCGCCTATCTCGTCGGGTCTGGGCGAAATATACCAGTACCGCCTTGCCGTCGATAAGGGTTTGGAGAGTAAATATACGCCCATGGAATTACGGACACTCCAGGATTGGGTGGTCAGGCGCGAAATGCTTGGCACGGCGGGTGTCGCCGACGTCAACAGTTATGGCGGGTTCGTTAAACAATATGAGATTGCAGTAAACCCGGAAAGGCTCCGCGGGATGAACCTCACGCTGAACGATATTTTTCAGGCGCTCGAACGTAATAATGAAAATACAGGGAGCGCTTACATTGACAAAAAACCAACTGCCTATTTTATCCGCGGAATCGGAAGGGTGAAAACCCTGGAGGATATTGAAAAGATTGTAGTGAAGTCGAATGCTTCGGGCATTCCAGTACTGATCAGGGACATCGCAACTGTTCAGCTGGGCAGTTCAACGCGTTACGGGGCATTTGTTGTCGATACAACCGAAGCTGTCGGGGGCGTGGTGATGATGCTGAAAGGATCGAACGCGCACGAAGTGGTCGAAAATGTCAAAACACGCATCGAATCGATTCAGAAATCATTACCCAAAGGCGTGAAGATCGAATCGTTCCTGAACCGGTCCGACCTTGTTGGACGTGCCATCGGAACTGTTTCGAAAAACTTAATTGAAGGGGCATTAATTGTCGTCTTTATCCTGGTTTTATTGTTGGGAAATCTGCGTGCGGGACTTGTCGTCGCATCGGTGATCCCTTTGGCGATGCTTTTCGCGATCTCGATGATGAATATTTTTGGGGTATCGGGGAACCTGATGAGCCTTGGGGCCATTGACTTCGGACTGATTGTCGATGGTGCCGTAATTATTGTCGAGACGGTGGTACATCGAATATCAACGAGTCAGCAACGTCACCCGGAAATTAAGCGGCTTTCGCAGGAGCAGATGGACGAAAATGTGTTTGATTCGGCCAAACGGATGATGAGTTCAGCCACTTTCGGACAAATTATTATCCTGATCGTTTACCTGCCTATTATGGCACTTGTTGGCATCGAAGGCAAAATGTTCCGTCCGATGGCGCAGGTGGTCGTTTTTGCACTCGTTGGAGCTGCCATTCTTTCGCTGACGTATGTGCCAATGGCTTCGGCATTGTTCCTGAGTAAAAAGACCGAACACAAGCGCAATTTTTCCGACCGTTTAATGGACCGGTTCCACAAAGGGTTTAGTCCGATGATCGCTTTTGCGCTTCGGCGTAAGTTGCTGGTTTGTGGTTCCGCTATTATGTTGTTCGTGTTTAGTTTGTTCCTCTTTACCCGGTTGGGCGGTGAATTTATTCCGCAGCTCGAAGAAGGTGACCTCGCAGCAGGTGTCATGACCCTGCAGGGCGGTTCGCTCACGAATACAATCGAAAAGGTGGTGATGGCCAACAAGATTTTGCTCGAAAACTTCCCGGAAGTAAAACATGCCGTTTGCAAAATTGGGGCAGGCGAAATTCCTACCGATCCTACACCGATGGAAACGGGCGATTACATCATTACGCTGAAAGATAAAAGTGAGTGGACCAGTGCAACAACGCGTGAAGAACTGGTGCTGAAAATGCAGGAGAAGCTTGTTGTACTGGCAGGTGTTAAGTTTGAGTTTCAGCAGCCCATACAAATGCGCTTTAATGAATTTATGTCGGGTTCGAAGCAGGATGTCGCGGTTAAAATATTTGGAGATGACCTAAACACACTGGCGGAAAAGGCCGTTGATGTTGAGAAAATCATTAAAGGCATCGTTGGTGTAGCCGATATTAATGTAGAGAAAGTGACCGGGCTGGCACAGGTGCAGGTTGAATACAACCGCGACCGCCTGGCACAGTATGGTCTTTCTGTTGATGATGTAAACCGCGTGCTGCGTGCTGCTTTTGCCGGAAGTCAGGCAGGGGTGGTGTTTGACGAGGAAAAGCGTTTCGGATTAGTGGTGCGTTTGGACAAAGATTACCGTCAGAGTCTCGACGATGTGAAAAACCTGTCGGTTGCCCTTCCCAATGGCGGACAAATACCTTTTGAACAGGTGGCCGATATCCAGATTAAATCGGGCCCTGCGCAGGTTTCGCGCGAAAACACACGGCGGAGAATCACCATCGGATTTAATGTGCGTAACCGCGATGTTCAAAGTGTGATAGCCGAAGTGACGAAGCAGATCGACGACCAGGTAAAACTTCCGACAGGATATTACGTGTCGTACGGCGGTCAGTTTCAGAACCTCGAAGCGGCCAAAGCGCGTCTAACCATTGCGGTTCCCGTTGCATTACTGTTGATTTTTGTTTTGTTGTTCTTCACCTTCCATTCGGTATCGCAAACCTTTTTGATCTTTACGGCGGTGCCCATGTCGGCCATTGGCGGCGTCTTTGCGCTGTGGCTGCGTGGAATGAACTTCTCAATATCAGCGGGTGTGGGATTCATCGCCCTGTTTGGAGTGGCGGTTCTGAATGGCATTGTGCTGATAGCCGAGTTTAACCGGCTCGAAAAGGAAGGGATCACCGATATCACCGAACGTGTGCTGAAAGGATTGCACACCCGTTTGCGGCCTGTGATAATGACAGCGGCCGTTGCTTCGCTGGGTTTCCTTCCAATGGCATTGTCGAACTCTGCAGGAGCGGAGGTTCAGAAACCACTTGCAACCGTAGTTATCGGCGGATTGATTTCGGCAACATTTCTGACATTGATTATCCTACCGGTCTTTTATATCCTCTTTTCTTCAGGTAAATTTGGAAATTATTTTAAACGCAAACCGATGAAACCATTGTCTGTAATCCTGGTGCTGATTTTCGGTTCGTCATTTTTCACAACAGTAACGGCGCAACCATCAATAAAAATCAATCTGCAGCAGGCTGTTCAAATGGCGCTCGACAGTAACCTCGCGGTACGCTCTTCGGCCTATTCTGTGGATGTTCAGAAAAAATTAAAGGGCGCTTCGTGGGATCTCCCGAAGACAAGTATTGATGGTCAGTTCGGGCAATTCAATTCATATAACAACGACAATAGTTTCACAGTTTCGCAGTCGTTTGCTTTCCCGACGGTTTACATTAACCAGAACAAACTGGCCACTGCCAATGTGAAAAGCAGCGAATGGCAGCTGAAAACGTCACAGCTCGAAATTGCCACGCAGGTCAAACAGGTCTACTGGCAATTGGCATATCTTCATTCGAAACAAAAACTGTTTACCTACCAGGATAGTTTATATTCGGGTTTTCGCAGTGCCGCAGAAATGAGGGCCAAAGTAGGCGAAACAAACCGGCTCGAAATGATCAATGCCCGTTCTCAAAGTCTTGAAGTGAAGAACCAGTTGCAACAGGTGACGGCTGATTTGGCCATTTATAACCATAAGTTGCAAACGCTTCTTAATACAAATTCACCGGTCGCTTCTGAAGATACAATTCTGCATCGGATCGGTTTTTCACAAATGGCAGACAGTTCGGTTTTAACCCAAAATCCATCGGTAAGTTTCGCGCATCAGCAAGTCGAAATTGCACGTTTCGAAAAGAAACTGGAGCAAAGCCGGATGATGCCCGATTTCAGTGTTGGGTATTTCAGTCAGACGATGCAGGGAACCCAGGACGTAAACGGCATGGCGCGGACATTCGGACCGGGTGACCGATTCACAGGCATTCAGGCCGGGATTGCGATTCCATTGTGGTTTGCCCCTTATTCATCCAAAACAAAGGTTGCAAAACTGAAGGAGTTGGTATCGCAAACCAACGCCGATTATTATTCAAAAATGCTTTCGGGTAATTACAATTCACTGTTGGGTGAATACTCAAAATATAGTAACAGCATTGATTATTACGAAAAGCAAGCCATTCCTGAGGCCAACCTGATTATTGATCAGGCTACCCGAAGTTACAAAGCGGGGGCCATGGATTACCTCGATTATATCCTGAATCTTAGCCGTGCATTGGGGATTAAGCAAAACTACCTCGATGCGCTGAACAATTACAACCAAACCATTATTTCCATTGACTTTATCACAGGTAAAATATTTTAAATTCCGATGACAATGACACAAAATAAATTTATAGCATTTGTGCTGATTTCAGCCTTCTTTATTGCTTTCGTTTCATGCAGCGGAGGAACGAAGGGTGCTGCTGAAACCAAGCCGGTGGAAGTACTTCCCGAAGATATTGTAGAGTTAAGGGCCGACCAGATCAAACTGGCCAAGATCGAAACCGGTGCGATTGAAATGCAGTCGCTGAGTGGCAAATTAAAAGTAAACGGCCTGGTTTCCGTAGCACCTCAAAACATGGCGACGGTGTGTATGCCAATGGGTGGCTTTGTAAAAAGTACATCGCTGATGCCGGGAAATGTTGTCCGGAAAGGGCAGACCCTCGCCATTCTCGAAAACCAGGAGTTTGTGGATATTCAGCAAAATTACCTTGAAGCTAAAAACAAGTTTGACTTTGCAGAGGCTGACTTGAAACGTCATTCCGAACTTTATAAAAACGATGTCTATTCGGAACAAAACGTGCAACAGGTAACATCTGATTACAAAAACCTCAAGGCGCAGGTGAAAGCTTTGGAACAGAAACTGGCATTGATTGGGATCAATCCTTCGACCCTTCAGGCCGATAATATCAGCAGTTCAGTTGCAGTCGTTTCGCCAATTTCGGGTTTTGTAAAAGCGGTAAATATCAATATTGGAAAATTTGTGGCTCCTGCCGATGTGATGTTCGAGATTGTCAACAGTGACAAGCTTTTCCTGGAACTTACACTTTTTGAAAAGGATGCCGATAAAGTTGCCGAAGGGCTGAAGATTCATTTCTTTATCAACAATGAAACCGAACAGCATGAAGCGGTCATTTACCAAACCGGTAAATCCATCAGCGCCGATAAGACCTATAAAGTATACGCAAGTGTTACGGGTGTTTGCAAAAACGTATTGCCGGGAATGTATGTAAATGCAGTTATTGAGGCAAACGGTAATAAAGTGGCTGCTTTGCCAGCCGATGCAGTTGTCAGTTTCGACGACAAGGATTACATCTTTATTTTTGATAAAGACAAGGAAGAGGCCGGCAAGCCATTTACGGAATACCGAATGATCGAAATTCACAAAGGGGTTACCGACGGGGGATTTATCGAGGTGATACTGCCCGAAGGATTCAATATTCAGACCGCAAAGGTCGTGATTAAAGGGGCCTATAACCTGCTTTCAGCGAAGAAGAATGCAGGGGAGATGAGTTGTTGATATTCGAGTTACCAAACCCGTCAGGTTTCAAAAACCTGACGGGTTTCTTATTTTTTTATATTTGCATCCAAACTATTATAAGCGCGATGGTAAGAGGTTTATTCGTCATCTTTGGACTTTTGGGGATTGGAAGTCTCATCAGCATTGCCATTAACGGATTGGTTCCGGGCAGTGTCGTCGGGATGTTGCTCATGTTCATCGGACTTCAAACGAAGATCATTAAACCTGAATGGGTTGCCGCTACAGCCAAAGCACTTACCCGTCATATGGCGCTGTTTTTTGTTCCAGCTGGAGTCGGGATCATGGTGGCTTTCGATGTATTGGCAAAATCGTGGCACGAAATTGTATTTATCTCGCTGGTTAGCACTGTTTGCGTAATTGCAGCTGTGGGACTTACCCAGCAATGGATGGAAAGGAGAAGGCGATGAGAGAAATCCTTACATCAGAAATTTCCATTCTTGCTTTTACACTGGGGATATACGTTGGGGCCGGCTGGGTTTACCGAAAAACAAAATTTGCCCTTTTGCATCCTGTCCTGGTTACAATTGCCGTAATTATTGCGCTTCTTCTGATCTTCAAGGTCGACTATTTAACCTACCAAAAAGGATCGCACCTGATCGATTTTATGCTGGGGCCTTCGGTCGTGGCACTCGGATATGCACTTTATACGCAGATAGCAAGTATAAAAGAACACGCGGTAAGCATTCTGACTGCCCTTTTTGTGGGTAGCATCACCGGAATCGGCAGTGTTTTAATCCTCGCAAAAATATTGGGGAGCTCTCATATATTGGCAGTAACACTGGCTCCCAAATCGGTCACCACTCCCATTGCCATGGCAATTTCAGAGCGATTTGGCGGCATTCCCTCGTTGACTGCAGTTGTGGTTATTTCCATTGGGATTGTCGGAGGAATCGCCGGCCCATGGATACTGCGGGTTTTAAAAGTGGATAGCAAGATTGCGATTGGCCTGGCTCTAGGGGCATCAGCACATGGTTTAGGAACTGCCCGCGCAATGGAGCTTGGTGCTGTAGAAGGGGCCATTGGTGGTCTTGCCATTGGAATAATGGGATTGATGACCGCATTGATTGCGCCTTTCTTCCTTGCTTAAATACTATTTGATCCCGTAATGAGAACCGAGTATTCCGGCGAACAATGCGTCTGGCAATATGCGCTTGAGAACGACTGCCAGCTTCTGTTCTGCCGTTGAAAGGATATAAGTGGAGCCTGGGTTCTTCTTTTCGATAATCCGCGCAAGTTTCCGCGCAAAAAATTCAGGTTTCATTCCCCCCTTTTCATCCGTTTCGATAACTGACATCGATTTCCGGAACTGCGGTTCGTACGGATTATTCCCACTGATATTTTCATCGGCCTTTCGGTTGGAGGTAAAACTGGTGAAGAAATCTCCGGGCCTGATAACAACAACCTTAATGTTAAACGGTTTTAATTCCATTCGCAATGCTTCACTCATTCCTTCGATGGCGAATTTACTGGCAGAATAAAATCCCTGAAAGGGGAGTCCCATCAGGCCACCGATCGAACTGATGTTGATAATTGTACCGCTTTTCTGTTTCCGCATCGCTGGTAATACTGCCTGAATTACATTCACTGCGCCCATAAAGTTGGTTCTCATCTGAAGCCGGATGTCGTCGCTCAAAGCAGTTTCAACCGGTCCTGAGATCCCCATTCCTGCATTATTAATCAGGATATCTATCCGGCCTTCTTTTTGAACTACAGTCTCAATTGCTGCTTTTACCGAATCAACATCTGTTACGTCTGCTTTTAAAACATTGATCCGATCTTCGTCATCGATATCTTTCCGGCTTGTGCCATAGATTACATGACCCTTCTGAGCCAGGTATTCGGCCGTACTTTTTCCAAATCCTGAAGATATTCCGGTAATAAAAACGACCTTTTTCATAGATGATTGGTGTGAAAGTTTAGATCAGTCTGAAATAAAGGCTGACAACAATTAAGCATACGGGGTTCTATCCGTCACTTCAGGTTGAAAATAAAACGGGAGAATAAAATTACACCCGAAGCGCCTCAGTTAAATTGATTACCCCAAGTTTCTTAGCGCATTTGGCGATTTTATCGATTGCAATATCTACCTGGTCAAATGTGTGGGTCGCCATCAGTGAGAACCTGATCATGCTGTCTTCTTTTGGAACTCCCGGTGAAACAACAGGATTGACAAATACCCCGTCAACCAACAGGGCTTGCGCCATCTTCAATGCTTTGATATCATCACGGATAAAGAGGGGAATAATTGGTGATTCAGATTTTCCGGTGTCAAAGCCCAGTGTTTTAAACTTTTCATTCGCATACTTTGTAATATCCCAAAGGTGTTTAATCCGTTCGGGTTCACTTTCCATGATTTCAATGGCGCATAAAACAGTAGCTACCGAGGCAGGTGTCATGCTCGCACTGAATAACAAGGAACGTGAATTGTGTTTGATATAGTTAACGACAGCTTCGTCTCCGGCAATGAATCCGCCCAAAGATGCAAGCGACTTCGAAAAGGTACCCATGATGAGGTCAACTTTATCGGTCAGACCAAAATGAGAGGCTGTTCCTGCTCCGAATTTGCCCAATACTCCAAGAGAATGAGCATCGTCAATCATGATAGAAGCGTTGTATTTCTGAGATAACTTCACCACTTCGGGCAATTTAATGATATCACCCTCCATCGAAAAGATACCGTCGGCCACAATAAGTTTGATAGCACCCGGATCGCATAATTTTAATTTGCTCTCCAGAGAGTCCATATCGTTATGCGCAAATTTAAAAACCTTTGAAAATGAAAGCCTGCTGCCTTCTATAATCGAAGCATGGTCAAGTTCGTCAAGTAGCAGATAATCGCTACGTCCGGCAAGAATTGATACCACCCCCATATTTACCTGGAAACCGGTACTGAAACAAACAACGGATTCTTTTTTAACAAGGCGCGCTATCCTTTGCTCCAATTCAATATGAATGTCGAGTGTTCCGTTCAGGAAACGGGATCCCGCGCAACCTGTTCCATATTTGTCAATTGCTCTTTTGGCAGCTTCCTTAATTTTGGGATGATTGGTAAGCCCCAGGTAACTGTTCGATCCGAACATCAGGACTTTTTTTCCATTAATGACAACTTCAGTGTCCTGATCAGATTCAATTTCCCGGAAAAAGGGGTAAAGACCTGCCTTCATTAATGTCTGAGGGAAATTATAAGCCGCAAGCTTTTCTTTTAGTAGTCCCATTTGGTTAGTATAAGGATTTTGAAATCATTGTCAAATATAAAAAAAAATGAATCACCATATAATTTCTTTTAAAATTGTTGTAATTGATTTTTAAACATCACATAATTAACCTTCTTTGCGCTTTGTTTGACGAGGTTCGGGCTCCAAAAAGTAGTTAAGAGTAGTTCTCAACGTCGCAATAGCTGACAATTTAACAGTTTTATCTCATGTTGGTTCAATGGCCGTTTTTAAAATATCGGCGCAAGGCAATAATTTCAGGGTGATTGCCAATGATCGTCCAAGGGTTAAACGGATTTCCGGATTTGGAGCGCCAGTTTGTTTAAGTGTGAATACATACATGAGGTAATGTAAAAAGGCAGGGCATCAAGCATATACAAAAATTGCTGCACCAGGAAGCATTATGATTTGCGCTGAACAGAGAATTATAGTTATAATGATCTCTTTCATATTCGTTTTTCTTAGCTTTGAAGTACTAATCAATTGGCTAATGAAACGCCAAATAATTGGGATTGAAATTCATAAAATGTCAGTTTTGATTAATGGTATAGTGAATGGTTCATTAACGAGGATGTTTTATGATATATGTCTCATTTAGGTTTTAAATGAATGATTATCTTAGTCAAAATTAATAATATTCAAATGAACACTATAAATCGTTACATCGAAGAGAATAAAGAACGTTTTCTTGAGGAGCTTTTTGGTTTAATCAGAATCCCGTCAATCAGTTCTTTGAGCGAGAACCGTCCGGAGATGTACAAGGCAGCTCAATACTGGGTTAAAATACTGATCGAAGCAGGTGTAGATAGTGCCGAAATTTTTGAGACTCCCGGCAATCCCGTCGTATTTGCAGAGAAAATTACAGATCCTTCAAAACCCACAGTTTTAGTCTATGGGCATATGGATGTTATGCCGGTTGATCCTTTGGATCAATGGAAATCAGATCCTTTCGAACCTGAAATTCGTGACGGAAAGATCTGGGCCCGCGGTGCTAATGACGATAAAGGACAATCATTTATGCATGCGAAAGCTTTCGAGTTTATGGTCAGAAACAATACATTAAATTGTAATGTGAAGTTTTTGATCGAAGGCGAGGAAGAAGTAGGTTCCACGAATCTTGCCGCATTTTGCACAGAACACAAAGAGCTATTGAAAGCAGATATTATTCTTGTTTCAGATACCGGGATGATTGCCCGGGATATTCCGTCAATCACCGTGGGTCTTCGGGGACTTGCTTACTGGCAGGTGGAAGTAACCGGACCGAACAGGGATCTTCATTCGGGATTATTTGGTGGCGCAGTTGCCAATCCCGTAAATGAATTGTGTAAAATGATCGCCGGGATAACCGATGCCACCAACCGAATCACGGTACCTGGATTTTATGATGAAGTGATGGAGGTGGCAGACCATGAGAGAGCCATGCTTGCAAAAGCACCTTTTGATGAAGGGGCCTACAAATCTTCAATTGGTGTAAAAGCCTTACAGGGCGAATCCGGGTATTCCTCAATGGAGCGAACCGGAATCCGTCCCTCATTTGATGTTTGCGGAATCTGGGGTGGCTATACCGGAGAAGGTGCCAAAACCATACTTCCGTCTAAAGCATATGCGAAAATTAGTGCCCGGCTTGTTCCTGATCAGGATCATCATAAAATTGCTGAGTTATTCAAAACATACTTTAAATCGATTGCCTCGGATTCAGTAAAAGTGGAGGTAACATCACTTCACGGCGGACAAGGTTATAGTTGCCCGATCGACCTTCCGGCTTATCATGCTGCAGAAGCTGCCTATAAAGATGTATTCGGGCGTAAACCGGTACCAGTCCGGAGTGGCGGAAGTATCCCGATTATATCAGCATTTGAAGAAATCCTGGGTATAAAGTCGGTATTGATGGGTTTTGGCCTTGAGTCGGATGCGATCCATTCACCGAACGAAAATTTCGCATTGGAGAACTTTTACAATGGAATCAGAACCATTATCCGGTTTTACTATCATTTTTCAAATTGATTCGTAAAAACTTATTTTTTCATTCAGGACCCGGTTTTTTACCGGGTTTTCTTTTTTATTTCAAAAAAAATGAACCTGAACTGGTGAAATTTGTTTAAAAAATGGATTTTATTCAATTTTAAGCATCACATTTTAAATCCACATCACCATTTATAATCACTTTTATCAAAATGAAGCAGGTTTGATCAGTAATAAAATGTTTTAATTTGTCTGAAAAGCACAAAATTTGACCTAAGTTGAGAAAAAAAATAGACGGATTTGCTAAAACATCACGATAAATAAGGTTTCAATGTTAAAATATTGTGAAATATTCGAAATTGCAATAAAAAAACGGGGGTGGATTTAAGAAAAGTGTAATTTAGCTGAAAATTAAAGAAAATATTTTAAACGATAAATATCAACAACTATGGCAACATTAAGATTTAAAGCTCTTGAAATTCTTTGTACGAGAAAACCGATCCCTGTGAAACGTGAAGAGAACCTCACCTCTGACTATTATGGAATGTTGGTTTTTGATCGACCTAAAATGAAGAAGTATTTGTCAAAAGAATCGTATAAAGGAATTATCGATGCTATTGACAATGGAACAACCATCGATCGTAAAATTGCAGATCAGGTTGCGATTGGGATGAAGGCATGGGCGATGGAAAATGGGGCGACTCATTATACGCACTGGTTTCACCCATTAACCGACGGTACCGCAGAAAAACATGATGCTTTTATCGATCATTCAGAACTTGGGGGCGTTGTCGAAAGTTTCTCCGGCAAATTGCTTGCACAGCAGGAGCCCGATGCCTCTTCCTTCCCGAGTGGTGGTATCCGCAACACTTTCGAAGCACGCGGTTACACAGCATGGGATGTTTCATCACCTGCATTTATTGTAGGCACGACCCTTTCTATACCAACGGTATTTATTTCGTACACTGGCGAAGCGCTCGATTATAAAGCGCCTCTTTTAAAAGCTTTAAACGCGATTGACAAAGCTGCGGTTGATGTATGTCAGTATTTTGACAAGAATGTAACCCAGGTTCAGGCGAACCTTGGCTGGGAACAGGAATATTTCCTCGTAGACGAAGCATTGTATTATGCACGTCCTGACCTTATTCTTACGGGCCGCACATTGATGGGACACTCTTCTGCTAAAGATCAGCAACTGGAAGATCACTATTTCGGATCAATTCCGGAACGGGTTGCCATGTTTATGCAGGACTTTGAAAACGAAGCCTATAAATTGGGAATTCCTTGCAAAACACGTCATAATGAGGTGGCTCCGAATCAGTTTGAGCTTGCCCCAATCTTCGAAGAGGTGAATCTTGCCAATGATCATAACCAGTTGGTGATGGCTTTGATGGATAAAACTGCACGTCATCATGGTTTCTACGTTTTATTACACGAGAAACCATTCGCAGGAATCAACGGTTCAGGAAAACACAATAACTGGTCACTTTCTACCAATACCGGTGTAAATCTTTATTCTCCGGGAAAAAATCCAAAATCGAATACCCAGTTCCTTGCCTTTATCGTGAATACAATAAAAGCAGTTTACGATAACCAGGATTTATTACGTGCCTCCATTGTTTCTGCAAGTAATGCGCATCGTTTGGGTGCAAACGAAGCACCTCCTGCAATTATCTCCTCATTCCTTGGATCCGAAGTGAACCGTATGCTCGATCTTCTCGAAGAAAATGTGAATGAGCGCAAGATGACTCCGGACGAAAAAACTTCACTGAAGCTGAATATTGGACGTATTCCTGAAATATTACTTGATAATACTGACCGTAACCGTACTTCACCTTTTGCCTTCACCGGCAACAGGTTTGAGTTCCGTGCCGTAGGTTCTTCTGCCAATTGCGCTTCTGCAATGATTGCACTTAACTCGGTGGTTGCAGCTCAACTGATCAGATTCAAGAAAGATGTTGATGCATTGATTGAAAAAGACGTGAAGAAAGACGAAGCTATCTTCCAGGTTCTTAAAAAATACATTATTGAATGTAAACCAGTTCGTTTCGACGGTAATGGTTACAGTCAGGAATGGGCCGATGAGGCTGCAAAACGCGGTCTGACTAATATAAAGAGCGTACCTCAGGCGCTGGAAGCATACTTGTATGATAAATCACGCAAAATATTCTCCGATCTTGGCATCTTTACATCGATCGAAATCGAAGCCCGTGTTGAAGTGGAGATGGAAAAATACACCAAGAAGATTCAAATTGAATCACGTGTTCTTGGAGATATTGCAATCAACCATATTGTACCGACTGCAATTGCTTATCAGACAACTTTACTGGATAATGTGAAAGGGTTGAAAGCGATCTTTGGTGACGCTGAATTCAAAGAATTGGCTGGTGCCCGTCTCGATCTGATCCGGAAGATTTCCGGTCATATCTCTTTGATCAAAGCGGAGGTTCATCAAATGACAGAAGCCCGTAAGGTAGCCAATCTTATCGAACATGGAAAAGATAAGGCATACGCCTATGAAAAATCAGTTCGTCCATATCTTGATACAATACGTTATAATATCGATAAGCTGGAAGAAGTGGTTGACAACGAAATCTGGCCATTGCCAAAATATCGCGAGTTACTTTTCACAAGATAGTCTCCCGATTCGTCAAATATTTAAAAGCCGTCCTCACAAGGGATGGCTTTTTTAGTTCTTTTTGTAGCTTTGCACAGGAAAGGTTTTTCAATATGATGATCAGTAGATTCGTGTTGACCTTTGCGATTAACTTGTTAACTTTTAAATTGTCATGACAAATAACGATATATTAAAAAAACTGCGTGTAGCGCTTCACCTCAAAAATACCGATATCATTGAAATTCTTAAACTGGTTGATTTCAAAATAACAGAAAGTGAATTGGGAGCGATCTTCCGGGCTGAAGACCACCAAAATTACAAAGAGTGCGGTGACCAGTTGTTACGCAATTTTCTGAACGGACTCATCATCTACAAACGCGGACCGATGGAGCCTAAAACAACTGTTAAGAAGATTTTGCGGTAAGAAATTGTAATTTGATTATATAAGTATAGTAGTAAAATGGGATGACTTCTTCAAGCTTGTTCTGTTTAATCGAGCTTCATTTCCTGAGATTCTCATTGGTTCTTTGCCCGACCTCAGCCCTGGAAAATACTTTTCCCGATTGAATATCTTTTTCCGATTTTTCGGCTCTGCCTGATAACTTCGTTTTTAGAACTTCTTGTTTGCGTAGTGTTTTGTAAAACTGATCATTTAAGCTTTTGTTCACATGGTGTAAATGGCTATAATCCCTTTTTTCAACTACATTCATAATTTCTCTTCTTTTACCTTCAACAAATTTAATGTTTTACCACGTTTGTTTTTCCGAAATTATCAGAATGACTTATTTGCAATTCTTTACAAGTAAAACTAATTTAACCCCGCCGCAGCCGGTTTCTGCGGCAGGATCAGGTATTGCTATTTGGGATTATCAGGTTTGTTTTTCGTAACATCACTGATCACCACGTCAAATCCCCATTCGGTTAACTTCCGTTCCTGGCCCCTGTTTAGACCCAGCAAGATATCTCTTGCGCTCGTAAGGGTGGAATAGACGGTACCAACTGTCTTCGTATTCTGCGACTTGTCGATACCCATGCTTAGTCCTGCCTGTTGGTTTAACAATTCGGCCTGTTCATGAAGACTTTTTGCCTGGGCTCGCTTCGATTTTCCATCATTTAATTTTACAGCAAATGTCTCCATATCGAGCCCGTTCAAAGGACTCTTTTCTCCTAATTCGATATGCTTTTTCAATACATCTTCCCCCATTTTATTAAGCATATCTGGCTTACTCTCGGGGATTTCGACTTTAATACTTGTTTTGCTCATTGCTTTTAGAATTTAAATTGTTGTAAAAAAGTTAAATTATAAAGGAGAAGTAAACGTCAGCCTGTTTTGGGTTGACGTGGTGATATATAGAACCGGTTTTGCAATTTTGGGAAATCTGATACCTGAACAGCAGGTATTGATACCGAGGGCTGTAATATTGACATCCGGAGCTTTAATATTGACATCCAAGGCTCTGGTATTGATATCCGGAGCTCCAATATTGACATCCAAGGCTCTGGTATTGATATCGGGAGTTCCAATATTGAAATCCAAGACTCCGGTATTGATATCGGGAGCTGTAATATTGAATTCCAGAGCTCCGGTATTGAAATCGGAAATTTCGGATAAGGCATCCAAAGGTCAGGATATGAAGGCTTGGTAAGTTTTTCCATATTCCAGTAACAAGGTTAATGAAATTTGATATACCAAAATTAATAAATAAAAAGACTCACTATAATAATGATATCAAATTATTTTAAGCACAAAAAAAATGACCTTTGCGGAGGTCATTCATATGGATAAATTGCTTTTCAGCTTAATGTGGTATCACATCATTCACAAGCAGCATTGCTATTATGCCTATACACATGATTATTGTGAACACACCAACTTCGATGATCCGGTTGGCTTCTCTGTCTTTCAATGGGTTTCGGGCAAAAAGATTGACAGGGCTTAACCTTGATTCCGCATAATTGAGCAACTTGAAGATTCCGATACCAACCCCAATTCCAAGAAGTGCGCCGCATATCACATCGCCCGGATAATGAACTCCCAGGTAGATCCTGCTGTAGGAAATCATTATTGCCCAGGGGAATATAAATATCGCATATTTGCGGTTCCGAAACAATAATGAGGTAAAGGTCGCAATTGCAAAGGTGTTCGCAGCATGGGCTGATACGAATCCAAATTGTCCTCCCTTTTTGAGAAAGATATGGACAAGCTGGCTGAATGCAGGGTCGTTTGATGGACGCAACCGCTGAACTGTGTGTTTAAGAATTCCGGAAAACTGATCGGCACAAAGAATCATCAACGCTATGGCAAAAAATATGAAAAGCGATTTCTTGCCGTGTTTCTTAACAATAATGGCCAGAATTGTCACGTAAAATATCAGCCAGGTAGGAGTAAGTGTAAACAAAGTCATGGAATAGTCCCAAAGTGGACTGTGCATACCGTTGAGGAAAAGAAGAAGATCTTTGTCCCAGCTTTTAAGCAGATTGAGAAATTCCATAGGCGCTATATTAACTATTTATTGATTTCCAGATTAAATCTTTCAATTCAACGATTCCACTTTCAGCAATTGAGGAGAAAAAAACATGTGGAATTCCTTTCATCTCCTTGCTGATATCCGCCATCAGGACAGGGTCGAGCAGGTCGCTTTTTGAGATCGCAACAATTCGTTGCTTGTCGATGAGTTCAGGATTAAACTGCTGGAGCTCATTCAAAAGTATCTGGTATTCGTTGTAATGATCCTTACTATCAGCAGGAATCAGGAACAACAGGATCGAATTTCGTTCAATATGACGTAAGAAACGCAATCCGAGACCTTTCCCCTCATGTGCTCCTTCGATAATTCCCGGAATATCTGCCATCACAAACGATTGATCGCCGCGGTAGGCAACGATTCCAAGATTTGGTACAAGCGTTGTAAAAGGGTAATCGGCAATTTCGGGTTTTGCTGCCGAAACTTTTGAAAGCAATGTCGATTTTCCGGCATTCGGAAATCCCACCAAACCTACATCGGCAAGGATTTTTAGTTCCAGAATTTTCCATCCCTCGTCGAAATCTTCTCCAGGCTGGGCAAAGCGGGGAGTTTGCATCGTAGATGACTTAAAATTCACGTTTCCAAGTCCGCCACGCCCGCCTTTCGCAACGATTATCATTTCGCCATCGGTGTTGATTTCGAAAAGGACTTCACCGGTTTCAGCATCTTTGACAATTGTTCCGAGTGGAACATCAAGAATGATATCTTCGCCATCTTTGCCTGAACTGCGTGATTTACCGCCCGATCCTCCGAATTCAGCTATAATATGTTTCCTGTATTTTAAATGAAGCAATGTCCACATCTGCTTGTTGCCGCGAAGGATAATATGCCCTCCGCGTCCGCCGTCGCCACCATCTGGTCCACCCTTAGGGGAAAATTTCTCACGTCGGAAGTGCCTCGACCCAGGGCCTCCATGTCCGGAACGGACCATTATTTTTACGTAGTCGACAAAATTCGAATCCATTATTTAAGATCTTAATAGATTTGCAAAAGTACGCTCTTAATTCGAGATAATAAAAAGTGAATGCAAATAGCTTGTGAAGAATTAAATATCAACACGATGAATTAGTTTGTTTCAACACGTTTATTCAAAAAAAAACTTTGCGGTCCAGGGTGTCAGACGCCCGTTCACGCAAAGTTTATGTTTTTGGAAATGTGATTTTATAGATTTTCTACTGTTTCCTTTAATCTGGCAGCGATCTCCCTGATCTCGCCAACCCCTTGAATCGGATGGTATTTTCCCTGACTTTCGTAGTATTGGATGAGTGGTGCTGTTTTTTCGTTATAAATGTTGATCCTGTTTTCGATCGTCGAGGTATTGTTATCATCACATCTCCCTGACGTCAAACCTCTTTTAAGCAGGCGGTCGATTAATTCTTCCTTTTCCACCTCAAGGCAAAGCATGACAGATACTTTTGAACGGTGCTTTCGCAGAAGTTCATCGAGCGCATGCGCCTGATTCACTGTTCGTGGAAACCCATCAAAGATAAACCCGACCGTTGTCTTTGGCTTTTTTAGCTTTTCTTCAATCATCGAGATGACAATTGAATCGGGAACCAGTTCACCTTTGCTGATCAGCTCATCAGCAAGACGCCCCAGATCGGTTTTAGCAGCAATTTCCTGTCGTAAAAGATCTCCGGTTGACAAATGAACTAAATTGAATGTCTGAGCTAAGTAAATAGCCTGTGTACCTTTTCCGGCACCAGGAGGACCAAAAAGCACTAAATTAATCATTTCTATCAAAATTAATTCTTAAATTATTCTTTTACGAGGGTATAGATGTCTTTGAAATTCCGCCCTCTGCGGTCGTAGTCAAGTCCAAATCCTACTATAAAATCGTTAGGTATTTCTAATCCGACATAATCGAGTTTGATATCAACTTTTAAAGCATCCGGTTTGAAAAGCAGCGTGGCGACTTTAACCTCTTTGGCACCTTTCCCGATCAATTGTTTGATTACCTCTTTGATAGTATGACCAGTGTCAACGATATCTTCGATGATTACGACAGTACGTCCGGTAATTACTTCATTTAAACCAATTAACTCTTTGATCTCGCCTGTTGTATTGATCCCAGAGTAGGAAGCCAGTTTCAGAAACGAAATTTCTGCATCATTTAGCTCAACCTCTTTCATTAATTCGGAAGCAAACATAAAGGCTCCATTTAATACGCAAATGAAAAGAACCTCTTTCCCTTCAAGGTCTTTTTTCATTTTGACGGCCATCTGTTTGATAGCTGTTTGAATATCTGCATTTGGCAGCGAGATTTCAAATTCTTTATCCCAAAGCTTAACTCGTTTCATTCGTCATTTTTAATCCCCAACGGGGAAATTACAGAAAAGTGTCTAACATGATTATAACTCAAACCATCTGATCGAAGCCCGAATTAAGCGAACAAAGATAGAAATTCTTTTGCTCGGAAGTTGAAAACAACTCCGGAGGATGCACTACCGGATTACAACTGGACAAAAAAGTTTAATTTTGTCATAATCACATACTGCATTAAAATCTTTTAACTTTAACAATCTTTGAAAGCAATGATGAATCCAAAAGTAAGTATAATTATGGGAAGTACATCAGATCTTCCCGTAATGGAGGGTACTGCCCGAATTCTGAACGATTTCCAGATACCTTTTGAAATGAATGCATTATCGGCTCACCGCACTCCCGAAGAAGTTGAGAAGTTTGCAAAAGGGGCTTATGGACGCGGAATAAAAGTGATTATTGCTGCGGCCGGAATGGCGGCTCATTTGCCAGGTGTTATTGCCGCGATGACTCCTATTCCTGTAATTGGTGTCCCCATTAAAGCAAGTCTCGAAGGATGGGATGCGATTTTGGCAATTCTTCAAATGCCTCCGGGTATTCCTGTAGCAACTGTGGCACTCAATGGATCTGTAAATGCTGCAATACTTGCTGCCCAAATTATCGCTTCTGGTGATGAACAGCTGATGGACAAACTGATCACCTATAAAGAAAATCTTAAAACAAAAATTGTTGAGGCAAATGCCGAATTGTCGAAAGTGAAATTTCCATATAAAACAAATTGAAAAATTCCCTTTTTGTAATAATTTTTTGCGTAAATTAGAGGAGGTGATCTAAGGACAGCCTCCTCTTTTGTTTATATGAATTCTTCGTTAAGGATTTTCATTGCTGGAGGAAATATACGCTTCGGTCTCGCAAAAATCAGAATGAAAAGGGCAATTTTAAAATCCAGACTACTAACCCTCGCTACTTTTTTCATTTTTTTTTCGAAGGGTTATTCAATCGGAGATAACAATCAGGTTGGAGCGAGAGAGGTTGCACTTGGTAATGCCTCCGTTGCAATTATTTCCCCCTTCTCGGTATTTCATAACCAGGCTGCCCTGGCCCGGTTCAAAAACATAGCCATTGCCGTTGATTATCGCCAGCCATATCTTATTGAGGGTTTTTCCTCAAAAGCACTTGCATTCGTCATTCCTACATCGCTCTCCAGCTTTGCGGTTGGCATTCAACAGAAAGGTATACCTGGTTATAGTGAATCCCGTTTTGGTTTATCAATGGCCAGGACTCTGGGCAACCGGGTGTCTGCGGGAATTCAGTTCAACTATTTTATGATTGACTTTCCGGAGCAGGGGAGTAGCCGGGGAGCTTTTCTGATTGAATTTGGAATGCTTTATCAGACATCAGATAACCTGTCGATTGGTCTACATATTTTCAATCCTTCACGTGCCTCGATTGAATCGCTCAATTTCAAATCGGAGTTGCCTGTCAGTGCAACTGTTGGCATTTCATTAAAGCCATCAGCAAACCTCGTTTTTGTAAGCGCTGTTGCCATCAGTTTGGATAATCCGTTGAATGTAAGAATGGGTATCGAATATCAGTTTTCCGATAGTTTTTTCCTTCGTGGCGGGTTATCAGGGAAACCGGTTCGCCACACCGCTGGCATAGGCTATAAATGCAGAAACTTTGGTGTTGATTTTGCAATTGTTCATCACGAAACTTTGGGTTATACACCTTCGATTTCTTTGACTTTAAATCTTTGATTATGAACAAGAGATCGATATTTCTGCTACTATTAATAATGATGATTTTCCTGGAAGGTTTCTCTCAGAATAAAGATGAACAAAAGGAAAAACAGATTGAACAAGCGATTGAGTCGATTGCAGAATCAGATGAGACTGAAATTTCAAACTCGGTTATGCTGGAGGATATTACCAATAACGCCGAACACCCGGTAAATATCAACATGGCATCAGAGGAGGAGCTGGGAAAACTAAATATGTTGGATTTCAGGCAAATTCAAAATATAATTGCTTACCGGAAGCAATTCGGTTTTTTCGTTTCGAATGCTGAACTGGCTGTTGTCGAAGGGATGACACCCGAAGTCATTACCTCTTTGACGCCATTCCTCACATTCGATACGCCGTCTGATTCGGTTTTTCATTCCCGTAAAAAAGTATTCCAAAGTTTATTGGTGAGGGTTAAAACCTCTTTTCCACAGGCAATAGGCTATCATTCAGTCTCAGAAAGTAAAGGAGCTGCATACCCTGGTTCCCCAATTTCAATGTACAGCCGGTATCAACTTGAAATTCCTGGAAAGTTTGAATTTGGTTTAATTACCGACAAGGATGCCGGAGAAGATTTCTTTCGCGGAAGCAATAAGGTTGGATTCGACTATTATTCCGGCTATATTTCATGGAAGGGCAGGGGCTTCCTCCGACAGGTAACGGTCGGTGACTTCTTGCTGCGATTTGGTCAGGGAGTGAATTACTGGACTGGATCAGGACTTGGAAAATCTGGCAATGTTTTGGGAATAATGAAATCGGGACAAGGAATAAGACCTTACACTTCGACCGACGAAAACCGCTACTTCAGGGGGATTTCAACGACCCTTGGAAGCGGACCCTATAAACTAATGCTTTTTTATTCGAATAAGAACCGGGATGCCAATATCATTCCCGGTGCAGAAACGGGAGACCAATATTTTACCTCGCTGCAAACTTCGGGTTATCACAGGACTTCTTCCGAAATTGAAGATGAAAAGAGTGTAAATGAGCAAGTAGTTGGAGGTTATAACGAATTAAGATTCAAGAAATTCAGGATCGGCGCATTATTTGTATACCAACAATTCGGATTGCCCATGGATGCCGGTTCTTCCCCTTATAAGGCCAGAAGTTATTCGGGTAGCACGAACTATAATCTTGGACTAGATTATCAATTGGCACTTCCGACCATACAGTTTTTTGGTGAAGCAGGTTTGTCAAAAAGTTTGAAACCAGGCATTGTCCAGGGATTTGTTTGGCACGCGCACCCGCAAATCAGTTGGGCGGTCTATTATCGCTATTTTGATCCGGGTTTCCACACTTTCTACGGAAGTTCTTTGTCAGAAAGCTCGGGAAATCGCAACGAATCCGGTCTTTATACAGGAGTAATGCTTTACCCGCTCCCGAAGGTGAAGCTTTCCTGTTATGCTGATATTTACCGGTTTCCTTGGCTGACATACAGTACCATGGCACCAGGCAGCGGCACCGATTACATGGCCCAGGTTGATGTTGCATTGTCCAGGAAGTTTTCTTTTTACCTGAAAGGAAAATATGAGTCTAAACCACAGAAATTAAGTGGAGGCACTGGGGTTGCAGCCGATTTTGACGAAATGACCACTAAACTAAGAGTTCAAACGGAATATATTCTAAGCGAAAAATTTACTTTGCGTACCAGGATAGAATACGCCGGGTATTCATTTAACGATGTGAACGAAGATGGTTTTCTTGTCTTTCAGGATATTTTGTACACTCCGTTCAGGAAGTTGAGTCTGTGGTTCAGGTACGCTTTCTTTGATACAGATGGATACAATTCCCGTATTTATACTTACGAGAACGATCTGCTGTACAGTTTTTCGATTCCGGAGTTTCACGGCAAAGGCCACCGGTTATACCTCAATCTTAAATGGTCTCCTTCTTCTTTGATTACCGCTTATGTGAAGGCTGGATATACGATTCATGATGGTGTCTCATCGTGGGGTTCCGGCAATGATATTACCACCGGAAGTATAAGATTCGAAATGAGGGGACAACTATATTTCAGATTTTGATTATTATGTATGAATGGTAAATTTTTTTAGTATTTGTAATCAGGTAGTTAGTTTGTTTTTTATTCCAAACTCAAGATTTTTCATGAGTTATTCGCTTGAACAGCTATTTTTGTAACTTTGTTTTGACTTCTAACAGATAAATAAACTACGAAAATATGTTGGTTTCGAACGAGTTCGATGAAATTAGGCCTTATTACGATGAAGAAGTTCCTGCAATCATGACAAGGTTGCTGGATGATCCGGTTTTTACAAGGGTACTAAATAACCTCTATTCTGCTGATGAAGCCAAAATCAAAGAAGTCAGAGATGCCATGGCTCAAACCCGGGATGTTGAATCTTTTCAGTTACGTTTCATGGTCCCTTTTCTTGAAGGAATTCTGAAATCGAGTACAAGGGGATTGACAATCGGTGGGCTTGAGCACCTGAAGAAAGATCAAAGTTATTTGTATATTTCCAATCATCGCGATATTGTACTCGACTCAGCCCTGCTCAATGTCGAAATGTACAAATTCGGTTACAAGTCCACTGAAATAGCTATCGGAAGTAATTTACTGGTTTATCAGTGGATTGAAGATTTGTCGAGGGTGAATCGATCGTTTATCGTCAAACGGAATATTCCGGTCAGGCAAATGCTTGAAGCATCCAACCTTCTTTCTGCCTATATCAGAGAAACGGTTACCCATAACGGGAATTCAATTTGGATTGCTCAACGTGAGGGGCGCTCAAAAGATGGTCTGGATCTGACTTCCCCTGCATTGCTGAAAATGCTGAACATGTCGAACAATGAAAAATTTGTTCGGGGTTTCGCGGAATTGCAGATTGTACCAATGTCTATCTCCTACGAAATTGAACCCTGCGGTAACGAAAAGGTGGCTGAATTGTTAAAGCGACAGGCTGATCCGGATTTTCACAAATCGGAAAAAGATGATCTGCTCAGTATGGTCAGTGGTTTAAAAAATCAAAAAGGGCGAGTTCAGATTCAATTTGGTGCTCCCATTAGCAGTAAAGCCCTTAAAAGTCTTTCAAAAGAGGGAAACATTAACGATCGGTTGAAACGCCTTGCTGATTACATCGATAGGCAGATTTATACAAATTATAAATTGTTTCCCAACAATTATATTGCCTACGATTTATACTATAATTGTAATAAATATGTCGACCAGTATACCACGGAAGAGCAACGCTTATTTATTGAACTTACCCATCAGCGGTTGAAACTTGTAAACGAAGATCGCGCGGAGGCCATGGAATTGTGGCTTAAAATGTATTCAATGCCGGTTTTTAGTTTTGAGAATTGTTGTCAAAAGGACCTTAGTGAAATTTGAGTCGATTATCTGGGACTGGAACGGCACGCTGCTTAATGACGTTGGAATAGCGGTTGATTCAATTAATCAACTGCTGCATGACAGAAACCTGGAGTTGCTGACCATTGAAAGATACCTTGATGTTTTTACTTTTCCGGTTCAGGATTATTATGAGTTGATTGGTTTTGATCTGAAATCTGAACCTTTTGAAATTCCTGCCTTTCAGTTTATTTCAATATATAACAAAGCTGTTGAAGATTGCGGCCTCCACGATGAGGTTGTTCCATTATTAAGCCGTTTACGAGACCTGGGATATCGCCAGTTTATCCTCTCTGCGATGGAGCAGCAGGTCCTTGAAAAGACAGTAACCGATAATGACATTCACCATTTTTTTGAAGATTTATGCGGGTTAAGCGATAATTTCGCAGTATCGAAAGTTGCAAACGGTAAATCGCTCATCCGTAAACAAGGTCTCGATCCTGAACGAACGCTGATGGTCGGAGACACAATACATGACTACGAAGTGGCGCAGGCGATCGGTTGCAAATGCTTACTTATCGCGAAAGGACACCAGTCGAAGGAGCGGCTACTGACTACCGGTGCCCATGTTCTGGATGGTTTGGATGAGATTGAATTTTTGTAAAAACAAAACGAACGGCAAAGTAAATTTTACCGGTCGTTTTGTTTTAATATAGAATGTTATGCATTCAGTAACTTATTGCTTAACGCCTGAAGTGTTGCTTTTTTGTCGTTTGTATTTACAAGCAGCGAAATATTATTGCGGCTTCCTCCGTAAGAAATCATCCTGATCGGAATCTCTTCAAGAGCGGTAAAAACCTTGGCTGCGAACCCCTTTTCTTCTGCAATCATATTTCCTACAATGCATACGATGGTCTGGTTCCGGTCAATTTCAACTTTCCCGTATTCCTTCAGTTCCGCAACAATTTCATCGAGGTGTTTCGGATCGTCGATTGTAAGTGACAACGCCACCTCCGACGTAGTGATCATATCAATTGAGGTCTTAAAGAATTCGAAAATCTCGAAAATATTTTTAATAAATCCATAGGCATTTAACATCCTTCCCGACCTGATCTTGATGGCCGTGATGCCATCCTTGGCTGCAACAGCTTTAATCCCTTTAGTCTTACTGTGCGATGTAATCAGCGTACCGGGATCGGGCGGATTCATTGTATTTTTCAGCCTGACGGGAATGCCGTTCATCATGGCCGGCAATACTGTCTGCGGATGGAGGATCTTTGCGCCAAAATAGGCCAGCTCCGACGCTTCGTTGAACGAGAGGGTGTCGACTTTCTTCGTGTTTTCGACATACCGTGGATCGTTATCATGAAACCCGTCAATATCTGTCCAGATCTGGACCTCTTCGCTATTTATTGCAGCTCCGATCAAGGTTGCCGTATAATCGGAACCACCCCGCTGAAGATTATCAATTTCGCCCGCTTCATTCATGCAGATAAATCCCTGGGTAATGTAATAATCGGCTTTCGGAGCGCTTTTCAATAACGCATTGAGTTTATCCTTGATGTAATAATTGTCGGGCATTTTATCGCCGTCAATCTTCATGAATTCGAGGGCGGGGAGTAACAACGCATTATAACCGGCTTCCTTCATCAGCAATGTGAACAAGGCAGTCGAGATCAGCTCGCCCTGGGCCAGTAAAGCGCGTCCCCCATGTTCAGGAAATACGCCTGATGTAAATGATTTGATCACATCAAACCGTTCTGAAAGTACCTGTTTTCCCTGCTCTTTCATCTCCTTCGTGGCATAGAGATCGAACACAACATTGTAGTATTTTTTTTCAAGGGAATTGATAATGCTTAACGCCGATTCCTTGTTCTTTTTTGACAGGTAGTCTGAAATTTCAACCAACTTATTTGTTGTCCCGGACATGGCCGATAATACAACCAGCTTTTGTTCTCCATCGGCAATCAGGTTCATCACGGTCCTCATCGTTTCAATTGATCCGACAGATGTTCCTCCAAATTTAAATACTTTCATTTTAAAGATCGTTTTAGTTATTTAAAACTATTGTCTTTTAAATCTTTAACCATATTGGTGGAAAAGATTATTCTGCAAAAATAGGAATATTTTGTTCCTTAACATTGAATATCGGAACAATCCAATTGTTTTATTGCTTACGATCTGTAAGCGCTTGTAATAACAAAATTTGATGCTATAGAATGAGCGCTTTTTTATTTTAACTTTGAGGTAGATTTATCTAAACTAAACATGCATGAACTACCATAAAAGCTTACTGATACTTGTAATGTTATTCTGCATAACAGGATACAACTTTGCACAACAATCTATTTCAATACAAACAGTTACCGATAAACAACATCCGCGCATCCTGCTTTTAAAAGGAGAAGATGCTCAGATCACGCAATCGATTGCCTCCAATCCGGTCTGGAAGAAAATGCACGAAACCATTTTGAAAGAGTGCGACAGCATCCTTATTTTGCCACCAATCGAACGTATCCAGATTGGAAGGCGACTGCTCGATAAATCACGTGAAGGTTTGCGCCGCGTGTTTGCCCTTTCGTATGCATGGCGAATGACGAACGATGATAAATACTTCATGCGATGCGAAAAAGAATTACTGGCAATCTCCGGATTCAGCGATTGGAACCCGTCACATTTTCTGGATGTGGCCGAAATGACAATGGCAGTTGCCATTGGTTATGACTGGCTCTACCCGAAATTATCGGAGGATTCAAGGAACGTAATCCGTGAAGCTATTGTCAATAAAGGTATTAATCCTTCGCTCGATCCTAAAAACAACTCATGGTTAAAAGCCGTTAATAACTGGAACCAGGTTTGCAATGCAGGGATGACCTATGGTGCTTTGGCTGTTGCTGAGGATTATCCCGAACTTTCGAAGAGCATTATTGACCGTGCAATTGAATCTATCACACTACCCATGGGTGAATACAAACCTGATGGCGCTTATCCCGAAGGTTTCGGTTATTGGGATTATGGGACTTCGTTCAATGTGATGTTTCTGAGCGCTATTGAAAAGGTTTTTTCCTCCGATTTCGGATTGAATAAATCGCCTGGTTTTCTGCAAACGGCAGGATTCTATGAAAATATGACCGCCGTTTCAACATTGTGCTTTAACTGGGGTGATAGTGGTCCGCGCGGTGATCTCAGCCCCGCCATGTTCTGGCTGGCTCAGCGCAACAACGATCTCACGCAGTTATGGATTGAAAAAAGATACCTTCAAAAAGAAGACTACACTTCCTTCACCAAAGACAGACTGTTCCCCGCTATAATGATCTGGGGAAAAGATCTTCCTCTGGATAAAATATCGGAACCAAACTATAAAGTATGGAAAGGTGAGGGTGCTAATCCGGTTTGTATGATGCGTACATCGTGGACCGCACCAAATGCTATCTACCTCGGGTTCAAAGCCGGATCTGCCTCAGTTAACCATGGACATATGGACATTGGCTCCTTTGTGATGGAAGCTGACGGTTCTCGCTGGGCTTCTGATTTTGGAATGCAGGATTACGAATCGCTTGAATCGAAAGGCATACAGGTCTTTGGTCGTACGCAAGATGCACAACGCTGGAGTATTTTCAGGTTATCGAATAAGGCTCATAACACACTAACCGTTAATGATCAGCTTCAGTTGGTGAAAGGATATGCAAAGATTGACCAGTTTTCTGACAAATCTGATTTTATGTACGCCATTTCCGATTTATCATCGGTTTACGAAAATCAGCTTACAGAGGCAAAACGTGGGGTAGCCATTGTGGATCAGAAATTTGTTGTGATTAGGGATGAAGTGGTTGCATCAAATAAACCCACAACAATTCGCTGGACCATGTTGACTTCGGCAACACCAGTTTTAGGGAAAAACAGCATCACTTTAAGCAAAGAAGGTCATACCTTGGAGCTTAAAGTTAATTCTCCGGCAAAAGTTACCATGAAAACCTGGTCGACTGAGCCCACAACGAATTATGATGCACCTAATCCAGGAAAAACATTGGTTGGCTTTGAGATAAAGATAGAGCCGAACCAAAAACAAACCATTCAGGTATTACTTATTCCGGGTTCGGCAGGTAACAAAAAAGTTAAGTTTGGGAAGTCGCTTGCAAAGTGGTAAGTTTCAATATTGGGTGGAATGATAAAGACCAGCGACCATCAATGAGAATTAATCCTTCCTCACAATGGAAGTTCATATAACATTAAATAACTAAATAAAAGCGCATGAAAACCAGGGCAATTGGAATTACTGCAGTTCTTTTAATAATTTCAATAGGAAATTATTCCCGAATTGTTGCAGACGGTAGTGTTCGGACCGTTGAGTTTATATCAGTTTGGGCGATCGGAGCTTTATCCGGATTGCTTATTTTTCAGATTATTAAAGCAATAAAGGAGAGTAAGAAATAGATTAATAGACCATTGCATGAAGCAGAAAAGTATACTTTTAATATTGTCCTTATTTCTTCTAACGACGTCTTTTGGGCAGACGATTACCCGGGTTGACGGGACAACGATTACAGTTGGTTCACTGCAAAATGAAATTGAATCTCTAATGAAGGATGCAAATGTATCAGGCGTTTGCATTTCTATATTCAATAAAAACAAACCGGTGTATACTCGGGCATTCGGGTTGGCAAATGTTCCGGAAAAAGTTCTGCTTAAATCATCAACAATACTTTACGGAGCATCCTTCAGTAAAGTATTGTTTGCCTATATCGTAATGCAATTAGTTGAGGAAAAACGAATTGACCTGGATAAGCCACTGGTTGAATTTCTTACTAAGCCATTGGTCGACTATCAGATAAAAGGATGGAAAAAAGGATACCAGGATTTGAGAAATGATGATCGGTACAGTAAAATCACGGGACGAATGTGTCTCAATCATACAACAGGTTTTCCCAATTGGAGATGGTTTGAGGCGGACAAAAAACTAAAAATTAAATTTGAACCTGGAACCCGGTATAGCTATTCGGGTGAAGGAATTTATCTGCTGCAATTTGTTATCGAACAAATTACGGGTAAAGACTATGAAACAATTTCGCAGGAAAGGGTTTTTAAACCTTTGGGAATGTTGAATACAAGTCATATCTGGCAAAAGCGCTTCGATGATAATTTATGTTTAGGGCATAATGCAAATGGAAAACCATATGATTTGATGAAATGGAATGAAGCAAGTGCCGGTGGTTCTATGAGCACAACCTTAGATGATTACACGAAGTTCTATACTGCTCTGATTCAGCATCAGGGTCTGACAAAAGCGAGCTTTGACGAAATGATTAGGCCTCAGGTGCGCATCAGATCGAAGCAGCAATTTGGACCTAATGCTTTAATTGACTGCAATGACAACGATAATATCCAGTTAAGTTATGGATTAGGAGTCGGTGTTCTGAAAACCACTTACGGTCCGGCATTTTTTAAGGAAGGACATGATGATGGCTGGGGACATTATTCCATTTGCTTCCCTGACAAAGAGATCGCTATTGTTATTATGACCAATAACGACAATGGTGAAAGTATATTTAAGGAACTGTTAGCCATCGCAATTGCCGATACGTTTACACCATGGTACTGGGAGAATTATATTCCGTACCTATAGTGCGTTTCAATCGTTATCATTCAGAAGTTTTGTTGATTCCCTGAGGTCCGAATCTGTTTTTTTGTACCGCTGGTTGTTTTGATATTTGATAAACCAGGGAATCAGAAACAGCATTAGAATTAGAAACAGAATGAAAAACTGCATTGCATTTGTTCCGGATAAATTCTGAAATCCACCAATATCCCGGATATATCCCCTAATTATCCAGATCGCTGACAGGTATAAAAGAATGAGGTAGGATAAAAAATCAAAGGTTTTAATTCTGTACAATTCTTTGCGGAAGTAGAGAAGTGACTCTTTAACTGATAGATTGTCTGTATTTCTCGTAAGGACGATTAATCTGTTAATCTCGATAATTGTTTGAATAAAGAAAAATATGCCAACCACCACTAAAGGCAGGATTGAACTTAGTGATAGATGTAGTCCAAGATAAACAAGCGCATAATACAAAAGTCCAATATCAATAGCTGATAATGCCGTATACAATATGATTTTCAGTTTTATATCGGATAAAACTTTCGCGGTTGCCTTACTGTGATTCATCCGAATAATTTCTTCGATATTCGCATCTTTGCTCTTGTCCCCCTGATTTGTGGAGTTGGCATTCCGCCACATCGTTTTCAAATCAATGTTTTCCATCTTCAAGTATTTTAATAAGTTGATTCTTTATTCTACTGATCCTGACTCCGGCATGGCCTTCCGAGATGCCTATTATTTCACCAATTTCCGCGTAACTATATTCTTCGAGGTGTAAAAGAATGATCGCCTTCTCAATATCGGATAAATGATTGATCGCCTGATAGAGTTTATCTCTCTGACCGGAATCATTGTCAGATTCGCTTTCCGGGATATTGTATTCTGATTTAGAGAGTTCTGCGTGTTTGGGTTGAAGACTTTGTTTACGGATAATATCAATAGCAGAATTTAATGCAACCCTGTAAAGCCATGTTGAAAAGGCTGAATCATTTCTGAATTTTGGGTACGCTTTCCAAAGCCGGATCAGTATTTCCTGGTAGTAGTCTTCCTTGTAGGGGTTGTGATAGAAATAGATATTGCAGATTTTCTGCAATATCCCCTCGTGCTTATTGATCAAACCGACAAATTCCTCTTTCACCTTTAGATAGATTGCTTTCCTAAAGTTAGTCGTTTTGATATACGGAATTATTACAAATACTATTTCTTTTCAAGTAAATGATTCAAAAATTTTACCGATGAGTCAACATCCAGCCGTTTTGCGATGATGTGCTTGGTCGGATCGAGGATATAGATAACAGGGGTGCTGAAGACATCGTAAAGTGAATGGAAATTGGATGTGACGGATGGATCCCAGACATTGGTCCAGTCGTAAATCTTGTATTCAGTGATGGCCTTCATCCACTCCTCCTTTTTATTCTGGGTGCAAACTGCGTAAATATCAATTCCTTTGTCTTTCAGCGGAAGGTATAAATCTTTGTAAAGTTGAGGCACTGTTTTCTTGCAATGACTGCAATTGGGTTCCCAGAATAAAAGGATCGTATATTTTGAATTCATCTGGCGAAGACTGAAAAAATTCCCTTCCGAATCGGGAAGTTTCAACTCGGGTGCAAGATTCCCGATCAGGTTAGGTTTCGTTACCCGTACTTTCTCTTTGACCTTTGCCAACGCGGTGGAATCGAGCCATGATCCTTTTCCGTTGAGGAAATAACGTTCGGCAACTGCCACAAATACTTTATCCATCCCCATCACTTCCGATGTGATCCCATCATTGAGCCTGTTTAAGGAGATATACCGGTACATTTCCTCATTGACTTTTGCCTTTTCGATTAAATCAATCGTTGGGCGAAGGATCGAATCGGGAATCTGTAACAGGGTATTTTTGAAATAGGCATCTAATCGGCCATCAATCAATGGCGTTCTGATAAGTCCTGGTTGTGTAAAATTGAAATTATCCCAGAAATGTTTCGTCGTAAAATGGTAATTCATAACCCATTTTAACGAGTCGGGATTTTTGCAATTCGCGGGTGCAACAAAGGGCGGCTGTCGTGGATAGATCATCGAACGGAGAAAATCGGCAAAAAAGGTTCCGGGATATTCGGCTGATTTTTTTGCCCAGTATCCTTCCATATCATTGTTAAGTGCCTCAATATCTGCTGTGATTATTTTTAAGGAATCAGGATTGTTTTTATGCAATTCGTACTCTTTTTGCAGCTTCTGCTGTTTATTCCGCTGAACGGTCAGAAACTCCTGGTATTGCTGAAACGCTTCCGTTTCTTTTGCTCCTTCGAAAATACGTTTCGCCTGCGGATCGAAAGAAGTGCGAATCGAGAACTGTTGATCGTCACCAATCAGGAAATCGAAGTATTTGTCTTTATTTAAATAAATTACATAGATTCCGCTGATTCGTTTCTCCTTATATTTGAAGAGTGCAGTGCCGGCCTTATCAAGTTGAGCTGAATCGATCCGAAGTATCTTACTTCCGTAATAATGGGCCAGGTAAATATTGGAGTCTTTCAACCCTTCGAGGGTAACCTTAATCTGAAATGGCTGAGCACAGATTTCCGAAGAAAACGATGTCAATATAATTAGCAGAAAAACAACTAGCTTAACAGAGATCTTCATAAAACATTATTTTCTCCAAATTTAGAAACTACTTGGCATTTAGCAATAGGTTTCTTTGTGGAATTGATTTGGAACTCCGAATTTGATATTCGGAACTCCGGATCCGGAGCTCAGTTCACTAAATTTATGCAATTGACTTTCTGAAAATAATCTGGAAACGTAGATGATCCTGTTTGTTAATGAGCTGTTCTGTCCACTTCATCTGCCGCTCTGTCATGTTAGGCTGCCGCTCTGTCATGATTGTCTGCCGCTCTGTCACGTTTAACTGCCGCTCTGTCAGGTTTGTACGCTGTTCTATCAAATTAGCACATCGTTTTGCGAGGTTTGCACGCTGTTCTGTGACTTTACCACGCTGTTCTGTCAAGTTTGCACGCTGTTCTGCTTAGTTGCCGGAGCATTCTGCCTTCTTTACCTGCCTTTCGGGGAATTGAGAGAGTGTCCATTTCTTGAATGTTAGCAATTTTGCTCTTTCAGCAGAAACTGTTCATGCAATCGTGTCTGCAATGAACAAAAATCAAGCGTGATTTCCTGCCTGAAATACATAAAAAGGCCGGATCATCTCCGGCCTCTTCATTGTTGTATTTAAAGAATCTTTAAAAATATTGAAATTTAAAGCAAATCAGGATCAGGGAATTAAGTTGACGCTTCCATAATTGCTCTCGATTTGGACCGAAGACTTCGGGTTTTCTGAATTACCGATGGTACCAGTTACTTCATAACTCGTGTTTTCGCGCATCCTGTTTAGTTTGCCGTCGGGATGCTTAATATCACTGTAATAGACCTTGCCGTTTAATTTGTAGGAGGCATCGGTTGCAATTCCAAGTTTTATTCCCGCATATTTATTCTGAATGGTAATGCTTTCGAAACCGGCGGGAATCTCCCTGACAGTAACGCCTCCATAACCATTGATCAGACTAAGTTTTGAATTCAGCCTATCGATGTTTATGCCTGTGTACATTGAGTTCATTAATAATGTATTGATTTTTTCAATGTTGAAATTGTCATATTTTGAATCAGCATCCAACAGATTGCATTCTCCTACGTTTATTCCCGAATAACGGGTTTCGGCTTTTAAATTGCTCCCTTTTTCGAGTCTTAGTTTTGAATAATGCAGCGTCAATAAAAGGTCTTTTGTCGCATCTAAATTGACTTTGCTGTAGGCTATATCCATCTTAAGATCGGGTGAAAGCAATTTTTGACCGTTCAGTTCACCGTATTTGATTTCGAAAGTTCCTTTGGCATTCAGATCTTTCATATTTACGTTGCCGTATTTCTGAACGACCGCCAATTCACGATCGGCAGGAATCGATACATGGTAATCGATGCTGAATTCGTTATTGCCGTTCATCGTGTTTTCAATATTGGTGATGGCCACTACCGTGCTTCCATTCAGGTTCACCGTCACGTTGATGTTTTCCAGCAGGCGCCTGGCCTTTTCGGAAGTCCCTTCCACCCAGATATCGGCGGAAACAATCACCGAATCGGTTCGGTTGTTCTCAATGTAAATGTTCCCGTACTTGTTGTTTATATCAAGCTTCTGAACCTTGTTTACGGGAAAGTTTTTGTACACTCTTTTCGAAATTCTTTCAGCATTGACATTCAAGGATATCAACAATACCGTTGCGGCCAAAATGCTAAATTTCAGGGTTTTCATGTTTTTTACTTTTTAAATGTTTTACGTTTTCCAAATCTGTTTTTATTGTGTTCACGATATCGAGCTTTGTTTGATAATATTCAATCATCGCATTGATGATTCTTTCGTCGTTGGGATTTGCCTTGTACTCTGCCTGCAAATTCACAAACAAACTGTCCATTTCCGAAAGTTCATGCTTGATCTGGACCAATTCCTTCTGCGATCCGATCCCCTCGCTGGCCATCTTTTCAAGATCCCTGATTCCGTTATTTATGCTGTTTGTATAGTAAAAGGAGGCTTCGCCAAGATCACTTTTAACCAACGCTGTTTCTTTAACCGCGGATTTCGGATTTCTGAGATAGACATATAAATTAGCAGATAACAAGACGATTACAAGCACTGCTGCAACTTTCAGAAAAGGTGTCAGTTGAATTCCTTTTAGTTTTGATTCCGCAAGCCTTAACCGTTCTGCGAAACGGTTAAGATGTCCGTCCTGAGGTTCTTCCTCAAAATCATGACGATTTTCTCTGATTATTTTATCTAGTTCATCCATAACTTTTCTCCTTTATCTGCTCTTTTTCTGTTATCGGTAAGGATCTCCCGTAGCCGCTGACGTGCCCTTGAAAACTGCGTCCGCGAAGTGACATTCTTTATTCCAAGGATTTCACTCACTTCTTCATGATCGTAACCCTCCAACAGGATGAGTGAAAGAATTGTGCGATAGCCATCGGATAATGAGTTAATCGCTGATTTTACCTCATCTACAGTAATTGACTCAACTTCAGGTTCCGGCTCGTTAACGACCGGAAGTTCAGCATGAAGTTCTTCAAAAAGCACTTTTCTTTTTCTTAAAGCATCCAACGAACGGTTGATCACAATCTTTTTAAGCCAGGCGCCGAAACTTACATCGCCACTATACGTCTTTAGCTTTCGGAAGGCTGCCAGAAACGACTCCTGCATTATATCCTCAGCTTCTTCGGGTATACCAACAATTCGAAGGCTTGAGTTATACATCGACTTGTAATAGAGCCGGTAAATCTCAAATTGCGCTTTCTTGTCGCCTTCCATGCAACGATCGAGCAAATCCTGGTGAATATTGATATACTTGTTTCCCAACTTATTTGTTTTCTGAGTAAAGGACGAAGTTAAATTTTCTTTGTTGCATTAAATTCCTATTTTTATAAAAAATCATTTTGGACCATGAAGAGTTACGATCCGCAAATGCATACGGCAGAACATATTCTTAATCAGACGATGGTGAGGATGTTTGGTTGTGAAAGGTCTTTTTCGAGTCATATCGAAAAGAAAAAATCAAAATGCGATTACCACTTTGACCGCCCACTCGCCCCTGTTGAAGAGCTCGAATTGGCGAAACAGGTAAATGAAGTGATCGGCCGGAATCTCGGGGTAATGGAGCATTTTCTTACTTTGGAAGAAGCATCTAAGAAGTTTAACTTAAGTCGTTTGCCTGAAGGATCAGGTGATGAGGTACGGATTGTGACAGTTGGCGATTACGATGCCTGCCCTTGCATTGGCCCGCATGTGAAGAACAGTTCGGAGATTGGTATTTTTCAGTTAGTTTCAACTTCGTGCGAGAATGGGATATTACGCGTCAGATTTAAACTGGGGGATACGCAAGGTATGTAGAGACGCACGGCCGTGCGTCTCTACACACAATCAATCATATATTCATTTTCAAAATGTCTTCACTCGAAATCTATAAAGCATCAGCCGGATCGGGCAAAACATTTCAGATTGTTCGCGAATACCTGAGAATGGTTTTCGAACGCCCTGGTGCCTACAAAAATATCCTTGCAGTTACCTTCACAAACAAGGCTACCTCGGAGATGAAGGATCGGATTTTGAAAGACCTTTCATCATTGTCATCCGGAAAACCTTCCGGGCACCTGGAGTACCTGAAAGCGGAGTTTCATCAAAACGAGGAAGACATCAGGACGAAGGCTGCATTAATTTTGAGATTGATTCTTCATGATTATTCAAGGTTTTCAATCAGTACAATTGACAGCTTTTTCCAGCGTGTGATCAGGGCTTTTTCGCGCGAGATGAGGCTCAATGCATCGTATCGTACCGAACTTGACGCGCAACTGGTACTTGAAGAGGCGGTTGACAGGCTTTTCCTGGAGATGGATAATAATCCGGCTCTGAAAGCCTGGATGCTCGAATATGCTGATGAAAACCTTCGGGAAGGAAGGAACTGGAATTTCAGGGAAGACCTGACCGGTCGTGGCAAAGAGCTTTTTAAAGAGGAGTTTAAGTTGTTTAGCGAACCTTTATTACAGAAGCTCGCGGACAAAAGTTACCTTACCAAATACAACCAGGAACTTCGGGTCGTGCTCGATAATTACGAGCGCAAATTAAAAGACATCGGCAAACAAGGACTTGTCCTGATTGCCACAGAGGGATTAAGCATTGAAAATTTCAAATACGGGAAATCATCTTTTGCTTCCCATTTTAATAAACTTGCCGATGGAAACTTCGATCTTCCGGGATCTCGAACACTCGATGCGTGCGATAATCTTGAAGCGTGGTCGAAAGCGACAGATAAACCTGAGTTGAAAGATCGGATTGAATCGGTTTATACTTCGGGATTAAACAACCTGTTGGTCAGTTCCATTGAAGTAATGAATACGGAGAGCGTTTTTGCCAATACGGCAAAGGCGATCCTTACAAATCTTTTTTCCTTTGGTCTCCTTACCGATATTGCATTGAAAGTTCAGGAAGTTTCAAAGGAGAAAAACCTTATTTTATTAAACGATTCCACGCAGATTCTGCGTAAAGTAATTGCAGGTAGCGACACTCCTTTTGTTTATGAAAAGATGGGATCGGTTTACCGGAATTTTATGCTCGATGAATTCCAGGATACCTCCAGGTTGCAATGGCACAATTTCAAACCATTGATCGAAAATTCATTGGGCGAAGGGAACCGGAATATCATTGTTGGCGATGTTAAACAATCGATTTATCGCTGGCGAAATGGCGACTGGAACCTGCTGGCAACCCAGGTTGAGAAAGATCTGTCGCATTTTGGAACTAATGTAGTTTCACTCGACACCAACTGGCGCAGTGCCAAAAAAGTGATCGATTTCAATAATCTGCTTTTCAGGGAATCCGCACGGTTATTGAACAACGATTTTGAGTCAAAGCTTACGGATTCAGGTCACACATTCGATGAGTTGCCCGAGATGAAAGGGATTATTGAGGAAGCCTATAGTGATCATTACCAGAAGTTTTCAGGTAAGGCTTCGACTGAAGGATATGTAAGGTTACAATTTATTGAGAATGAAGAAAGCAAGAAAAAGAGTGATTACCAGGAATTTGCAATTGCCGGGTTGATTACCGAGATTGAAGCTGTACAGGCAAACGGCGTCAGGCCCGGAGATATTGCAATTCTGGTTCGGGGTAAAGGTGAGGGATCCATGATTGCCAAAGCTTTACTTGACCGGAAGATTGCAAACAAGGACAGTTCTTACTGTTATGATGTGATCTCCAATGATTCACTGATTATTGGACTGTCACCCGTTGTGCGGTTTATTCTCAATTTTTTTAAACTGTTTGCTGGTTCAGAGAACGATATTGTCAAAGCAGACCTTATTTATGGCTATTTTAATTACCTGGCTCCTTTAATCAATGGAGTTGCTCCTCCATCTGCAACTGATTATCATGCATGGTTCGCGGTTGATCAGGAAGCACCCGAACTATTTAAGTCATGGTTTCGCACCGCGGGAAACGATTCTTTTGACGTATCATTGCTCAGTTTACCCTTGTTCGAGTTGGCCAGCCGTATTGCGCAGAATTTCGGTTTGAATAAAATTAAAGGAGAATTGGTTTACCTTGAGGCTTTCCTTGATCTTGTACTTCAATATGGCCGCGACGAAGCGGGCGGAACTGCAGGTTTTCTCGATTGGTGGGAATCGTCAGGTAGCGGTAAAACAATCACGCTTTCCGAAGGTCAGAATGCCATTTCGATCCTGACAATTCATAAATCAAAAGGTCTTGAGTTTCACACGGTGTTTGTGCCACTTTGCGACTGGGAAATTGTTCCTATAGCCAGCAAAGCACCATTCCTATGGTGTCATCCCAATAAGGCTCCTTTTGATAAGATGGACCTTGTACTCGTAAAGTATGGTAAAGGCTTGCAGCGAACACTGTTTTCGGATGCCTATTTTAAAGAGATGCTTTACAGTTCTGTTGATAATCTGAACCTTCTCTATGTTGCATTGACTCGTGCTATTAACTCTTTAATCATATTTTGCCCCTACACATCAAAATTAAGCACGCCCTACACGAGTATATCTTCATTAATTCAGGCTGTATTGGAAAATCCCCCGATGCTTGACTCCGTTGACCGTGAAAAATATATCGATCTCACGGAATATTACAATCCTGAAACAAAAGTTCTTGAAATCGGAGCAGTCAAAAAGGTTTTATATTCGGTGCAAGCGCAGGTTTCGGACAATAAGGAATTAAAAAGTTTGATTCTTGCAGGCAAAGGTGAACGGTTAAAACTCAGGATTCATAGTGATAGCTATTTCGATCTTTATGATAATATAAAATCAGACAGGATAAGTTACGGGAAATTGCTGCACGAATTGTTCGAAAAGATCGCTACATCAGCTGATGTCGTGCCTTCTCTAAAAAGAATGGTATCTGAAGGGAAAATTGATACGAAAACCAGTGACGAATACTTGCAAATAATTCGGGATTTATTGTCAGAAAAACCGTTCCTTTCGTGGTTTAATGGCGAATGGAAAGTGTTGAACGAGCGGGACATTCTGCGGGGAGACGAAAAGAGGCACCGGCCTGACCGTGTGATGATCAAGGGTAATGAGCTTGTGGTTGTTGATTATAAAACCGGTTCAAAATCGGATAAGGATTTTGCCCAGGTACGTGGTTACCTGAAGGATTTTAGCAAAATGGGATACCGGCTCCCCAAAGGTTACCTTTGGTATATATCAAATAATGAAATCGTTGAAGTTATATAAAATCGAATCAGTGAGAAAAATACAAAATCCCTATGCCAAATCGGGTAGTTTAGAATACCAGTGTTTTGGTTGTTCCCCTAACAATGAAATTGGACTTCGGCTCGAATTTTGGGATGAGGGCGAATATGTAACGGCTAAATGGTTGCCTCGTAAATCGCTCGAAGGATTCCGAAATGTGTTGCATGGCGGGATTCAGGCCACTTTGCTCGATGAAATCGCGAGCTGGGTGGTTCAGACGCGTTGCAAAACGGTAGGTGTGACTTCTTCGATGGATATTAAATATCGAGGTCCTGTTCTTGTCAGTGAAGGGGAGATAACATTGCGCGCCAGAATCAAAGAGGCTGGAACCAGAATAGCAACCATTGAAGCAGAATTGCTGGGAAATGACGGAAAACTTTGCGCATCGGCAGTTGTTAAGTATTTTCTTTTTAATACTGAAAAAGCGTCAGCGGAGTATTTCTACCCTGGTGCGGATGCTTTTTGAAGTTGAGAACGTTGTAATAGAAATATTGGTAAAATTCTGATCAGTTGTTTGTTATTTTGATTGAAGAACCCTTCAATTGATATTAAATCAAATTTAACGTTGGTTTTATCCGTTTAAAATTAAATTTGACCCATTATTTTTTATAAATGAACTCAATATTTAAACCGAAGCTTTACGTTGTCTTAAAACAGGGTTACAACCGGCAGCTTTTTAAAAAAGACCTTTACGCCGGTTTTATAGTGGGAATCTTTGCCTTCCCAATTGTTATTGCATTTGCGATCGCTTCGGGATTAACGCCTGATAAAGGACTTGTTACGGCAATAATTGCGGGTTTTATTGTTTCCGTTCTGGGTGGAAGCCGTTTTCAGATTGCCGGTCCCACGGGTGTATTTGTCGTGATCATATATGGTATCGTTCAAAAGTATGGTCTCGATGGTTTAATGATCTCAACCATCATGGCTGGATTGATACTCGTCGGCTTTGGGCTTTTAAGGTTAGGAGCAATCCTGAAATATATTCCACATCCGCTGATTGTTGGCTTTACAAGTGGTATCGCATTGATTCTCTTCTCTAACCAGATGAAAGACGCACTTGGACTTCAGATTGGTCAATTACCAGGTGAATTTTTAGGCGCTTGGACGTCTTACTTTTCGAGTGTTGGGCCAATTAATTATTATGCGCTTATTATCACATTAGTAACTATTTTAATTTCGATCTACGGTGGTAAGATTTTCAAAAAAATACCGGGTCCATTTTTATCTGTTGTATTTGTTACGTTAGCGGTAACTGCTTTGAAATTACCGGTTGCAACGATTCAATCTGTTTTTGGTGATATTTCCAATACGTTTAGTTTCCAGACACCTCATATTGAGTTTAGTTCATTCAGAGCCTATGTTCAGCCTGCCTTTACGATTGCGCTGCTGGCTGCAATTCGATCATTGCTTTCGGCAGTTGTTGCTGACGGGATGACAAGCGGTTCACATCGATCGAATATAGAATTAGTGGCTCAGGGAGTTGCAAATATTGTGACACCATTCTTTGGCGGATTTCCTGCCACAGGTGCATTAGCGCGCACTGCAGCAAATATAAAGAACGGTGGCCGTACACCAGTTGCCGGAGTTATTCATGCCATCACCTTGTTATTTATAATGCTGGTATTTGGTAAATGGATTACGTTGGTCCCAATGGCTTGTATCGCAGGTATATTGATTGTAGTTGCTTATAATATGAGCGAATGGCGTTCGTTTGTAATGATTATTAAAGGATCGAAATACGACGTTCTTATTTTATTAACTTCATTTTTCCTGACAATTTTTTTCGATTTGACGATGGCTTTTGAAGTTGGTATGGTTCTCTCTGCAATGCTGTTTATCCAGCGAATGTCAAAGTTAAGCAATATAGAATTGGTTGATATTGACAATGATATCATTGAAAATTATTCATTGTTGCCCAAAGGGGTAGATGTATATGAAATTTCTGGTCCTTTCTTTTTTGCTGCTGCTCAATCATACAAAGCAACCTTGAAAGGGCTTGCTGCTGATTCGGAAGTATTAATACTGAGAATGAGGTATGTTCCGTTTATTGATTCCACTGGAATTCGTAATTTCAGGGAAGTCATCAGGGATTTTAAAATACGAAAAGTTGCGATCGTTCTTTCGGGAGTGCGTCCAAAGGTTCGCCAAACGCTTATAGATTGTGGTTTGGCGGAAGAGATTGGCAACGATTTAATTTGTGATAATTTCGGTGATGCTGTAAAAAAAGCTTCCGAAGAATTAGAGAAAATGAAATGGTTTAAATAAGGATTGAACCAGTTTTCAGGAAATAACAAAGCCTTGATTTACAATTTGTGAATCAAGGCTTTGTTACCTGATTTAATTTCTACTAATCCAGTGCAACTTTAAATACGATTTTTCGGACTTTGGAATCACATTGTATATCCTCAACTGCTGTATGCATATCGGCAGGAAAATAGATGGCAAACATACCAGGTTCAAGTTTTGAAAAAGATGCTTCGGCTGCATAATTGCCGAAATCTTTTTCTTCATTGAAAGGTTCGAGTAAGCTTTGCGATTGCAGAGGGGCATAACCCATTAGTTCGGAGCCGCTTACCCAGTATTGAACGTCAATATTTTTGCGATGGGCTTCCATCGTGACTCTATTCGTACATTTTTGCTCATATTCATTCACAATCATTCGCACTTTACCCTTGCTTATTTCATAACTTCCAACTTCAATTGCAGTTAAGTCGTTATCTTTGATATATACAAGTGCTTCAGCTATTCCAGAGCCAAGCGCATAGTAACGTGTTGCATTTTCAATTCGATCGATAATCATTGGTTGCATTTTATGTGATCGTCAAAGATATTGAAATGTTTTTATCTCTGGCTTAAAAGAACATCCAAATGACAAGGTCAGATCAATCAGTTCAAATGAGTGCAACAATAAAGTAATAAAGCATAATCAAGGAAACCAGAAGTTTTACAACCGTTCCGGCTAAAAAGCCAATAAATGATCCAAATCCTGCTTTCAATGCATGTTGTCTGTTTCCTCCTAACATTTCTCCGGCAACTGCACCCATAAATGGACCGATAATTACTCCAATTGGAGGGATAAAAAGTCCTGCAAGAAGCCCAACCATACTTCCCCAAACCCCAAACTTACTTCCACCGAAGATTTTAGTTCCCCAGATTGGAATCACATAATCAAGAACTAAAACGATGATGACTATTATTCCCCACCAGATCAGAAATTTTGAGGAGAAATCAATCTTTGAGGTGAGATGGATTGCAACTAATCCAAGGTAGGAGAGGGGTGGGCCTGGTAATAAAGGAAGCAGACATCCGGCAATTCCTAAAATCATTAAGAGTGATCCGCTGATTATGAGAAAAATATCCATGAAGTTTTTAAATTAAAAGCTTAAATATAACAGCCAGGCGATATATTTTGATCAAAAAAAAATCCTCCCCGAAGAAACGGAGAGGATTTTCCTTAAAAAGTTGAAGATGATTAATTTGCTGTCAACCGGGCAATGTATTTATCAATTGATCTACCTTCGTTGCTTTCAGCATATTTCTCCTTAATGACCTTGTAAGCCGCCAAAGCTTTGTCTTTACTGCCTAATGTCTCATAAAGATTACCGGCTTTCAGGTAATAGACAGGCGATGTGAATGCGTTCGGATTGAGTTCAGCAGCTTCCATATACAATTTGACAGCTTTCTCCTTGTTACCCAGCTCACTGTAAGCATCACCGGTGGCGCCTAATGCAACAGGTGCTAGAAGCAGATCATCTGTTTTAAAACCTTCAAGATAATCAATTGCTTCCTGATATTTTCCTAAATGTAAATTCGATATCCCCGTATAATATTTTGCCAATTTACCGGCTTTTGTTCTTCCGTAAGTGTCAATGATGTCTAGAAATCCCGGATAGTTACCGTCACCGTTAATTGCAAGGTTGAAAGAGTCTTTTTCAAAGTATTGTTCTGCAACAAACATTTGCTCTTTGGCTTTGGTTTCTCTTGGAAGGGAGTAAAACCGATGTGTAGCAAGTAAAAGGAGGGCAATAACTACAGCTGCCCCAAAAACTATCGTGATAATTTTTGAATTTTTTTCGAAATATAATTCGGCAGTTGTCAATGCGTGCTCAACTTCCTCTAAATTTTCAATCGGTTTTGGTGTTTTTTCCTTGCTCATTTTATTTTAGTCTCTAAGATTTTGCCTTTTTTCAATTTGAATGCAAAAATAAGCGTTTTTACTAAACCACAGCATTTTTTAGTTATAAAAATGCTTTTTCTCAATCACGGCAAACAATCAAGACTTTGAATAGGATTTTGCTCAGATTTCAACCTTGTATTTGGCGATTTTTTCATTGAGCCAAATAAAAAACGTTAGATTTGTATCAGTTAAAATCAATTTGCTCCGATGTTTATCAGGAATCTTGCTGTTTTAAATTATAAAAACCTCATTCAGGCTGACTTGCAATTCTCATCCAAGTTGAATTGTTTTATTGGTAACAATGGCGTCGGAAAAACGAATTTGCTTGATTGTTTATTTTATTTGTCGTTTTGCAAGAGTTGTTTTAATCTTCCTGATAGTCAGAATATTCGTCATTCTGAAGATTTTTTTGTGCTTCAGGGGAAGTACGATTGTGGAGGTGAACCTGAAGATATTTACAGCGGTTTTAAAACGGGTCATAAAAAGATTTTCCGGCGTAATAAGAAAGAGTATGAGCGGTTATCTGATCATATCGGATTACTTCCGCTCGTCATGATTTCTCCAGCAGATTCGATATTAATTCAGGGAGGCAGCGAAGAACGACGCCGGTTTATGGACAGTGTGATCTCGCAATACGACCGGCAATACCTCGACTGGCTGCTGAAATACAACAGAGCTTTGCTTCAACGAAACAACCTTTTAAAGTATTTTGCGGCAAATCGTCAGTTCGATGGCGACAGCCTCGATGTTTGGAATGAACAATTGATCATTACCGGAGAGAAAATTTACAATAAAAGGGTGGAGTTTCTGGATGCACTTTTGCCTGTTTTTCAGAAATATTACGACTTTATCTGTCAGGGTCATGAAAAGGTACGACTTGAATATCAGTCGCAATTAAAGGATCAGGATTTCAGAAAATTACTTGAAGAATCTGTTTCTAAGGATCGTGCCTTTCAATACACTACTTTCGGAATTCATAAAGATGATCTGGATTTGAAAATTGAAGATTATTCGATTAAAAAATTAGGGTCGCAAGGACAGAATAAAACCTACCTTATTTCACTTAAATTTGCGCAGTTCGATTTCATTCGGTCAGTAAATAAGGTGAAACCGATTCTGTTGCTCGATGATATTTTCGATAAACTTGACAGTGATCGCGTTGGGCAGATTGTTAAGTTGGTATCGGACAATAATTTTGGGCAGATTTTTATTACTGATACAAATCGCGAACATCTGGATGGGATTATCCGGGAGGTTGGTGGTGCTGATTTTAAAATTTTTCTCGTTTCTGACGGGCAAATCTCATTGATGTAGTTAAAACTTTTATCAAACATGAGACGAAGTGAGGTTCAATCCCTTGGCAGTGCGATCAAGGATTATTTAAAAGAGCGGAAATTTGAAGGCAAAATTGCAGAGATCGAAGCTGTAAATTTATGGGAATCGATTATTGGAAAGCAAATTGCCCGGGCAACCTCGTCAATATATATTAAAGATGGAATGCTTTACGTTCATCTTAAATCATCCATCGTCCGAAATGAGCTGTTTATGATGCGAAATGATATCATGCGTGTTATGAACCAGCGAATAGGAAGCGAGGTTGTGAAAGCGATCATTTTACGGTGACCTTTTTGACTTAAAATATTAACTATTAAATGACAATTGATTTTTCTAAAATACCAACTCCGTGTTATCTGATTGAGGAGGAGTTATTGCGTAATAACCTTCGTTTGATCCAATCGGTAAAGGAACAGGCTGGAGTTGATATCATCCTCGCTTTTAAAGGCTTTTCGATGTGGAAAGCATTTCCAATTGTACGCGAATACATTTCTGGTGCTGCAGCTAGCGGCGCCTACGAAGCTAAACTTGCCGCAGAGGAAATGAAAACTTTGGCTCATACTTATTCTCCGGCATTCCAACAATCAGATTTTGATGTGGTTCTGGAGAATTCATCGCATATCACTTTTAACTCATTGTCTCAATTGGAAATGTTCCTTCGGGTTGTAAGAAACTTTTCGCGCCCAATATCTATAGGAATAAGGGTTAACCCCGAGTTTTCAGAGGTTGAGACTGAACTTTACAATCCATGTGCTCCCGGTACAAGGTTAGGTATTTTGGCAGAACAACTTGGTGATGAATTGCCTGATGGTGTCGAAGGTTTTCATTTTCATACTCTTTGCGAATCTTCGGCAAATGACTTAGAGAAGACACTTGCTGCGTTTGAAGCCAAGTTTGGCAAATACCTGAACCGGATTAAATGGGTCAACATGGGTGGTGGGCATTTGATGACCAGGAAAGGATATGATACTGAAAAACTGATTCGTATTTTAAGAGACTTTCGTAAAAGATGGAATAATATAGAAGTTATTCTTGAACCTGGAAGCGCTTTTGCCTGGGAAGCCGGTGTTTTAGTTTCGAAGGTTGTGGATATAGTTGAAAACAAAGGAATTAAGACTGCAATTTTAAATATTTCATTCACTGCGCATATGCCAGACTGTCTGGAAATGCCTTATAAACCACGAATTCGTGATGCCTATCACGAACCCGTTGAAGGTAAACCCACCTATAGGATGGGGGGGGATTCGTGTCTTGCCGGTGATTTTATTGGTTTCTGGTCATTCGAAAATGAACTGAAACCTGGGGATCAGATAATTTTTGAAGACATGATTCATTACACTATGGTTAAAAGCACCATGTTTAATGGCGTTCCTCATCCATCAATCGGAATTTGGTGCGAAAATGGTGAATTTAAACTTTTAAAGACATTCGAATATTTAGACTACAAAAATAGAATGGCTTAAAGTTTAATTTAAATTTTTTTTGCTGAATTAATTTTGATCTGATTGAATGTGATTTAATACTATTTGAAATTAATGTCGCCTTTGATATGTTTTTATTGCTGAACAAGTGCCATTTGTGTTGGCATATGTTTGTTTATGATCTTCGAGATCTACAAGTGCTTTATTATCTGCGTCATCTTGACTTATCGTAGAACTGTACTTGTTGGCTTCGACTATATAAGTTACTGTTGAACCAATATAACCCGATCCACAATCATTTTTGGGTGTTGATACAGATTTTTGAGAATTATAATAAGTCGTTAAAGAAGGAGCTGGGGAGGAAATCGAGGATAATGATCCATATGCACCAATATCTATTGTTGTTTTTGTATTATTCAAAATATCAGTAGTCAATCCTATATTATAACCAGCATTAACTGCAGGGGAATTGCTTTTTAATGAATAATCATGCATTATCTCATTTGTAAATAATGGATCGGTTGAATTTAGATTATTAATTATTGATACACCAGTCGCAGTTCCCACACTTATGATTCCATTTCCCCCAGAAGTAATGTTTTTTGTAATTGTTACATTCGAATAATTATAAGAACCTTGATAAACATTGATTGCATATGAGAGATGATTCTTAAATATGTTATTTGCAATTAATGAATTACTAAGACTATTCCACAATATTATATGACCAGCCTTCTGATAAGGATTGCCATTTACGAATGTGTTATTAATGATATCTACATAAGACGAAGGATTCCCAGTTCCGCAATAGAATTGAATAGCAAATCCACTTTTACAATCGTAAAACACGTTATTCTTTATTGTAAGATGATTCGTTCCTGCAATATAAATGCCATGGTCTAGTGTTTGATATCCTGTCCAATCATTTGAATAAGTACATCCATATTCTCCTGGTGCATATGCTCCAATCGTATGAATTATGCATCGTTCAATTACAATATAACCACCTGTTCCTAAGGTAAATGCTGTTCGTCCGTCATCATTTTGAAAAGCACCACGTCCTATGTCATGTATATTTAGATCGGAAAAATTGAGATATGATGCTCCGTTTCTGACTTCAATTCCGACTCCTAACATTCCCTTTATTTCAAATCCGGAAATGTTTATATATGAACCACCTATGGAAAATCCTGCTAGTGCTAAATTATTTTGACCATCTAATATTGCTCTCCCCTTATTTCGAGCTTTAAAGGTAATATATGCACTGCTTGTGCCTGATCTTGTTAATGTTGCAAAGAAATTCCCAGGAGTGCCAGTGTATATACCGTTTTCAAATATTACAATATCTCCGGGATTGACTTTTGATGCTGCATAGGCAGCAGTAAGCAGGGGTAGAGTTTCTGAACCTGGATTACTATTACTTCCGGTTGTAGAGACATAATAAGTAGTGCCAATTGTCGCCGATTTAAGTTTGTCCGTAACTGATTGTTTCTGAGTTAAGGTTGATTCGTCAATAACCGATTCATTGCAACTTAATGTTAAAAACATAAAAAGGAAGCCGCAAATTAGAATTTGTTGTTTCATAAATTTATTCTTTTTAAATTGGTTCTTTATTTCGGTTTTATGATCAGAAAAAAAAGAAGCGTCAATAATGTGATAATTCTGAAAAATTACTCGGTTTAGTGCATTTTAGTATAAATTGATATAATCTGATCAAAATCGACTACGCTGCGAATATAAAAGAGTTTTGTATTTAATGCAAATTGACGGAATAAATATTTACACTATGCATGTAATTTATGCAATATTTATATATTTTCACATGTTTTAATAAACGCAGATATATCTTTGCATTCATTTTTCAATAAATTGGTTTTGTAAATTATTCTTTCACAGCATATTTGCATGATTGTCTAAAATAATTTATAAGTTTCGGTTCATTAGCACCACCTATCACAAATTTACTATTCGTGGACCAAATCATTCGTTGTATGTAACTTTTGTTAAAAGTATGATTCATCTGGTTCGAATCAAGAGGTTACAGCAGTTAATCATCGCTTGTGGATTAAATGAATATCATGATGATCAAAAATTCAATGTTAAACTGGGTTTCATACACATTTAAATGTGTCATAGAGTGGTTATTGAACTTTGAGTCAAAAGTTGGATATTCCGGTGATGCTGACCCCCTCTCCGGTCATATTGACCCCCATCAAGGATGATGGTTTACGAGAACTCTAATGACTGACAATTTTACCGTTTTTTCTTAAACTTTCACCTTTTAATTCAATTCTGTATGATGTGTGTACGAGCCTGTCCAAAATGGCATCTGCAATGGTCTCCTCACCAATAATATCATACCAGTTTGCCACTGGTAACTGACTGGCAATCATTGTTGATGATTTTCCATGCCGGTCTTCAATTATCTCCATCAGGTCCAGCTGTTGTTGCTGTTCGAGATGGGTCAGGCCAAAATCATCAAGGATAAGCAAATCAGTTTTAGATAGATTCTCAAATAGCCTGATCATTGTTCCTTCAATACGTGATATCTTAGTTTTTAGCAGGAGCTTCTGCATGTTGTAATAGGCCACTTTATAGCCCTGAGCACAAGCCTGATGTCCGAGTGCCGATGCCAAAAAACTTTTACCACAGCCACTGGCTCCGGTGATTAGAACCGATTCTCCTTTTTTAAGATATTCTCCCGTTGCAAGATCCGAGATCAACGCTTTATCCATTCCTCTGGCAGCATCAAGCTTGAGCTCTTCAACAGAAGCCTGGTATCTGAACCTGGCATTTTTACTTAGCCGCTCAAAACGGTTGTTTGACCGTTCCTGCTCTTCAGCCTGCAGCAGTAACTCCAATCCTTCGCTTAGTGTTAGTTCATTTTGCCTTCTCGTTTCCAGTAAGGCTTGCCAGGTTCGGCTCATTCCGTGCAATCGGAGCCGGCTTAGTTGTGATTCGATTTGCATCATAAACAGTTCAATTTAAATGGTTAAAAACTAATAGTTGATTGAGTGTAATATTCTTTTCCTCTGATGTTTTGATGAGCAGGCAACGGTTGTGACGGCTTTGTTTCGTACTCTTTGGTCATCTTGTTTTTAAGGATGTTCAGAACAAAGGCGTAAGAGTACTTTTGGTATTCTATAGCCATCTGACAAGCCTTATCAAACGCTTGAGGATCTGTTTTACGCTGCAGGTTTAGTAGTCCGTCGCAGGTTCTGTAAAGCTGTTCCGGATGGCGGTTCTGCGCAAACAGATGGCCTATAAGCTGGTTAAGTGTTTCTGATCTTAATTTGGATTTGTTCAGGTAATAGTCCGGGCTTCGATCCATGTAATGTCGATGGGCAGAACATAGATGCTCTTTATCGGTGGTATATCCTCCTTGTTTGTAATCACGGATATGCACCGCTACTGGCTCCCCTTTGGCGTAGATATAGACCATTGATCTGGTATAGGTTACTCTTACATACAGACCGATAAGTGTATAAGGAACACTGTAATAATGCTTATCCTGGGCGAGAAAAATATGGTTGTTCTTTGCCACTTTCAGGTCACGATAATGTTTTAACTCAAAAGGTTCGTTGGGAAGTGGACTCAATAAATGCTTTTCGTCAGCAAGGAACCGCTCCTCCCTGCAATACGGTTTTTGTTGCATCCGGGTCTGATTGTGTTCTCTGGTTTTTTCTTTGGCCGCTTTATCCAGTGAAGGCAAATCAAAAAAGGTCAGGTTACGTAATTTAGCATATATGCGGGTGTAAATCAATTTTACCTGATTTTCAACCAGTGCTTTATCTTTGGGTTTACGTGCCCTGGCAGGTATCACCGTTGTTTTGTAATGATTGGCAAAGTCTTCCATTGCCCTGTTAACATCAGGCTCATAGGAGCTTGCCTTTACGATGGCAGCCTTCAGATTGTCGGTTACCAGTACCTCCGGAACCCCTCCAATATCTTCCAGACAACAACTCAGCGCATAAAGAAAGTCACTTATGCTTTGGCTTTTTACAACCTTTACAAAGCTGTAATCAGAATATGGGAGACAAGCAACAAATACCTGGCAGGTAACGATTTCTCCGGTATCACTGTTGGTATAGGATAGTTTCTTACCTGCAAAGTCAATAAAGAGCTTTTCTCCTGCTTTGTGTTGCAGGACCATTGAAGGTTTTCTGGCGATCAGGTGTTGCAGCAAATGATGGCAAAACTGAGTGTGACCATATCCCTCTGGATAATCACTTTTGTACTCTTCCCAAAGCAATTGTTTGGTCACTCCAACTTTGCCCAGCTCTTTTAAAAAGTAGTCCAGATTGGCTTTAAAATGATCAAAACGCTCGTCTTTGTAAGCCGGATTTCCCGGATGGAACTTAGCTTCCAGAACAGGATCATCCAGGGTCAGCAAGGATTCAATATTCAATGGAGAAGCCGCTAATTTGGCAAGGTAAGCCTTCACCGTATTCTTACTGATCCCCAGACTGCGGGCTATAAACTTCTTGTTCTTGCCCTGCTTATGTAACTGTAATAATTGTTTTATCTGACTCATGGGTTTTGGTTTTCCTGCCATTGGAATATCGTATTAGTGGTTATTTGACCACTAATAAACCAAAATCCTGTCTGATAAACTGATAAGGGGGTCAACATGCTCCGGATTTGTGCCTTACCGGCCAAATGGAGGGGGTCAACATGCTCCGGATTTTCCCCAACCCACCCGGCAACTCAAAGGGGGGTCAGTATGCTCCGGATTTTTTTACCTCTTTTCTCAATTTTAGGGGGTCAACATCTGCCGGATTGTCATGAAAAACTAACATGAAAAGCAGCAGAAAAGTCTAATTTTTTACCGGTCGCCAGGGGGTCAGCTTAGTGGTTCTTCATCAATTTAGGTGATGTTTAACCGGCCTTACTAAGTATCACTTTTCTTCGTAGCAGCTCGAAGCTAGCTCTTCCATACATTTGCCGTTTTATGCTTTTCAATCTGTTCACCTGCTCTTCGACTTGTCCATTACTCCAGTTCGTTTTTATAGCATTTCTAACGGCTTTTATATCGCTCCTTAAACCTCTGACAAAAGTCTGAAGTTGAAACTTCCCAATTGCCCAGGTTTTATTCATCCAGTCTTCTAACAATGAGTCATCATTTCCCAATAACAAGTCTTTAAACAACAAAATTTGAAGTTGAAGTTTTTCGAGTATCGTATTTTTTCTGAACAATGAAATCATGATTTCTCTTTCAAAATTATTCTCGATTTTAGACAAGTCAGCAAATCGTAGATATCTTGCGATCTTTTG
>Ga0209125_1000397_pt1 | contig 58486 bp, 52 predicted proteins | sample BarGraIncub1131A_FD_184503 | JGI IMG/M metagenome (GOLD analysis project Ga0209125, IMG submission 184503) | Arctic peat soil microbial communities from Barrow, Alaska - Barrow Graham LP Incubations 11-31A (SPAdes) (version 2) | ecosystem: Environmental > Terrestrial > Soil > Wetlands > Peat... | reverse complement strand
ATCCTTCTTTATATGCTTTCATTAAATTGTTTCTAGTTAAGAATTCATTAGCTGAGAATACTCCATTTAAATTCTCACCTGGTATTCCCATAAACATTGGAAGTCCTGCACCTGAACCAATAAATACGGCTTTAAAATTTTCATCTTCCATTAATTCATTTATTGTTACAGTTCGTCCTATAATTACATTAGTTTCTAATTTAACTCCTAAGCTCTTAACATTTTCAACTTCATGTTTAACAACTGTTTCTTTAGGTAATCTAAATTGTGGTATTCCGTATACTAAAACTCCACCAGCTTCATGAAGTGCTTCAAAAATAGTTACATCATATCCCTCTTTAGCTAAATCTCCTGCACAAGTAAGTCCTGAAGGACCACTTCCAATTACTGCAACCTTAATACCTTTTTTAGGTTTAGTTTCTGAAATATCTACATTGTGTACTCTTGAATAGTCACCAACAAATCTTTCAAGTTTACCAATAGCTATAGCGTCTCCCTTTATTCCTAATATACATTTGCTTTCACATTGAGTTTCTTGTGGACAAACTCTTCCACAGACAGCTGGTAATGCACTGTATATAGCTACTACTTTTACTGCCTCTACAAACTCTTTATTCTTAACATGTTGAATAAAACCTGGAATATCTATTGCTACTGGACATTTCGTAACACACATTGGTTTTTTACAGTTTAAACATCTTGATGCTTCCTCAACTGCTTCTTCTTCTGTATATCCTAGACATACTTCTTCAAAATTAGTTGCTCTTACTTTTGGGTCTTGTTCTGCTATTGGTACTCTCTGTTTCATACTCATTATTTTGTACCCCCTTCTAAACCGCAACCAGCTTTAATGCCTTCAGTTTTAGCGCCTTCTTGCGTTTTGTACATTGTTTGTCTTCTCATTGCCTCTGCAAAATCAACCTTATGACCATCAAATTCTGGTCCATCAACACATGCGAATTTAGTCTCGCCACCAACAGTAAGTCTGCAACCTCCACACATTCCTGTTCCATCAACCATTACAGGGTTCATGCTTACAATTGTTGCTATTTTAAGTTCTTCAGTTAATTGACATACAAATTTCATCATTATCATTGGTCCAATAGCAACAACTAAATCATAACCCTTGCCATCAACTTGAACTAATTCTTTTAATTTATTTGTAACAAGTCCTTTATATCCATAAGAACCATCATCAGTACATGGATATACATTTCCTGCAACTTTTCTCATTTCATCTTCCATAATTACGTGATCTTTAGATTTAGCGCCTATTATTACATCAGCCTTTACTCCTTGCTCACTTAACCATTTAACTTGAGGATAAACTGGAGCTGTTCCAAGTCCACCAGCTATAAACACAATTTTCTTCTTTTTTAAGTCTTCGATGCTTTCATCCATCAATTCAGTTGCTTGTCCAAGTGGTCCTACGAAATCTTCAAATGAATCTCCTACTTTATATTTCTCCATTTCTTTTGTTGAACAACCTATTGTCTGAACTACTATAGTAACTGTACCCTTTTTAGCATCAAAGTCACTAATTGTTAAAGGTAATCTCTCACCTTTTTCATCCATTTTAATAATTATAAATTGACCTGGCTTTGCTGATTTAGCTACTCTTGGTGCCTCAATATCCATTAGAAATATTTGAGGTGCTAATGCTCTTTTCTCAACGATTTTATACATTTTTTCTACCTCCATGTTCATCTATGATTATGATCTATAACTGATTATAAATTAATATAGACAGATAGTATATAAAAAAACATTAATGCTATAAACTATCTGCCCTTTCATTTTATCTAATAATCCTAATATTAAAAATTAACTTTTTCGCCAACAAAGGTACAAGTTAATAATTTTTTCATTTCATCAACATTTATTGGTCTTGGATTAGATCCTGTACATGCATCTTTTAAGGCATTCTCAGCTATAAAGTCTACATTTGCATCAAACTCTTCTTTAGTCATACCGTTATCTGAAAAAGATAATGGTATATTCAAATCTTTATTTAAATCTCTTATCATATCAGTTAATGAATCAACTAATTCATCTTCTGTATTTCCAGCAAGTTTTAATGTTCTAGCAATTGTAGCATACCTAGCTCCACATGATTTTTTATTGAAATCGATAACATAAGGAAGAAGTATTGCATTTGCTAAGCCATGTGCAACATGGAATACACCACCTATTTTATGTGCCATACTATGAGCTATTCCAAGTAATGCATTTGAGAATGCCATTCCAGCAAGACATTGTGCAATGTGCATTTCATCTCTTGCTTCCACATTTCCATTAAATGACTTTACTAAATTTTCTTTAATCATAGTTATAGCTTGCATTGCAAGTGGGTCTGAAAAAAACGAATGACGTCCTGCTACATAAGCCTCAAATGCATGAGTTAATGCATCCATACCTGTATGTGCTGTTAATTTTGGTGGCATTTTTTGAGCGAGTGACGGATCAACTATAGCTATATCTGGAGTTAAGTTGAAATCTGCCATAGGATACTTTATTTTTGCTTTATAGTCTGTAATTACAGCAAATGCTGTAACTTCTGTCGCTGTTCCACTAGTTGATGGTATAGCTATAAATTTAGCTTTTTGTCTTAAATCAGGAATACCAAATGGTACAATTGCTTGTTCAAAAGTAAATTCAGGATATTCATAGAAAATCCACATAGCTTTTGCTGCATCAATTGGTGAACCTCCACCAATTGATACTATCCAATCTGGCTCAAATTCTCTCATTACTGCCGCACCACTCATAACTGTTTCTACTGATGGGTCTGGTTCCACTCCTGTAATATGTTTAACTTCAATTCCAGCTTCATTTAAATAAGATTCAACCTTATCTAAGAATCCGAATCTTTTCATGGATCCTCCACCAGTAACTATTACTGCTTTTTTACCTTTTAAGGTTTTTAACATTTCTAATGAATTTTCCCCAAAATAAATATCTCTTGGCAAAGTAAATCTCTCCATCTTAATTCCCCCTCATATTTGTAATCAGCCTATTAGTTATTATACTTATATGTGCTTAGCGAATTAGTAATAATCGTACATTTACTTATTCTATTGTTAACTAAAATAAAATTCACAATATAAAGTCAACATTAACAATAAAATGTTTTAAAATAGCACCTTACTTCAAATATCTTAAGCATATACAGTAAGGCACTAACATCAAATTTATTAAAATGCTAATTCAGCATTAATTAACTATTAATAATGCTGAAAAAACAATAGCATTTTTAGTATTATTCCAAATAATATTGAAATAGCTCCAAATACTTTAAATAATATATTAGCATTTGCAACTACTTTTTTAGATATATCACTTATCTCCTTATGGACTCTCATAAAAGGTTTTTCACTGGTATTGATATCACCCTTTACTGATAGAGAAAACCATCCCACAAAGTGTAAATTGAAAAATATCTGAAGTTTTTTCATTATTATTAGTATTCTTAATCTTTTTAATGTCTGTTGCTATATTTGATGTGTAATTTAAGATATAGTTAATAGAATAAGATAATGTGTTAATAGCCTTAACTACACCTAATGAGCCTGCACCAAATAATAAATCGGTATTGAAAACACAAATAAACAAATTCCGAAAACTACGTAATTATAGTTATAAGCAAAATATACAGACATAATTATAGATATAAAACAAGTAAATAAAATATATTCATATATAATTAAAATTTAGAAAGCATTATAACTCTCTATAAGTTGTAATGCCCTCTTCATTCATTGTTCAAAGTAATATGTTATCTTGAATAACCAAAGAATCCTCTTTTAGTTTTTCTTCCTAAGAATCCACCTCTAACATATTTTCTTAAAAGACTGTGAGCTCTGTATTTAGAATCTCCAGTTTCTTTATATAATACGTCCATAATAGCTATACATACGTCTAGTCCTATAAGATCTCCTAGTGCTAGTGGTCCCATTGGGTGATTAGCGCCGAGCATCATTGCTTTATCTATATCTTCTGCAGTTGCAATTCCTTCTGCAAGTATTCCTACTGCTTCATTAACCATTGGTATTAATATTCTGTTTACAACGAAACCTGGAGCTTCAGAAATTTCTACTGGTTCTTTTCCAATAGCTATAGATAATTCTTTAACTTCTTGGAAAGTCTTATCAGAAGTACCCATTCCTTTAATTACTTCTATAAGTTTCATCATTGTTGCAGGGTTAAAGAAATGCATTCCTATAACTTTATCAGGTCTTTTTGTATTTACGCCTATTTCTGTTATAGAAAGTGAAGATGTATTTGTTGCAAAAATAGTTTCTGGTTTACAAACTGCATCAAGTTCAGCAAAAGTTGCTTTTTTAATTTCCATATCCTCAACAGAAGCCTCAATTACTAAATCACAGTCTGCTGCATCACTGAAATTATTAGTTCCTGAAATATTTGAAAGTATTTCATTCTTTTTTTCTTCAGTAAGTCTTTCTTTTTTAACTAATTTTTCTAGACCTTTTTGAATTCCAGCAATTCCTTTTGTAAAACTATCATTTCTACCTTTTAATATTACTTGATATCCCTTAGTTGCAAATGTTTGAACTATTCCTGATCCCATTGTACCTGATCCAATTACAAAAATCTTTTCCATAAATAACACGCTCCTCGAATTTAATTTAAGTGAAAACTAAAAGTAGTGTCTATTTTTAAAACCTGGTCTAATACTAAATTTTAGCATTAGACCAAGTTTATTATAGCAAGTTCATCATAACAATTCACTTGGTCTAAGTATTATTTAAAAATCTTTCTTATTTTGCTTGTATCTCAGTAATTTTAGCTATCATTTCTGGAAGAATTTTTGCATAATCTCCTGCTATTGCTAAGTTAGCAACTTGCATGATAGGTGCTGATGCATCTTTGTTTATAGCTATTATATAATCAGATTCTGACATACCAGCTAAATGCTGAATTTGTCCTGAAATACCACATGCTATATATACATTAGGTCTAACTGTTTTTCCTGTTTGACCTACTTGAAGTGATTTATCAACCCAGCCAGCTTCAACTGCGGCTCTTGATCCTCCAACAACTCCACCAAGAAGTTCTGCAAGTGTTTCTAGTACTGCGAAGTTTTCTTTAGCTCCAACTCCACGACCACCAGATACGATTATGTTAGCATCTGCGATATCAGCTAAAACTTGAGCAACTTTAATTACTTCTGTAGTATTAGTTCTGATATCTGCAGCTGTTAAGTTCACAGTAACTTTTTCAACTGGGCAAGTTCTATTTACATCTTTTTCTAATTTTTCAAAAACTCCTGGTCTTACAGTAGCCATTTGTGGTCTATGATCTCCACAAACTATTGTAGCCATTAAGTTTCCTCCAAATGCTGGTCTTGTCATCATTAAATTGCTGTTTTCTGGATCTATATCCAATGAAGTACAATCAGCAACTAATCCTGTTGTAAGTCTTGCTGATATTCTAGGACCTAAATCTCTTCCTAAATAAGTAGCTCCTACAAATATTATTGAAGGTTTTCTCTCATTAGCAAGTTCACATATAACTTTTGCATATCCATCAGTTGAAAAATGAGTCAATAATGGGCTCTCAGCAACTATTACTTTATCTGCTCCGTATGCAACCAATTCTTTAACTAAATCATCTGTTTTATCACCTGAAAGAAGTACCGCTGTTAATTCCATTCCTAGCTTAGTTGCTATTCTGCTTCCTTCGCCTAAAAGTTCTAATGCTATTTTTTGAAGTTCTCCGTCTCTTTGCTCAGCAAAGACCCATACTCCTTTGTAATCTGCTATACTCATACTAAATCCCTCCTACATCTTAAATAAAGTGGTTTTCCTTTAATTTTGAAACTACAAATTGAGCTGCTTCTTTAGGTGGCAATTCTACTAATTCTGCCTGTCCTTTAGCTTCTTTAGTCATAGATTTCTTAACCTTTGTTGGTGAACCTTTTAGTCCAAGAAGCTCTTTGTTTGCTCCAATATCATCTGCACTCCAAACTTTAACTTCTTTGTTTGCATACATTTCGTAAATATTTTTTATGTTCATGTATCTTGGTTCATTTAACTCTTTTATAGCTGTTAAAAGAACTGGAGTCTTAACTTCTATATTTTCATATCCATCTTCCCATGCTTTTTGAATTTTTAATCCACCAGGGATTATATCAACTTTTTCAACATAAGTTATTTGTGGAATATTTAAAAGTTCTGCAATTTCTGGTCCAACTTGTGCTGTATCTCCATCAATCGCTTGTCTTCCTGCAAAAATTACATCATAGTCTAATTTCTTTATTGCTGCTACTAATGCATTAGATGTAGCTAAAGTATCTGCTCCTGCAAATGCTCTATCAGATACTAATATTGCTTCATCAGCGCCCATAGCTAGTGATTCTCTTAAAGCTTTTTCAGCCTGTGGGGGTCCCATGCTTACTACTGTTACATGTGCACCATCTGTATCTTTTAATCTTAAAGCTTCTTCCAAAGCATTTTTATCATCTGGATTTATGATTGATGGAACTCCTTCTCTTATAAGTGTTCCTGTTTTTGCATCTATTTTAACTTCGTTTGTGTCTGGAACTTGTTTTAAACATACAACTATATTCATTCCTTAATCCCTCCTACTTTAATAAGTTTGCAGCAATAACCATTTTCTGCACCTGTGAAGTTCCTTCATAGATTTCAGTTATTTTCGCATCTCTCATCATTCTCTCTATTGGGTATTCTTTCGTATATCCGTATCCGCCAAATATTTGAACAGCTTTAGTTGTAACTTCCATAGCTGTTTCAGCAGCAAATAATTTTGCTCTTGCAGCTTCAACGCTGTATGGAAGACCATTGCTCTTATTAAATGCTGCTTTATACACTAATAGTTTAGCGCATTCAACTTTAACATCTAAATCAGCCATCATCCATTGTAAACCCTGGAATGCTGTAAGTGGTTTTCCAAATTGTTTTCTTTCTTTCATGTATTTTCTAGTTTCTTCTAAAGCGCCTTCTGCAATTCCTAAAGCTTGAGATGCTATACCAATTCTTCCTCCATCAAGAGTTTTCATTGCTATACCAAAGCCTTTTCCTTCTTTTCCAAGTAAGTTTTCTTTTGGAACTATGCAGTTCTCAAATATAAGTTCTGTAGTTGATGATGCTCTTATTCCCATTTTATCTTCATGTTTACCAATTGAGAATCCTGGAAATTCTTTTTCAACTATAAAGCAAGATATTCCTCTAGTTCCTTTAGTCTTATCAGTCATAGCAGCTACTACAAATATATCTGCATATCCACCATTTGTAATAAATAGTTTTGAACCATTTAATACATAATGATCACCATCTAAAACAGCTGTAGTTTGTTGTCCTGAAGCATCTGTTCCTGCATTAGGTTCAGTTAAGCCAAAAGCTCCTAATTTTTCACCTTTTGCAAGTGGAACTAAATATTTCATTTTTTGTTCTTCTGTACCAAATGCATCTATTGGTCCAGCACATAATGAAGTATGAGCTGAAACTATAACTCCTGTAGTTGCACATGCTTTAGATAATTCTTCAACGCATATAGCATAAGATAAATAATCTCCGCCAGCACCGCCGTATTTAGTTGCAAATGGAATACCCATCATATGGTATTTAGCCATCTTCTCTACATTTTCTGTAGGAAATCTCTCTGTTACATCAATATCCGCAGCTATAGGTTCAACTTCGTTTATTGTAAACTCACTTACCATTTGTCTTACAAATTCTTGTTCTTTAGTCAATGTAAAATTCATGTTCTTTCCTCCTCGCTATTCTTTCTGAGGCATTATATTGTTATCTACCTCGTCTTATTACTAAATTATTATTTTTATTTATTCTTAAAACTTTTCTCTGTTTTTTGAACAAATGCTATCATTCCATTTTCTTGATCTTCAGTAGCGAAACACAAACCAAATACTTCTGCTTCATATGAAAGAGCAGTATCTATATCAACTTGTATTCCTTTGTTTATTGCAGCTTTACAAAAACTTACAGCAATTGGTGCTTGTGATGCGATTGTGTTTGCAAGTAATTTAGCTTCTGTTAGTAAATTTTCTGGTTCAAAAACATTATTTACAAGTCCAATTCTAAATGCTTCTTGCGCATTTATAATCTTAGCTGTGTAAATTAATTCTTTAGCCATCCCAAGACCTACAAGTCTAGCTAGTCTTTGAGTGCCTCCAAAACCTGGAGTTATTCCGAGCCCTACCTCAGGTTGTCCAAATTTCGCTTTTGATGAAGCTATTCTAATATCACATGCCATAGAAAGCTCACATCCTCCGCCGAGTGCAAAACCGTTTACTGCAGCAATAATAGGTTTTTCTAAAGTTTCCAATTTTCTAAAAACTTTATTTCCTAAATTGCCAAATTTCCTTCCACTAATTGCATCAAGATCTTTCATTTCAGTGATATCGGCTCCTGCCACAAAGGCTTTGCCTTCACCAGTTAATACAACTGCGTAGATTTCGTCATCATTAGCAATTTCATCAATTGCTAAATCCAGCTCTTTTAATGTCTCTGAGTTTAATGCATTTAGAGCTTTTGGTCTACTGATTGTAAGTACTGCAACTTTGCCTTCTTTTAGAAGAACAATATTTTTGTATTCCACAACACCACTCCTTACGAATAAATTCATTCATTAAATATTTGTTAATAATATAACAATTAACCCTGAAACGAATTAAGGCCCTTCGCTTCTATTACATTATATATCTTTCTACAAAATAATTCAACAAAAAAAAATCTTTTTCTAGAAAATTTTTTTTTGTTGAATTGTGTTAGGATCACCTTCTTAATTTTATGTATACGTTCTATCATTCATTAAGCAGCTAAGAGTTAAAAGACTTTCACTTAAATGAACATTTTCCACAATTATTTCTGCCGGCACCTCTAAATCAATAGGTGCAAAATTCCATATCCCTTTTACTCCATTTTTCACCATCATGTCAGTAACTGTTTGTGCATTATTCTTTGATACACAAATTACACCGATATCTATTGGTGTAATCTTTAAAAAGCTTACCAATTCATCTATATCTATTACTTCAACATCTCGAATTCTTAATCCTATAAGTTTTGGATTAACATCAAAAATACCAGCCAAGTTAAAATCTAACCTTTGGAATCTAGTATGATTAGCAATAGCTTGCCCTATATTGCCTGCGCCTACTATTATCATCTTATATTCTTTAGAAAGTCCTAATATTCCACTAATTTCATTTAATAATTCTTTAACATTATAACCGTACCCTTGTTGCCCAAAATCTCCAAAACAATTTAAATCTTGTCGTATTTGAGATGCCGTAAATCCAATTCTTTCCCCTAATTCTTTAGAGGATATTCTATCCACATCGTTCCGTAAAAGTTCCCTCAGGTATCTATGGTATTTAGGCAACCTTCTAATAACTGCCATCGATATATTCTTCTTTCTTTCCACAATTTACACTCCTCGCAACCATCATAAATTTCATACTATACATCTTAACACACAATTATAAGTTAACACCACTATTTATAACAAATTTAATAATTCCAAATTATTACTCCTTACAAAATTTTCTCCATTTTAGTTTCTTTATATTCAATCTTTCAGAATTTGCATTGTATATATTTATTTTTTACTACAATAATTTCAATATAAATAGTACAATAATATAGAAACAAACTTTAATAAAAATTATATTTTATGGTTTTTATATTACTATTCAGGGAAGGTGAAAATAATGATAGTTTTAAGTTGCAAGGATATTCACAAAAGTTATGGTATAGATGTTATTTTAGACAAAATAACTTTAAGTATAAATGAAGGTGAAAAAATCGGTTTTATTGGAGCTAATGGCGCAGGTAAATCAACGCTCTTTAAAATACTCACATCACAATTAGATCAGGATGATGGAGAATTATTTATTGATAAAAATAAAAAGGTTGGTTACTTATCTCAAAATTTGTCATTAGATGTAAATAGCAATATCTACGAAGAAGCTCTTTTAGTATTCGATAATCTATTAAAACTTGAAAAAAGACTTAAGAATCTAGAAACAAAAATGAGTGAGCCTTATGATGTTTCAAAAAAAGAATATCATAATAAGATAATAAAAGAGTATACATTAAGTCGCGAACTTTACAATAATCGGGGTGGATATACATACAAAGCTGAAATCAGTAGGATCCTTAAAGGCCTAGGCTTTATGGAAGAGGATTATACTAAACCAATAAACATATTAAGTGGAGGTCAAAAAACTAGAGTTGCATTATGCAAATTATTGCTTAAAAATCCTGATGTTCTATTACTTGATGAACCTACTAATCACTTAGACTTAGATGCTATAGAATGGTTAGAAGATTATTTGAAATCTTATAAAGGAACTATGTTTATAATATCACATGATAGATTTTTTCTAGATGCTATTACCAATAAAACTTTTGAACTTACGAATGGTCATGTAGCTTGTTATAATGGTAACTATACAAATTTTATTGAATTAAAGAAAAGGAATTATGAAATTCAATTAAAAGCATACAATCTACAACGCATAGAAATTAAACGACAAGAGGATATTATAACTAAATATAAATCTTTTAACAGAGAAAAGAGTGTACGAGCTGCTGAAAGCAGGCAAAAAACTTTAGATAAAATGGAACGTATTGATTCTCCAAATAGCGACCCTAGGGAAACAAAGATTAAATTTGAAACGGAAATTAAAAGTGGAAATGATGTTCTTCATATCGAAAATTTATCGAAACGATTTGGAGACAATCTATTATTTGAAAATTTAGATTTAGATATAAAAAGATCCGAAAAGATCGCGCTTATAGGCGAGAATGGACGGGGCAAAACCACTCTTTTTAATATTATAATGGATAAAACATCTAGTGATACAGGCATAAAAATATTAGGTAAAAGTATTTTTGTAGGATATTATGACCAAGAGCAATCTAATCTAAATCCTGAAAAAACTGTAATAGATGAAGTTTGGGATGAATTCCCTAAACTTACTACCACAGAACTTCGTACTTCATTAGCCGCATTTTTATTCATAGGAGATGACGTATTTAAAATCATCTCCACATTAAGTGGCGGTGAAAAATGTAGGATTAATCTTTTAAAAATCATGTTATCTAAATCTAATTTCTTACTACTCGACGAGCCAACCAATCACCTAGATATAATGTCTCGCGAGGCTTTAGAGGATTCAATACTAGCATATGACGGTACTGTTCTTGTAATATCCCATGATAGGTATTTCTTAAACAAGGTAATTCATAAAATACTTGAATTAAACATAGATGGCCTTAAGGAGTATTTAGGTAATTATAATTATTATGTAGAAAAAAAGAAAAATCCACTTCGTTTTCAAGTTGAAGAAGCATATGACGGCATGTCAAAAACCCAAGCCAATCTTGATAAAAAAAAGAAAAGGGATCACGATAAGCTAGAAAAGCAAAAAAAAATAGAGTTCAAAGCCTTAGAAGAAAATATTACATTAATGGAGCAAAGGTTAGATAAATTAAATAATGACCTTTGCCTTGAGGAAATTTACTCTAGCCCTACTCTAAGTGTTGAGACAAACAACAAAATATCAAGCATCAAAAAAGAACTTGAAAATCTTTATGCGACTTGGGAAGATTATATAACGGAAGCAGAATAAACCAATAAGGGGTGGTATCAAAATAACTAATAATTCATTTTGAGCCACCCCTATTATTTCAATATGGTTAAGAACCTTCTTTTCCCTTTAATCAAAACTCAACATCTCTCATTTTACTCTTGATTTCCTCTTAACCCTCTTTCAAGTCCAACAGGTTCCATAGACATATTCTCATTATTTAATAGGCCTGCTACTCCCACTCTGTGAACCTTTTCCTTTCCTTCGCAGACTTCGCAGTGGCAATCTGAAGTATAACTTGTTGGTTGCTGATAACTAGTTATAACTCCTTCAAAATTTCTGAGCACTACTTTTTCAGGACTTTGTGATATAACATAGTTTGGCATAACTGGAATTTTACCACCACCACCTGGAGCATCAACTACAAATGTTGGAACGCAGAATCCTGAGGTATGTCCTCTTAAACCTTCAATAATTTCTATACCTTTAGATACCGATGTTCTAAAGTGCTCAAGCCCCATAGAAAGATCACATTGATAAATGTAGTATGGCCTAACTCTAATTTTAACAAGTTCATGCACAAGCTCCATCATTATATGTGTGCAATCATTCACTCCTCTTAACAAAACAGATTGGTTGCCTAAAGGCACACCTGCATTAGCAAGTCTTGCGCATGCAAGTTTTGATTCAGTTGTAATCTCATTTGGATGATTAAAGTGAGTATTCAACCAAATCGGATGATATTTTTTTAACATACTCACTAATTCTTTGGTAATCCTTTGTGGGAGCACCACCGGTACCCTTGAACCGATTCTTATTATCTCAACGTGTGGTATTTCTCTTAACTTTTTAATTATATATTCTAATTTATCATCTGATACAAGTAGCGCATCTCCACCAGATAATAATACATCTCTTACTTGTGGTGTATCTCTAATGTAATCAATTGCTTTATCGATTTTTTCCATAGGCATTGAATTATCATTTTGCCCCGCAAATCTTCTTCTTGTGCAATGTCTACAATACATTGAGCACATATCAGTTATTAATAGTAATACCCTATCAGGATACCTATGAGTTAATCCTGGCACTGGAGAATCTGTATCTTCGTGTAATGGATCTAATAAATCAGCATCTGCCTTATGTAATTCAAGCGCTGTTGGTATCGCTTGCTTTCTTATCGGATCGTATGGGTCACTCGGGTCTATTAATGCTAAGTAGTAAGGAGTTATAGCCATTCTTAGCGTTTGAAGACATTTCTTAGCCCCCACTTCCTCTTCCTGCGTAAGTGGTATATATTTTTTTAGTTCTTCTACGGTTTCAATTCTATTTTTAACTTGCCATTCCCAGTCATTCCATTCTTCATCTGTTATATCTTTAAATAATTCAAATCGTCTATTAACTTTCATGTCAGTACCTCCATCTCAAATTAATCCTATTTTAACTATTCAATAGTTATTATAGCATTGCTTTAGTATATCCATTTACTATAAAAAAATTAATTATAGTAAACAATGATCACTATTTTCAAATCTTATCGTTCATTTTTTTCTGATTGTTTTACTAGTTTTATTTATAAAAAAAAGGCGCTGAATTTACAGTGCCCTTTTAACAGACTTAACCAAATTTCTTATTTTATATATTCATTTAAGTGAATTTTTTCTTTTTTTATTTATATTGTGCATTATACCACTTAAATATCATAAACACAATTTTTACAAAATATTAATGTAATTTATTTTATATATTCTCTTAGTAAATATTTTTTTCAAACCAATAAGAAAATACTTTATCCTCTTCAAATCCAGTTTTTTTATACATCGTAAATGCATTTTCATTTGATGTAATTACTAAAAGTCTAATTTCATCTAGATTCTTATCAAATAGCTTTTTTATGCAGTTTTCTAATAATTTTTTTCCTAATCCTTTATTTTGGTAAGCAGGTATAATACCTAATGTATCAACCCATCCTATATTTTCATGTATAGAAAGTTCATATATCCCACATTCTTTTTTTGATAAACTACATATTCCAATCAAATCTTCATTATTAGCATATTGAACTATATAATCTTTTACTTCAATTTCATCAATAGATGCTCCATTAGGACTATCTCTAAAAGCATCATTATGGATATTAATATATTCATTTGAATTTGAAATTCTAAGTGGCGATAGCTCCACATCATTTATTTTTAATATTATATTCTTGTCTTTTCTATATTTCATAACTACCGCATCATAAATATGGTCAAATTTTAATTTATTTATATAGGGAATAAGATATGTTTCATTAGCTCGAATACCGATTTTCATTGTTTTGACATAGCAAATATGACAATATTCCACCATTTTCTTTATTAATAAGCGGAAAGTTGTTTCTGAATCTTCTTTTTCAATATAAATATCTGTAGCATATACCTCCCCCTTAAATCTAATTTCCTTTGTTATAACAGCTATGCTTCCCTTAATCTGGCCATTATCGAATAGAATAAATATATTATCTCCATAAGTAAAAATATCACTTTCATACATTTTAACCATTTCTGTATATGTTTCGCTATAATTTAAATCCTTATTTTTAATAAAGTTATATAATTCTTTCTTCTGAGGAATAGATAATAGTTTAAATTGCTTTATCTCCATTTGCTCATCTCCTTTTAGTCTTTTACCCAATAAGCACTGCAGTCATCTTCTCTACCCATAAATCCATATTCAATTAAATATCTACGAAGACAAGCAAAATCTTCATGCATAGGTTTAATAATTTCATTTACTTCTTTTTCTGTATATCTTTTATTTTGCTGAAACTTTTGCAATAAATACTGAAGAATAATAATTTTTTTCTTCTCAGCCCTTGGTATATTAAGTATTTTACCGTTTTTAATATGATTTTTAATAATAGTTTCTTTTTCTCTTTCTGTGGTTAAATATCTTGCATCTACCATAGTTGCCCCCCTATGAATCTCTACTAATTCTTTATCACTATCTTTATTACCACTTTTGGAAAGTAAAGTCATCAAAACTAACAGTGTTTTTGCTTGCTTTTCTTTCTCTTTTAATTTGAATCTATGATTTCTTATAGTTGATTCACTACCCTCACCTTCCATTTTAACAATATCTTTATCACTATATCCTTTATAAAAATATTCTAAAATCTTGCTTTGAACATCCGATAACCCCGTATGCTTTTTGTCTAAATTTATTAAATATTCAAACACGGATCCATGAGCCTTGCTTATGTGCATCTTAACAGCCATCTCGGCTTCTATAAGCACCCCACCTTCATTAAATATAAGTCCCCTAGTAAATAACTCTCCACAAATAAGACAAATATACTTTCCAGAAATTTTATCATAGATATACCCTTTGCAAATATCCTCTATAGATGAATTCCAAAACAACTTTAAAATGTCCATATTAACCCCTCTCTTCTAATATATTCTGTTAAATACCTTAAAGTTTATATATTACATTATATACCTCTTTGTGTATTTTGCAAACTTTCTTAGTTTCTGTTTTCATATTTGCAAACAAAATATATTACAATCTATTATTTAATCGCAATATAAAAAGGATATCAAAAATATTTTTCATTTTTTTGATATCCTTTTTATTATAAAATTAATCCATGAAAGCCATAAAATCCTATACTACCTTATTAATATTCACTATTTTCTTTTTATTTTATTTACTTCTACAATCTTACTTACTATATAATTGTATCCATTTTCAGAATGTGGAATAATGCAAGATGAGCAATCCTTAACATTATCTATAAATTCGCCGTTTCCACCACACTGTTCAAGAAAATAAAGCGGACAATAACAAAATAGGCAATTAAATTTTTCATCATTTTTAACTTCATGGCATGGAAAGTATTCACAATCTTTATGTCTGAAAAACTTATAATTATCACTCATTGTTAACTCTCCTTCATTAATTTTGGTATAGTTTTTGCCATGTTTTTTTCTTTAGAGCTTTATAAGAATTTTTCTTTTTCATAATAACCCTTCTCCCTTAATTTTTCAAAACTAACGTTGTTATCATACTAACTTTATATTTGTTTGTTATGAAGATTTTTTTAAGGAATTTAAAATTCTACCATATTAGATATATCTATGTCCTCCAATAATGTTTCATCCGATATAGCATCCTCTGGAAATTGTTTTTTAAAAATTTCTTTAAATTTTCTAAATTGCAAATCAGATATCTCTGATTGTTTCTTTAAATTATTCTTTTTTTTAACAAGAGTACCACTTTCTAATTTATATATAAATTCGTCACCTATAATGCTTATACTATTTTTATCATCAAATTCTAAATTCCCAGTTGTATCACTACTTATAATTACTTTTTTTAAATTACTTATCTCTTTTCCACTGCTATTAACACTCGCAAGATTAAGATAAGCTATTTTTTTACCATTAGATTTTGTTTTGTCTTCCACCCAACTCCTGAAAGCAATCATTTTACCATCTTTAGATATAACACCATCAAATATTTCTTCATTAACATTACTCACCTCATAAATTTTATTACCGTTAATATACAAATTCGCTTTTATTTTGGGGAATGTATGTGGTGTATCACTATAAAGAATATTTTTGTTATTTATAGTAACATCTCTTATGGTGCCTTCACAAGAAATCAACTCATCTTTGCTTTTAATGTTATATACTGCATAACCTGAAGATGAAGGATCAATGTGCCCCGTTATTAAAACATTATCATTATCTACCCATTTAATTTCAATAATCTGTTGAATGTTTTTATCTTTTATGTCAATATCCTTTGATTTTTGAGTTTTAACATCATAAATAATTAAGCGTGGAGGATATGTTTCTTTTTCTTGATTAAATTCTCTAAATATTAATTTTGTCTTATCTGGTGAAAGTTCTAATAAATCTTTTGATTTCGAATTATCCCCAATAGATTTAATTTGTTGATTTATTTCATCATAAATATAGACATTATTATTCTTTTCAAATGCTATCTTCGTTTGTTTAATATTAACCACAATTTTATTCTTACTTATATTTTTATTAGTTTTCTCAGCTTTATTTGAACAAGCCATCAGTATAAATGCGCCTAAAAATACACATATTACCATAATGAGTAACTTGAAAAATCCTTTCGTTATTTTCTGATGGATAGTCATAATTTTGCTCCTCGTTTAAATTCATAAGAATAATTATTATTTTAAATCATTGAAACTTAGATTATTATACTCTACTTATATTAGGGTATCAACTGGATTTTTTTGTTTTTATATACTAAAATTTATATGTATAAATAAAAAGGCATCAGCTTAATTTAACTAATGCCCTTTACCTATTAATTAAAATTTATATTTCCCCTCCGCAATGCCCACAAAATCTTGCTTTCCCATCACTAACATCCAACCTTTGTCCACAATATATACAGAATAACGGCTTCAAAATTTTCATTTGTTCATTAAGCTTTTTACTATTTGTCTCCATAACTTTTTCTAGTTTTTCTTTAGTTACAGGTGTACGTATAAAACCATCTATTACTTTTCGATTAAGGTCCTCTAATCTTATATCGTTACTTGAGGATAAAATACATTTTGTTTGAGGATACATATGTTTTATCTGTTGTAGTATTATATCGCCTGTTTTTTCCTTCATAATAAAATTTGCTATAATAGCATTACAATTTAACTCGCGCGCTTCGCGAACAGCATCAAATTCATTACTTATAATAACCTCATGACCTAAACTTATAAGCATATCCCTCATAATAAAATTTTCTAATTTACAATCATTAACCAGGAGTACTTTGTACATAATTTTTCTCCTATCCATAATATTTATTATACATAAAAAAGTGTATCATTATAACTTAGAATTTACAATTTCTTTCACATGAAACCACAAAATCAATTTCCTACCTTTCTCCAAGTTTTAGGTTTGGTATAGCATTAAGTGTAAGTGGCGAAACTCTCCCCTTAATTAATTCAAAGTAAGCTGCACTTCCAATCATAGCTGCATTATCAGTACAAAGTACCATTTCAGGAAACAGAACTTTTATATCTTTCTTTTGACCTTCTTTGATCATTGTATCTCTAAGGCAAGAATTTGATGCAACGCCACCTGCTATTGTTATTTTATCCAAGCCTTTAATTACACATGCCTGCAGAGCATTATCTACCAAAACATCAACAACTGCCTTTTGAAAAGATGCAGCCACATCCGCAACATTAATAACTTCATTTTTCATTTTCATTTTATTTAAGTAATTTAGCACTGAGGATTTAACTCCACTAAAAGAAAAATCTAAGCTAACCTCATGAAATTTAGCCCTTGGAAACTTTATAGCATTTTCATTACCCTCTTTTGCTATTTTATCTATTTTAGGACCACCAGGATATCCCAAACCAATTGCACGAGCCACCTTATCAAAAGCTTCCCCCGCTGCATCATCTCTAGTCTGAGCCATAACCTCGAATTCGCCATGGTCCTTCATATATACAATAAATGTATGACCTCCCGAAACCACCAAACACATAAATGGTGGTTCAAGTTCCTTATATTGAATAAAATTTGCACTTATATGACCTTCTATATGATTAACTCCAACTAATGGTTTGCTCGTTGCATATGCAAGGCCCTTTGCATATTGCACCCCTACAAGTAATGCTCCTACTAGCCCTGGTCCATAAGTTACTCCTATTGCATCTATATCATCTAATGTAACCTTAGCTTCATCCAATGCCTCTTGGACTACAGCACTAATTACTTCTATATGCTTTCTAGATGCCACCTCTGGAACAACACCTCCAAATTTCTCATGTATATCAATTTGTGATGCTATTATATTTGATAAAATTTCACGTCCATTCACAACAACCGCAGCCGCTGTCTCATCACAACTGGATTCAATTGCTAGTATTTTGATATCTTTTTCCATGGTTTTTCCCACCTTTAAAATAATTTATATGATTTTTTCTCTATATTCATAAAAAAGTTTACATCTATTAATATTACAAATTAATTATACTTTATTAACTTTAGCATATCAAATCTTTTATATGAATTTTAAATGCATACACTTTGGTAACTCTCTTTCTATGATATAATTGTGTATATATTTATTTGTTTAATATATATCCTAGGAGGAACATATGAGTAACACCTATGCAAAAGTCATAATAAAGGGTTCACCTATTTCAAAATCAAATTTTAAACTTTTCAATATGGATGGACGAGCTATCCTACCTTATAATTCTGGCAAGTATCATGACAGATATGCTTTATATGAAGAAGAAATCGCTTATCAATGTAGAATTCAAAATTCCAATACATTTTTAACAGAATCTCTTATTGCTGTTTTAAAAGTATATTATAAAAGCATAAAAAGACATCCTGATACAAATAACATAACAAAAAGTATTTTCGATGGGATTGAAAAAAGCGGTCTCATAGTAAATGATGCTCAAGTTACAAGACTTATAATTGAAGAGTTTTACGATAAAGAAGATCCAAGGTTTGAATTAGAGCTTTTTGGTGAGAGTACTTATGCTATGAACTACTCACTAACTAAAAAAGAAGAAAAAGAACAACCTATAAATTACGATCCCCCTTCAAATAAAAAAAACACTATAGGTACTAAAGCAATTAGAACAAAACCCTCCTCTGCCCTTAACTCTAAATCAAAATTGGTATGTGAAATTTGTGGAAAATCAGTATCAAAAGATGAGTGCATGTCTGCTAACAAAGGTAAAGCCTCCTTATGTAAAAACTGCTTCAAAAAATTGTTTTAAGGACAGTCAATCCATTTTACATGTTGTGAAATGAATTGACTGTTTCTGTTTATATATACATATGCAACGTTTTATTCCTTTTAAGAATATTCTGAATTTATTTCATTAAATTACTGACAACACATAACATATACATATTCTATGTTATAATTATATATAAAACATCTTTTAGATTAAATTTTTTTTACATAATAGGAGGATTAATATGAGCACAAATGTTAACATCGATTGGAGTAAATTAGGTTTTGCTTATTCGAAAACAGATCTACGTTATATTTCAATATGGAAGAATGGTAAATGGGATGACGGTAAACTAGTTGAAGATAACAATCTTTCTATAAGTGAGGCTTCAACATCTCTTCATTATGGTCAGCAGTGTTTTGAGGGTCTAAAAGCCTATCGCACAAAGGATGGTAGCATCCAATTATTTAGGCCTTTTGAGAATGCCAAACGAATGATGAACAGTTGTTCACGTGTTTTAATACCTGAAGTTCCCGCTGAAAAATTTGTTGATGCATGTTTACAAGTCGTTAAAGCAAATGAAGCTTTTGTTGCACCATACGGAACTGGAGCAACTCTATATATTAGGCCTTATGTGATAGGTATTGGTGATAACCTTGGAGTAGGTCCAGCTCCTGAATTTTTATTTGGCGTATTCTGTTGCCCTGTAGGTGCTTATTTTAAAGGAGGACTAGCCCCTGTAAACTTTATGACCTCTGATGAATATGATAGAGCTGCACCATTTGGCACAGGCGACGTAAAGGTTGGTGGAAACTACGCTGCAAGTCTTCTTGCTCATGAACATGCTGCAAAAAAAGGTTTTGCAGACTGTATATATCTTGATCCTGCAACTCACACTAAAATTGAAGAAGTTGGTGCTGCAAACTTTTTCGGAATTACAAATGATAATATATTTGTAACTCCAAAATCACCGTCAATACTACCTAGCATAACAAAACACTCATTAATTTATATTGCGAAAGAATATTTGAAAATGAAAGTACAAGAAAGAGATGTTCCAATAAATAACCTTTCTGATTTTAAAGAAACAGGTGCATGTGGAACTGCTGCTGTAATAACGCCTATTGGCGCCATAGAACATAAAGGTAACCTTCATGTTTTCCACAGTGAAACAGAGGTAGGTCCCGTTACTAAAAAACTTTATGATACTCTTTATGGAATTCAATTTGGAGATGTAAAAGCACCAGACGGTTGGATTATAAAGGTAAAATAAATTGGGTTGTAAAAAATCAAATACAATAAAAACAACTCCAAAGCTTAAGCTTTGGAGTTGTTTTTATTCTTTTACTTTATATACATCTTAGTATAATATTCCTCTAGCATTCTCTCAACTGAAAATTCATAGCTTGTAGTTTTAATACTTTCACTCATCATCTCTACCCACTTTTCTCTATCTTCATAATAAGTAGTCATAACTCTGTTTATTAAAGTGTCATAAAGAGCCTCAGTATCGTGTTTATCCAATTCCATAACTGTTAGATCATCAAGACCTACCCCGTCTCCAAATTGCCATCCATTTATACCATCAATACAAGCCTCTGGCCACCAACCATCTAAAATAGAACAGTTAAGCACGCCATTCATTGCAGCTTTCATTCCTGAAGTTCCACTAGCCTCTTGTGGTCTCCTTGGATTGTTTAACCAAATATCTGAGCCTCTTGTTAACATTCTTCCTATATCCATATCATAGTTTTCAAGAAACACTACACTGCCAGGATACTTCTTCATCATTCTTATAAGTTTTGCCACTATTTCTTTTCCTGTGTCATCTAGAGGGTGAGCTTTTCCTGAAAACACAATTTGAATTTTTCCACTTTTAAGCAGCGGTGAAATAATCTCTTCATTTGTAAATATTAAATCACTTCTCTTATAAGGTGCAGCTCTTCTTGAAAATCCGATAAGTAACTTATTCGCAGCGAGCAATGTACCTGTTCTTTCTTTTATAAATGCGATTAATTCTTTTTTGACCGTTATGTGAGTATCCCATAGGTCTCCATTATTCTCAAAGGCCTTAGTAATTCGCGCGTCAACCCAAGTAGGTTTATGAATTCCATTAGTTATACCAATAATCTTAGCTCTACCATCAACAGTTTTCCACATTTTATTTGCAGTTTCCATATGGAGCCCCGCTACTGCATTTGCCTTTCTTGAAAGCCTAAGCCCTGCTATGGTCATGTTGAATGGATCTCCACCAATTCCAATCATTTGATTTTTTGTCAATCCATTAAACGCCCCCATATACTCCAATTTATCAACAGGGTGGGATTCATTACCTTCAACTATAGGAGTATGAGTTGTAAATACTACCTCTGCTCGAGTTTTGTTAAAAGACTCCTCAAAGCTATCACCTAATTGCATTTTTTCTTTAATAAGCTCAGTTGCCGCGAGGGCTGCATGGCCCTCATTGAAATGATATACATCTATAGGAATTTTTAAAGCTCTTAAAGCTTTTACTCCGCCAATACCTAATACTATTTCTTGAGCAATTCTCTCCTCTCCAAACCATCCATACAGCTGTCCTGTTATCCAATTATCAGCATTCTCTTGAATATCAGTATCTAAAAGATATATCGGATTGTTCCCAAATTCCTCTAATTTCCAAACCTTACACACTACATCTATATTTCTAATTTTAACAGTTACTTTTACCTTTGTATCCTCTAAAAAATCATAATGATAATTGTGATACGTATCATATACTTCTCCATCTTCATCTATAAATTGTTCAGTATATCCTTGTTTCCACTTAAGTCCTATCCCAACCAATGGAAGGCTTAAATCTTTAGCTCCTTTTAAATGATCACCTGCAAGTATTCCTAGTCCACCTGCATAAGTTTTAAAATCTGAGTTTAGTCCATACTCCATACAAAAATAAGCAACTCTTGGAAGATTGTTAATATCCAATAAATCCCCTCCTATATTCCTTTTTAGTAATAAACAATTAATAAATTTAATTCTTTAGGGCTTAAAACTCTATAACTTTATAACTTTCCATTACAACATTATACATATTCTTCTTTTTATTTATGTTAATCTGTTTTAAATCTTATCCATTAATTTAAGAATGGCAAAAATAATAGCTTGCGGAGAAGGTGGACATCCTGGAATTACTAAATCTACAGGTAACGCATTCTTTAATACACCATAAACTCCATCGCCCTCTTTAAATATCCCTCCGTTATATGCACAGCTACCAACAGCTATAACTATTTTAGGTTCAGCCATAGCATTGTAGGTTTTCTCTAATGCTTCTTTCATATTTATAGTAACAACGCCAGTTACAACAAGTCCATCTGCATGCCTTGGAGACGCAGCTACATTAACTCCAAATCTTGATATATCATAAAAAGTATTCTGGATTGCTGAAAGCTCCGACATACACGCATTACATGAACCAGTATCTACTACCCTTAGTACAAGTGATCTCTTAAAAACACTATATATCTTTTCACGAAGCTTATCACCCGCGAGTTCAAGTTCTGCCATTTTATAATCAGATGTCATTTTTAAAACAGAATTTGGGCAGATATCCACACAATTTCTACAATAAATACATTTTTTGTTATCTATATCTATTTTGTTTTCACCAAATGCACTAGTATTTATTTTTATAGCATCCACTATGCATTCATTAATACACTTCCCACAGTTATTGCATGCTGTTTCTTTAGCAACTATTTTACCATAAGAGAACTCATTATTTTTAAGTGGATCTTTTATTGTTTCAGTTCCATATTTTATTCTATCAAATATATTGTTCATTTCATTGCTCCCTACCTATCATTCTCAGAATATGACATATTAAAGCTTTTATTAATAAGAGGAAAATCGGGAATAATTTCACCAAGAACAGCTTCGCTCATACCTGTCCAGTTAGTAAAAGAAGGAGTTTTAAAATAAATTCTATCAAATTTATTATCTTTCCCTGTTAATCCATAAACTACAAGTTCTCCCTTTACTGTTTCGACAGAAGCTAATGCCTCAAGTCCCTCTTCCAAGCAAATTTCTTGTTTATCCCTTTTAATATCAACGTTTATGTATGTCAATGCTTTTTCTATAAATTCAAAAGCGTCTTTAAGCTCCCGACATTTCAATTTATATCTTTCGAAAACTCCACCCTTTGTTTCTATATTTATACTTTTTTTTATTTCCCTATATATCTCATAGGGGAACGCTACTCTAACATCATATTTCAAATTGCAGGCTCTTGCTACAACACCAGTCATGCATAGCTTTTTAGCCATGGCCCGACTTACCATCCCTGTGTCTTCTACTCTGTCTAAAAATGAAACTGCATTTACACTCATTTTAATTATACTACTTACCCTCTCTTTAAGGCTTTGCAGCGTATCTATAATATCCTTCTTTTTCTGCTTATCAAAATCAATATTTATCCCAAGTGGAACTATAGCATTTCTCATAAACCTACTCCCACTTATTCTTTCACATAGCTGATGAATAATTTCTGAAAAATATCCGAATTTTTTGGCTACATAACTATAACCTATATCATTCGCAATACCTCCTAAATCATCCAAATAATTATACATTCGCTCAAGTTCTAAAAGAACAACTCTAAAAGCCTTAATCTCATCACTAACCTCTGAGCCCAAAATTTTTTCTACAAGAATAGCATAAATTTCCCCATAAGCAACCGCCGATTCTCCTGATACCCTCTCAAACATAAGATTTAAAGAATTTGCATTTATATCCACGCATTGTTTTTCTATTCCTCTATATTTGTACATAAGTCTTATTTCAAGATTTTCTATTGGTTCCCCCATAACACTAAACCTAAAATGGCCTGGTTCAATTATTCCTGCATGAACAGGACCTACTGCAACTTGATAAGCACCGGTACCTGAAACTTCTTTTACCTTATAGTCATAATCTTTATTAATTTCTCTTTGAAATAACCTACTTTGATAAACTATATTACTAATATCAATTGGTTTTTGATCAGTAATATAACTTAGTATCATATAATATCCCTTTTTACTGTTTGAAAATACACAATTTATCGTAGTTTCTTTCGCTTTAATTGATGTTACTTTCCCTTCATTCGATGGTTTTTCTTCTTCTACAGAAAATTCACAAATATAATTAAATTTATACAAATCAACACAAATCATCACAAGTTTTCTAATTTGATCAGATTTTATTCGAACGTATAACTCGTTATCATTTTTAACTTCATATTTTAAATCAAAGTTCAATTCCTGTAGACTGTGTATAGCATCTGATATTTTCATATTTTCACTTCCTAATCACAAATAATTAAAACTGCATTATTTATCATATTAGACAAATAACCATTCATAAATAAACTCATAATAATAATTGAAACAAAACACAATACTAAAGGCACTATATTTTCATTATCCTTCTCCATTTTAACATATTTAACGCCAGGTTCAGTATTGAAAACTATCTTAATAAAAACCCTTAAAAAACCAGCAAAAACTAAAAGCAAACAAAGACTGTACAGTGCGGTGATAACGTAATTCCCCGCCTCAACAGTTCCTACAATTATGTAATATTCACTAAAGAAAGCCGGAAGCGGTGGTGCTCCAGTGATGACTAGCATTCCCAAAATAAGAAATACCGCATTTATTGGCATAGTTTTTATTAAAGCATTAATTTTATCTATACGTTTTGTTTTATATGCACTTAGTATATTTCCTGCAGTTAAGAACAACATAGATTTCCCATAAGCATGCACTAACGAATGTAATAATGCCCCAAACACTGCAATTTTACTTCCAATTCCAAGCCCTAATGCTATAATTCCCATGTTTTCAACTGAGGAAAATGCAAGCATTCTTTTATAGTTAAGTTGCCTTAATATACTAAAAGATGAAATTAGAAGGGACACACAACCAAATATTATAAACAACCACTTAGTATTTTGGAGACCCGGTATATGTTTTGTTATAATATAAAACCTTAAAATTACGTATAGTGCGAGATCTAACAGAACCCCTGACATCATTGCGCTAACTGGAGATGGTGCTTCACTATGAGCATCTGGTAGCCATGTATGCATAGGTGCCAGGCCTGCTTTTGTCCCAAGTCCAACAAATATTAATGTAAAGGCTATTTTAATAGCATATGTACTTTGTGGATTTGGGTTTTTTATAAGATGAGACCATTTAAGTATCTCATTCGTATCTTGATTACTATAGGCATTAACGAAAATAAGTATACCGATTAAACCCATACCTATTCCAATTGAACAAATAATAACATATTTCCAAGCTGCTTCTAAGGAATTTTTATTAATGTTAAACCCAATGAGAAAAGCAGTTGTAAGGGTTGTTCCTTCAAGTCCAATCCACATTGCTACAATATTATTAGTTAATGCAATGAAAATCATAAAAAATACAAAGAAATTAAATAAAAAATAATAAAACCCTCCCTTTTTAAGAGAAATTATATTTTCCTTTATTTCGTTCCTAATATATTTATAAGCGTATATGCTTACAATTATATTTACACTAGCTATAATTAAAAGCTGAACAATGCTTAAACTATCAACATAGAAGAATTCATCAAAATAACTAAGAGAAGCACCTCCAGAAACAAGCGTAATGATTTTGAATACAATGCTTAAAATCAATATGGACCCAATTATTGTAACTATTCCAGCTATTTTTATATTTTTAAATATTAAAGGGGTTATTATCATAATTAAGAACAAAATACCAATTACTATAATATACATTTTTTCACCAACTATTCTTTTAGATTTTCAAAAAAGTCTGTATTTATTGAATCAAATGTTTTATTTATATGAAAAATCATTATTCCCATAATAAGGGCCAACATTAAGCCCTCGAAAACTATTCCTGCCTCAATTACAAGAGACATTTTAGATAATGATGTTTCAAAAAGTACAATACCATTTTCAAATATTAGAAATCCTATCATTTGTGTAATAGCCTTTTTTCTTGCAACCATTAATAAAACACCTATAATAAATAAAGCAATTCCAGTTTTTAAAAAATTGTCTTGGCTTTTGTTTAAAATTCCAAAGGCTATCATTATCCCTATTCCGGTTATAATATAAGAAACAAAAGCATTTACTATTAGCTCCATTTCTCTATTTATCTTTAATTTCTTTACAGATCTGGTTATTATTAATGGTATTATAATAACTTTAGTTACTATAGTTAAAATCCCTAATATATAATAATCCACTTTCCCTGTCTCATATCCAAGCTTCAAGACTATTAGTCCAATAGCTGCTGACTGAAATATAAATCCTGCTGTAATTAGTTTAATACGCCTAACTCCTGAAATAAAAATGCTAGATATTAATATAATTGTGAGTAAAGCTTGTATCATAATTTTTCTCCTTATAAAATATAGATTAAAGTAATTGCTACAATTCCCATAGATATCATTGCTGGAAATAACTCCGCGCCTCTAAATAATCTAGATTTAGCAAACGTTGTTTCTATTATAGCAATTCCTAGTAAACAAAATAAAAGCTTAAATATAAAACTTATGAACCCAATTAGTAAAGCTGAAATTGTAAATGTAGTTGCAATTCCAATAGGAATAAAACAATTAATCAGGATTATTAGGTATACAATTAGTTTGATATATGAAGATAGTTCAACATATGCCAAATCACTACCTGATAAATCTAAAATCATAGCTTCATGCATCATCGTAAGTTCTAAATGCGTTTCGGGATTGTCAAAAGGTATTCTTGCATTTTCAGCAAGTATAGCAATAACAAAAGTTACCATCGTAATAAGATGTGCTGTATCGTAATGCACGATTTTACTATTAATAAATGAAATATGAAAAACATTAAAATCATTAGTTTCAATATATAAAAAAATCATTAAAAATAATATTAGAGGTTCTGCCATCATTGAAATAAAAGATTCACGACTTGATCCCATCCCACCAAATGTACTTGAACTATCCAGACCTATGAGTACTGTAAACATTTTAACTATTCCAAATGCAAACATAAGAATAAATAAATTCCCAATAGTTTTTTCCATGCTGGTATAAAAAACAGGGATAAAAAAAGCTGTAGTTATTGTAGCCCCTAATATAACCATTGGCCCAATTGTTGTTATAAATGAACTTCTATTAGATATGACTCTTCCTTTTTTTAATAGTTTACTTAAATCATAATATGGTTGAACAACAGATGAACCCCTGTATCCCCTAAGGGTCGCCTTCATCTTTTTCAGTATTCCTATAAATAATGGTGATAAAACTATAATCAATATACTCTGAATAAGATATATTATATTGTATTTCAAATGAATACCTCCTTACACAAATTTCAAAACCAAAACAAGTGCAATTATTAATGATATAAAAATATGTAAAATATGTAATTGAATTTTTCCATAACTAATCTTTAATATTTTTGTTGTTAAAAAATTAACTGCTTTTAAACTCGATTTATATAAATAATCTTCTACTATATCACTAGTAGTTTGACTTATGTGGATAGTTCTCTTATAATTTACTTTTTTGTTATAATTTGAAATAGTTCCAAATATTTTTGCTGCAGGCTGAACAAACCCACTTCCTGTGTATTGAATATAAGGTTTATCCTCTTTATAACCACAGGCCCATGTATCATTAATCTGTTGTTTTTGATTTAATGAATTTATCTTATTAAATATAAATATAATAAATGTAATGAAAATTAATAGTAAAGTGAATGTTATTATTTCAGTTTCATTTTTAAAACCAGGACTTTCCCCATTAATTTCTAGTATATTATTAGTATAAAAAGATATCTTGCTTATTATAAATGGTGAAAATACTCCAGTAACTATTGTAAGCATAGCGAGTATTCCCTGACCGATATTCATAGATAACGGTATTGTTTTTACATGTTCTGCTTTTTTACTTCTTGGTTTACCAAGGAAAGTAATCCCAAAGGATTTTACAGTGGCATAAAAAGCAGCTCCACTTGTTAACGCTACAATAATTCCACAACTAAAAATTAATATAATCACCCAAATGTTACTTACCATAGTTATTGCTTCAATAAAACTCCTAAGTATAAGAATTTCACTTGCAAATCCATTAAATGGCGGAACTGCAGAAATGGCACATGTTCCAATAAATGTGCATATTGCAGTAAACTTCATTTTTTGATGTAGTCCACCAAGTTCGTTCATGTTTTTAGTACCTGTTGCATACAATACACTTCCCGCATTCAAAAATAAAAGACTTTTGAAAATCGCATGATTTAAGCAGTGAAGTAAAGCTGCTGTTAGTGCTAGGGATGCTAACATTTTTAAATTGTAATCTATAAGTATCATTGCTATACCAAGTGCTGCAAAAATAAGACCTATATTTTCCGCACTGGAATATGCCAATAATTTTTTTATATTACTTTGTAATAAAGCATTTAAAATTGAGAAAATAGCAGTTATAGTTCCTATAATGAGTACTATGATTCCACAATTTAATGGCGTACCTCTTAAAAAAATAAAAATGACTCTTATAAACCCATATAAAGCAACTTTGAGCATTACCCCCGACATCAGAGCTGAAACATTAGATGGTGCCGTCGGATGAGCCTTTGGGAGCCAAGCATGAAGTGGAACTATGCCCATTTTAGCCCCGAATCCAAATAAAGCAAGTGTAAATATAATATATTTTTGATTTGGTGCAAAACCCACTGAAACCTTAAGAATTTCACTAAAATTAAAACTACCAGTATATTTATACAGAAATGCAAACATAACCATTAAAAATAATCCACTTATGTGTGTCATAACGAAATAGAATATTCCTGCTTTCAAATTTTCCTTATGCATGTATTCATAAATAACTAAGAAAAATGATGATATAGACATAATCTCCCAAAATACAAGAAAACTTATTGCATTACTAGAGGCTACAACTCCTATCATAGAGGCTACAAATAAGACAATTAAAAACACCATGTAGTTTACGTTATAATGTTTTTTATATTCCATTATGTATCCCTTAGTATAAATTGCCACTGGAATAAATATTAAGATTATAATAAATACGAAGTATGTAGAAAGCCAATCATTTTGAAAATATATTAAAGGTAACAAGTATTATCAACTCCTATTTGTATTTAGTTAACATTCGAATATTGGAATGTGACAATTTATTATACCTCACTTTACGCATGTTAACAACTAACCTTAATCCATTGTTCGTGTCAAATTTAGTCATTGTCGAAAAATAGCACTATATACTGTAACTTTTCATAGTAGGTTATTACTGTTATAATTACTTGTTATGAAAAATTAACATAATTATTGGCTTATTGTAGATTATTAACTAATCCATATGCTAAAATCCCCCTGAGGATCCTCCTCCACTTGATGAACCTCCTCCAAAACCTCCAGATCCACCTCCGAAGCCGCCACCTGAAGATCCACCAAAACCTCCTCCATTTCCGCCACCACGTCTGCCAATTGAACTCCAAAATAATAATGTTAGCATAAATTTAGTTATCCTTCCTCTATTAAAAATAAAGTCAAGAAAAACAAATCCGATGAATGCTATTACTAGTATCCCACTTCCCTTGTTTGACAAATTAGAACTTTTTTCGTTTTGAGAAAGCTTAGGTACACTAACATTTTTTTCTAATTTAACATTATATTCCTTAGCTATATTATCAGCAAGAGTTGAATATACCGCCTTAAATCCCTCTCCATACTGATTTTGTTTGAATTTTGGCACTGCAAGCTCGTTCATAACTCTTGAGGAGTATATATCTGTAATAGCACCTTCGAGGCCCGTACCTACTTCTACTCTCCATTGTTTTTCTTTCATTGACAATAGAATTAATAAGCCATTATTTTTGTCCTTTTGCCCTATACCATAGCTTCTAAATATACCATTAGCATAGGATTCAATAGTTTCACCCTGAAGAGAATCTACAACCACAACTGTAGCCTGAGCTCCTGTTTTATCCTCGAGTTCCTTGCCCACTAACATAATATATTGGGCAGAGTTACTATCTATCACTTTAGCGTAATCATTTACATATTTTAATTCTGTAATTTTTGGAAACTTAGGTTGTGCATTTACTACACCTATAGTCGCTACTAGACTTAGTAAAAATATACTTATCACAACTACGAAAACAACCCTTGCCCTACTCTTTTTTTTCATAGATATAGTTAATGGAATACAATGAAATTTTCCAAATAATTTTATTAAATAAGTCTTCATATTTTAACTCCTACTTAGTAAAGTCAACTTTTGGTAGTTCTTTAGCTGATTCACTAGCTTTATAATAAGCCTTTTCATTAAATCTAAAAAGCCCTGCAATAATTGTTGTCGGGAATCTTTTAATAGTGGTGTTGTAATTCTCAACATTTGTATTATAATCCTGCCTTGCTATTCCTATCCTATTTTCTGTACCCTCTAACGCTACGGATAAATCTCTAAAATTTTGACTTGATTTTAAGTCTGGATACTTTTCGACTATTACCAAAAGTCTTGAAACCGCACTTCCAAGTTCACTATCCGCTTGTGCTTTATCTGGCACTGTTTTGGCTCCAGCAAGTTTAGCCCTTGCCTCTGCCACTTTTATAAAAATGTCTTTTTCCTGAGAAGCATAGCCCTTAACTGTTGCTACCAAATTAGGAATTAAACTAGATCTCCTTTGTAGCTGTGTATCTATGTTTCCTTCTGAAACCCTTACTTTTTGATCTAAACTTACCATCTTATTGTAGCCCCCAATGATAGGCATTGTTATTACTAAAAGTATTGCTACAACTATTGCAATGGTTCTTAAAGTTTTATTCATTGCTATACCACCTTTCTATTTTATAGAATATGTAATAATTATTAACTATTTAATAACTGTAATTGTTAGCTCGAAAATATATCCATTAAATAACTTATGAGTTTATTAAGTTTACTATACTAATTTGCTATATATTCTTTGAAATTATGTATTATTTTCAAAATTTTTTTTTATTTCATTAAATATTTTTTAATATTTCTCACTAAATTTGATTCCCAATTGTTTTACTTTCTATAAATGCAAATGATTTTTTTACATATTCTTCTGTTTTATGATTTCCTAATTTATTATTCATTCTCACTAAAAGGTTATTCAACTTAAAAATCTCTTTAAAACTTATATCCTTTAATTCTTCAAATATTATTAAACTCTTTTGATTCTTGTTATAATCTTCTATTATTAAAAATTCACCTTGCTTTGAAATGTCTAAATAAAAAGCATTTCTTATTAATGCTTTTTCTTTATGAATAAAATACTTACTATTTAAATTCTTAACTATTACATGAACTGTAGAAGGTGACCAGAAACTAATTTCACTTAATTCACTAGATGTGATTCCCGGGAATGCAGCAATTATCCATAACGCCCTAAGTTGTGCATAAGTTATATTAAATTCCTTAAGTGGTCCCGTATGATTGCTTTTAATAGTTAGGATAAATGTTCTTAAAAGATTGTATAGGCAAATTGTCTTTTTTATAACACTAACTGCGTATATATCAAAATCTATTAAATCAATTTTCAAATTCATTTCATTGATTTTTTCAATATAATCGAAAATAAATTCTTTCTTTTCTTTTTTTATAATTCCAGTAAAAATATCTATCATAAAATCTAATTCTTTATGTGAATATAGTCCTATTAAGTCAAAAAGGTAAATTTTCTTTTTTTTCTTATCTTGTTTGTTTATGTTAATAAAGCAATTTCCCATTTCTGTTAATTGAAGTTTATATGATTTTTTATTAATAGTTTCTTCTTTGAATATCAACTTTTTATTCATTAATATTTTAATTATATTGCTAACGGTAGGCGTACTCCAACATCCAATTCTTGCAATGTTACTAAGCGAAATTCCTGGAAACACTTTAATAATCCACAGAACTCTAAGCTGTGGTAGAGTTATACCTGAGGTCTCCACCGTCCTTGCGTAATTAGATTCAATTTTTAAAAAAGCGTATCTTGCTTGATTATATAACGAATGTATATTAAACAAATACTCGTTTCGTTCCATTAAATGCCTCCTTTTATGCTATTAATCATTCATATCGATTATTTTTTTCATGTGCTAATATATCATTAAATATTGTATCAAAAATATTACACCAAATCAACAAAATGCTTTTGCCTTATACCTAAGTTAGCCCCTCTTATTTATTGAATAATTAATTTAAAATTAAATTTTTAATCTGTTTCTATCAACCACTCTTAAATTAAAATAAAAAATTTTTTTAAAAATTACAATACCGTATAATAATGTATTATAATGTTAGGTGTAGCCATTTTATAAACGTGTTACATAAGTAAACTTAATGTAATTACAAAGGAGAGTCAAAAATGATATTTTCTAGCGATACATCTATTGATACTTTAGAAGAAGATTTGAGATATCTCAAATTATTGGCCAGCAAGTATCCTACAATTCCAGACGCTTGTACTGAAATTATAAATCTACAAGCTATTTTAAACTTGCCCAAAGGGACTGAGCATTTTATTTCTGATATTCATGGCGAATATGAATCCTTTAATCATGTACTTAGGAATGCCTCTGGCGTAATCAAAAGAAAAATCAACGATATTTTTGGTAATTCACTCAGAGATTGTGAAAAAAAAGAACTAGCAACACTTATATATTACCCTGAACAAAAATTAGAAATTTCACTTAAAGAAGAAAAAGATATAGAAGATTGGTACAAAATTACTCTTTATAAACTTATTGAATTTTGTAGAATCATTTCCTCTAAATATACAAGATCTAAAGTCAGAAAAGCTTTGCCTCCAGATTTTTCGTACATTATTGAGGAATTACTTCACGAACAGCAAAGCACCTTTAATAAACAGGAGTATTACAATGGAATTATTGAAACAATACTTAAAATTGGGAGAGCTAAAGAATTTATAATTGCTATTTCAAACTTAATCCAAAGACTTACTATAGACAGGCTTCATATAATAGGCGATATTTATGATAGAGGACCTGGAGCACATATAATATTAGATACCCTTATGCACTACCATTCTATTGATATCCAGTGGGGTAACCATGATATACTTTGGATGGGAGCAGCCGCTGGCTCTGAGAGTTGCATTGCTAATGTTATTCGTATTTCAACAAGATACGCAAATTTAGATACTATTGAAGAGGGTTATGGTATTAACTTATTGCCCCTTGCAACATTTGCTATTGATTTATATAATGACGACCCATGTAAATCCTTTAAACCTAAAGTTTTTCTGGATAATAATTATAGGGAGAAAGACCTTACTTTAATGTCACGAATGCATAAAGCTATATCTATCATTCAATTTAAACTCGAAGGTGCGATAATAAAAAGGCGTCCTCATTATGAAATGCAATCTAGGCTACTCCTTAATGATATCGACTTTGTAAAGGGTACCATAAATATTAGCGGGAAAGAATATACGCTAAATGACAAGAATTTCCCAACTATCGACCCTAATGACCCTTACAAATTGACTGGAGATGAAAGACACCTTATTGACAAACTTAAATCTTCTTTCTCAAATAGTGAAAAACTCCAAGAACATATACGGTTCTTATATACTAAAGGTAGCATGTACTCAAAATATAACTCCAATTTACTTTACCATGGCTGTATTTCATTAAGCGACGATGGTAGTTTTAAAAAGATGAAGATAGATAACATAACTTATAGTGGTAAATCCTATATTGATAGAAGTGAACGGTTAGCAAGAGAGGCATATTTTGGCGAGGCTAATTCAAAATCTAAACTTTATGCTCTAGATTATATATGGTATTTGTGGTGTGGTTCCAATTCCCCTTTATTTGGAAAGGACAGAATGGCAACCTTTGAACGATATTTTATAAATGATAAAAATTCCCATAAAGAAGTTAAAAATCCTTATTATAAGTATAGGGATGATGAATCCATATGCAATAACATATTAACTGAATTCGGGTTAGATACTAATGACTCACACATTATAAATGGTCATGTTCCTGTAAAGACTAAAGACGGTGAGAGTCCTATTAAAGCTAATGGTAAACTTTTAGTTATAGATGGTGGCTTTTGTAGGGCTTACCAACCAGAAACGGGCATCGCAGGATATACCCTTATTTATAATTCCTATGGATTACTTTTAGCATCTCATGCACCTTTTGAATCTACACAAAAGGCTATAGAAGAAGGAAAGGATATTATTTCTTCCACTATAATTCTAGAAAAGTCCACAAATCGTATACGTGTTATAGATACTGATGTGGGCCTAGAAATTAAGGAACAAATTAAAGATTTAGAGTCACTTCTTATTGCCTATAGGCAAGGACTTATTAAGGAGCAACGATAACTTTGTTATGAACATTTAATAACCTTATTATTTAAAGCCACTTGCTCAATGAGCAAGTGGCTTTAAATTTTTTAAAATATACTCTACAACATAATATAAGTTTTAGTTATTTTCCGTCTTGCACACTTAACAGTTGTTGTAATTTTTGAGCCTGCAATGCAGATTGTTCTGCAAATTCTCTAAATGTATCACTTACCGCTTCTTCTGATACTTCTCTTGCAAATGATTGATAGTCTCTAGTATTTTCTTGTGCATCTAATAATTTCTTCATAATTGTGTCTCTAGTATTCATTTCCATATTTATCACTCCTTCCATAGTATTTTCCCACTAAATATATTTTTTTATGTATACAAATTTTAAAATTTATATACAAAGAAAGAAATTGAGGATTATATAATTCCCAATTTCTTTCTATTTAATTTGTTATATTCAATTTGTTCTATATTAAACCTATTCTGAAAGTGTTAAATTTATTTTTATTGTTTTTCCATTTCTAATTAATTCTATTTTAACCACATCGCCAGCTTTATGTGTAGCTTTAATTTTATTTATTTCCGCCACTGTTTTAATCTTTTGACCATCAAATTTTGTAATTATATCTGCAACTACAATTCCAGATTTTTCCGCTGCACTAAACTCCTTAATTTCTGATACATATACTCCAATAGGAATATTGTATTCCTTAGAAATTGCTTGAGTAATATCTCTACATGAAATTCCTATACTAAGCATTGGTTTGATTAGATTCTCCATTTTAGGGTTTACTGTATTAATTGGTATTGCAAAGCCTAACCCCTCTACCCCTGTCTCACCTATTTTAGCGGTATTTATTCCTATAACTTGCCCCTTAGAATTCACAAGTGGGCCCCCACTATTACCCGCGTTAATAGCTGCATCTGTTTGAATAAACTTCAAATCTTTATTTTCAATACTTACTTGCCTATTAACCGCACTTACAACTCCTGTAGTAACAGATCCTATAAATTCTTTCCCTAACGGATTTCCTATTGCAACTACAGATTCTCCTACTTGAAGCATATCTGAATCTCCAAATTCGGCTACACCTGGAACTTTAGTATTTGCAGCTAATTTTATTACCGCTACGTCTGCCGCTGCATCATAATTAATAACCTTCGCAGAAACTTCCTTTCCATTACTTAGCATAACTTTAATATTAGTTGCTCCACTTATAACATGGTAATTAGTCAAAATATATCCATTTTCGTTAAATATTATCCCTGTACCAACACCTTCTTGCTGAGTGGTCTGCCCACTAATATCAGCACTAGCTGTAGAGCTTTTAGTAGAGATTGCGACTACGGAAGATCTTACTTTTTTTACAATTTCAGGTACAGTTAAATTTTCCGTGCTGTTAGCATTAATAAGCTTTGCATTTGAATTCGTAGTCACCTTTGTATTTGTTGTATTAGTTGTTTTAGGCGTAATCGAAGAACCTGTATTCTTCATAATATTCATTGTAACAATAGCAGAACCTACACCACCAAGTGTAGAACATATCACGCCGATTATTATGTAGGTTACTATTCTTTTTCTCATGCCACCTTTGTTCTTTTTCACCTTTATATCATTTATATCATTATAATTATCATTTTCTAATACTAGATCTTTGCTCTCAATTTTCTCTTCTTTATATCCGCCACTAGGTATTTCCATTGTAGCATCCTTGTCATTCTCTTTTTTATTATTTTCATTATCAATTGTATTTTTATTTATTTCATTATTATTTTCATCCATACTATTTCCCTCCTAGTTTATCTATGTATATAGATACAATCAATTATCTATTATTTCCTAATAAAATTTAATTTATCTTTTACTATATTTTAGGACTTTTATGTTACAATTTGGTGACAAATTTGTTAACAAACTCTTAATAAAAATTATTTGCTAATAAATAAAAAACTACCTCCCCTATAAATTTTAGAAAAGGTAATTATTAATTTTGTTTGTTATACTTTAGTGTATTATTTACCAACGTATAATTCAACTATTTTAAGTATTACATCAACTGCTTTTTCCATAGCAAATGTAGGTATAAATTCATATTTACCATGAAAATTATGGCCACCTGCAAATATATTCGGTGTAGGTAACCCCATAAAAGAAAGCCTTGCACCATCTGTACCGCCGCGAATAGGCACCACTATAGGATTTATACCTACTTCTTTAATAGCCAAAAATGCAGTATCTACAATATGTTTAACAGGTTCAATTTTCTCTTTCATATTAAAATATTGATCCTTAATTTCAATTTGTACTGTTCCACTTCCATATTTATCATTTAGCTTATCTGCTACATCTTTAATTAATTTTTTCCTATTTTCAAAGTTCTCACTATTAAAATCCCTTATAATATATTGGAGTTTTGTTTCTTCAACTTCGCCACTAAGACTAATTAAATGATAGAACCCTTCATAACCCTCTGTATTTGCTGGTGTCTCATTGGTGGGCATTGAATTTACAAATTCATTTGCTATAAGCAAAGAGTGAATCATTTTTCCTTTTGCTGAACCAGGATGAACATTTCTTCCATGAATACAAATTTTTGCACCTGCAGCATTAAAATTTTCATACTCTAATTCTCCAATAGTTCCACCATCCATAGTGTATGCAAAATCAGCATCAAATTTTTCAACATTAAACTTATCCGCCCCACGCCCTACTTCCTCATCTGGCGTAAATCCTATACGAATGATACCATGTTGAATATGGGGATTTTGCGTTAAATATTCTACCGCAGCCATTATCTCCGCAACCCCTGCCTTATCATCAGCCCCGAGCAATGTAGTTCCATCTGTGGTTATAAGAGTCTTTCCTAAGTAATTCTTTAATTCTGGAAAATCCTTTGGTGATAATATAATATTCTTATCTTTATTTAAAATTATATCTTCTCCATCATAGTTGTAAACAAATTTAGGATTAATATTTTTACCTGACATATCTGGTGCAGTATCCATATGCGCTATAAATCCTATAGTTGGTACAATTTTTTCGATATTAGAAGGAATTGTTGCCATAACATATCCATTTTCATCTAAACTTACCTGCCTTAGGCCCATATCCTTTAATTCATTGACTAATTGCTTTGCAAGAATCATTTGCCCAGTTGTGCTTGGAATAGAAATTGATTCATCATTAGATTTTGTATCATAGCTTATATATCTTAAAAATTTTTCTACCACTTTTGACATAATTCATCTCCCTATTATTTGTAAAATAAACTATTATTCTTTCCTTAGGAAATTATCAATTAATTTTTCCGCCATTCTCTTTTGCATATTAGCTTTATTAATAAGCAACAAAACCATAAGTATTAACTCTATTAACTCTCCATCCTCTTTTCCCATTTCTTTAATTTTATCTTTTATATAATCGTTATCTTTATTTATATCACGTGTAAACTCTTTATTTTGAACTTCTTTTATATCTAAAAAATTATTATATAAATCTTCTAATGGGATAGTTATGCTTTTAGGAGCTCTCACATCAATAATGGGATCAAATATTGTATTAATATCACTTATTGATATTGTTTGCTTTAAATTATATATAAGAGTAAGTAGAATAATATGTTCTTTAGTATATTTCTTATTTTTTGCTGGCATCAAAACTTTTCCTTTAGTATAGTTATTAATCATAGTTTTTGTAAGGATTTTGTCTTCCTCATTTCTTTTAAGACTTCCAAGCTTTTCATTAAAAAAAGTAGTAACCTGATCCATATATAAATCCACGCATGGTATTTCCGTTATACTTATATCCTTTGATCCTATTATTTCCTCAACTAATTTATTTAAAGTTTCCTTGTTATAATTCATTTATTCCACCTCATCTCCATTATATAGTATAGAATGAACATTAAATAACTAGAACCTACTCTTATTTCCCATTTAAGAATTCACAGTAAGGAGCTATAGGACACAAGTCACAATCCGGCTTCCTAGCTTTACATATTTTTCGTCCATGCCATATAATATAATGGTGAGCATCGCTCCACATTTCTTTAGGTATATTTTTCATAAGCTGTTGTTCTACCACTTCAACATTTTTTCCTTTTGCAAGTCCAATTCTGTTTGACACTCTAAACACATGCGTATCTACAGCAATAGCTGGAATGCCAAAAGCATTTGATAAAACCACATTAGCAGTTTTTCTCCCAACTCCAGGAAGCTCTATTAATTCTTCCATAGTGCCCGGTACCTCGCCCTTATACTTTTCTAATATAAGTTTTGTAGTTGCTAAAATATTTTTACTTTTATTATTATAAAATCCACAACTCTTAATTTTTTCTCCCAGTTCTGAGAGTGATAAAGTAATCATGGATTTTGGTGTGTTGTATTTCGCGTATAACTGCTTTGTAACAATATTTACACGTGCGTCTGTGCACTGTGCTGATAACATAGTTGATACTAAAAGCTCATAATGCGATGTGAAATCCAAACCGCATTTTGCACCTGCATACGTTTCATTAAGTATCTCAAGCACGACTTTGATTGTTTTCTTATTCATATAGATCACCCACTTTTACTATTCAATCTTTTAATAAAAATACGCCGTTAACCTCATCTATGAGGCAACAACGTATATTTTAATCATTTACAATCGGAGTATACCCCTCTATATTTCTCTGGAAGCATTGAAGCTATGCTTGACATTATTTCATGCATAACTCTATCATAATACTCATTCCTATCCTCATCCGGGTTTTTACTTGCAAGTGTGATAGGATCACCAATTTTAATATGTACATCGGCATAATTGAATTTTTCTGAAGCCATGTTTTTATCATCAATTGGTAATAACTTCTCCGTTCCCCAAATACCCATCGGAACAATTCTAGCCTTTGATAATTTAGCCATTAATATAAGTCCTCTTTTACCCTCTATCATTTTTCCATTTCTACTTCTCGTGCCTTCTGGAAAAATCATAATGTTATTATCTTGTTTTAGGGTATTAACAATTTTAGATATAGCTTCCTTGTCTGCTGAATTGGGTTTTAATTGTATAGTTTTCGCTACATGGAACCCTAATTTAGTAAGTTTATTATCTGTCAACTTTACCCCCGCAACAAAAGTTACATTATTGTCCTTTAATAGCTTATTCATAATTATGCCATCAGCATTGCTTAAATGATTGCATATGTAAATTATAGGAGACTTTATATCCTTAATTTTCTCCATTCCATAAGTTTTGATATTTGCATATTTGTTAATATATGAATCTAATAATCTTTTTGCTATATATGTTACAACTCTATCTGGCAATATATCTATTATCCTTAATACCGTTTTGGGAAGCATCTGAATTCCACCTTTCATAAAAAAAACACTTACACAGTTATTATAATTTGAAAACCTTTAAAAGTCTATAATAATAATCCCTTATATAAGGTGATGCATCCTTGTATGCCTCAGTAATTTTACCTTTTCCAGTAAAAACTGCATTTATAATTGCATTCCTTTTAATAATATTTTTCCCTCTCCAGCCGCAAGAAGTTGTTTTGTACTTATCCTTAAATAACTGGTTATCAATACTTATTAGGCTTTGTAAATCAATTTCTTTCATGTAATCATAAGGTTCAAATTCTATAATATCACTGAACTTAATCTCTTTATTATATGGACATACTCCCTGACATGTGTCACATCCAAATAACCTACCATTTAATTTTCTAAACCAAATGTCATCTATATCTTTTTTCTGAGTTATATATGATAAACATATATTTGCGTTATTTTCTATTCCTAACTTTCCTTCTAATATAGAATTCGTAGGACATGCTTCTAAACATATCTCACAACTTCCACACTTGTGATTAAGCGGTTTATCTGGCTCTATTATTAAATCAGTTATAATTTCACCTAAAAAAACATATGATCCATACTTCTCAGTTATAAGCGTATTGTTTTTTCCTATGAATCCTAATCCACTTTGCCATGCGATATACCTCTCTGGGAGTGAATTATTATCAACCAGACAAATAGCTTTTGCACCCATATCCCTAATGAACTTACAAATTTTTTCCATATACTCAGATGTAACAATATGATAATCCCTTCCTAAAGTATATTTTGAAAAGTATGTTCCTTTATCTAACTCTACATTATATAAGTAGGGAAACGCAATAGAAATTATAGTTTTTCCACTAGCCATGTATGTAAATGGATTTATCCTCTTCTTCACATCCTGATCCTCGAATTCATTTTCTAGACCCAGTTTTTTTCTCCTCACAAAATAAGGATTTAGCTCATGATAGATCCTACATTCGCTAAATCCTATTAAATCTAAGTTACTATTTTTACAAAATTCAATTATTTTTTTCTTAATACTCATATAGTCATTCCCTTTTTATATTACCATATCATTGTATATTCTTTTAGTGTTCCCTGCGTAGTCCTTAATCTCAATTATTGTAAGTTCATTTACAATAATCACTCTAGCAGGTATTCCTACAGCAGTAGCTTTTGGTAATACGTCTTTTAAAACTACTGCATTGGCACCAATCTTACTTCCAGTGCCTATATTGATTGGTCCTAATATCTTTGCGCCAGCACCAACTATAACATCATTTCCTAAAGTAGGATGCCTTTTACCTGTATCCTTACCTGTTCCACCTAGCGTAACCCCTTGATACAAGGTTACATTGTCACCAATTTCTGTGGTTTCTCCAATAACTACTCCTGTTCCATGATCAATAAATAATCCTTTTCCTATTTTAGCCCCTGGATGAATTTCTATTCCTGTAAAAAACCTGGCTGATTGGGATATGGATCTAGCTATAAAAAATATTTTATGATTATACAACAAGTGAGCTATTCTATATATTATAACAGCATGAATACATGGATATAATAATATTACTTCAACCCAATTTTTAGCTGCTGGATCTTTTTCTAATATATTATTAATTTCATATTTTAACATCTTAAACATATGCTAATTCCCTCCCATAGATTTATAGTTTGTAAATATCCAAATCTATGTATTAATTTGTAAATTCGGATATTCTTAAACTCCATGCTAGGCACAAATAAACAAATAAAAAGTAAGCACCCTAGTCTATTTTTATGTGCCCTACTTATCTATAGAGTAGAACTAAATATTTTAACCTTATTAATAAATTAGTCATAGATACCCATTGAAATATATTTTTCTCCTCCGTCTGGTGCAACAGTAACAACTTTTTTACCCTTCCCTACTTTTTTAGCAATTTTTATAGCTGCTGCAATATTAGCCCCTGTTGAAATTCCTACTAATATGCCTTCTTCTTTAGCCATTCTTTTTGCTATGTCGAAAGCCTCTTCATCAGATATTTTTATTATTTCATCAACTACGCTACTATCATAAGTATCTGGTGTGAATCCTGCACCTATTCCTTGTATCTTGTGAGGTCCAGGTTCTCCACCTGATAATACAGGAGATCTTTCTGGTTCAACAGCAACTATTTTAATATCACTCCTAATTTCTTTTAATCGCTTTCCAACACCAGTAATTGTTCCTCCAGTTCCAACTCCTGCTACAAAAATATCTACATCTTGTACATCACTAATAATTTCTTCTGCAGTAGTTGCGTAATGTTTTTCTGGATTAGCTAAATTTATAAATTGCTGCGGTATAAAAAATTTAGAATTTCCTTCTGCTATTTCCTTAGCTTTATTTATAGCGCCCTTCATTCCTTTTGAACCATCTGTAAGCACAAGTTGTGCTCCATATGCCTTAATTAGGTTTCGTCTTTCAACACTCATGCTATCTGGCATAACAATGATTACTTCATATCCCTTAATTCTTCCAATCATAGCCAAAGCTATTCCCATATTACCACTTGTTGGTTCAACTACAGTAAATCCTTCTTTTAATATTCCTAATTCCTCAGCCTTCTCTATCATTCCAAGAGCCGCCCTATCTTTTATACTTCCAGCTGGGTTGTATTTTTCGAGTTTCACAAAGATGTCTGCCATATCACCCTTGACTAATCTATTCAATTTTAGAATAGGTGTGCCACCTATCATATCTAAAGCATTGTTATACATCATAATAATATCCCTCCAATTTAAAATAAGTAATTTTTAAAGAAGCTATTAACATTTTCACCTTCCTACATTTTTCAATACTGAAAAATGTAGGAATCTATAGTCATTAGTGCATTGTTCAACAAGTTTTTGGGTACAAAAAAAACTCCCTCTATCATTAGAAACGAAGTTTTACTTCGTGGTCCCACTCTAAGTTATAATCACTAAATTGATTATAAATCCACTATTTCAAGCACAAAACCATGCTCTATCACTATAACGGGTGAATTCCGATGCAGCCTACAAAAGCCTAAAACACGTGACTAATTCGGTGCATAACTCCAAAGGGCACTTCATAAAATTTGACCAAAAGAATCTTCTCAGCTTTAGACTCTCTCTCTGTATATTCCTCTAATATTACTTTCCTTTTTCATAGTATTTCCTAGTATTTCCTAGTATTTCAGTATGATTTACTTTTCTTTATTATATTCTTAATATAAAAAGATGTCAATAGTATTTTACTTGTTTTTCTTTATATGATATTTTAGGCACTAAATATTACAAATTATAAAATTCAATCTAATAAATCTCAATTTTTTATGTATTTTGCAATACTAATACCTATATTATAGCTTTGATTTACTGCATTTTCAGGAAAGCCATACCCATAAGCTACAGCTCCACAGGCAAAAACACCACTTATATTAGTTTGTGAATTTTGATTTAATTCAATTTGTCCATTTAATGGACTAACTAATATCTTTGCTTGTTTTGCTAATTCATTGTCTGGATATAAGTCTACAGATAACAATAGTGCATCACAAGAAATATATTCCTCACTGCCCTTAATAACTTCATTGTTGCTATTAAGTTTTACAAGAGTAATCCCCTTGATCCTACCTTTTCCTTGGACAGAAACCACCTTATACATTAATCTGAGCGGTATGTTGAAATCTTTTAGTGTTGTGCTAAGCTTTTTATCCACTGCATCAATAAAATCTTTACTTTCGACTACCGCTTTAACGTTTGCTCCTTCAATTGTCAATCTTCTTGCTACTATTAATGCAATATCTCCTGTACCTAATATAACTATTTCTTTGCCTGGCATATATCCTTCTATATTTATAAACTTTTGTGCACACCCCACAGTATAAATACCCGCACATCTACTACCTGGTAGATTTGAAAATCCTCTTGGTCTCTCTCTACATCCAGTTGCAATTATTATAGCTTTAGCCCCAATCTTAAAAGCCCCATTGCGCTCATTCACTGCACTAATTTCTTTATTATTACTTATATTAAAAACTGTAGTATTTAATTTATATGAAATATTCAGTTTATTAACATTATCTATATATTTCTGTACAAATTCTGGCCCTGTTAAATCTTCATTAAAAATATTCTTACCAAATCCATTATGAATACACTGATTTAAGGCCCCTCCTAATTGATTTTCTCTTTCTAAAATTAGGATTTCACCTTTACAGTGTTTTTTAGCTGAAATAGCAGCGCAAAGGCCTGCTGGCCCTCCTCCAATTACAACTATGTCATATTGATGCATTACAAACCCTCCAGTTGCGAGGCACCTTCAACTTCTTTAGATGCCTAATATTAGATTCATTAAAAAAACGTAAAAACCTGTGAAATTAATTTCACAGGTTTTATTTGGCAGGGGTAGTAGGACTCGAACCTACAACCAATGGTTTTGGAGACCACTACTCTACCAATTGAGCCATACCCCTCTATTAACTTTTAAAATATAAAAATGGCAGGGGTAGTAGGGCTCGAACCTACAACCAATGGTTTTGGAGACCACTACTCTACCAACTGAGCTATACCCCTAAAATACATCCATATTATATCATGTGTTTTGAGAAAATGCAACATTTTTTTATATCTTAAATTGGTTTAAATTTTTGTTAAAAAATACAGCTTAATATAATTACTAACAATAAATCTAGTAGATTACGAGTAATCTACTAGATTCCCTTTTCTTTTTTTATGTTTTAGGATAAAATATTTAGTGAGGTGAAACTTATGGAAATTATAGTAACTACAGTAGAAGAAACTTATAATATAGGAGAACTAATAGGATCACTTGTAAATTCTGGAGACATAATTTGCTTAATAGGTGATCTGGGCACTGGCAAGACTCATTTAACTAAAGGAATTGCAAAAGGTTTAGGAATAGATGACCACATTACAAGTCCTACATTTACAATTGTAAATGAATATACAGGCCGCTTAAGATTATATCATTTTGATGTGTACAGAGTAAATGACCCTGAAGAAATAGAAGCTATAGGCTTTGATGAATATATATTTAGTGATGGGGTTAGTGTTATTGAATGGGCTAATTATATTCAAGAACTTATTCCACCTAACAATTTAACTATCACAATAGAAAAAGATCTAGAGCTTGGAGATAATTACAGAAAAATTACCATTACATATTCAGATAAAAGATACGATTATATAAAGGGGATAAAATTATGAAAATTTTGAGTTTAGATTGTGCTACTGAATCTGCAACTTGTGCTATTCTTGACGATAATAAGGTGCTAGGTGAAATAACTTATAATTATAAAAAACAGCATTCCCAAATACTTATGCCTATGATTGATGAATTATTTAATAATACAAACATGAGCATAAGCAATATTGATGCATTTGTAGCTTCAAAAGGGCCCGGTTCCTTCACTGGCCTTAGAATAGGTATGGCAACTATTAAGGGCTTAAGCCAAGGCACAAAGAAACCTTTTGTTACTGTATCTACTTTGGATTCTTTAGCCTATAACTTAGCATATACTGGCGGAATAATCTGTCCAATACTAGATGCTCTAAGGGATAATGTTTATACAGCCTTATATACATTTGAAAATTGTGAGCTTGAACGCATTAGTGATTATGTTAATATCTCAATCAATGACTTAATAAATATGCTTAGCCATAAAAATTGTAATATTACCTTTGTGGGAGCTGGAGTTTCAAAATTCAAAGAAAAACTCATAGAAAACTTACCTAAAGTAATCTTTGCACCCGCGCATTTAAATTTAGCTAGAGCAACCTCACTTGGAGAATTAGGGCTAAAACTTTTATCTAATGGAGTAGCCGACAATCTATATTCATCAGTACCTATTTACCTTCGAAAACCCCAAGCTGAACGTGAGTATGAAGATAAAATGAGGCAAAAGAAAAATGAATAACGAATTTAGAATCTGCCCAATGGATGCAGCATCTATTAAATCTATACTAAATATTAGTGAATTGAGCTTTCCTATTTCCTGGAGTTTAGAATCACTCCAAAGTGAACTTGATAACAAATTTGCTAAATATGTTGTATTAAAAAAAGGAAATTGTATAGTTGGTTATGGAGGGATGTGGGTAATTATAGATGAAGCTCATGTTACTAATATTGCCATTCACCCTGATGCTCGCGGTAATGGTGGTGGAGATATTATCGTAGAAGCTTTATTTAGAGTTTGCAGAAAACATAAGGTAACTGCAATAACCTTAGAGGTTAGAAGTTCCAATTTTGCTGCAATAAACTTATATAAAAAGTATGGCTTTGAAAAGGAAGGACTTAGGCCTCATTATTATGAAGACAACGGAGAAGATGCCATAATTATGTGGAATAGGCACCTATAATATAAAAATAAAAACTAGCAAATAAATGCTAGTTTTTATTTTTATATTTCTTTTGTTATTTTGTTTCTATTTTTAAATTCACTCTCTATATTTTCTTTATGAAGTATAGGCGACACCCTCTTATATAACGCTAAAGTCAATACTGATATTACTATTCCTTTGAATAAGTTAAAAGGAATTATCATCCAAATAACGAAAGAATTTAAATCTGTAATATTATGATTTAGTTTTGATCCCACTGCTACTACGGCAGTTATTGGAAATTTTAATACAGACTCATATAAAGGTAATACAACAAAATAATTTAATATGGCTGCAAAAACTGACATAGACACTACTCCTATTAATAATCCAGCAATAGCCCCACCTTTACTTTTACGTACCTTATATATATATCCAGATACAAATACTAAACATGATCCTACTAGAAAGTTTGCTAGTTCTCCTACTAATGCTGTTTTACTTGCAAACATTCCATGTAATATATTTTTAAAAAGTTCAATAATTACTCCTGCTATTGGTCCTAATGCAAAAGCCCCTAAAAGTGCTGGCAAATCACTAATATCAATTTTTAAGAACTCTGGAAATATTGGTACTGATAATTCAATAAACATTAAAAGAAAAGCCATAACAGATAAAAGTGAAATTTTGATAAGTTTAACTAGTTTCTCGTCTCTCATTTTTTTAGTGCCTCCTAATTAAATATATCTTCTAGGGATGGATATAATAAAAACCCCAGCATAAAGTTATGCCAGGGCGAATTTATATACATATCACATCTTCTTTCATCCAGACTATACTGTCGGCTTCGGAATTGAACCGAATCAGCCTTACGGCTCGCGGGCTTTACCGCCGGTGGGGAATTACGCCCCGCCCTGAAGATTATTAAATTTTATTTTTATAGCTCAATTATATACACTTATTATAAAAAAAGCAACATATTATATTTTCATTTTATATTATTGATTTTTCATTGATAAAGATATTCTTTTTCTTTTCTCATCAACTTCTATAACACTAACTTCTACTATATCCCCAACCTTAACAACATCTAGTGGATGTTTTACAAATTTGTCTGATAACTGACTTATATGTACTAGTCCATCCTGATGAATTCCAATATCAACAAACGCTCCAAAATCAGAAACATTTCTAACTGTGCCCATAAGTTTCATTCCTGGTTTAAGATGTTCCATTTTGACTACACCTGTTTTCAGTATTGGTTTCGGCAATTCCTCTCTTGGGTCTCTACCTGGTTTTTTAATTTCTTTAATAATATCCCTAAGGGTTGGCACACCTATCTCTAACTTTTGTGCAAGCTCATCAATCTTAATATTAATATCTTTTAGCCTCTCATCAATATCTTTAAAGCTTAAAGATTTAAAATCTTCTTTCGTATAACTTAAAAAGTCTAATAATTTCTTAGTAGCATTATAAGTTTCTGGATGAACTGAAGTATTATCTAAAAACTCTTTACTCTCCATAACTCTTAAAAATCCTGCGCATTGCTCATATGCTTTAGCTCCGAGCCTTTTAACTTTTAATAATTCTTTTCTAGTTTTGAACTTACCATTTTCTTCTCTATACACTACGATATTTTGAGCTATAGCAGCATTTATTCCTGATATATACGTTAATAAAGAAGGCGTTGCAATATTAAGATCTACCCCAACAGCATTAACGCAATCTTCAACTACTCCTTTTAAGGATTCATCAAGTTTCTTCGCCGCTACATCATGTTGGTATTGTCCAACTCCAATAGCTTTAGGGTCAATTTTAACAAGTTCTACTAATGGATCTTGAAGTCTGCGTCCAATTGAAATAGCTCCACGAATAGAAACGTCTATATCTGGATATTCTTTAGATGCAAGCTCAGACGCCGAATAAACTGATGCTCCTGCTTCTGAAACTATAACATAATACAAATCTTTTAAGTTTTCATCTTTAAGTTCTTTGATTATTTGTGCAAGTATTTCTTCTGACTCACGACTAGCAGTTCCATTGCCCAGGGACACCACCTCTACATTATGCTTAATTACTAACTGTTTAATAATAGCTATAGATTTTTGCACTCCATCCTTACTGCCTGCAGTTGCATAAACCGTAGCTATATCTAAAAGCTTACCTGTGTCATCTAGTACTGCTATTTTGCACCCAGTTCTAAACCCAGGGTCAAATCCGAGCACTACCTTTCCTTTTATAGGTGATTGCATTAAAAGTGCCTTCAAATTAGCTTTAAATATTTCAATGGCAGAGGTTTCACCCTTTTCGGTTAATTCTGATCTTATTTCTCTCTCAATTGAAGGAAATATAAGTCTTTTAATTGAATCTATTATGCTTAGCTCAATGTACTTATCAGTTTCATTATTCCCTTTCAAGCATTTTCCTCTTAAGTACTCAATAATCTTATCATTATCAGCTTTAATTTTTACAGAAAGTATTTTACTATTTTCGCCCCTGTTTATAGCAAGAATTCTATGCGGCGGAATAGTTCTAATGCTTTCCTTATACTCATAATACATCTCGAAGGGTGTAGTATCCTCGGACGATCCCTTAGTTTCTACCATTCCCTGATTATGTACAAATGCCCTAATCCACTTTCTGTAATTAGCTTCATCTGAAATCATTTCGCTAATAATATCCCCAGCACCCTGAAGTGCATCCAAAACATTATTTACTCCTTTTTCCTCATCTATAAATTTTTGTGCATATTCGCTTATGTCACCCTTATGCTCGCCACTGAAAATAGTCTCAGCAAGAGGACTAAGCCCCTTTTCTATTGCGATTATTGCCCTGGTTCTTTTCTTAGGCTTAAATGGTCTATATATATCCTCTATTTCTGTAAGAGTCTCACATTTCTTTATTGACTCCTCAATTTCATCTGTTAGCTTTTCTTGTTCACCTACAAGGCGTATTACATCCTCTTTTCTTTCTTCTAAATTTCTAAGATATATAAGTCTCTCAGTGAAATTTCTAAGTATTATATCATCAAGTCCACCAGTTCTTTCTTTTCTATATCTAGCTATAAAGGGAACTGTATTCCCCTCATCTAATAATTCAATTACACTTTCCGCTTGCTTTATAGTTATTGCAAATTCTTTAATTAGTCTGTTATTTATATTCTCCATAATTTTTTGGCTATTTATAATTGACACATTCAAATAAATAATAGTCAATATGTCACTCTATTTATTATCCTATGATTAATAGCCAATCCTCCTCACATAATTTATATTTAAAATTTAATCAACTAAAATTAACAAATTTAATCATACCACGAATTCCATCTTCATATCTATATAAAATATAGAAATTTTTAGGAGCAATGAAATGAAAAAACTAATATATTCTTGTTTTTTAACCCTTTGTCTTATATTATTATTTAATAGCACTCATATGTATTATACCCTATATAGATTCAATCCTACAAATGTAGAGAAAAACATAAAATATATCTCGTCAGACCAGTATAAAGGTAGATTACCTGGCACAATAGAAAACCAAGAAATCGCAACGTATATTAAAACTGAATTTAAAAATAATGGATTAGTACCCTATAAAGGCAAAGAATTTCAAAGTTTTAAAGTACTATATCCTAAAAAGATTGAAGGTAGTCCATTTTTAAAAATATCAGATAGTAATGGTAATTTGGTGAAGAGTTTTGTTTATAGCAAAGATTTTAAAGAAGATATGCTAAACTTTAAAACAAATCATCTAACCTTTAACAAGAGTAATGTTAAAGTAATAAATGCTAACTATCTTCAGGTCACTACTGCAGATGGCCCATTTGTATTCTTTGTTCCAAATGGTAATGATTTGTCCTTTAGAAGTTCTTTTATACATGATTCAAAATATAGTATGTATATTATGGTCACTAAGGAAGCTCTTTCTACGCTAAAATATTCATTATACAAAGATAACACTGTTAATTGTTTTATTCCGTATGAGACTTCAGAAACCAGTATAAATAACGTTATGGGCTATTTAGAAGGCTCGAACCCATCTCTTCCACCAATAATTGTTTCCGCACACTTTGACCATATAGGTACGGATTTAAACGGAACTATATATAATGGTGCTCTAGATAATGCATCAGGCCTTGCTTTCATGCTAGAAATGAGCAAATATTTAACTTCACTTGGAAAACCCTCTCGAAGTATTCTTTTCCTAGGATTTAACGCAGAAGAATTCGGCTGCTTAGGTTCTAATGCGTTTATTAAAGAATATAAAGATAATATAAAAGGTAGCAAAGTATTTAATTTTGACATGATTGGCAGTAATAATAATGTTCCACTATGCATCGTGGGCGGAAAAAAAGACACTGATAAAACACCTTTCATAAAATCAATTTCAAACACTTGTAAAAATGAAAATATATACTTCAACTATCTTTTTGAAGACGCCAGTGACCATGAGGGCTTTAGAAACCAGAATATTGATGCCATAACCTTTTGTGACAATGATATGACTCGTATACACACACCAAAAGACACTTCTGATCATATAAGCCTAGATGCCATACAACGATGTTATAATGTAGCATCTAAGGAAATCGTGAAATATACTTTTAAAGACGATTTTATTATAATACATAATAAAGAATGTATTGTAATTTCTATAATTGGGATTTTAATATTTTCTGCGCTTTATAAGATGAGTAGTAAAAAGAAATTTTAGAATTGTTTTCTTGACATATTATTATTTTTATTCTATGATTAATTTTAAAGTGTTCTGTCATTAAAAGTGAATATATCCAATGCATTGAAAAGGATTAGCAAAAATTAAGTTACAGCAGATTTCTACCGTTATTTAGAATCTGAGTGGATATTTTTTATATTAACTAGGGTGGTACCGCAGGTAATACTCGATCCCTTTTCGGGATGCGGGTTTTTTTTGTATTTATTTTTAAATCCTATTCAAAAAATTTATTTATAAAAGGAGAATAATTATGGCAAAAGAAAAGAAGTTTGTAGAATCTATTACATCTATGGATGAAGATTTTGCAAAATGGTATACTGATATAGTAAAAAAAGCGGAACTTGCTGATTATGCAAGCGTTAGAGGTTGCATGGTAATTCGGCCTTACGGTTATGCAATATGGGAAAATATACAAAAAATATTAGATCAAATGTTTAAAGATACAGATCATGAAAATGTATATATGCCAATGTTCATTCCTGAGAGTTTACTTGAAAAGGAAAAAGATCACGTTAAGGGATTTGCGCCAGAGGTTGCTTGGGTAACACATGGAGGCAATGAGTTACTAGCAGAAAGGCTTTGCGTAAGGCCTACTTCTGAAACATTATTCTGTGATCACTATTCAAAAATAATTCAGTCTTACAATGATCTCCCTAAATTATATAATCAATGGTGTTCTGTAGTAAGATGGGAAAAAACTACAAGGCCTTTTCTTAGAAGCTCAGAATTTTTATGGCAAGAAGGTCATACCGCTCATGCAACGCAGGCAGAAGCAAAAGAGGAAACCCTTAGAATGCTTAATGTATATGCAACATTTTGTGAGGAAACCCTTGCTATTCCAGTTATAAAAGGTAAGAAAACAGAAAAAGAGAAATTTGCTGGGGCAAGTGAGACCTATACAATTGAAAGCTTAATGCATGATGGCAAGGCGCTACAATGTGGTACTTCTCATAATTTTGGAGATGGTTTTGCTAAGGCTTTTAACATTCAGTATACAGATAAAACTGGCAAACTCGAATATGTTCACCAAACTTCTTGGGGAATGTCTACAAGACTTATCGGAGCTTTAATTATGGTTCATGGCGATGACAACGGTTTAGTATTACCACCAGCTATAGCACCTATTCAGCTTATGATCATTCCAATTGCACAACATAAAGAAGGAGTAATCGAAAAGGCAACAGAGCTTAAAAATATGTTGTCAAAACTTGCTCGCGTTAAAATAGATACCAGTGATAAAATGGCTGGTTGGAAATTTAGCGAATACGAAATGAAAGGTGTTCCACTTCGCCTTGAAGTTGGACCAAAAGATATAGAAAAAAATCAAGTGGTCTTAGTAAGGAGAGATACTCGTGAAAAATTGTTTGTGAAAGTGGCTGAACTTGAAACTAAAGTTCCAGAAATTTTAGCGGATATTCAAGAATCTTTACTTGAAAAAGCTAGGAATTTACAAAATAGTAAAACCTTCAGTGCAAAAACTGTTGAAGAATTAAAAGAACTTCTTGATAAAACTTTAGGGTTTGTTAACGCACCATGGTGTGGAGAACTTGCTTGCGAGGAAAAAGTAAAAGAAGTTGCTGGTGCGTCATCTAGATGCATTCCTTTTGACCAACCAGAGAATGCAGGTAATTGCTTATGCTGCAATAAGCCAGCTAAAGCTAATGTTATCTGGGGAAGAGCTTATTAGTATTTAAGCGTTAACAAAAACCATCTCACCCTACAAAGGTTAGATGGTTTTCATTATATATATTGTTTTGCTTTTTCACTCCAGTATAAACTAAAATTGCATCTCTTAAAAATATCGCTGTTCCTGATTGTTCTTTATCATAATATGCAGTAAATCGTTCATCATCCACATACATTTGAGCAAGTCCAGCATGCTCATCCTTTGTATATTTGTCCCAATAAATACTAATCCACTTTCGATGTAGGTCTGCCGCATTTTGTGCTAATTTACCTGCAGGATTACCAGTTTTAAACGCTTCATTAAGAGTCTGAATAATCAATGCCTCGAGTCTTTGTGCCTCTTCCATTTGATCCTTAGACATACCCTTCACTTTATTATTCGACTTATCAACGACCTTATCACCATATTTTTTTCTGATTTCGGCCCCATACTTCCTTTCATTATCATCAACTAATTTCTGTTTAAAGCCTTTAAATTTTTCAATATCAGTCATATTAATTCTTGCCGGCTTGAGAATTTCTATTTCATCATAATATCTCAATGTTCTAGTACTAATGCCCGCAATTTGTCCAAGCTTTTGCACTGTATATTCCACGTTATCACCTCCTGATAAAGTAAATATACACCTTTACGTTACGTTAATGTCAACTGGTTTTCAATAAATATTTAAACATTTTAATAATATTCAAATATTATTTTGATATAATAGTAAATAAGATATTAAAATAAAAAACCCAGTAAAATAATTTAATTATTCTACTGAGTTTTTTATATTTGACTTAATCTTTAAATCTAGATTGTATTTTATTTAGAACTATCCGGCGACTAATTTACCAGCTTTTATAGTTTTTAAGGTTGCTTATTACTTTGCCTTAAATACTCTTCAATGAAGATGTCAATATCTCCATCCATAACCGCATCTACATTTCCAGTCTCTGTATTCGTTCTATGGTCCTTAACTAGATTATAGGGATGAAATACATAAGATCTAATTTGACTTCCCCACCCATTATCTTTCAAATCCCCCGTTAAATCTTCAATTCTATCTTTTTTAGCTCTTTCCTTTAAATCTAAAAGTTTTGCCATAAGCATCTTCATCGCCGTTTGTTTATTGCTATGTTGGCTTCGCTCGTTCTGACACTGAACAACAATACTCGTAGGTATATGGGTTATCCTTATTGCTGAGTCAGTTTTATTTACATGCTGGCCTCCTGCACCCCCAGACCTATAAGTGTCTATCCTGAGGTCGTCAGGCCTTATATCAATATCTTGATCCTCAGTAAGCTCTGGCAGTACTTCACAAGAAGCGAATGAAGTTTGCCTCTTTCCATTTGCATTAAAAGGCGAAATTCTTACTAATCTATGTACTCCCTTTTCAGCCATTAAATATCCATAGGCATACTCTCCAGTTATTTTTAAAGTAACAGCTTTAATACCTGCCTCATCAGATGGTTGGTAATCTATTACTTCTACCTTATACCCTTTTTTTTCACACCACCTTGAATACATCCTATAAAGCATTTCTGTCCAATCCTGAGCGTCGCTTCCACCAGCACCTGTATGGAGCGTTAAAATTGCATTATTTTTATCATATTTACCTGATAATAAAATTTCTATCCTAAACCTATCAGTATCACATGCTAAATCTCTTAGTTCGGTTTTTATTTCCGCTAAGGAAGAATCGTCTTCTTCCTCTTTACTTAGTTCAACGAGTATTTCTAAATCTTCCATCTTACTAATTACTAAATTAAATCTATCTATTTTATCTTTAATGCCCTTTGATTGTTGAGTAATTTGTTGCGCCGCTTTTATGTCTTCCCAAAAACTAGGTTCCTGCATAATAAATTCAAACTCTAATAATTGTTTCTCCATAGATGATACGTCAAAGAGACACCCTAATCTCTTCTACATTACTTTTTAGTACATTAAGCTTACTTAATACTTCTTCAATTAGTATTATCATTTAAAACACCTCTTTCATTATATTTAGGCACATATTAACAAACTAGCATAATCACTTATTATTTGTTTGCACCTTATAAAAGGGATGAGCAATTGGTTCTTGCTTATCCCTTTTATATTAAAAAATTCAAAAATACAAACTATACTACCCTCTGCCACAACAGTTTTTATATTTTTTACCTGAACCACAAGAACATTCGTCATTTCTTCCCTGTTTTGTTTCTTTTTTAGTTGGTTCTTTTTCAATAGTATCATCGTGATTTGTCGATGTGATTTTTGCAACCATTTCTCTCTCAGGCGCTTTTTCTATTTGCACATGGAATAAATATTTAACAGTTTCCGTCTTTATGTTATCAATCATTTCAGCAAACATGTCACTACCTTCCATTTGGTACGCTTGAGATGGGTCCTGTTGCTTATAGGCCCTAAGCCCAATCCCTTGTTTTAAATGTTCCATAGCATCAATATGGTCCATCCATTTACTATCTACAACCCTTAAAAGGATAACTCTTTCAACTTCTCTTATTTGTTCTTCTCCAAAGCTTTCCTCTTTCTGATCATAAATTTTCTTAGATATCTCTAAAAGAGTACTCTTAATTTCATCATTAGTTGTTTTAGCTAAATCTTCTACCGAAACAATATCCTTTGGAAGATATATTTCTTCAAGATAATCAATAAGTTTTGCTAGTTCTTCATCAAAACTTTCCTCAAGTCCACTAATATGCGAATCAACTGCAGCAAAAATGACATCTTTTATCATTTCTTCAATTTGACCTTTTATATTCTCCCCTTGAAGGACTTCAGTTCTTTGTCTATAAATTATTTCTCTCTGCTGATTCATTACATCATCATATTGAACAACATTTTTTCTTATATCAAAGTTATTTCCTTCAACCTTCTTTTGAGCACTCTCTATAGCCCCACTTACCATTTTGCTTTCAATAGCATCTTCATCAGTTAATCCTAATTTTTCTACAACGCCTTTAAGCCTATCAGAACCAAATATTCTCATTAAATCATCTTCAAGTGATATGTAAAATCTTGAACTCCCAACATCTCCCTGACGACCAGCACGTCCTCTAAGCTGATTATCTATACGCCTCGATTCATGTCTTTCAGTCCCAATTATCTTGAGTCCTCCAGCTGCTACAACTCCTTCTTCAAGCTTAATATCAGTACCACGGCCTGCCATATTAGTTGCTATAGTGACCATGGCAAGTGATCCTGCATGAGCTATTATATCTGCTTCTCTCTCATGATATTTAGCATTAAGTACTTGATGAGGAATACCTCTCCTTTTGAGCATTTCAGATATTAATTCTGATTTTTCTATACTAACAGTACCTACAAGGACAGGTTGCTTATTCTTATAGGTTTCAACTATCTCATCAACTATAGCTTTATATTTCCCATTAACAGTTTTATAAACTAAATCTGCATTATCAAATCTTGTTAAAGGCCTGTTTGTAGGTATTACTAATACATCTAATCCATATATTTCTCTAAATTCATTTTCTTCTGTAAGCGCAGTACCCGTCATGCCTGATAACTTATCATACATTCTAAAATAATTTTGAAATGTAATAGTTGCAAGGGTTTTCGATTCCTTTTCAATTTTCACACCCTCTTTTGCTTCAATTGCTTGGTGAAGCCCATCACTATATCTTCTACCTTCCATAAGTCTTCCTGTAAACTCATCTACAATGATTACTTCTCCACTTTTTTCCATGTAATCTTTGTCTTTTCTCATAATATAGTTTGCTTTTAAAGCTTGAACTACATGATGCTGTATACCCATATTTTCTGCATCAGCATAATTTTCTATGTGAAAAAATTTCTCTGATTTGTCAATTCCTGCATCAGATAATATAACAGCACTAGCCTTTTCATCTATTGTGTAATCTTCTTCTTTTACTAACCCCTTTGCAAACATATCCGCTACTTTATAAAAATCCGTTGATTTTTCTCCTTCTCCGGATATTATAAGCGGTGTTCTAGCTTCATCTATTAAAATAGAATCAACCTCATCCACTATTACAAAGTTTAATTTCCTTTGAACTCTTTCTTCCTTATAAACAACCATATTATCTCTTAAATAATCAAATCCAAATTCATTATTGGTTCCGTAAGTTATATCTGAATTATAGGCATCTTGTCTTTGAGTCTGGTCTAAATCATGAACAATAACGCCTACAGAAACACCTAAGAATTCATGTATTCTTCCCATATCATCTCTATCTCTTTTAGCAAGGTAATCATTAACTGTAATTATGTGAACACCCTTTCCTGTTAAAGCATTCAAATATGCTGGCAACGTCGCAACAAGTGTCTTTCCTTCACCAGTTTTCATCTCTGTTATTCTTCCTTGATGCAGTATTATACCACCAATTAATTGCACTCTAAAATGCTTCATGTTAAGAACTCTCCATGAAGCTTCTCTAACTACTGCAAATGCTTCAGGCAATATATCTTCCAAGGTTTTTCCCTTACTTAATTCGGTTTTAAATTCTTCTGTCTTGGCCCTAAGTTCTTCATCAGTTAAACTAGTCATTTTTGCATCTAAATCTTCTATTTTATCTACAGTTGAAATTATTCTTTTTATTTCTCTATCACTATAACTACCAAATAATTTATTAAAAAATTTCATACTTTTCATCCTCACAATTCATTTAAAGACTTTCTAAATATACATTTTGTATTATACCACTTAATTTGTTACTATTCAACTTATATGATTACATAAAATTTATAAATCGTTTGTAAATTGTTTTTTGTTATCATATTTTTAGAGTTAAAAAAGGATTAAAGTAAATACATTTACCTTAATCCTTTTTTTAATATTTTATAACTTTGGCTCTATTAAGCCATAATTTCCATCTTTTCTTTTATATACTACGTTAACTTCTGAATTACCATTAATCTCCGAGCTACCATCACTCATATATACGAAGAAACTATGACCAACCAACTCCATCTGAAGTACCGCTTCCTCAGCTGACATAGGTTTAAATGCAAATTTCTTTGTTTTTACTATTTTAGGATCTACACCACCATCTTCACTATAATCATATTGTGGTATTCCCTGAAATTTAAGGGAGTTTCCTTTATTTCTCTTTTCCAATTTTGTTTTGTGTTTTCTGATTTGTCTTTCTAATTTATCAACAACAATATCTAATGAAGTATACATATCTTCATTTTGCTCTTCCGCCCTTAAAATAACTCCATTAAAAGGAATGGTAACCTCTATAGTATGTCTACTCTTCTGAACACTTAGTGTTATCTGAGCTTCCACATCTGGATTGAAATACTTATCTAATCTTGATATTTTCTTTTCTATAATATTTTTCAAGGCTTCTGTTATTTCTATGTTCTTTCCTACTACTTTAACCTTCATACGTACAGCCCCTCTCTAATATCCACATACAACATACATAAGCATATTATTATGTTTGTTGATACAATTCTATTACTTTTAATACTAAATAGCAAGTGTTAAAAGTAACAATTCACATAATGTTTAAAAAATTCAAAGTATAATTACTTAATATTCCTTATAAATACTCCATTTATTGAATTAATATTGCTAATTACTAATAAAAACTCCTAATAAAATATTAGGAGTTTTTATATATTAAGTTAGTTGACCTGGTCTTTGACCCCACACTCGCCTGCTGGAGCTTTTGCTACCCAGAATTACCTTCTCACTACTCACACTCTCGTCTACTAAAC
>Ga0209125_1000395_pt1 | contig 58534 bp, 49 predicted proteins | sample BarGraIncub1131A_FD_184503 | JGI IMG/M metagenome (GOLD analysis project Ga0209125, IMG submission 184503) | Arctic peat soil microbial communities from Barrow, Alaska - Barrow Graham LP Incubations 11-31A (SPAdes) (version 2) | ecosystem: Environmental > Terrestrial > Soil > Wetlands > Peat... | reverse complement strand
GGTTATTTTAGCCTGACTTTTAATTGAAAAACCACTTATAAGAAGCAACAAAATGACCAAACAAAACACACTAAAGCTCTTTGAAGATAAGAAAGTTCGTACCTTATGGGACAACGAACAGGGGAAATGGTATTTATCCATTGTTGATGTGGTTGAGGTATTGACAGATAGTCCAAACCCCCGCAAGTACTGGAGCGTATTGAAAACACGGCTCAAAAAAGAGGGAAGTCAGTTGGCTACAAATTGTAGTCAACTGAAAATGCAGTCGGCTGACGGTAAGTTTTACAAAACCGATGTGGCTGATGTAGAGCAGATTTTCCGTTTAATCCAATCCATCCCATCGCCTAAGGCTGAGCCATTTAAGCTGTGGCTGGCCGAAATTGCCCGAGAGCGATTGGACGAAATAGACGACCCGGAACTTGGAATCGACCGCATGTTGGAATACTATCACCGGAAAGGATACACAACCAACTGGATCAATCAGCGGCTCAAAAGCATTGAAGTGCGTAAAGAACTGACCGATGAATGGGAACAGCGGGGCGTTCAAAAAGGTCAGGAATATGCTACTTTAACCGACATAATTACCCATGGCTGGTCGGGTCTGACCACAAAAGAATACAAGCAATACAAAGGATTAAAGAAAGAGAGCCTTCGTGACAATATGACCAACCTCGAATTAGCGCTCAATACGCTGGCCGAGGCCACTACCACCGAAATATCAAAGGAGCACAAACCAAAAACATTGGCTGAAAACAGACGGGTAGCTGCCCGTGGTGGTTCGATTGTGGGCAATACCCGCAAAGAGATTGAAGCCAACATTGGCAAAAGTATTGTAACACCCCTGAACGCCAAAAATATAGACGCCTTACCTGAACCAAATCCTAAAAATGACCAACTTTAAACAAACCTACGACCTAACAGAGTTCCTGAATTGTTTGGATAAATTCCTGACCGAAGATTCCCCCGCTGGCGTTTAAAAACAATATTCGTTACCCGTTGGCGCCGGATTACTTGATTAAAATAATTACATTTGTTCTTTAAATTTTGTTATGGCAACTATAGCATTTCAGTTCAAAGACCTGGTTGAAAAGATTTATGACATGCCTCTGGAAGATAAGCTGGAATTAAAAAGTCTTTTGGAGCATAATATTTCTGATGTGAGGAGAAATGAAATTGCAACCAATTCTAAAAAAGCTCAGGAAGAACATAAATCCGGAAGATTAAAATTCTCATCAAAGGTGAATGAACTCAAAAAGATGCTTTAATGGAAGTTTCATTTAGCGAGTCGTTCAAAAAAGCTTTCAAAAAATTCGAGATTGAAAACTCATAAATTATCTGGAAAATTAAAATATTTATGGAGTTTCTCATTAGAATATGACCTGAGAGTCGTATTCTTTTTCACAAAAGACAAGCCGGAAAAAGCTGTTTTTGTGGATATCGGGACTCACAATGAAGTATACTAACTCCCCCGCCGGCGCAGAACTTTATTCCGTGTCTGTAGAATTGCCCCCCGCTGGTGCAGGTTTGAGACTTTTTGAATTCTATTATGAGAACAATTATAAACAACAAGCTATTTGCCTTTTATTTTGTTTTTCTAGTGGGAATGAGTCACCAAGCGTTTTCACAATCACTTCCAGAAGCGATTATACGAACGGCTGTGCTTATAGATACCGGATTACAAATCTCACCATCAAGATGCATTTTTGGCATTTCGTTTGCCCGGTTTGAAACAATCGTATAAAACCGTTTGCATTTAGTAACAATATTCGTTACCTTTGCGAAATAAATAAACGCTCCATGAAAAGAGTATTTAAAGAGCATGGAAATGCAATTCGGTTTGAAATTCAAAGACTTTGTTGAATAATTGTAAAGATTGTAAGAAATGAAAACACTGAAAGTAATTGTAAGTAAAGCCGGTAAAGGCGTTTCAGCCCATTTGCCTGAGGTTGACGGGTTCGTAATTGCCCGTGATTCGGTCGAAAAGCTGAAACATGATTTGCCTGCTGGTATCACTTTTCATATTGATGGTTTATATAAAGAAGAACGAGCTTTGTGGATGAATGAGCCTTTGGGATTTGACTATGTTTTCCAGGATATACCAACGTTGATTGAAGGATATAGCGGATTAATTAGCCAAAGCAGCTTAGCGCGTATTTCCGGTATTAACGAAAGCTTAATGAGGCAGTATGTATCCGGACTAAAAAGGCCAAGCCGTAAAGTAACCGAACGCATCGAATCAGGGTTAAAAAAATATGCCGACGAACTCCGCAATATTTCATTTGCCTGAAAATGGATAAAATAACGGGGTAGTGATGAAAGGTATCCCCGCTGGCGCGGAGAGTGTCCTGAAGTAAACGGACGAATTTGGCAAAAAAGAGCGTTCATTTACATGCTGTATAAGAGATGAAGGGGTTTCTGAAAGGGAATGAACCTTCATTGGCGACTTACAGGAGCAGGCTGGCACAGATCCCATCGATGAAAATTTCCATCGATTCATTGGTTGACTAATCTGTCAAGGTCGTTCATCTTTTTGGGATCTTGTCTGGTGTCAAATAGATCAGTGATCAGTATGCCCTCCTTGACAATTTTGTAAATGATTTTGTAATTTTCTTTGACAAGATACCGATGCCCCTCATTGAATTTTTCAAGAAAAGTTTCAATTTGTCCCAACTCAGGCTGATTGGTCAGTTGTTTGGTAGCAGTAAAAATCCCGGACTTTATTTTGATCGCGATTCTTTCGCCTGCAACTATTTTATTATAGAGGTAAATTTCCTTTAAGGCCTTAGCAGCCAGGTTCGACCAGATAATTTTCATCGTGAATTACCAGCTTTTAGACTCGCTATCCAATTGATCTTGTGTTTTTGTCCTGCCGGCAAGATAGTCCTGATTGGCCTCTTCTGCTCTGTTTTCCAGCTGTTCCTGAGTAAACCGCACTAAATTTTGTTGCATGTTTTGCTTCGTGTTTTCCAGAATAGCAGATTCAATTTCACTAAATACTTTTTCGTCCTGAATATCTATCAGGTATCCGATTAGGTTCAATTTTCTGGATTGCAAATCCATAATCAATTATTTTATACAAATGTACAACACAAAATTGACAATTATTCAACTGAATTTTCATATTATTCAGAAGGACTCTCAGCACCCCCGCTTACGCAGAGTGTGTCCTGAAGTAAACGGACTAATTCAGCAATAAAGAGTGTTCATTATATAGGGCACGGATTAGAACTTCATCGCAAACGCCACTCCCCCACCATTTTGATAGATCGTGGGAACTACCACAGCCGTTGACATTTTACCCCACCGGTAGCGGTGTGTCAGGTAAACTACTTTGACGGAAGCAATGCCGATCCCAGCTCCTATCAGCACATCAGAGACCCAATGGCGATTGTTGGTTACGCGGAAGATGCCTGTAGCGGTGGCACACAGGTAACCTCCCACACTAATCCAGGGCGAAGTATCCCGGTATTCCATATCAAGCAAAGTTGCAGAAACAAATGCTTGAGCAGTATGGCCTGAGGGCATCGTATTATCTGAACTCCCGTCCGGGCGCCAATCGTGAATAAAATGTTTCATCGAGCTAACGATGGCCAGCATCAATAATTCTGATTTTGCGGAAATAATTGCCTGATTCAGCAGGTCACTCCTGCTTTTCATTCCGGCCAGTTTAAAACTAAACATAGCGGCAACAGGTACAAACTGAAGGTAATTATCTGCCGAAGTTTTAAAACCGTTTATCTTATCCTGAACATGCTGCTGAATCCGCTCTTTGCCAAAAACTGTCTTTGAGGGAAGCGATTCGATGATCACACCCGCAGTGACCAGTGAAACCGGTATCAGAGCTGATTTAAAATGAAAATCTGATCTGCCAGCATAGTTATTACTGACTTTTACAGAGTCGGGTGAATTGAGATGATTAGAGGCATTGCTATTTAATACCAGATTTTGAGCAGACATATTTCCGCTGATAAGCAGTAGCAGAATAAGATAGAAGAATCTTGTCATTTTTTGACATTTTTAAAATTTGAGATGAGATAAAAGTAACGAATATCACTGTTTGATTAGCAAAGTATGTTTAATTAAAGATAATTTTGCATTACTTTCCCTTCGACCCTTCGGCTACGCTCAGGGACCGGTAACATTTCAAACATTTCAAACAATATAAACTTTTAAAACCTTTTTATATGGCCACTGTCAATCTCTCAGATCATATCAACCATGTAGTTCCGGATGCCAAAGGAATGAAATTCGGAATTGTTTATGCTGAATGGAATCCTGAAGTAACAATAGCTCTGAAAAACGGAGCCTTAAAGACGCTGATAAAATACGGTGCATTGCCGGAAGACATCCGTGTTGAGGAAGTGCCCGGTACCTTCGAACTGACGCTTGGAGGACAATTGATGGCAGAGCATACGGATGTGGATGCCGTTATTTTGTTGGGTTGTGTCATTCAGGGTGAGACCCGTCATTTTGATTTCATCTGTCAGGGAATTACCTATGGCACAACAAAATTGAACCTCGATTATAATATCCCATTCATTTTCGGAGTGTTAACAACCGATAATCAGCAGCAGGCGCTCGACCGCGCAGGAGGCAGATTGGGCAATAAAGGTGACGAGGCAGCGTTTACCGCAATTAAAATGGTTTCCTTGAGCAGGAAATTCGAACAAGAATAAAAAAAGGCGCCGGTCGGGCGCCTTTTTTTATTCAGACTTTGTCTTATCTTTTCTTTTTATCTTGAATGGCTCTCTGTTGTTTGGTCATCTCCTCCAACTTCGTCTGAAATTTGGATTTGGTAACCGGAACTTTTTGTTTAGCCTTCATCTGTGCATGAATTTTATCCTCATCGATGAATTGTTTGAAAATGTACATCTGAACGAAGGTTAATACCAGCGATAAGAAGTAATAGAGGCTTAATCCTGCCGCGTAGCTATTGAAGATGAACAGAAACATCACAGGCATCAGGTACATAATCGTTTTCATACCAGGCATTTGCTGCGTGCTTGCACCTGTCATCTCGTTATTGTATTTAACATAGAGAATATTGGTGATCGTCATTAAGAGACAGAACAGACTCACATGGTTACCGAAACCGAATGGCACAGTAAAAGGTAGCGTCATGATTGAGTCATAGGTAGATAAGTCATTTGCCCATAAGAAACTTTGCTGACGCAGCTCGATTGAAATGGGGAAGAAATAAAACATAGCAACCAGGATCGGAAACTGCAATAACATTGGCAAACATCCTCCCAACGGGTTGACTCCTGCTTTCTTATAAAATGCCATCACGGCCTGTTGTGATTCCAGCTTTTTATCTTCCCCGTATTTCTTCTGGATCTCCTCAACCTCGGGTTTAAGAATCCTCATTTTAGCTGAAGAGATATAGGATTTATAGGTGAAAATCAGCGTCAGCAACTTAATGTAAATGGTTAGTAATAAGATGATCAAACCAAAATTACTGATATAACGGCGCAGGAAATCGAACGCCGGAATGACGATAAATTTGTTAACCCAGCCAATGATTGTCCAGCCAAGCGAAAGCTGTTCTTCCATGCCCAGATCAAACTGTTTCAGGGTATTGTACTGGTTTGGTCCGAAGAAAATCTTCGCAGGGAAATTTTCACTGCCTTTGGCATCCAGCGGAATAGTCAGATCCGCAGTCATCTCGGCTACGAAGGAGGAATCCAGCTCTTTTTTCTTGGTGGAAATTTGTCCATTCAAGAAAGCCTGATCTGCAATCATGACAGAAGAGAAAAACTGCTGCTTGAATCCAACCCATTTTACCTTTGTACTCAAGGATTTAGACTCTGATTTGCTGGGAGTAAGTTTATTAACCTCGTCCTTGTCAAACTTGTAGAATATGGTCGATTGAGTGTTTTCTCCGAATTTTGACATTTTTTCCTGTCTCGGCATATTGATGGACCAAAGAAAATTTACATAATCCGAGTTGGCACCCGCCACTTTCTTTATACCTGAAGTTTTGATATCAAAATCAACCAGGTAAGAGTTGTGTTTCAGCGAATAAACGTATTCTACCGAGATATCGTTACCGGCATCCAGGCGCATTGAAACTGATTTTGAATCACTTGTAGCGTCCTTATTGAACTTCTCCCTACCCTCTAAACCTTTTGTAACCTTTCCGCCTACTACAGTAACCAGATTGGTCGTAACCGAAGGCTGAAAATAGAATTGATCCGTTTGTATGCTTTTGTTCTGTGAGAAAAAATTTAATCCAAAGCGATTTTCATCTCCTTCGAACAGCACCAGTGGTTTCCCATCATACCTCTTAAAATTCTTAAGTTCAACAGAATATATCTTACCCCCTTTGTTGGTTAACACAACTTTCATCAGATTATTTTCGAGGGTTACGAATTTTTCTTCTCCCTTGGCAGCTACCGCGAAGACACCGTAAAGATTTGTCAGCTCGTTTTGAACTGTAACTGAATCCGTTTTGATTATTCCTGGTTGTTTGGCAGCAAGCTCTGCCTGTTTGGTTTTCTCATTGGCTTGAGCCAAATCAACCATAGCTATTGAATCGCCCTTCTGTTTGAGTTTCGCTAATTCCAGTTCAGAAGGTTTGTTGAAATAACTGGCTGTAAATAAGATAACAAATATAAGTATCAGTCCTGCAATGGTATTCTTATCCATAAATTAAATTGAATTTTTTTGAGAATATTCTATAACTGCCTTGATAAAGGCAACAAAAAGTGGGTGTGGCTGAAGTACCGTACTCCTGTATTCAGGATGAAACTGCACACCTACAAACCATGGATGGTCCGGGATTTCGATTATTTCCACCAGATTGGTATCCGGGTTGAAGCCTGTAGCCTTCATTCCGGCCTTTTCGAATTGTGGTAAAAAAGCGTTGTTAAATTCATAACGGTGACGGTGCCGCTCCGATATCTTTGATTTTCCGTATGCAACATACGAGTTGGAGTCTCTTTTCAGCTGACAGTCAAAGGAACCAAGTCTCATTGTTCCGCCTTTGTCGATGATGCCTTTCTGCTCATCCATTAAATCGATTACTGGAAACTTTGTCAGCGGATTCATCTCGGTAGAATCAGCATTTGTAAGATGGAGTACATTTCTTGCAAACTCTATCACAGCTATTTGCATACCCAGGCAAATACCGAAGTAAGGGATTTTTAGTTCCCTTGCATACTTTGCAGCAATAATCTTCCCCTCGATGCCCCTGTGGCCGAAACCAGGTGCAATAATAATTCCCTGACACCCTTTGAGTTTCCGCTCAATATTATCCTCATCAATTTTTTCGGAGTGAATCCATTCCACCTTTACCCTGCATTCGTTAGTAGCGCCAGCATGGATAATTGCTTCTGCTATTGACTTATAAGCATCTCTCAATTCTACATACTTGCCAATAAGCGCAATCTTGACTTCCTTTTTGGGATTTTTATAGCGGAATAAGAACTCATTCCAGCTCTTCAGGTCGGGATCTCCACCCAATGGCAGTCCAAGTTTCTTTAATACGATCTCGTCCAGTTTTTCCTCCCTCATTTTGATTGGAACCTCATAGATAGTGGGAACATCTATTGATTCGATTACAGCTTCCTTACTGACGTTACAGAACAGGGCGACCTTCCCTTTCAAATCTGGTGTTAGCTGATGTTCGGTCCTCAGTACCAGTACGTCTGGCTGAACTCCATTTTCAAGCAATTGCTTGACTGAGTGTTGGGTGGGTTTGGTTTTTAATTCCCCAGATGCCGATAAATAAGGAACCAGTGTAAGGTGTATGATTAATGCGTCCGTTCCCAACTCCCATTTCATTTGACGGACTGCCTCAATATAAGGCAACGACTCGATGTCTCCCACCGTTCCGCCGATTTCGGAAATCACCACATCAAATTTTTTCTTAGAGCCAAGAAATTTGATGTAGCGTTTTATCTCGTCTGTGATGTGTGGAATGATTTGGACTGTTTTACCAAGATAGTCCCCTCTCCTTTCTTTGTTGATAACAGACTGGTAAATTTTTCCTGTAGTGACATTGTTTGCCTGAGAAGTCGGATAATTCAGAAAACGCTCATAATGACCCAAATCAAGATCTGTTTCTGCACCATCCTCGGTTACGAAACATTCCCCGTGCTCATATGGATTCAGCGTTCCCGGGTCCACATTGATGTAGGGATCGAGTTTCTGAATAGTGACCCTGTATCCTCTGGCCTGAAGCAATTTGGCGAGAGAGGAAGCAATGATTCCTTTCCCTAATGAAGATGCGACGCCTCCTGTTACAAATATGTACTTTGTTGCGGACAAAACTTTCCTGATTTTAGTGTTTAAACATTAAAGACCCGCTCCGGTGAGGGAACGGGTCTTGGATAGTGGCTTTTTATCAGTTGATCTCTTCTTGCTCATCGATTATTTTCATTTTCGATTTAAGCTGATCAATCTGTGTTTTTAATTTTTCTATTTGATCGTTGACGCCCCTGATGAGGGATTGTGCACCCTGTGAAGAACCGAAAAATCCAACATTATTGGTTAGCGTATTGATATCACTTTCAAGCTGCTTCAGGCGTACTGCATAGCGGTCGCGCTCCGTATTAATCTTAGACCAACCTCTCGGAACTGAGGCCAGATGCTCAATCTTGGATTTGAATTTGATCAGGTTAAGATCCTGATCATCCATCTTAATTTTATTGAATTGTCCGTCAATAGCATCGTGATAACGGTTCTGAAGTTCTTCTTTCTTTCTGAATGGCACGTGACCAATTTCAGCCCAGCGGTCCTGAAATTTTTTCAGGGCGGAAAGATCCTCCTGAGCAATCCCGGAAGGTTTGAATTCTTCAATATCGGTGATTAGAATCTTTTTGGCTTTCAGGTTTTCATCCTGATCTTCGGTCACACCAGAGAAATGAGTCTGTTTTTTATTGAAGAACTCATCGCAGGCAGTCCGGAAGCGCTTCCAGATCAGTTCGGATTGCTTTCTAGGCACCGGACCCACCTCTTTCCATTTCTTCTGAAGGGTGATCAACCGGTCGGTCGTGGCCTTCCAATCCTCGTTATCCTTCAGTTTCTCAGCCTGTTCACATATGTCAACTTTCAACGCAAGATTTTGGAGTAAATGTTCCTTACTCTTATTCCAGAAATTGCGTTTGTTTTGGAAAAAGGTGTCGTTGGCGGCCCGAAAACGATCCCAAATCTTGGTATTTTCTTTTCTTGGTCCAAAACCTGTTTTTTTCCACTCCTCCTGAAGATGAATCACTTGCTCCGTAACGTCATTCCATTCACGTGGATTGTCTGAAACAAAAGTAGAAAGCTCTTCGGCCTTTTCACAAAGCTCTATCTTCCTTTGTAGCTGCTCTTTCTGAACGGATCTCTCTTGTTCAAAATGCTGCTGGTATCTCTTATTGATAACAGAGGTAGCTGTTTTGAAGCGATCCCAAAGTTCTTGTTTGTGATCTCTTGGAACAGGGCCTATTTCCCTCCAGGATTCGTGCAATTTCTGAAGTTCCTTAAAAGTGGCTAATGGTTCATCAAAATTGGCCGAAAGCTCCTCCGCTTTGAGGCACAAAAGCATTTTCTGATCCATGTTGCGCTTTAGATCAAGATCACGCAATTCGCGGTCGATCTTAACGAAATCATAAAAACGCTCTACCTGATAATGGTAATTCTCCCACAAGTCTTTGACTTTAGACTGGGGAACCTGGCCGATCGATTTGAATTTAGCCTGTAATTCATTGAATAGCTGGAAAGTATTATTTAGAGAATTTTCACTGTTTACAAGGGTTTTGATCTCATCAATGATCTCAATTTTCTTGAGATAATTTTCTTCCTTGACGGCTTCCTGCTTTTTGTTGGACTCGTACCGGAGATTTTTATATTCTCTGAAAAGATCTTTTAGCTCTTGTTCAAAAGAATCAGAATCGGGCACAAAAAGCTCTTCATCGTTGCCTTCAGCAACAAAAGCAGCTTTTTGCTCACCAATTTCATGGTTTCTGATTTTATAGAAACATGCTTTTATTGCGTCTGCATGTGGTTTAATAACATCTACATCCCCATCGCCGATAATTTTCCTCAGTGTGTTGATCAGGTTTATTTTGTTATAGGAAGAGTAATCGTGAATTGGCTGGCCATCGGTAAGCGGCTCATCATCGTGAAACGGATCATCCTCTTCGTCAGAGTGGCCTGGGATGGGTTCCAGGATTGATTCCACCAACTCGGATTCACTCTGATGTGAAACCTCTTCATCGATCTTCACTTCCGCTTCGCTTACTTCTTCTTTAATTTCGATATTCTCCGAAGTTTCAACAGGCTCTTTACTTTTCTTTTCAGATGCTGTCTTCTTTTCTTTTTTCGGTTTAGAAGCAGGACTGGTCAATTCATTAGATTTCATCAGCAATTTCATTACGGCCGTTAAGCCAGGATGGATGTACATTATATATTCTGCACGAAAATAGATATTTACCCGTTAACGTCAACTTTTTCTTAAACATATTTTTGCAATTTATTTCAAAAAGTCCATAATTATCAGGAATATCAGAGTGGTGGACTTTTTCTACCTTTGCCAAAAATCCGTTTTATGCGTATCGATATTCTTACAGTTGTACCCGAATTACTCGAAAGTCCGTTTAATCATTCAATTTTAAAGCGGGCCAAAGATAAGGGACTGGCAGAAATCTATGTTCACAATATCAGGGACTGGGCCACCGATAAGCATAAAAGAGTTGATGATTATGCGTTTAGCAAAGGGGCCGGGATGGTCATGATGGTAGAGCCAATTGACAAGGCTATTACTGAACTGAAATCACAGCGTGAATACGACGAAATCATCTTTCTTACACCGGATGCCGAGAAATTCACTCAGAAAGATGCCAATCAGCTTTCGATGAAAAAGAATTTACTCATCTTGTGCGGCCATTACAAAGGAATCGATCAGCGCGTACGTGATCACTTGATTACCAAAGAGTTCTCTATTGGGGATTATGTTTTGACGGGTGGAGAACTGGCCGCTGCTATCGTTTCCGATGCAATCGTTCGCCTTCTGCCAGGGGTTTTATCGGATGAGACCTCTGCATTGACAGATTCTTTCCAGGACGGACTGCTTACTCCACCGGTCTATACCAGACCTGCTGAATACAAAGGCTGGAAAGTACCCGATATTCTGATATCCGGGAACGATCAGTTGATTGATGAATGGAAAATGGAACAGGCACTGGAAAGTACCCGAAAAATCCGGCCGGATCTGCTGGATCACGATTGAGCCGACTGCTTTCCGCACAACGAGATAAAATTGCAGTACTTACAATTTTCTTCCACAATAGTTTGAGAAAATGGCAGTTCCGGATTGAAAATTTCTTCCACTAGGCTGGTTAGCATTGGTTCAAACTGATCTTTAATATCGAGATAATCAACCTCATTACCCCCGTTCTCCCTGTTTATGAGCCGGTTGGTCTCTTCCTTAAAAATCTTCTTAAGCCCATATATTCCCGGGAAAATTCCATCAGATCCTGGGTGTGTTTGGTCCCAGATATATGCGTAAACAAGGGTTTGAAAGGCTGCCTTGTTACGTTTTTTGGCTTCTTTGTCAAATAGGTCAGCTACGGTGTTAAAAACGTGTTCTGCTGTCCCTGTTTTGTAATCAATTACCTCGAAAACACCTGATTTATAGTCAATTCGATCAATTATTCCGCCAATGCGAATAGCCTTTCTTCCGCCAAAAACACTTAAAATCGCATCAACCTTTTGTTCCAATCCCCTAATCTCAAACGGTGTTCTTTTCAAATCAACCCGGAGTGTTTGAACGACCATTTTTCGAATAACTTCAAATACCAGTATGTTCCGTCCGGAAAGTGAGTTGTTTTTTGTGCCCGGATCTAATTTGAAAAAAAGCAAATTGAAGGCTTCATTTAGCCGTTTCCGTAAGGTTTCTTCGTCCGCAATTATTGAATTTACTGTGTTTTCGTCCACTATTTTATTCAGAAACGGCTGGTACAACTTTTCCATTACAAAATGGAAGAGTTTTCCAAACATCCGGGCATCTACTTCTTCAGAAACCTCTTCATCTTCCTGAAAATGAGATATATATTTGAAGTAATAACTTAAAGGGCAATGCAGATACTGATCCAGGGCTGTAGGAGAAATTTTTCTACCGGAATCCATCATAACATTTAACTCCTCTAGCACCTTTCCATGTTTTTGGACGGTTATCGGATAAACAGAAACCGGATCGATGCTGTTCTCATGCCCTGTCTCAGTAATTTTAAAGGGTGATTCCAGCATCAATTGATACAGGAAGCGGCTTTTTTCACCCGTTCTTAATCCACTATTTCCCGAATTATAAATGAATGTGACAGTTTCTGCCCTTTGTAGCAGCCGATAGAAATAATAGGCGTACATCGCGTTCTGTTCCTCAATAGTAGGTAACCCGACTCCGCGGCGAAGATGGTAAGGAATGAAAGATCCTGAGGCATTCGCCTTTGGCATAATACCTTCATTCACAGAAAGTAAGATGACATTTTGAAAATCCAGCGAGCGTGTCTCCAAAATCCCCATTACCTGGATTCCTGAAAGAGGTTCTCCTTCAAAAGTGATGCTCAGTGCACTCAGATATTGCAGCAAAAGCTTAAAAAAAGTCTCTCTCGACAAATAATCACCGGACCCCATAATCTTCGCTCCGTAATTAAAAAGAGTGTTATTCAATTTATTTACTGAAACATAGATCTGGTAGATATATTCCTGGTAATTGATTGCATAACTTCCGGCTTTATTGTTCTCCCAGAAAATGAAGAGTTCATAAAGTATCGCCAAAAAATAATCCGGTAATTCTGAAACAGAATCCCTGATAACAAAAATCTTTTGGAAGAGATCTGTTTTACCAAGCTCTGTATCGGAAATGTAGAGTAAATTATTTCGCACAATTTTTTCAACAATTGATTTACATTCAATTGGATGCGCTGATTGAATCAATTGATTATTTAAGATATCCAGGACACTTTTATAATGGAAAAGACAGGTCCCGCCTTCGCTTTTGTTTTTCTTCTGCAACGAAATCAAACTATTGATCAGGCTGAATAATGGGGTTTGTTTGAGGGGGAGCCCCATTGTAACATTCACTTTATCAATCTCTTCAGGCAGAGATGAGAGCAAAGGCAAAAGAAGTTCCTCATCACAAAGCACAACAGCGGTCTCATCAAAATCTATCTTACTGCCGATGGAATGAGGAATCTCCCCTGCAGCCAGCTGTGTTTGCCCGATCTGCGAAGTTGTGTGAAGAATCTGAATGCTTTTGGGCGACTTTAACAGATCGGTATCATATGGAAAATCATCCTGCGGAAATAACCGGAGATTCTCACGCATAAAGAGTCCGGCTTCCTGATTTGGATCATCCGTATAATATTGATCAAAATCCCAGTAGAAGGAGATATTCCCCCTGTTTTTTAACGATTGGAAGAGTTCCTTTTCGCAACTGTTCAATGCATTAAAACCAGCAACAACAAACTTTCTTTCAGACAAATAAGCAGACGACAGGGAGTCTCCATTTTCCACTGCAGCGCGAAATAACATTCCTTCATAGGCGATATTTTGTGAATAGAGTTCTGCCTTGAATTTCACGTAAACCGGATACAGAACCTGCCAGAGCCGGGCAAATTCTTTCTGATCCCGTTTCTGGTCACCACTGTTCAGACTCTTCCAGAAGTGTCTGATTTCCTCTTTTCGTTCATCATTCCAGTCGTTAAAATGTTCATCGATCTCTTTGAGGTCAGTAATATTCGTAAACAACAGTTCGGCATCAACCAGATATTTGTCCACCTGATCAAAATCATGAAGCAACATCTCCCCCCAGAGATAAAACTCGTCAAAAGAATCTTTCGATCCTGATAAATCCTTATAGATTTTATATAGCCGGAATATTAACTGAAGCGGCTCTTCGGTATGTAACGGAGAAATCCTGGAATAAAGCTCCTGGATCGTAATAATTTCAGGCGAAAATACCGGTCCGGTGATGACCCTGTTCAGGTATTCGGTGAAAAACAGTCCTGCACGACGATTGGGAAAGACAATTGTCAGATCTGCAATACTTTGTCCGTGAAGCCGATACAGGGATCCGGCTATCTTTTGTAAAAAACATTGGTGCGATTGGCTCATAAATAATTAAAACAACTTCCCTTCGACTTTACTTAGGGAACATTCGCTTAAAATTGCCTATTTTTTTCGAGATTTACCGGCCCTTGCCAAATCATCACAATTTCGTACATTTGGTTCTAAACATATTTCCATAACTAACGTATTAATATAGCATTAGCTAAGATATTCATGGAGCAACAAAACAGGTATGGATAAATTTTCCCTTGTTGGCAATCAGGAGATTGGCGCTGTCGAAGAGATGTACAAGAATTATCTGGAGAATCCGGGTAGTGTGGAGCAAAGCTGGTGCAATTTCTTTGAAGGTTTTGAATTGGCCAGAAAATCTTACCAGGAAAGCCTCGTATCGGCAGCTGATGAGAACCGTATCCAAAAGGAGTTCAGAATACTTAATCTGATTAACGGTTATAGACAGCGCGGGCACCTTTTCACGAGAACTAATCCTGTTCGGAAGAGGAGGACCTACACTCCTACCCTTGATTATAAGAACTTTGGACTGGAAGGTACTGATTTCAATACCGTTTTTCATGCTGGTAATGAGATTGGTATCGGTAATTCGACTCTGAAGGATATCATTTCACATCTGGAGGCTACCTATTGTGAATCGATTGGGGTTGAATTTCTCTATATGCGTCAGCCTGAGCTGATTGACTGGCTTAAAATCAGGATGGAAAGATCAAAAAACAGCGAATTTTTCTCTCCTGAACAACAAAGACATATTTTTTATCACCTTAATATAGCTGTCGGTTTTGAGAGTTTTATTCATCGGAAATTTGTCGGTGCCAAACGTTTTTCGATCGAAGGAACAGAGGCGCTGATTCCTGCTCTCGACGCGATCATCATGCTTGGAGCCAAACTGGGTATTGAGGAGTTTGTTTTGGGTATGGCTCACAGAGGGCGGCTGAATGTTTTGGCCAATATTCTTGAAAAACCCTATAAAAATGTTTTTAAGGAATTCTATGCTACTGAATATGAGGAAGGCATCGCGCTCGGTGACGTAAAATACCATCTTGGTTTTGAGAATATAATCACAACTGATGATGGCGAAAAAGTGAAAATAAGCCTCATACCTAACCCTTCGCACCTCGAAACTGTCGGAGCTTTGGTCGAAGGAATGGTCCGGGCACGTATAGATCATCACTACAATGAAGATTTTGGAAAGATCGTTCCGATCATCATACATGGCGACGCGGCCATCGCCGGACAGGGAATTGTATATGAGGTAGTTCAGATGGCCCTTCTCCCTGGTTACAAAACAGGCGGAACACTCCATATTGTTGTCAACAACCAGGTTGGCTTTACTACCGATTACCTCGAAGCGCGTTCAAGCACTTATTGTACCGATGTCGCCAAGGTAACACGCTGTCCGGTTTTTCATGTTAACGGTGATGATGTTGAAGCACTGATTTTTACAGTAAAAATGGCACTTGAATTCAGACAACAGTTTCATTCGGATGTGTTTATTGACATTCTCTCCTACCGGAAATATGGTCACAACGAAGGTGACGAGCCACGTTTTACGCAACCACTTCTCTATAAAATCATCGCCGGACATCCAAATCCTCGCGATATTTATGGAGGTAAACTGATCAGCACCGGCGTAATGACACAAAAAGAAGTAGATCAGGAGATTGCGCTTTTTGATTCTCAGCTGGAAGAGAAATACGAGGAAAGCAAATTGATTGACAAGCTCAATATCAAGAACTTCCTGGTTGATGAGTACAAACCTTATCGTTTCCCCGATCCCTGTGAAATTTATCAGGTTCCTACAGCTGTTTCTGAGACCTCATTGCTGAAACTTGCCGGTAAGATCAATCACCTGCCAGGTGATAAGAAGTTTTTCAGTAAGATTGTCAAGCTGATGGAAGAACGCAACCAGATGATTTCCAATAATAAAGTTGACTGGGCATTGGGCGAACTATTGGCATACGCCTCCTTACTGAATGAAGGTTTCCCGGTTCGTTTGAGTGGTCAGGATGCTCAGCGGGGAACTTTTTCTCACCGCCATTCCGCTCTCGTACAGGAAGATACAGGTGAGAAATATTTTCCACTGCAAAATATAGCAGCCCATCAGGCTCCTTTTACCGTTTATAATTCACCGTTAAATGAGTATGGTGTGATGGGCTTCGAATATGGCTATTCGATGGCCTATCCGAAGGGATTAACTATATGGGAAGGCCAGTTTGGAGATTTTGCCAACGTTGCTCAGGTAATTTACGATCAGTATATCTGCTCGGCTGGAGAAAAATGGGGAATCATGAACGGACTGGTACTTTATCTGCCACATGGTTATGAAGGTCAAGGTCCGGAACATTCAAGTGCCCGGATCGAAAGATATTTATCCCTGTGCAGCAATTATAACATGCATGTTGTGGTTCCTACTACTCCTGCCAACCTGTTTCATCTATTAAGAAGGCAAGTTATTGGAGATGTGCGCATTCCATTAATTATATTTACTCCGAAGAGCTTGCTGCGGCACCCCAAAGTTGTCTCTTCGCTCGATGATCTGACCAAAGGCGGCTTCGAAAAATTGATTATAGATAAGGAAGTCAAGAAAGGGCAGGCGGAAATCGTGGTCTTTACTTCAGGCAAAATCTATTTTGAATTGATTGAACGCAGGGAGAAGCTGGGCAAGATGAATATTGCCATTCATCGTGTCGAACAAATCTCCCCATTCCCAGCTGAAGATGTACGTGATATAATCTATAATAACTCTCAGTCTAAGAGGTTTTTATGGGTTCAGGATGAGCCGGAAAATATGGGCGTCTGGCCTTACCTTTTCAGAAAATATCCTGAGTTGAATCTTGAGCTTGTCAGTCGTCCTGAGAGTGCCAGTCCGGCAGTCGGCCTGGTAGAAAAGCACAAAAGGAGACTGGAAAGGATTTTGGGCGCAGTTTTTAACGAGTAAAGAAAATAATTTGATATGTTGGAAGAAATTAAAGTTCCCTCCCCCGGAGAATCCATTTCAGAAGTTGAAATAGGCAAATGGCTGGTTGAAAATGGCAGCCTGGTTAAAAAAGGTCAGGAAATTGCTGAGGTTGAATCAGATAAGGCCACACTTTCGTTAATCGCCACAGTTTCTGGTCAATTGGCTATCCTGGTAAGTGAGGGTGAAAAGGTTGCAGTTGGAAGCGTCGCTTGTACAATTGACACTGAGGAAACGCCATTGCAGGAGGTCGAAAAGCCAGAAGTTATTCCTCCAATTAAGATGACACCAACCGCAAAGGCCGTCATGGAACAGGCAAATTTATCCGTCGAAGATGTTCTTGAAGGCATTAAAAGGCTTACCAGGAAAGATATGGAGCAGATTGTCAGCGCTTTGGCAACCCCTCTGGTAAGGCCGACTTCAGAGGTAAACCGCACAGAAGAGCGTGTAGCCATGACCCCGCTCAGACGCAAACTGAGTCAACGCCTGGTTGCTATCAAAAACGAGACCGCTATGCTGACAACTTTCAACGAGGTGGATATGAGCAAAGTAGTCGATCTGAGAAATCGTTATCAAAAGGCGTTTATAGAGAAACACGGACTGAAGCTCGGATTTAACGCTTTCTTTGCGAAGGCTGTCAGTCTTGCCCTGGCTCAGCATCCTTCGGTCAATTCGATGATTGACGGCGAAGATATCATCACACCAAAATATCACGACATAGGGATCGCTGTTTCAAGCCCCAAAGGGCTGATGGTGCCCGTTATTCGCAATGTTGAAACGATGAATATCGCCCAGATTGAGCTGGCAATTAAGGATTTAGCCGAAAAGGCAAGAGATAAACGTCTGACTGTCCCTGAGATGACAGGCGGTACTTTCACCATTACCAATGGCGGTGTTTTCGGTTCTATGATGTCGACGCCGATTATCAATCCACCGCAAAGTGCGATTCTGGGACTGCATGCCATCAAAGACCGACCGGTCGCTATCGACGGAAAAGTAGAGATTCGGCCAATGATGTATGTGGCATTATCGTACGACCACCGGATCATTGACGGTAAGGATTCTGTTGGATTCCTGGTAATGATCAAAGAAATGATAGAGAATCCGTCCAAATTGCTGTTTGGTGGCAGAGATGTGGAAGAACTTTTACTTGATCTTTAAATTATTCCTCTGCCTGGGCCTTCTCGTTCTCTTCAACAGGTTTTTCTTCTGATGCTGCAGCTTCTTCTTCGAAGTGAAGTAATCCCTTCTCCTGAAGTATGTTATACCAGGTCAATACCTTCTTGATATCTGAAACATAGACTCTTTCCCTGTCAAAATCCGGCAATATCTTTTCGAAGTATTTTTTGAGCTCTTCCGGCTTTGAATTGGCCGGAATGGCGGCTCCCCCATTTTCCTGTTCATGGATTTTCCTGAAAACCTCCTTCAATGGAAAGTCTTCACTGGTTGTGTAGATGGCGATGTCTTCCAGGGTACTCATTTTCGCACTCGCGAAGGCGGTTTGTTTTTTTCCTGTCAGGAGAGATTCAACGATCGCTCCGTTTTTACCCTCAGATAACACTTTAAATAATCCCGGTTGCCCGGATATCGCCAAAATACCTTTTAACATTGCCATACTTTTTACTGTTTGGTGCAAAAATACTAAGAATCTATAAAACTTTTGCGAACTTTGCCGGAGAAAGAAATATACTTTTATGAGTGAGCTTAAAATGGTGGTTACCGATCTGGATGGCACCCTTCTTCAAAATGATCATTCAATTAGTGATCAGGATCGCGAAACACTTGATTTACTTGCAGAACTGGGCATATGCAGGGTTGCCGCTACCGGAAGAAACCCTTTTAAAGTCAGATTGGCCCTCCAGCCATCTGATCCTTTTGATTATGTTATCTGTTCTTCGGGGGCCGGAATCATCGACTGGCAAAAGCAGGAAGTCATCCAGGCCATTAATCTATCTGAAACACTGATCAGCCGGCTCGTCCATTATCTGATCAGCCATAATTTCAATTTCAAGGTATCTGACCAATTCCCCGATAATCACAATTTTTTCTGGTGGAAAGACCACGAATGTCCTGAAATTGACCGTTATATAGAGCATCATTCTACGATGGGCCATTCAGAAGAGATCGTACCCGGAGGAATATACAATTCTTCGCAGTTGCTTTTGTTCTTTGAGAAGCACGAAAGCCAATTCGACCGGGTCAGGAAAGAACTTTTAAACCAGTTCCCTGAAATCAGCATTATTCGTACAACATCTCCTCTGAATGATAAATGGTTATGGATGGAGATCTTTCCAAAAGGCATATCCAAAGCCCATGGAATAGCTGAAATCTGCCGTTTAAAGGGTATTCACCGCAATGAAACACTTGGCATAGGAAATGACTTCAACGACCTGGAAATGCTCGATTTTACACATCTATCCTACGTTGTGCATAATGCGCCGGAAGAGTTAAAGGAAAAATTTTTGATCTCACTCCCCCATCATGAAAACGGATTTTCGTATGCAGTGCGGAAGCACCTTTCTAAATGAATAATGAAAAGTGAAGAATGAAAAATTGCTCCAACGGATTGCAAATCCGTTGGAGCCCTATTCCTTATTCATTATTCCTTATTCATTTTTCACTTGGAGCAGAGCTCTGTCAATACTCCAAAGGTAGATTTTGGGTGAAGGAATCCGATATTCAGTCCCTCTGCTCCTTTCCGGCCTTTCTTATCAACCAGTTGAATACCTGACATTTCTGCTTCAGCAAGAGCCTCATCCACCTGATCTACAGCAAAAGCGATGTGGTGAATTCCGGGCCCTTTCTTCTCCAGAAACTTACCGATAGGGCCTGCAGGATCCATCGATTCCAACAATTCTATTTTGGTCTCTCCCACTTTGAAAAAGGCAGTTTTTACCTTCTGGTCAGCCACCTCTTCAATGGCATAACACTTTGTACCGAGAAGGGTTTCATAAAAGGGTATGGCTGTTTCGAGACTTTCGACAGCGATTCCTATGTGTTCGATTTTTGAAATGTTCATTTCAGCATGATTTGATTCATTTTTAATGCTTTACACTTTTTTCAAACGACTGCAAAGTTACTAAAATTAGAATAGAATATATCGGGTATTGTAAAGTTCGCAGAAGCATGGTGTAAAATACGGCCAAGTCGTTTTCATTATTCGTCTTTATCCTAACTTTGCTTAATTTCTCGTTCCACTCCTCTTTTGTGCGTTTGGTAATTTCCTCGAACGTCGTTCCTTCCGGAATTTCATTTTGAAGGTTTTGCAAGGGGTGCTCACCTTAGGGATGAGACCACCGTATTCCGTCGGATCCTGTCCGGACTATTTGCCCTTCGTTACAAAAGAGAGATAAGTGGGTTACCTAAAGAACTCAGGGAAACAAGAGAACGGCTCTTCCTGCACTTCAAAATAAGGCCAATATTCGAATTCACTATTTCCTTCAATCGAGAAATGTAAAGGTTTTCCAGGCACAGGCTTAAGCATTTTTTTAATACTTTCCGCGGTAGCCTGCACACCAATGTCAGATTTCTTTGCTTTCACACCAACCATGGCCATCAGGATTGGTCCGTATTCGACAGCATAGTGATTTTCTTCATATCCCTTTTCAAGTCCTGTGTATTTTGTAACCTTAAAATCCATTGGCAGGGTAAATGAAATTACATCCCCATTCCCCCATTTTCTGTCAATTACGACATACGCGCCAGGCTCTCCGCTGCCAACTTCAGTTCCATTTACCGTTATGGGCATATTCTTCGAAGCCCAGGATGGTACACGAATACGGATCTTATTCTGGATAGGTTGTTCATTCCCTACCACGATTTCTGTATTCGGACCGTATGGAAATTGCGTGCTCATTTTAAGGCTCATCGCCTGGTTTTGGATGAAATATTTGATTTCAGAGGCAGCAAACAGGTCAACATAAATGCCATCTTCTGCAACAGAATAGATGTATTCTGGGAGTGAACCGAATACCCTGGTCCCCTGTCCTTCGCAACATGTATTCATGCAATGATGCGAGTTTGGGGAATGGTCGCCATATTTTCGATCTACCAGTTTTGCAAAATAGCGGATTCCCTCCGATCCATATTGATTTGCTATTGCCACGTTATAAATTGATTTCTCAATTTCGCTGACATATTTTTCCTCTTCGGGGTAAAGCAAATGAAAACGCTGATTAAGCTTCATCCAAAACGAATTTCCGCATAACTCTCCTGTCTCGTGTCGTAGATAGTATGATTTCGGCTCATAGAGAAATGTCCCCTCGTTTATGGCAAGTGCCCCCCCGATATGCTCCCAGTTGTCGTGATATAGATCCCATGCCCCCAATGCAGCATCAAGATATTTTTTAGATCCGGTTGCACGGTACAGATCCAGGTAAGGTTCGATTCCGGTAACCAGATAGTTGTGCGGACGGTCGTAAGGATATAACCAAATTGCCTTGGGTTCCCGGTTTGCCATCTGTTCCATCCAATAGTTTTCCTGGAAATATTGTTGGACTACCTGAATATCTTTGGGTTTTCCTACCGGTGAAAAGTAGGTCCTGGTGATCGGGATAATTCCCTGCGTTCCCTGTCTTACACGGCGCAACATCTCCGGAAGATACTCGCAATTATCAAACCAGTCGTAGAAACCGCGCAACAGGGGGAATGCCTTTTTGTTTCCTGCATATCCTGCTTCTATTAAACCCTGTGAAACCCAAGACCTGGTATATGCCCCATTTTCATGGTCGAACATAGCGTGTTTCGGGAAAGCCATCAAATAGCCATCGGGCTCTTTACACTGATCAATCAGATCCACAATATCATCCATCCTTTTTCGCAAATCGGCATTCTCCATCCATCGCAGTGTATTTCCGGCTCCTGTTAAAAATCGTGCTGCTTCAGATCCGGGAAGAATCTGAAACCACATATTTTTAAATCTATCTTCAAGAGGTTCTACTGGCAGTCCGGCCTTAACCCGGAAATTACGTGCCAGCTGATCGAAGGTAAACGAGTTCATCAGGTAACTGATATTGTTTTCCATGGTCGTTTTAAACAAGCCTTCGCCCAATTTCACTCCTCCCATAGGTGTTTGTGCTTTATAGGCTACAGGCTTCCACGTTTCAACCGGCATCACGTTCTTCGGATTGTTGGTAACAACATATTCTCCCTGCGGACGTGGTGCACGTGTCAGCAACTCAATATGTGAATCCTTGTTAGGATTTGATTCCGTGGCAGGGCATCCCTCTGCAATATCTTTACCTTCTGAAAGTACAATGATTTTTGTCATTGCTAATTTATTGTCCCTAAGACTTATCGCTGTGAGGCGAACATATCGCCCGTAAACCTCTTTTGATGCAAATGTACAAACTACATCATCCGGATTTGGGAATTCCCCTTTCAGTGTGTAATCTTCGTACATCATGGAGTGTTTGAAATCCGCATCGTTTGAAACTTCCAGCCTGAAACGGGAAGGAAAGCCACCGGCAGCAGGTCCCCAACCTTGCATGCCCGGCAATAGTTTTATCCCGTCAATCTTTTTTACCTGCCCCAAATCAATTTGCACCCAGCGGGTTTCGTTGTTGCTGCCCGCCTTTGAGGAATAAGCAGGCAAATAATACCGTGCTACCCGTTCCACGCCCATCTGTGCTTCGCGAAGTTCGTTCGCAGGGTTATATTTTACCTGGGCATTCACTGAAGTGAAAGTTAGCGCGAAGAAAGATGACATGACTAAACAAAATATCTTTACTCCCTTAATCGAGATGCTGTTTTTTGTTTTCATTGATAATAAACCAATCAAAAAATATGTTATCAAATTAATATACCACGTTTCCAGCCATGCAGTTCAAAAACACAATATCACCTGCTGAAATGTGCGGATTGACAAATGGATGCAATTTTCTGTATTTTGCAACTAATCCTTTTTTATCAATACAAACTTGCCGTTCTCATGGCCTGCAGATTCTTCAGGGGAGTATTCACACATATTTCGCAGCCTCCCGACAAAATAAATTTTCTCCCTTTTTCTTTACTTACAATCTCTCTGCAAGAACTTTCAACCTCTTCAACGGTTTTATCCATGACATAAACCGGATTAATGTTGCCGCAGCGTATAATATCAGGTCCTAATATTTCATAGGCTGATTGCAAATCAACCATGTAATCAAGATCAAGAATATCGATAGGCAAATCAGCAAGGGAAGGTAAAAGGTGTTTAATATCACCACAAATATGCAGTTTAACTTTAGCTCCTTTCCCGTGTATGAAATTTATGATTTCACGATGCCTTTCTTTCAAATAAGTATTATAAGAGCCCAAATCAATTTGGGAGCAAATAGCATCACCCATTCCAATAATATCACATCCGGCATCAATTTGTGCTTTTGCAAATTCTTTGGCAGTCACCATACATTTATCCAATAAAAAATTGGAAAAGTCAGGATCAATCATTAGTTGCAATAACATATTACTAACTCCACATAAATCGCAGGATTCAGCCAGTGGGCCTTCAATCCATCCAATTACAGGTACTTCTCCTTTTAGCTCTTTTTGAAACAGTTCTGCTCCTTTAATTCTGTCAAGTGTTCGGGGATTTTTATAGACATCAGGATTTTTCAGCGCTTTAACATCTTCTATTGAATTAACAATAATTTTTTCACACCTTGGAACTTCTTCGGCCGGAAAGCTAACTTTTGCTCCAAAAGCAGCTGTCTCCCGGTATGGATCTGAAATTAAACCTACCATATCGGCATCAAAATATTCCATTGCCCGGATATTGCTATTAACAAGAACTTTATAATCGGATGCAAATTCACCATAAGTTTTTCCGGTGAATCGTGCAGCAAAATGCATCAAAATAGGCCTAAACAAAGTACGATCTATTGTTTCATTGTTTGTCAGATGGTTGAAAAGTTGTTTTTTATTCATGATATCAAATTTTAGATTTTATATTTGTTCGGTTTTAATGATTAACGATCGTCGTTGGGCTAGTTTTGAGCTGCTGCGTATTCCTAAAAATACGGTCAATTATTTACCGTGAAAATCTATGCTTATTTATTTCTGTTGAGGTTTGCTTGTTACTCATGTGGTATAAATCAATGCATTTCTGTTTCACAGGCCCCCAGGCCACCTCTGAAATAGTTAAATTGCACATGGGGATGATCTGCCAATAAAGACATTGGAACAGCACTATCCATTATCTTCTTACTGATCATTAATGCAGTAAGCCGTTGACCAAATGGATTATCATGAGCCCCTGCCTGCCAGATCGATATTTTTTCTGCTTTCCAAGTTTGTAGAGGCCCGACGGTCAGTGCCTGCCTGGGAATACCTGTAATCACGCCACCGGCGCTGGTGCGGGCATTTTGCATACAGGTAATGGGGTGCAGATCAACAACACGGGTTGTCAGTTTTCTGAATTCTTCGGGTGTTGGAGGAGCATCTTTATAGTTACCTTCTCTTTTTGCCGGATCATTAAAGGCCCAGTGTTTAACGTCTCCCTGACCTCCTTGCATCACGGCACAGCGAACGCCACTGTCCCAACTTTTAATGTATGCGCTGGTTTCGGCTTTTGGAAAATGCATATTCGAATCAGGCATCCTGAATTTCCTGTCAATTCGGTTAAAACAGAGTTCCCTGTCTGCTTTTTCAAATGATAAGGGATGGTCTGCATCAAGTTCTTTGCCGTCGACATACCATTCATCCATTCCCCAGAAATGGGCATTTGACAAATTCAGTTGTAATTCGTTCACCATCCGGGCGATGAGAGGCAGTTGTTCCGTTGGGCCAATAGGCCCGCATATTCCTACAGGATTACTGGTTGTTGCCTGTTTCCAGGCAGTGATGTACTCCAGCGCTTCTGCCAGGTAAAAATCCTCTAAGGTGTCGTAGAAAACAACTTTAAATCCTTCCCTGGATAATTGAAGCAGATCTTCAGGAGTAAGTTTCGCGGCATCTCTTAATAAATCATCCTCCAGCGTGGTAAAATCCCACCAGTCAGGGGCTAACATACTTAATTTTCTGGCCATAAGAATCTATTTTTAAGTGTTGGTATTTAATATGTAAACTTAATTTTTGTAAGATAATACCTTTACCCCTAACTACCTACTGCCTACTTTATCACAACAACATCGCCAAGCAGCTCTTTAAGAATATTATCCTGAGGATACCCATGACCTAAATGTTGCCTGAATCCTTCAGCATAAGCCGAGTTGATTTCTTTTCCCCTGAATGCGGCAAATCGTTTCATCGCCAGGATATATTCATCCATCTTATGATGCTTCTTTAGCCATTCACGTTGACTGTCATGACAGGCCAAAGTGTCTTCCTTTATTCCTATTTCAGTCGTAATATCAACATATATAGTGGGGTGGATAGGGATGCCAAACTTATCTTTTCCTTCCAGTGGATCAACATAATATAAATAGGGCACACTTTCAAAAGGTTCTTCTATAACCTCCATATTTTTTATGCCTGAAGCAAAACAAGCCGTTTGAATAACCCTGCTGGTCATCTCATGGTCGATCATATAATCATTTGGACTTGCCGTAAGAACTATCGTAGGCCGGACTTTTCGAATTAAGGCAGTGGCTTTGTTAATGGTTTCGCGGTCGTATACAATATAAACATCATCACATTCAAGACAATGGTAGGTTCCATCCAACAGTTCAGCCGCTTTCGCAGCTTCGACTTTCCTGATAATGCTTATCTCAGCCCTTGTTAACTCGGCTGATCCTTTATCTCCGGGGGTCATTGTCGCAATATGCACTGACCATCCGGCCTTTTTTAATAAGGATAGCGTGCCGACACACATCAATTCCGCATCATCGGGATGCGCAAATATTCCTAATACAATCTTTTTCATACCATTCTATTTTTCATAACATCAATAATTTTTCCGACTCCAGTTGATTATTTAAATAATGGTAATGCTTTTTGAATTTAAAGAGCTAGTTTTGGGACAATGGGATAAGATCAACCCTTCTTAACAGAATTTCAGCCCCCTCCGATTGAATCTGAATACGTCCTTTTCGAGGTTGAACATCCATCGCATGGTTGACTAAAGTGCCGTTGAGGTAGATGGTAATCTCCTTTCCCTGCACGATGCACACCAATTTATTCCATTTACCTATCGGCTTTTCAATATCTTTTGCTCCCCGAAATCCCTTAACATCCTTCCATTCTGGATCCCGACCATACCAATTGATTCGTCCCTCGTGAATGGTTGCAGGTGCACCATTAGGTTTGAAGACATACGACCCGCCCTGTTTTTCAGCCTCCACAGGACAGGTAAGAGAGAACTTTGTACTGCCGTCGCCAACGACCAACATATCTCCCGTTCCTCCTTCAATAAGCTGGCATTCAATTGAGTGCATCCATAATAAATAGTCTTTTCATTATTTAAAATCTTTATAAATATTTAATTATCAAAACTTTAATGAATATTAGTTTTTATTTTTTCGTTGAATTATTTTCGGCAGATTTGTCTGCAGCAAAAATCAATTCATGTGTTTTGAGTGCGTCAGCCAGGCTGGTTAAAGGCATTTCCTTGCCTTCTTCAATAGCCAAAAAGAAGGCTTCGAACTGTGCCTGATAGGGATGATCAGATACATCGCCGGAATCGAGCATCTTCATGGAAAGTTCACTCCATTTGTTCTTGTTCAGGCCGGCAAATTTTGTAGAGTAAAATTTATTATCCAAAAGGCTTCCTTCGCTTCCCACCAGGTGAAAGTGGAAATAATAGGGTTGCAGACAGTCAATAACAGAAGCAACTTTACCGACAGCTCCATTCTTGAATTTTACGATCGAAACTGAACTGGTAGGATATTCGTATTGCGCAAAATCTTTGTTATCAGAATAGGAGGAATAGCTACTGACGGTCTCAAACTCGCTACCCATACATAATAAAAGCGCATCCATTGCATGACATCCAGCCGACAAGAGGCTGCTGCCGGCTGCTCCCTTTTTAGTGTTCCAACGATACTGTCCATACCATGGCCCGATGCCGTGATAATAGTCAACTTCCCCATAATGAATCTTGCCCAAAAGATCCTGGTCAATCACTGACTTGATCGTAATCAGTTGACTCGAAAAGCGACATTCAAAACAGACACACGATTTCACACCTGCTTTTTGCACGGCTGCTTCTACAGCCAGACATTCGTCCCACGTCAAAGCTATCGGCTTTTCAATGATCAGATGTTTACCAGCCTTGGCTGCCATAACTGCCTGCTTTGCATGATCGGCAGGGTAACTGCAAATTGATACTGCATGTAGTTTCGGATCTGCAAGCATTTGTGCCAGATCTGTGTAACATATAATTGTTCCTCCATGCTTTGCACTGATATCTGCCGAATTAAGTTTTCGGGAAGAACACAGAGCGGTAACCCGGGCATAAGATGTTTTGTTAATAGCCTCGATGTGAGCTTCGGCAGCCCAACTGTAACCAATGATACCAACGTTATATTTCTTCATAGGTTTAATTCTTTAACACTAATATTGTCCGTATTTTTTGACCATTTGCGAAAGCATTAATAAGCGTTCTTTTGTAACCATGGGCGCTATGGAGCAGGCTGTACTTAGAATAAATCCTTTCCCTTTTGTTTTGCCAGTTTCAATAATTAGTTTGATATCGGCTTCGGCCTTCTTATCATCAGCATTAAGCAGTGTATTTATAGAATCAATATTCCCCTTTATAAAAAGGTCGTTTCCTATCCTGGCAAAAGCATCTTCCAAATCAACATTTCCGACGGGAACGGGGTCTAAGCACTCTAATCCGGAAGTTTTACTTTCCCGCATTAACTCTAAGCGATCATTTATGGAGCCACAGGTGTGAATGTACGCATGCACTCCCTTTGCCCGTATCGCTTCAATAATCTTACTTTCATAAGGAAGAACAAATTCGATGTATTGTTCGGTAGAGATAAACCCCATCCCGGCAAACGGAGAGGATATTTTGATGGCATCGATCTGTTTATCACACATTTTAACTGCCAGATCACGAATGCTATTTGCATATTTATCTATAATTGATTTAGACTTCTCAGGCTCCATAATCAAAGCTATCAGCCCATTTTCATAGCCTAACAGATCGAGGAAATAGTCGAAAGGAGAGGTGATCTCTCCATGAACAGAGACTGAATCCCCCACTTTTGCATGAAGAATATCAAAGATATCGAATAAACCCTCTTTGTCAAGGTCGAAGTAAAGATTTTGTGAAACAGGAATATAATTGATCACAGATGGTATATCCAGTTCAATATCTATATTCTCAATAGACTTTTGGACTTTCTTCTGTTTAAATGAAACCAATGGCAGATCAGCATGGGAATGGACTTCAGTCCGATCGGGATAAGTCAGTCTGTAACTTTCCTCTTCAATTAATTCATATTTGATCAAATCTCTTTTCCATTTATCCGAATGACCATGAAGACTTACCAAAATTCCATCAAACTTAAACATTTTGCATAACTTTATTAAGCCATCTGCAAAGACGTTTTTGTCATACCAAAACTCCACGGGATTAGGTCGCAGTTGATGCATCATGCTGCCAATGCTAAACTGGCACATCAATGGGACCCTGTCGGGCCGTTGCAGGTTCATCGCATAGTTGACCCTCTCTTTTGATGTAAGTTTCATTGTTGAAATTTAGTTTATCGTTGAAATTAGTTTTTCTAAATATTTTTTTGTCTTTACAATATATTCATAGTTTGTCTCTGCAAGTTCATATTCAATCGTAATATTGCCCTTAAAATTTAACTGTTTTAAGTAGGCAACAATTGCCGGAAAATTAACATCGCCTTGCGGAATAGGCACTTCTTTACCTAATTCATAAGGATTTGTCGGGTATTTCCCGTCTTTCGCATGTATTGCTTTTTCTTTCATGATATTTATTTAAAAAATTATTATGACATTATTGAGTCCAGTTTAAAAACGTAATAAATTTCAAGCCGCTATGGCTTGTGAATTTGAAAAATATTTTGAGTAATCCCGAATGAGTTCGAAATTTGATTGACAGCGATCCGGTTTTCTTGTAAAGATAGCCATAGGATTGTTTTTTGGTAGCCTTTTCATGCAAAGCAAGGCGATTGGAAGGAAAAAATTATTAAATAGTTCATATTCAATAATATATCTAAATATCCTTCCGAAATTTATCGCAATACCTGTATTAAAAGCAAAGAGACTTGTTTTAAACTGCCCTCTGACTTTTGTTTTTCCACCTTGAGTTCTGGCTTTAAACTCTTTCATTAAAGCTTCAACATTTGGCCTGATCTTTCGCCGTTCTTTGGGGATATTCCTGATGTTGCTGTTCCGTTTGCCTAACAGATAATCTTCATGCTTAAAATAGTATCTCCCCTTGTTTTAAAATATTTGGCAATTTTCTATTAATGGACAATCGTTGCAGATATTTGTATCAAACCGGACTTTATAACGTTGTTTTGTTGGCATGGATGTCGCAATTTGACCAGGGCATTCTACGGTATATTCCGCAGGTTCTTGGCTGATTTGCTCAATTATTTTGTAAGCGTCTCCACGATACCCATTCATGGTTTTTTGCAGGCAACAGCCGTTCCTTATTTTTTCATCCAGCGATTGGGTAGCAACTCCCGGAATACTTCATCGGGAGCATTTGTGTTGACGTAAGCCAGCCTGTTTAGTACATCAGTAAAGTATTCGAAGGTGTTAATCCCATTGAGCCTGCATGAACAAGCCAGGGAATAGATCAAAGCCGTCCTTTCGGTCCCGTCATGGCTGCCACAGGACAGGGAGTTCTTCCGGCTTTATGTTGGCATGACACTTATGTTGGCATCGTAGCTTAACAAACTCAAATTCAGAATAAGTCAATCCCTTCAGCCAACATAAGTTTTTAAAGACTTGTCAAGAAATCCATCAGCCCTTTATCGGTCTTCCAAGATTTCTGTAGTTTACCCTTCTGCTTTATCTCACAAGTTTTCAGTGCTTTGGCTTTCTTTTGTACATTTACCTCTGCATAGATATTGGTAGTGTTAACTGATACATGACCTAACCAAGCTCGTATAGTATTGATATCTGTACCAGATTCAAGTAGATGAGATGCAGTCGAGTGTCTGATAGTGTGCGGAAAAATCGGAAGAAAGAACTTCCTCTTTGCAGGCTCACACGATGCGGCTAAGGATATCGCCATGTTCTATAGTTTTTTTGCAACTTGCGCCAAGAACGACATCGACCCGCAAAAGTGGCTGACCTATGCCATGCAAAACATCAACGATACAAAACCATCTGAGCTAAAATATCTGCTACCGCAATTTATCGATAAAAATTTACTGGGGTAAGTCGGATTTGATGGGGTGGATACGTTACAACGTTAATAAATTCCCTGAAATTCTGCCTGTTTACAACCATGGTTTCAGGATTGTAATTCGAAGTAAAAGTTTTAGAGAATTTTGCTTTCCACTTTTCGTTCCATTTAAACTGGAATGCAAAGATTTTGTCATTAAGTTTTTCAACATAATCAATTTCCTGTTGTTGTGCAGTACGCCAGAAAAAGGATGCTGATTCAATCCGGTGATATTGATTGAATTTCAACCGCTCACTTATAAGGAAATTTTCCCATAACGGGCCAATATCATTCCGTAACTGAACAGGGTTATAGTTTCCTATAACTGCATTCCTTATCCCGTTATCATAGAAATAGATTTTCCGGTTTGTTTTGATTTCATCCCTCAGGTTACCACTGAAGGCCGACAACTTATAAATGACAAATGCTTTTTCAAGGATATCAATATAAGTGGCCACTGTTTTTGCATCAAGCCCGATTAAAGATGCAATTTCGTTGTAAGATACTTCATTGCCCAATTGATAGGATAACGCTTGCAATAATTTTATTAAGATCTCTGGTTTCTTTATTTTAGCATACATCAATACGTCCCGGTAGAGATAACTCGAAGCAAGTTCCTTCAGGATAATCTGCTGATCGGCTGGGTTCGTCAATACATCCGGATAACATCCAAACACTAACCTGTTTTCGAGATCCTGTTCTGCTTTTACATATCCCGAATGGTTCTGCCACTCTTCCCAGGAAACGGGCCACAGGTTAAAAGTCCATTTCCTCCCGGTAAGTGGTTCCTGTGTTTTCTCCATCAGGTCGAACGATGATGATCCACTTAAAATTAACTGTACATCTTTAAACTGATCGACAATAATTTTAGAAGTAAGTCCAATTTCCGGTATTTTTTGAGCCTCGTCGATGAATACAACTCTGTTTCTGCCTATGATTGACCTTAATTGTTCTGTGTTTGGGCGGTTCATTATAACTGCAGTATTCGGATCATCGCCATCAAGGATTAGGGTTTCATTCAGAAATGGTTGTATCAGTTTTCCAACCATTGTAGTTTTTCCAGCCTGCCTGGGTCCGGTGATAATAATTGCCTTATTCGAAAAGAACCGTGATACTATCTCCTTTTCAATCAGCCTTTCTATGTTCATCTTTTTTTTTGCAAATATAATATTTTTCTATTTCGATCCACGATATTTATGTATATCAGGGAATATATTCCATAATATATATATAATTTAGGAAATGTGTTCCTTTATAACTATATTATATTGACCGAAGACTTACTGCTATTACTGGTCGCAGAAGGATAGGGAAAACCAGTCAAATTATATAGTTCGATTTTCGTTTCACCGACTCTGAAGAATGCGGTCTTCACCTTTTGATTCGTCACCTCTTCGATGACATAACAGGCGCTGCCCAGGAGAGTTTCATAATAAGGTATGGCGTTTTCCAGACTCTTAACGGCAATGCCAATGTGTTCAATTTTCGATACGTTCACGGTAATAAGTTTTTAAACCCGATCGTAAAACTACTATAAACCGTAAATTCCTTATCTTCGCAGCCGTAGTAATCAATCTTTCTCACCCATGATCCTCTTCTTCAAAGAGAGCGGCAAAATTCTTGCTGTAGGCACTCAAATTTCATTGAATCAAGCTGATATCGAAAAATTAATTTGGTTGTTTGGCGAAGCTGAATGGATTCGCAAGGATCAGCTCGAAGGGCAATTTATCGGTCCGCGGAAAGAAATGATCACTCCCTGGAGTACCAATGCGGTTGAAATTACCCAAAACATGGGCATCAGGAGTATTGTGCGGATCGAGGAATTCATCGCTTCCGACGATCTTTCTGGTATTGATCCAATGTTACAGGCTTCCTACAATGGCCTGGACCAAACCATTTTCACCATTTATCACGAGCCGGAACCAGTTATTTACATCGAAGATATCGCTGCATACAATATTAAGGAAGGCCTCGCACTGAGCCATGATGAAATCCAATACCTTGAAGGTGTTGTAGGGAAAATAAATCGTAAACTAACTGATAGTGAGGTGTTTGGATTTTCTCAGGTTAATTCAGAACACTGCCGTCATAAAATCTTCAACGGTAGTTTTATCATCGATGGCATAGTGAAGCAGTCTACCTTGTTTGAGATGATCAAGAAAACAACCAAAACAAATCCAAATACCATTGTATCAGCATATAAGGATAACTGCTCGTTCAGCGAAGGACCAAAGGCGGAACAATTCGCACCCGCTTCGGCCGATACATCCGACTATTTTCAGGTAAAAGATATTGAAACAGTACTTTCGCTAAAAGCTGAAACCCATAATTTCCCAACAACCGTTGAACCATTCAACGGAGCAGCAACTGGTACCGGTGGAGAAATCCGTGATCGGATGGCAGGAGGCAAAGGGAGTTTTCCGATAGCAGGAACAGCGGTATATATGACCTCCTACTCCAGAAATGATGAAGACAACCGGCCTTGGGAACAACAATTTAAACCCCGCAAGTGGCTGTATCACAATCCGGAAGAGCTTCTTGTTAAAGCATCGAATGGCGCTTCAGATTTTGGCAATAAATTTGGTCAGCCGCTGATCAATGGTTCTGTTCTTACTTTCGAACATGCTGAGAATAACAAGAAATATGGCTACGACAAAGTCATCATGCAGGCAGGTGGTATCGGATATGCTAAAAAAGAGGACAGTCTGAAGGGAATACCCAAAACGGGTGAGAGCCTGGTCCTGCTGGGCGGAGATAATTACCGCATCGGCATGGGCGGAGGAGCAGTCTCTTCGGTCGATACAGGTGCCTTTGAGAGCCACATCGAATTGAATGCCGTTCAACGGGCGAATCCGGAAATGCAGAAAAGGGCCTACAATACGATTCGTGCTTTGGCGGAATCTGATGTTAATCCAATCGTATCCATTCATGATCATGGTGCCGGTGGTCATCTGAACTGTCTCTCTGAATTAGTTGAAGAGACTGGTGGTGAGATATTTATTGATCAGTTACCTGTGGGAGACCCTACCTTATCTGCCAAAGAAATCGTTGGGAATGAGTCACAGGAGCGGATGGGTTTCATAACCAGGAAAGAAAATCTGGCTTGGATCCAACGCATAGCAGAACGTGAAAGATCTCCCTTTTATGTGATCGGCGAAACCACAGGCGATCACAAATTCACATTTGTCAACCGCAAAAATGGGGATCGACCTATAGATATGGAGCTCGCAACCCTGTTTGGAAAGCCTCCCAGGACTGTTCTGGAAGACACTACCCCATCTGAAGTATTTGTTGATATAAAATACTCTAAAGAGCAAATATATAATTATTTAGATCAAATATTACAGCTCGAATCTGTGGGTTGCAAAGACTGGCTCACCAATAAAGTGGACCGATCAGTAACCGGTAAGATTGCCAAACAGCAGTGTGCCGGGGAGTTGCAGCTTCCGTTAAATAATCTTGGAGCTGTAGCCATTGATTATCAGGGAGTAAAGGGTATTGCAACCTCTCTTGGTCATGCACCGGCGGCCGGATTGATCAGCCCGGAAAACGGTTCTGTACTCTCTATTGCTGAGGCACTTACAAATATCGTTTGGGCACCTCTCACCCATGGTCTCAAAGGAATTTCCCTTTCGGCCAACTGGATGTGGCCGGCTAAAAACCAGGGCGAAAACGCCCGGTTGTATCAGGCAGTTGAAGCTGCCTCCGACTTTGCCTGTGCCCTCGGCATCAATATCCCTACAGGCAAGGATTCTCTTTCAATGACGCAAAAATACAAGGATGAGGTAGTTTATGCCCCGGGAACCGTAATCATATCGGCTTCTGGTGAAATATCTAATCTTAGAAAGATTGTTGAACCGGTCTTGGTTAATGATCCTGCCAAAACGCTTTTCTACATCGATTTTTCCAAGTCGGGGAAGGCACTTGGCGGAAGTTCTTTGGGCCAGATCCTCTCAGCATTGGGAGAAGAGACGCCAAAGGTATCTGATCCATATTACTTCGCAGCTACTTTCGAGACGCTTCAGGAAGCTATTAATCTGGATCTCATTGTTTCTGGGCACGATATATCATCTGGTGGACTGATAGTTACATTACTTGAGATGTGTTTCTCACAGAATAAGGGTGGAATCGAAGCCGATTTGTCTGCCTTGGGTGAATGCGACAGCGTAAAATTACTTTTTAGCGAGAACCCGGGGGTTATTGTCCAGGCAAAAGACTCACAAAAATTGGTTAAACTCTTTCAGCAAAACAACATTTCCTGCCTTCCGGTAGGTAATCCTATCGATGAAAGAGTTATCAGGATTAAAAATCTCGCGGAAAAATACAATTTCGAAATAGATTCGCTTAGGGAAAAATGGTTCAGACCCTCCTATCTACTGGATTGCAGGCAATGTGGAGATGAATTAGCCGCCAGCAGACAGAAGAATTTCAGCAAAAACAAGCTTTCCTTCAATTTCGGAGCATTTACGGGTGAATTTTCCTCTTATAAGATAGATAACAATCGTCGCCAACCTTCTGGTATTAAGGCAGCTATCATCCGCGAAAAGGGTGTTAATGGAGACCGGGAGATGGCATGGAGTCTTTATCTTGCCGGTTTTGACGTGAAGGATGTCCACATGACGGATCTGATTACCGGAAGAGAAACCCTGGAAGATATCCGCATGATCGTTTTCGTTGGAGGGTTCTCTAATTCTGATGTATTAGGATCTGCTATTGGCTGGGCAGGCGCTTTTAAGTACAATGAAAGAGCAAAAGCAGCATTGGAACGGTTCTATAGCCGGGATGATACACTTAGTCTGGGCGTTTGTAATGGATGTCAGCTGATGGTTGCACTGGATCTCATATATCCGGAGAAAAAAGAGAAAATTAAGATGCTGCATAACGAATCACACAAGTTTGAGTCTTCATTCCTGAATGTTGATATTATTGATAATGAGTCTATTATGCTCAAGTCAATGGTTGGTAAAAGATTAGGAATCTGGGTAGCTCACGGTGAAGGGAAATTCGCTGTTCCTGAAGGCGAAGGACAGTACCGGATTCCGATGAAGTACTCCTTCGCTAACTATCCTGGTAATCCAAACGGTTCAGATTACAATATAGCTGCAATATGTTCGGAAGATGGCCGACATCTGGCCATGATGCCTCACCTCGAGCGTGCGATCTATCCATGGCAATGGGGTTTCTACCCGAACGATCGTAAAAATGACCAGGTTTCCCCTTGGGTAGAAGCTTTTGTGAACGCAAGAGAATGGATAGTTTACGCTTCTGGTTTATAACCCCTGTTGACTGACCTTGCGAGGCATTGTCCGTGTTTAACTAGATCAACATGTCCTTCCTCTGACTCATATATTTTGGCCAGCAAAAAATCTGCCTCTCCTAAACCATGGTCAGATGCCAGGTTGAAATATTCGATCGCCTTTTCGATATCTTTTAAAACAATTTCACCGGTCGTATAAAATTCACCCAGGCTAATCCAGGCTTCAGCGAAACCATTGTCAGCCGCCTTGCGGAAAAGTTCCAGCGCTTCGGTTTTGTTTTCTTCAACACCTTCACCATAGAACAACATCCCGGCCAGGTTATACTGGGCCTGCGCATAGTTCTTGCCAGCTGCTTTTTTGAAATAGAACCAGGCCTTTTGAAGATTCTTTTCGCCTGTTTCACCGAAATACCACATTACACCCAGATTATAGGATCCGAGCATGAATCCGGCTTCATCGGCCCGGGTGTACCATTTGAACGCTTCCAGTGAATCGATTTCTATTCCCTTTCCCTGATGATATAAATTACCAAGATTGTTCATTGCCTCGGCAATGCCTCCTTCAGCAGCGACAACATATTGTTCAATGGTTTTCTCAATGTCTAATTCACAGCCTTGTCCTGTCTCAAACAAGATGGCCAGGTTAAAAGCTGCCTTAGCATAACCGGCAGCTGATGCTTTACGGTACCAAATCAATGCTTCCTTCAGATCCTTCTCAACCTTTACGCCGTTTTCCAAGTAAACGGCTGCCTTGAACATAGCACCAGGAACCCCTTTTTCCGCTGCTTTCAGATACCATTCATAAGCCTTGTCCTTGTCAGACCAGTATGTTTCACCCTTTTCATGCAAGAGCCCCAGCAAATAACATGCTCTCGGATGACCAGATTCTGCTGCCTTTTTGAAATAATCTCCTGCCGAATATTTATCCCGCTCAATCCACTCTCCAGCCAGACAGATACTTGCATACTGATATTGGGCTTCCAGGTTACCTTTTTCTGCTGCTTTCCGGTAATAATCTACCGCAGTCTTGATGTTTTTATCCACACCTTCGCCGGTTTCATGGCGCTTGGCCATTTGTACCATAGCCTCGGCGCTACCGTTCTGAGCAGCCTTTATAAGCATTTCAACACCCTGATAATCTGATTGTCTGAGGTAATAATTCGCAAGTGCATCCTGGGCTTCGGCAAATCCGCGATCGGCCGCTCTTTGATACATCTCCAGATAATTCTCCTCATTCGTCTCTTCATTCAGTACCCCCATCAGGTAGATTGCTTCAGAATAATCGGCCTGTACCGCTTGTTCCAGGTAAGATTTAGCTTTCCCAAGATTCTTTTCCGCATCGATACCAAGCAAATAGATCTTTCCCAATCTGAGCGCTACTTCCGAAGTTACATTTCCTTCAATACGGGATAGCCAGACGAGACTCTGTTCAACATTTTTCTCGACTCCTTTGCCTTCATAAAGGAACAGTCCCACTTTCTGAAAGGCTGGTTCATAATCCCCCTGAGCCGCTCTGATGTACCATTCATAAGCCTTTTCAAGCTTTACCGGTACCGTCAAACCAAGTTCAAACACCTCACCAACTTTGTAAATTGCAGGCAAATATCCTTCCTTTGCGGAGGCATACCAATAATCGACAGCCTCATTTGTATCCTTGTAACCGCCCTCTCCCGAATAAAGTAGCCGGCCATAATTGTATTTTGCCGCTTTGTCTCCCCGCTCGGCACCTCTTTCATACCACTCAAAAGCCTTCGTCAGATCCAAAGGCAGTCCTTCGCCCTTTTCACGCATGCTGCCAATATAATTGCATGCTTCAATACCGCCCGCCCTGGCAGACTCCAGAAAGTACTGAACAGAATCACTAAACGACTGAATCCTATCTTTTCCAGTGAAGTACTTTACTCCAATTTCAAGCGATGCTTTTACGAAATCCAGCTGGTATTCTGCAAGAAATAGGTCTATAGCCTCCTTTGGCGTAGGACTATGGCGCAATAGGTCAAGGAATACAAGAGCTGGTTTAAAACCAGCCTCAAGACTTTTTTCTATCCGTTTGGCCCCCTTTTCGGTATTGCTTTTTTCGAGGCTTTCAATGCCGCGCCTGAAACTTCGCGGGTATGTTTTAAAAATATCGTTCATTCCAATGGTTGTTATTTCAATCGAAATCCAGGTCCATCGCAATCGCAAAGGTCCCTTTATTCTGTTCTGATTCAAATTCGGTCTAAAAATAGCTAATAACACCTAATCTAAGCAATTTGAAAGCTTTAAAAAATAATTAATCAAATCTTTTGCTTTATTTTGATATAAATTCCCAGTACCCTGAAAGTTATGGATCCAATAGTTCTGATTTCGAAATATTACAGGCCAAAATCCAGGGCTTATGAGATATTGGTCGGACATAGCAGTGCTGTAACCGCCAAAGCGCTGAAAATTGCTGAAAATCACCCTGAACTAAATCCCGATTTGACCTTTATTGAAGAAGCGTCCATGATTCATGATATCGGTATTTTTATGACCAATGCACCCAATCTGTATTGCTTTGGAGACTACCCATATCTTGCACATGGCTATCTTGGATGTGATTTAATTTCCAGATTGGGTTTTCCGGAGCACGGATTAGTTTGTGAAAGGCACACCGGAGTGGGAATTTCGAGGGAGGAAGTCCTGGAGAAAGGCTTACCACTACCTCCAAGAGATCTGATACCCGAATCGGTGGAAGAGCAGATCATTGCCTTTTCGGATAAATTTTTCTCCAAAAGCAAGGACATTTACAGGGAAAAATCGTTGGATGAAGTCAGAAAAACTATTGCATCTTTTGGAAAATCTAATGTCGATCGGTTTGAAGAGTGGTGTGAACTCTTCCTTTAAGCCCTGTTTCTAATACTTTTGTTTGTCGTAAAAGCTATCCTGTTTACTCAATTTCAAATCCTGTAACATGGCAGCAGTTGCCCTGATGGTAAAACTGTAGCTCTGCCTGTAACCAAAAGGTACCACATTGAGCGACATCTGGAAGCAATGCAAGTCCCTGAAAAGGTTAAACTGTGTAAAAGAAACCTCCATTTTCTGGATATCAAGACCAGAAGAGAAACCAATCTGCCAATTTTTTGTAAGGCTGATATTTCCGTTGAATTCGACAGTTTGATTTATCATCGGTTTTGCTACTGGGTCCGGCTTGCTGTATCTTAGACTATAATCAAAACGAAAATCCCATGGAATACTAAAGTCAGCATATTCCGGAATATCCGGATAATTCTTTCTTGCGGTATCAATTAATTTCTGATCCTCTGGCTTTTCTTTAGGCTTGGTCTTATCGTTTGCACCCTGTTGCGGATTAGATTGATCATCCTTCGATATAGATTTGAAGGAATATCCAAAAGAGAGGTTTGCGCTGGTCAAACGTGCAATTTTTCTATCTCTGGCAAATTGATAAACGTTGATAAGGTGTCCATTTTCAAAGACATACGGATCCATTATTGCTCCCATATTGATGTCGACTCCGGCTACTTTTGTCCGAGCGGAGATGTTGAAATTAGACAGATTCAATGAGTCTGCTGCAAGGTTGTATGAGGTTGAAAAGGACAATTGATCAAGTAGTTTTACCTTCTTATATTTTTCTTTGGAGAGAGTATCGTTAGAATTTAACACCTTCATCTCCAGGTTGTTATTTAAATTAAATCCTATAGAACCCGATTTTCCTGAACCGGCAGTTCCATAAATACCACCTTCATGGTAAGGATACCTCAAAGAAACCGGTCGTCCCTGGCTGTCAAAATATTCTATGTTTCCATACATTCCATAACCAGGACTGCTGAAGTCGGGCTGAAGGCTGAAGCTCAGACTTGGGGTCATCACATGTCTGATCTGCTTGATATTAGACTTAGGATTCCGGACCATAAAATTTCCATATACCTTGGTAGAGGCCCCAAAACCGACAGAATAATCATAATCTCGGGTGAAACCGAAAATAGTATCAGTCACCTCAACCATTTGCTTGATGGGATTGTATGCCTTTCTGATTTGTTTAGTATACCATCTCTCATTGTAATTAACTGATGGACTAACTGTTATAAATTTTAGCATCTTAAATGAGGTACTCAGAGGTATGGTGTGTTTCATACCATTCTGCCAGTCCCTGGAAAGATTTGAACTGAAAAGTTGATACTCTTTTGTATTGATAGAATTCTGCATATCAAAGCTATAGCTCATCCCGATCTTTTGATACCATCTTTCTCTCCCCGAGTAATTCTTCGACTTAAAAGGATAAAGTCTGTTGACATTAAAGGTCATCTGCGGTAACGACAAATTAATTGTTGTATCCCGGCTGTTCTGAGAATGCCTGAGGTTGGCAGACATTGTAAAAGGAGTATTTTCCCAGCGTCTGGAATAAGAAACGCTCGACTGCTTTGTATTGGTAAGGTAGTTTTGGGTAGAATAGGCATTATTCTGGTCATACTGGCTTGTCGAGAAGTTGACACTGGCACTAAAAGTCTGGTTCGGGCTGGCTTTAGAATCCATTGAGTGGTTCCAGGTGATGGCAAAATCATTTTGCAATTTATAATCAGGCAGGCCTTTGTCTCCGAAGACATTCTTATAAAAATTAACATCGAGTCCACCGCTGAATTTATAACGCAGCCGGTAATTTGAATGAAATTTCAACCCTCTTGACCCCTTTGAGAAGATATCTCCACGAAGAGCCACATCGAAATAGTCGTTGGCAGCCCAATAATAGCCCATATCCCGTAAGAAGAATCCACGGTTTATTTCGTCTCCATAAGTTGGCATCAGGAATCCGGACGAATATTTTGGTGAGTTGGGGAAGAAACCAAAAGGAATAAACAGAAAATAGATGGGCACATCCTCGATGACCAGATAGGCAGGACCCGTCACAATTTTCTTATTGGAAATGACCTTTGCCTTGGTCATTTGAAGGTAAAAATGGGGATGTTCCGCATCACAGGTAGTATATTTGCCATCTTTCATGTTATATGTTGAGTCGTTAACAAGCTTTGTTTTACCACTTTGAATGAAGCCCCCCTCCTGCTCCGTAACAACTCCATACACAATTCCTTTCTTCGTTAGAAAGTTGTAACGGATTTCATCTGCCTGAAACTCCTGCTGAGCCTGCTTGAAGACAGGTTTTCCCACAATTGTTCCGGTAGAGTCAGGTTTGCCGGTAGCATGAATCAGATTACTGTCGCGATTTAGCTCAATATAGTCTGCCGTCAGCTCAATATCTTTATATTTCACTTGGGCATTCTTGTACATGAAAATTTTATTCTGTGAATTGTTGATGGTGACTTTGCCATCGGCTTTATATTCCACAATGGCATCAAAATCCTCTATGGGTTTCTTTATATGCAGGGAATCTGTGGATATCGAATCACGTTTAATTGCTGGCAATGAGTCTCTTACAGATTTTTGAATTTCTTTTGAAGATAGCAAAGGAGAAATGGTCTGCCTGTATCTGATGTTTTTGTTTTGGGCAGGTTCCTGAGCAAAAACTAAAGTTTGCCAAAACAGAATCAGTAGAAGTGTATATTTTAAGAATCGTATAGTGCCCAAATCTAAAGAGTTAGACCGTTTTTTATTCAATAGATAATCTTTCTGGTCTGACAGGCAAAAGTAAAAAATCCTGCCGGACTAAAAGGGTTCATTGATAAATAATTTAATCTTCTATTTTTGTACAGGTTTCCTACAGTATGGATAGGGCAATTTAGCTAAAGATGACAAAGTGTGGTAATATTTTCGTTGGGTTCAAAATGATTGGTCTGTTGACGATTTCATTTTTAATCTCTTATGCTGCTGCCGGCCAAAAAAAGGAGGCTAATTCAAATAGGATTGTGATGATCGATGCTGGTCACGGAGGCAAGGATCCCGGTACCGTTGTAGGTGTTGCGAGAGAAAAAAACGTCGTGCTGGATATAGCCCTCAAACTTGGAAATCTGATTAAGAACAATCAAAAGAATATAAAGGTGGTCTATACCAGGGATGGCGATTATTTTGTTCCATTGATGGACAGGGCTCAAATGGCCAATAAAATCAACGCCAACCTGTTTATCTCCATTCATGCGAATTATTGTGGAAGTCCTGAGATCTATGGAACAGAGACTTACGTACTCGGTTTGCACAGAACGGAGGATAACCTGAATGTGGCAAAAAAAGAGAACAGTGTAATTTTATTGGAAGAAGACTATACCAAACGGTACGAGGGCTTCAATCCGAATCTATCGGAGTCTTATATCATGTTTGAATTGCTTCAGGATGCCTATCTGGATCAGAGTGTATGGTTCGCATCTATTCTTCAATCCAATTTTAAGGAACTGGCCCAGCGACGCGACCGGGAAGTCAGACAGGCAGGATTTTTGGTACTGAGAGAGACTTCGATGCCCAGTGTCCTGATAGAAACCGGCTACCTGAGTAATAAAAAGGAGAACAGCTTTCTAATGACGGATGCAGGAAGGAGTGAAATTGCTCATTCGATCTATGGTTCATTGGTCAACTACCTGAATAAGATTGACATAAAAGATAATCTGACCATTGTTCCAGAACATGAAGCGACTTCTGAGAACATTCAGAATCAGAAAGAAAAACTTACCAAACCGGTGGTTGAAGAGAAACCTGTTACCGCGAAAGCACCTAAGGCAACAAAAGTAGCTTCTCCAAATCTTACAACCTACGCCTTCCAAATTGGGGCATTTATAAAAAAAATTGAACCTGGATCCAAATATTTCAAGGGTACGTCGCCAGTAAGGGAAATAAAAATTGACGGCAAATACAAATATTTCTGCTTTGAGTCCAACTCCCTTCAAACGACGAAAGAGAATTTCTCAGCAGTAAAAACAAAGTTTGCTAATGCCTTTTTGGTTTCGATCAAGAATAACCAGATCAGGGCGATAAAAGACTGAACTGGAAAAAAATAGGGTAAAATCCTAAAGATAGTAGTCTAATGATGGAGATTTAAATCAAATCCTCTGTACCTTTGTCTAAAATAAGCAAGCCATGAAATTCTCAAAGACATCCAAAATAGGAATCCTCCTGGTTATCAGCTTTACAGCGTTAGTCTGGGGTATTAATTTCTTGAAGGGACGTGATATTTTCAGGACAGAAACAGTCTACATAGCCCGGTATAAAAATGTGGCCGGATTAGCACCTTCAACGGTAGTTCACCTTAACGGACTAAAAATTGGATATGTCAGGGAGGTCTATTTTGCGGAGGATCTTTCCGGTGATCTGATGGTCAAAATCGCAGTTTTCAATAAATTTCCCTTACCCGTCGGAACAGTTGCAGAGATTGCCAATAGTGATTTGCTCGGATCAAAGGTTGTTAAACTGAATTTAGGTAAATCCTCTCACTACTACCAGCACAATGATACAATCAAATCCAAGATTGAAATTGATTTTATGGGGCAGGTTACAGAGCAGATCGCCCCGATAAAAGCGAAGGCCGAACGCCTTATTGTCTCGCTGGACTCAATCGTTACAGGCGTTTCGCTTTTGCTGAACAGTGAAACAAGAAGGAATATAGACAAGAGTATTGAGCAGATCAGTCTGACAATGGGCAATCTTGAAAAGATTTCCAGCGATTTAAATATTGTCGTTAATGAACAAAGACACAATCTTACTTCAACGATTGTCAATCTCAAAGAACTAACTGAAAATCTCAACAATGATTCTAAGGCATTAGGCAATATTTTAAACAAGTTTTCGTCTATAGGAGACTCGATTAATCCTTCAGAGTTGAAATCTACCTTGACTCATATCAATAAATCGGTTACTGGATTGGAAACGATTCTTAAAAACGTGAACGAAGCGAACGGATCGCTTGGGATGCTTATTAAGGATTCTACCCTATATACCCGTCTGGCAGAATCGGGCGACAACCTCAATCAGTTGCTAATTGACCTCAAGAGGAATCCCCACCGCTACCTTAAAATCTCCGCTTTTGACTTCGGAAAAGAGGTTTATCCCGCTCCGGGAGCAACTTATAAGACGATTGAAAATATCGACTTTAAAGTTTTTTTATTCTCCTCAAAGGTTAAGATTCCAATGGATTCTCCAATATTTCAAGGGATTAGAAATGTGACTGAATTAATTGAAAAATCAAATTTTTTATACTTCGCCGGAGAGGATAAATCTTATGATAAAATTAGAACGCTTCTAAATAAAGTGCAACTATCTTTTCCTCAGGCCTCTTTAAAAGCTTACGAAGACAATCAGGAGATATCTTTAAAAAAAGCTTTAAAAATTTGTTCCAAGTAATTTTTGATTGATCATTTTTAACTAATTTAACCCAACGAAAAAAGATTGATTTTTAAAGTTTTTTGACGGCCGTCAGAGAATTAAACATCAAAAATTTTTAGGGAAATAAATTTGACGGAATAACACAGAATCGGCATTTTGACCCTTATTAATTGATATTAAGGTAGTTAGAAATATTAGAGGAATTATTTTATTGATTAATACTTAATTTAATGATGAACTCGACTATACATACATTATTTGGCGTGATCCATTTCTGAACATTTATTTGAAGCAATTAATTTTTAAAAAAAACAGTACCGAAATCTAAATGGAGAAAGATCACGCATTAATATGGGATAGTTGTTTGAGGATAATTAAAGATAATGTCCCAAATATAAGCTACAGAACCTGGTTCGAGCCAATTGTTCCGTTAAGACTTGAAAACAATGTACTGACGATTCAGGTTCCCAGCCCTTTTTTTTATGAATACCTCGAAGAGCAGTATATTGACATACTGAGGAAAACCCTCAGAAAGGAATTAGGAGCCGGTGCCAAGCTTGAGTACAATGTGGTTGTTGACAACAATAACAGTGTTAACAATAAGCCATATACCATCAAACTACCTACCAATCAAAGTAATAACTTAAAAAACAAACCCGTCTCTGCTTTTCTTCCATCGGATGAAACAGGAATTCGGAATCCGTTTGTCATACCAGGAATACAAAAGATTCAGATTGATTCCCAATTAAAAGCCGACAACACCTTCGACAATTTCATTGAAGGAGAGTGCAACCGTCTTGCACGCAGTGCAGGTTATGCTGTAGCCCAGAAGCCAGGGGGAACAGCTTTCAACCCGCTGATGTTTTATGGTAATTCCGGCTTGGGAAAGACCCATCTTGCACAAGCGATTGGTATCGAAGTAAAGGAAAGATTTCCTGATAAGATTGTTCTGTACGTCAACGCCAACAAATTCTTTATACAGTTTTCGGAAGCCACCCGAAACAACTCCAGAAATGATTTTCTGCATTTCTATCAAATGATTGATGTTTTGATTATTGACGATGTGCAGGAGTTTGCCGGTAAAGAGAAAACCCAGGAGACCTTCTTCCATATTTTTAACCATTTGCATCAATCCGGCAAGCAGTTAATACTTACTTCAGACAAATCGCCGATCGAACTAAAGGGCATGGAACAACGCCTACTCTCCCGCTTCAAATGGGGTCTGACGGCTGATTTGCAGATGCCTGACTTTGAAACAAGGATGAACATTCTCAGGAAAAAGATTTACAAAGACGGTATTGTAATTTCTGAGGAAGTTCTTGAATACATAGCCTCCCATATCAACAGCAATGTAAGGGAACTGGAAGGCGCCCTGATTTCCCTGCTTGCCCAGGCCACGCTGAACAGGAAGGAAATTACACTGGATCTGGCTATAAGAATGATTAACAAACTGGTTAACAATACGAAACGTGAGTTAACCATCGATTATATTTCAAAGGTGGTCTCCGATTATTTTTGCATTCCTGTAGATTCATTATCTGTCAAGACGCGCAAAAGAGAGATCGTGCAAGCCAGACAGATTGCCATGTATTTCTCCAAGAATCTGACCCAGTCCTCCCTCGCCTCCATTGGATCGCAAATTGGAGGTAAAGATCACGCAACAGTCCTTCACGCTTGCAGAACTGTAACCAATCTGAAAGAGATTGATAAGAATTTTAGGCTGAGTATCGAAGAGATCGAAAATAAATTGAAAATGTAATTTTTCTAAAGCAGACTGAAAAGTTTGCTTTTTTTATAACTTACTCTATTTCTGATGTTAAGTGACAACTTTCTGACTATCACAGGACCATCCGAAGGCTTGTTTAAAGATAAAGGGAGTAAGTTCCTTTCTTATGCCTATCCAGTCAAGAGTGAAGAAGAGATAAAAGTCCTTCTTGCTACTATCAGAAAGGAACATTTCTCAGCTCGACATTGTTGTTTTGCATGGTGTCTGGGTACAGAAGAAGGAAAATTCAGAGTCAATGATGATGGTGAGCCATCCGGAACTGCAGGCAGACCGATTTACGGGCAAATTCAGTCATTTAAATTAACCAATATACTTGTGGTGGTAGTTCGGTATTTCGGTGGGACTTTGCTAGGTGTCAGCGGATTAATTCAAGCGTACAAAAAGGCTGCCCTGGATGCTATCAACCATTCAGAGATCATTACCGGAACAATAGAACATCTCCTGGAGGTACATTTTGAATACAATGCCATGAATGATTTGATGCAACTAATAAAAGAGGAACAGCTTGAAATTGTTGAATCACAATTTGATATGCAATCTATTATCAGGTTGAAAGTCAGATCAGCTAAACTGGAGATGGTTAAAATGAAGACTGATAAGATTGAAGGAGTCATCAGCCAAAATATATTACAGGACTAATTGCCAAAAACAGATAGATTATGAGCAAGAAAAATTTAATCTCGATCACGGATTTTTCTAAAGAAGAATATCTGAAGATCATGGAATTGTCTGAAAATTTCGAAGCCAATCCGGCTCAGTCTTTGTTGAAGGGTAAGGTAATTGCCACCTTGTTTTTCGAACCGTCTACCCGCACAAGGCTAAGTTTTGAGACTGCTATCAATCGATTGGGTGGGAAAATTATTGGTTTCTCGGATTCAAACTCCTCCAGCGTTTCCAAGGGTGAGACCTTGCACGACACGATCAAGATGGTTAGTAATTATGCCGACATGATTATTATGCGACATCCTCTTGAAGGCAGTGCGCGATATGCCGCAGAAGTTGCCAGTGTACCGGTAATCAATGCAGGTGATGGTGCCAACCAGCATCCCAGTCAAACATTGCTTGACATGTATTCCATCATGAAAACACAGGGTCGGTTGGACGACATTAACCTGTTTCTTGTCGGTGATCTTAAATATGGCAGAACGGTTCACAGTCTGCTGATGGCCATGTCTCAGTTCAAGAATCCAATCTTTAATTTCGTCGCTCCGCCAGAGCTGGCCATGCCTGATGAATATAAACTCTTTCTATCACAAAGAGGCATCCGGTATTTTGAGCATTTAGAATTCAATGACATTATCAATCAGGCAGATATAATTTATATGACACGCGTCCAAAAGGAGCGTTTTATTGATCCGGTAGAATATGAAAAAGTTAAGAATGTTTATATCCTCAGGAATGAGATGTTAGCGGGAACCAAGTCAACGGTGAAGATTCTGCATCCGCTTCCAAGAATAAACGAGATCCATACGGATGTCGACAGTAATCCAAAAGCCTACTACTTCGATCAGGCCAGAAACGGGGTATTCACCAGAATGGCTATTATCTCCCATTTGTTAAATCTTCAATAACCTATTCGATATGGAAAAGCAACTGAACGTAAGCGCCATCAAAGACGGAACCGTTATCGACCATATTCCGCCCAAAGCGCTTTTTAAAGTCATTCAGATTTTGAAATTGGATGAATTCCAAAACATGGTCACCTTCGGTAATAACCTCGACAGCAAGGCGATGGGAACCAAAGCCATTGTGAAAATTGCCAACCGGTTTTTTGAAGATGAGGAGGTAAACAAGATCGCTCTGGTTGCACCAAATGCCAAACTTAATACGATCAAAAATTACGAAGTCATCGAGAAACGTGTGGTGCAGATTCCTGAGCAAGTGAATGGAATTGTGCGATGCTTTAACCCGAAATGCATTACCAATGCCGAGAAGGTAATGACTAAATTTCAGATTATCAATGATAAACCTATTGAAATGAAGTGCTTTTACTGTGAAAAAATTACCAATGAAAACGAAATAATGATTATCTAAGTAAGCATTATGAGACCAATGTTTGAAACCGTTCTCGGGAAGTTCCTTGAAATCAAAGCACAAAATAAGGACCAGGCCCAACTATTAACCTTGACGGCAGATTTATTGCGTTCTGAAATTCCGCATTATGATTGGGTCGGATTTTATTTTCTTGATCCAATAGGTCAAACCCTGGTTTTAGGCCCGTTTACCGGAAAACCTACGGAACATACGCATATTCAAGTTGGGAAAGGCATCTGCGGCCAGGTGGCTGAGAGCAAGCAAACCATTATTGTTCAGGATGTTAGGAAGCAGAATAACTACATTGCCTGTAGTTTAGATGTTCAAAGTGAAATAGTTGTTCCAATTCTGAAAGATGGAAATTTTGTAGCCGAAATTGATATTGATTCACATGCCTTTGCGCCATTTTCGGACGAAGATGAACAGTTTCTTACGGCAATTTCCAGGGAACTGGTTGAATTTTTCTAACGGATACGGTCAATTGATTTGACCAGGTTTTCATCTTTAATGATCCCCCGTGTGGCAAGCCAAACAAAAACTGCTGCAATGAGCGGAAAAGTAAAGCAAACCTTGAACGAATAGGTCCCACCTGTCAAGGCACTGCCTTTCCAAACATAGAAATAGATCAATCCCGTCAAACCAACCAGTAGAAAAACCGCCAAATAGGAGAGTTTGATTTGGAGTTGCCTGTTTTTATATTGAAAAATTACCACAATTAGCAAGGCAGCAATCAAGCAGGTTATGACCAGTAAAGGCCATGTATCCAGCACAATATCTCCCTTACCGGTAGTCCAGGTTATGAGTCCTGTTAAATGAAACAGAAATAATTTACCCTCTTTACCGGATAGTTCCGCGAACGGCAAGAGAAAAAGTGCGGATACCAACAGGTCGGCCGCCAACAGGTATAAAGTCTGAATTCTTTGAATCATACGTCGAAAATTATAGGACACAAAATTAAAAATATTAACTATCATCCTACTTTTTTTTAACTTTGGACTGCATCAAAATATCAAACATGAGAGTAATTGAGCCTTCAGAGCTGATCCTCAATCCGGATGGATCTATTTTTCATCTTCACTTGCAGCCAGAACAGCTGGCTGAGAATATCATTCTTGTCGGGGATCCTGGAAGGGTAAAAATGATCGCATCCTTTTTTGATAAGCTGGAATCACAGACAGAAAACAGAGAATTTGTTTCGGCAACAGGTCGTTATGGCTCAAAAAGAATCACAGCGCTATCTACTGGCATCGGTACGGATAATATTGATATTGTTGTCAATGAACTGGATGCTCTTGTTAACATCGATCTGAAGACCAGACAAGTAAAAACAGAGCATAAATCTCTAAAAATCATAAGAATAGGAACTTCCGGCGGCCTTCAGGGCGATATACCGGTAAATGCTTTTCTGGCTTCCAAGAAAGCCATTGGTTTTGATGGCTTGTTAAATTTCTATGAAGGCAGAGATGAGATTTCTGATTTGCCTTTTGAAAAGGCTTTCAAATCATATGTTGGGTGGAATGAGCATCTGCCCTCCCCTTATGTGGTGGCATGTGATCCAGCTCTCTTTAACAGGCTCATCGATGAAGAATTTACTCCTGGTGTAACAATTTCTGCACCAGGTTTTTATGGACCTCAGGGGCGTGAACTCCGACTGAAAATTGTTGATCCGCAGATCAATGATAAGATAGAGTCTTTCCGATTTGAGGATCAGCGAATCACTAATTACGAAATGGAGTGTTCCGCTATTTACGGGCTGAGTAGATTATTAGGCCATCAGTCATTGACAGTATGCATAATCATTGCCAACAGAGTTACCAAGAAGGCCAATGAAGATTATAAGCCGGTGATGGCCAAATTAGTAAAGAAAGTACTCGATCGAATTTGAAATGGCAACTTCCGATTCCACTCTGGACGCACTGCTCTCCCTTCTGGATGATCAGGATGAGCTAGTTTATAGCTCTGTAAGAGTTAAATTGCTTTCTATGGGAACAGCAATACTTGTGAAACTGGAGGAAGCGATCTTTTCAGCTGGATCGGCAGAACATGCCAGGAAAATTGAGGAGATTATCTTTCAGATAAAAAGAGAAATTCTGGTTGAAAAGATGCGGCATTGGATCAATAGTGGAGACAAAAGCATGTTGGAAGGCTGGTTATTAATATCTTCCATTCATCATCCCAACATCTCAAAAGAGAAGATAGAACAAGGCATTCATAATATTTACCAGGATGCCTGGTTGGAAATTGCGGAATCGATGACTTCGTTGGAAAAGGTTGCGATAATCAATCATATTCTTTTCAGAATCAACGGTTTTGAGATTTCCGGACAAAATGTACCTCGGGTTGAAAACATTGTGATCGACAATCTTTTGTTTTCAAGAAAGGGAGATGTATTTTCCCTAACGATGCTGTATCTAATTCTTGCCCGCAGCTTACATCTTGATTTATTGCCCATTATGCTGGCCAATAAATTACTTTTGGTGTACGAGGATAACCTTGCCTCTTCTTTGGCTTATGGTTCTGCAAGCGATAAATATCTGTTTTACATCAATGTAGCGCATCGTGGGTCAGTTATCAGTCCCAAAGAGGTGCAATTCTTGTGTGATAAGTCCCAGAAATATGGTAAAGGGGTCACGGGAGTTGAATCAGATATCAGCCTAATCAGCAAACTCCTAAAATTCATGAATAGAATCTATACGGATGAAGGCGATCCACAAAAAATTCAATTAACGAATGATTTTCTGGAATTAATTGCCAGAATGGAAAAATAAAGGCCGCCCAAAATGGACGGCCTTTATTAGAAAAATTCTCACAGCCTATTTCGCGTAATTAACTGCCCTTGTTTCACGGATGACAGTAATCTTAACCTGACCCGGATAAGTCATCTCATCCTGAATTTTCTTGGCAATATCATAAGAGAGACTTTCAGCCTCTGCATCTGTCATCTTATCGCTTCCTACGATGACTCTCAGCTCACGGCCTGCCTGAATGGCGTAAGTCTTGGTGACACCAGGATAGGAAAGTGCCATATTTTCCAAATCGTTCAGTCTTTTGATATAAGACTCAACCGCCTCACGACGGGCGCCCGGACGGGCACCAGAAATGGCGTCACAGGCCTGAACCAGCGGCGCAAGCAAGGTTTCCATCTCCACCTCCTCGTGGTGAGAACCGATGGCATTGCAAATATCTGGTTTCTCCTTGTATTTTTCGGCGAGCTTCATTCCCAACAAAGCATGCGGTAATTCCGGTTCATCGTCAGGAACCTTGCCAATATCGTGCAATAGACCGGCTCTTTTGGCTTTCTTTGGATTCAAACCCAGTTCGGCCGCCATGATCGCACAAAGATTAGCCGTTTCACGGGAGTGCTGCAGCAGGTTTTGTCCATAAGAAGAACGGTATTTCATCTTTCCGATTAAACGGATTAATTCGGGGTGCATTCCGTGAACGCCAAGGTCGATCGTAGTACGTTTTCCTGTTTCGATGATCTCTTCTTCAACTTGTTTCTTCACCTTGTTGACGACCTCCTCGATCCTTGCAGGGTGAATACGGCCGTCGGTTACGAGTTGGTGCAGTGCCAAGCGTGCAATTTCTCTCCTGACGGGATCAAACCCTGATAGAACAATAGCTTCAGGGGTATCATCCACGATAATTTCAACTCCTGTGGCAGCCTCGAGTGCGCGGATGTTACGACCTTCCCGGCCAATGATTCTACCTTTAATTTCGTCGCTTTCGATGTGGAAGACTGTTACGGCATTCTCAATAGCTGTCTCTGATGCCACACGCTGGATAGACTTAATAATGATCTTTTTAGCTTCTTTATTCGCATTCATTTTGGCTTCGTCCATGATCTCCTGAATGTAGGACATAGCCTCTGTTTTGGCTTCATTTTTCAGTGAATCAACCAATTGCGTCTTTGCTTCGTCGGCAGAAATTCCGGATACATTTTCGAGTTGCTCAACTTGTTTCTTGTGCATGCGCTCAAGTTCCTCGTTTTTTTGTTCCATCAACTCGAGCTGAGCATTGAGTGTTTCTCTCAAGGCATCCGCTTCTTGTTTGGCTATTTCAGATTCTTTGATCTTTCTCTGGAGTTCCTCCTTCCGCTGAAGATGAATAGCTTCTCTTTGTTTTAATTTATTTTCAGCACCTAAAATTCTTTGATTGCGTTCATTGATATACAGTTCATGATCTGCTTTCAACTGTATAAATTTTTCCTTGGCCTGTATGGCCTTTTTTTCCTTGATGATCTCCGATTGACTTTCAGCCTCCTTAATCATATTTTGGCTTTTGCTGCGCAGCAGTATGTCCCATAAGAAATAGGAACCAGCCCCGCCAGCCAAAATTGAAACCAGGCCTACTATAAATGTTGTGCCCATATTGAAATAATTATTAAATTAAAAAACCGCAATCCCAATCTCTTTCACTGGTCATAAACCGGTGGAAGAGAATAAGATGCGGTAATATATCCTTGATAAAACTAACCTATATTTTCCTTCTCGAGAAACTCTGCCAAAAGGTCGTTCAAATGCTCCAATTCTTCTACAACAGGTGAATATTCTACTTGCTTCTCGCTGTCGAATTTCTGAATCACAAATTGCAAAGTCGCCATGGCAAGACAATCCTGGATGTCTTTTGATGGATATCTTTGTTTGTACTGAACTACTTTATCGTTGATAATCTTCGCTGCTTTTCTGATACTCTCCTCTTCTTTTCTATCGATTCGAAGGGGATACATCCGATCAGCTATATTAATATTTATCGAAAGCTTATCATCCATGGCAGGCGGATTACTTATTTAAAAGTGAAATACATTTATCAATCTCCCGCACCAATCTATTTATCTTAATTTTAGCCTCATGAGAATCTTCACTCCCACCGGCCAAAGATTTAGCAAATTTCAAATCCTCTATTTTTTTGGACAAATCCTGATTCGCAGTCGTCAGAAAATTGACCTGCTCCTTCAGGCGTTTCTCCTCTTCAATGTGCATTTGGCACTCGGCTTTCATCTTCTGATATAAGCCAATCAACAAATCGAGTTTATCTTTAAATTCTCGTAATAGAAGAGTTTCGCGCTCCGTCATGTTCAAGGATTACTGCAACAAAGTTAAGATTAAATTCAATATACCAAAATTTTATCCCCAGCAATATCTACCCCTGAAGCAAAGTTTGCTACTTTAGCCACAACCATTTTCGAGAAGATATGTTTCATAAATATACACTGATTTTTACATTTTTCCTGCTCTCTCAGGCCTTGACCGGCCAGGTGAAATATTCCCCTCCATTGAAGGGTCCATTCTCATTTTCAGGAGATTTTGGCGAGTTGAGAAGAAATCATTTTCACACTGGACTGGATTTTCGCACCGGGGGGCAAATCGGTGTCCCGGTGTTGGCCGTCAGCGATGGGATGGTTGCCAGGGTGGCTGTTTCGCCTTATGGATACGGTCATGCCTTGTATATAATGCATCCGGATGGTCAGACAACCGTTTATGGACATTTATCGCGCTTTCATCCCAAGATTGAAGCGTATGTCGTATCACAACAGTATTTAAAGAAACAATTTGCTGTCGATCTTACTGTTCCTCAGGGATTAATAACTTTTAAAAAAGGTGAAGTCATCGCCTGGTCAGGCAGCTCCGGAAGTTCCGGCGGACCGCATTTACATTTCGAAATCAGGGATACGAAATCAGAGAAACCACAAAATCCTTTGTTTTATCTCCCCGGCATTCCTGATAAGAGCTCTCCGCGCATCAATGGCCTGTATCTTTATTTCGTAACCGGGAATTCGCAGATAACAGGCAATACTTATAAACAGCGGATTGAAATCGTTTCCTCGGCAAAAACCAGCACGCTGAAAAACAAGCAGCCCATAGAGGTATTCGGGGATATAGGCATTGGAATTCAATCAGACGACGACTTCAACGGAACCGGAATCAGGTGCGGTATCTATTCTGTTGAATTGTTTCTGGACCAGCATCCTGTCTTTTCCTTCCAGTTGGATCACCTTGCTTTTGATCAGGGAAGATATGTCAACAGTCACATCGATTACGAGGAGATGATCAGGAACAAAAGGTGGATCCATAAGCTTTTCCTGCAGCCGGGCAACAAAATGGAAATCTATCGGACGACTGCGGACCGGGGTGTTCTTAAACTTTCTGATGGGAAAGCCCATACGGTAAAAATAATTGTATCAGATGCTTTTAAGAACACTAACACGCTAACATTTAGCTTATTGTCTAAGAAGAAACCGTTACCCGTTTCTAAATCCATCCCCCAGAATACCTTCTTTTTTGACAGACCCAATGAGTTTGAAGCTGCAGGGGTTAAAATTCAGCTACCTGAGGGGACGCTCTATGACAATCTTGATTTTGCCTACTATGTCAAACCGGTCAGCGGCTCATTTCTCTCGGCGATTCATCAGATCCATAATCAGTATATAGCTGTGCATATACCTTATAGCCTATCCATTGCGATCAAAAAAATCCCGTCAAGACTGCAAAGCAAAGCCTTGATGGTATCGGTATCTCCTACCGGGAAGCTTTCGCCGGTAGGTGGTAGCTATGAAAATTCATGGGTTACGGCGCATCCGCGGGTATTCGGAGATTTCGCGGTAGCATTGGATACCATACCGCCCGCTATAAGGCCGCTGAGTATCAAAGATCACTCAATCCTGACCAATCGAACCAGAATTGAATTCAAAATTACAGACAACCTCTCTGGCATTGATAGTTATGAGGGAGAAATTGATGGTTCCTGGGTACTTTTTGAATACGATGCCAAGACAGATAACTTGTTTTATATCATTGACAAAGAAAGACTTACCTTAGGAAAGAGGCATACTTTGCGTCTAAGGGTGAATGATGAAAGAAAGAATCAGGCAGAATACCAGGCAAATTTTTATGACTAATCTCATTAAAAAAGAGGCAATCCAAGAGCCTGATGCCCTTAATCTTAGAACTAATTCTATATTTTTGTCCAAATAGTAAATTAATATTAGCATGAAAAAAATCGGAATCTTTACTGCATTAATTTTCAGCATGATACAAATCAGTCAGGTGGATGCCTGTACTAATTTTCTGATCTCGAAGGGCGCCTCAGCCACCGGAACCCCAATGATTACCTATGCTGCCGATTCGCATACTCTCTATGGTGAACTTTATTACTGGCCTGCCGCAAACTACAGTGCCGGCACAATGGTCGATGTTTATGAATGGGATACCGGCAAGTTTATGGGAAAAATACCCCAGATTGCGCATACGTATCAGGTTGTTGGTAATATGAATGAGCACCAGCTGGCCATCGGAGAAACAACCTATGGTGGCAGGAAGGAGCTCGCCTCCCAGAAAGATGCGCTTGTCGATTATGGAAGCCTGATATACCTGGCCCTGCAAAGAGCAAAGAATGCTAGGGAAGCCATCAAAGTGATGACTGAAATGGTCAGGGATTTCGGGTATGCATCCAGCGGTGAGTCATTTTCGATTGCTGATAAGGAGGAGGTTTGGATACTCGAAATGATTGGAAAGGGAGAAGGACAAAAAGGAGCCGTCTGGGTAGCCCAAAAGATTCCTGAAGGTTATATTTCCGGTCATGCCAACCAGGCTCGCATCACACAATTTCCAATGGACAAACCGAATGAATGCCTTTATTCTCCTGATGTAATTTCTTTTGCCCGCGAAAAAGGCTGGTTCAATGGAAAAGACAGCGAATTCAGCTTCTCTGATACCTATGCTCCTGTGGAATTTGGCGGCGCCAGGGCCTGCGATGCACGTGTTTGGGCGGGTTTCAACAAGGTTAACAAGCAGATGGGGCAATATGAAAACTATGTGATGGGTAAGATCACCTACGACAAGAATCATTATGCAACCAACCGTATCCCCCTTTGGATAAAACCGGATGCTCCTCTCACACTGGAAAATGTTTTCGGTATGATGCGCGACCATTTTGAGGGGACTGTTCTGGATATGACCAAAGATCCTGGCGCCGGGCCCTTCGTTCTTCCATACCGCTGGAGACCTATGGATTTCAAGGTCGACTCGGTTAAGTATGTTCACGAAAGAGCTATTTCCACACAACAAACCGGTTTTTCCTTTATCGCGCAATGCCGTCCTTCCCTACCCGATCCTATCGGCGGAATTCTCTGGTTCGGCGTGGATGACACCTACTCAACCTGTTATATGCCAGTATATTGCGGAATTCAGAAAGTTCCCAATTCACTGAAAGTCGGCAACGGAGATTTTCTTACCTGGTCGGAAACCTCAGCTTTCTGGATTTTTAACACAGTGGCTAATTTTTGCTATCTGCGTTACAATGATATGATTAAAGATGTCCAGAAGGTGCAATCCCGTAAGGAAAAGGACTTTTTTACTACCGTGAAGCTGACAGATCAAAAGGCATTGGATCTATGGAACAAGGGAGACAAAACAAATGCATTAAAAACGTTAACCGCCTATTCCGTCAGTCAGGTAGAAACTACCGTGAAGGATTGGAAGGAGCTTGGTCACTACCTGATTATCAAGTACAAAGACGGGAATGTCATGAAGGAAAAGGATGGGAAATTTCAGAGAAATGAATTTGGAAAAGAACCTGAACAACCGCTGCATCCCCCCTACCCTGATTCCTATTATCGAATGATTATCGAAAAAGAAAAGGAGCATTTTAAGTCAAACGAATAATGAATTTAGCTCAATTTACAAATAATACAATTTTGCTTCAGAAAAGGAGCATTATTGTGCTTTTTGCTTTCATCCTATGCTTTACATCCGGATATGGTAAAGACACTGAATTCAATTACCTGAAAAACGGCGTTTCATTTACTTTACCTGGCAGCTGGATAACTATTTCGGACGAACAGCTTCCTGGTAAGAGCTATTATTTTTCCTCCGAAAGCGGGGGTAAAAATAGCACCGGGCTCTTCAGTCTGGTGACGGTCAATTCGATGGAAAACCCGGTAAAAGCTCTTCTGGTCCAGCAGACCAACATGAAAGAGGAGGCCATTTACAAAGACTCCGGAATTGAATTTACGGAGATTGTGAAGGGCCGCTTCGGTAGTATGGATGCCCGGACAGTTACATATGAAGCAATTGTCAAAGGGACCAAGGTATCGGGAACCATCTATTGCTTTAACTGTTCAGAGAAAACCTACCTGCTGTTTTTTCAGACTGGAATCAAAGACCAGAAGAACAATGCAAAAGTTTTCAGGATGATCGAATTAACTTTTGCCTGCAGATAACCGCTGTCATTGCGGGTCTATAATAAAAAATGCCCTGAAGTTTTTCAGGGCATTGTTTACTATAAAAGAAGGATATTAAAATTTGAATGGCTTGCCTCCACAAATTACTTCCTGCAGTTTTTCATCGAATGTTGCGCGCAAACCGGTGCGGTACGCGGCATTTGCCATGATAACGGCAATCGCGTGGCTGTATCCGGCTTCGATTGGAGCATGCGGTTTTTGACGGGACCTGACGCATTCCATCCAGTTCAGCATGTGGGCTGAGGTTGAAGGATCCTTACTGGTATCTGCACCTGTTGCCATCTCGACTTTAGGCAATTCAAAGCTTTCGAGCAGATTCGCCTTCATTCCCATCTCCTTGGCTTCTCTTTCGCGCATCCCGCCTTCCGAGGTTACTTTGTTGGTATCCAGATTCAACATGCCACCATTGGAGTAATACAACTCTTTTGTACCTCCGGCGCTGTTGCTAAAACGGGAAGTATAGACTACCTGGAAACCCTTTTTATCATCACCATAGTCAAATACGGAAGTCAGGGTATCCGCATTGCTTCTGCCATCTTTCCACTGGTAAATACCTCCGTTGGTTGCTACACTGCGGGGATGAGCCAAACCTGTGAACCAGTGTACCGTATCAATCTGGTGGCACATCCATTGTCCGGGAATACCTGAAGAGTAAGGCCAGAAGAGTCTAAATTCCAAATATTTACGTGGATCCCAGGCAGCCTGTGGACGATTCAGCTGGAAGCGTTTCCAATCGGTATCCGCTTCCCGTAGTTGTTTGACAGTCTCGGCTCTTCTCCAACGTCCAGGCTGATTGACGTTCCAGCTCATTTCAACCATGATAATGTCGCCAAATTTACCGGATCTCAAATACTCATTGGCAGCAATATAATTGCCTGTACTTCTTCTCTGGGAACCAATCTGGACGACAGTCTTGTTCTTCAAAACTGCATTTAATCCGGCTTTGGCATCTTCCATGGTTTCGGCGAATGGTTTTTCACAATACGCGTCTTTCTTATTATTGGCGGCCTCTGCCAAATGCGAAGCGTGTGCAAAATCGGGTGAGCTGATAATCACGGCATCCACATCTTTACGCTGATACAACTCATCGTTGTTGCGGCATGTTTCAACATCCCATCCGCCTTTAGCTTTCATGAAAGCCTTACCATCTTCTCTCCTCTTGTTCCAAAGATCCGAAAGGGCAACAAATTGAAAATTCTTAGTTTTCGCATGATCGTTGAAACTGGGAAACAAAGCGCCGTTAAAACGATCAGAAAAACCAATCACAGCAACATTTACCCGGTCGTTGGCACCAATAATCCGGCCATAGCTTTTTGAGCTCATGGTGAGGCCGCCGATTGTTAACGCGGAAGCACCCACAGCCGATTTTTGAATAAATTCTCTTCTGTCCGACATGTCTTAATTTTTAAGGATGAATATAGAGTTATTACATTATTTTTTCCCGTGTACGATAACGTTCAAAGTTAAAAATTATCCGAAATTCTGAAATATGTTATAAAACACAAAATGCAGGAGGGCCGCGTCTTCTATAATCTAAGTAATTAGAATAAAATAATGTCGTATTTATTTGTTTATATGCTATAATATGTGTATATTTATCTCATTATGAGATATGTAACACTGAATACAGAGGAAATTGAAGCATTAGAGTTAAGCAGCAA
>Ga0209125_1000394_pt1 | contig 58782 bp, 56 predicted proteins | sample BarGraIncub1131A_FD_184503 | JGI IMG/M metagenome (GOLD analysis project Ga0209125, IMG submission 184503) | Arctic peat soil microbial communities from Barrow, Alaska - Barrow Graham LP Incubations 11-31A (SPAdes) (version 2) | ecosystem: Environmental > Terrestrial > Soil > Wetlands > Peat... | reverse complement strand
CTGCGAACCCAGTTATCCTTGAACCCATCGGCTACCTTAAGGTCTTCATTCCCGACACTTACATGGGCGACATTATGTCCGACCTTTCCAAGCGCCGCGGAAACCCCATGGGTATGAGCGCAGCGGACGGTATGCAGATTGTTGAGGCTGAGGTTCCCATGGCTGAAATGTCAAGCTACGCCATTGACCTTCGTTCCATGACACATGGGCGCGGCAGCTTCACCTTCGAGTTTGTCCGTTATGAGGATGCGCCCGCGATGATTCAGCAGAAGATTATCGAAGATACAAAGGCGCTCGCTGCCGAAGCCGAGTAATATTTAAATTAGAACAGAGCAGGAATCATCAACTGATTCCTACTCTGTTCTTCAACATGATAAACCTAAACTTTTTGTGGTGAGGGTCTTTGTATGAAACTTCATCAGAGGTCAAAGAAGGTTCGCAGACGAGGAAGCACCGCTCGTAGCTGTATAAACACACACATACAGTCGAACGGTGCTGACGAAGTAAGCAAAATGCTTCTAATTTCAACGGATTTAGCCGTTACTTTATACATTCAGATGATAGGCCGCTTGCTTTTTGCGGTGAGGGCCTTATTTGATGCTCTTGAGCGGTTACATCATATCTACCGAGATATCCTCGCCCATGCCAACCAAGCCGTCTAGAATGATTTTGTTGCCCGAAAGGTCCTTTGCAAAGCCTTTGATGTTCCCATATGGTGCGAGGTATTTTGTCTGATGGATACCAAAGCCTTTGTTCAGTGTGTAGGCATCATCAATCTCAAACAAAATGTCAACCGCACCAAACTCATCGAAAACACGCCAGTTTCCGTTTGCGAGATGTTCAAAAGCAACAGGCGGAAGCAGATGGAGCTCGCCGTTAAGCCACAGCAAGTTTTCGCTGTACTTATCCGGGCTTTCGGCTTGGTTTTTACACAAATTGAAACCAAGCGGCTTGCCGTCTGACACGCCCATGCCGGTGAGCCAGTCATAGTGCATGTGCGCAGGATAGTAGCCCTTGTGGTCATCGATTATCCCAACGGAGTTTTCGTTCATGGTGAATTCTTTGTCACCTATTTTGATTTTGCCCTCCGCTCTGAAAAACTCCTTTTGAGTGTAAACCGGTCTGTTTGCGCCAAACGGCATAACGGTGATGCTTGGAACTGCGCAGGAGGTAAAGACAATATCTGCCGCCATGGGTATTTTCTTTTTTGATTTGGGAGCATAATCTGCCTTGATAAACACTTTGCCCTTCTGGAACTGATTGTTTATGTCCGCTTCAAACGCACCTGTTTTCAGATGATTTGTACTGTCAATGAGCGAATTGTTAACGCACTTTCTGGGTGCACCGAAAATCTGATTCGCAACGACCTTTTTTGTGGCTCTGTCATAGAAAATCAGGATATTAAACACGGCAATGCCCATGTCATAAATCGCACCGCAGACGAAACCCTCGTCAAAGCAAATCTCATATGCCTCCCACTCTCTGACTCTAAGGCTTTTTGCAAAGCCCGGAAGCATCGCAGAGACAGGATTTTTTGCATCAATGATGTTCAAATTCTTTATCGGACCGTCAAAAGCTCCGAAAACCGACTTCCCGTCCGTGACAATTGCATCGGGCGCTTTTTGCGGACGTCTGTTTTCATTGATATAGTCTGGATATTTAAGGAATTTTATGCCTTCGTTGTGCTCCATTTTATACAGTCCTTTCTCATTTTCCGCCTCAATTTTCGGCTTTTGGTATCAATACTCATAAATGCTCAAATTGCGGACTGCTTTCTATATTCAACTGCGCCTTTGTTTCGTTAGGAATGTGGGTTTTCCGAAGTTTATTATACCAAATATTAGTAAAATATACAATAATTTTGCGATGTAAATTGAAACTTCATTATTTCTTTCTTTTTGGACCTAATATGCCCTCGAAAAGTCTCAAAGATTGACACAAATGCCATACAGTGATAAAATTACTAAAAATGCATTTTGAGATTGTTCCAAACTGAGTAGAATAAGTATGGTCTTACAACTAAAGAATCACCTTCCAAATATAAGGAGATTAATATGGAAAGAAAAAAACATGACGGCGTTTACTTCTTCTGGTCGACGTCTATCGTAATATGTATGCTTGTTGCTGTTTTTGTTCTCGGCTTTACATCCTGCAAAAAGAACACGGATGTCCCGGCGGCATCCGAATCCCCGACAGCGTCCGAAGAGCCTTCCGGCACCGCCGCTTCTGCCTCGCCGGATGGCACCACCACTCCCGGCACTGTATCCTCTTCCCCCACTTCAAGCACGGAAGCACGCTTGGGAGAAACCGAGGATATGGGACAGGAATATGTTGATAAGTTTATCTTTTTGGGTGACAGCACAACCTACGGACTCGGCTACTATGACATGGTTTCCGATTCTCAGGTCTGGACTCCCGCCAGCGGAACTTTAACATTGGCGTACTGGACCGCAGCGAGTATCGCTTATCCTGACGACAACTCAGAGCTACTCATAAAAGACGCAGTCGCTAAGAAACAGCCTGAATATATGCTCATTACATTAGGCGTAAACGGCATTTCATTCATGGATGAAAAGTATTTCGTAACAGAGTACACAAATTTGGTTCTGGCCGTCCAAGAAGCAAGCCCCAACACCAAGATAATCCTCAATTCCATATATCCCGTATCCGCAAGTTACCCCGCTGAAAACGGTATTACAAACGAGAAAATCGACACCGCGAACACATGGGTCGAGCGCATCGCCAATTCGACTGGTGTAAAGTACCTTGACAGCGAAAGCGTAATCAAGGATTCTAACGGCGCAATGCCCGACAACATCAGTAACGACAAAGCGCTGCACCTTAATGCCGACGGCTTCAAACTTGTTATTAATTATCTGCGTACTCACGGTTATCAATGATAGCAATGTGAAAAGCAGCAAATCTGTTATAAGAATGGACAAAATCAAAAATGACTAAGAAACACATTTTACTTATCACCGTAATACTCGCGCTTTCTTTACTCACTGCTTGCGGCGGAAAAACAGCGGAAATCCGCAACGACGTTGCTGTAAGCGATATATCTACTGCTGTTGCCTCCGTTCTCGGCGGCGATACGCTTGTTTCCGTGCCCGATACATTTTATTCTGGCTCCATGAAGATGGATATTTCGGAATTTGACGGTTGTGACGTGAAAATCAACTCCAAAGGCATAAACATCGATGAATTCGGCATTTTAAAGGCTAAGGACAGCTCTCAGGTATCAGCTGTCGAGAAGACGGTCAAGGACTATCTCCAAATGCGTATTGACACATGGATGGTGGAATATATGCCTGAAGAACGTCCGAAACTTGACAATGCAGAGATCAAAACTGTCGGCAATTACGTCATGTACGCAATTTTATCCGACGACGGCAAGAAAGCGGCATTTGACGCATTTGAAAAAAGCCTAACGGCATAATATAATCAAAACTTGCCTTCAGTTTTCTTCAGGAGACTTCTTTGGAGTACGGTGCCGATTATAGGCACACTGTGCAACTTGCTATTTATTCATATTTCTGATATACTGGCGTCAAAATCACCAATTCTGCTGTTTAGGTGGGTATTATATGCCAAATGCAAAGCATTATCGGCCCCAACGTGGGAAACAGCGTTCAACCATTGCACAAGTCTGCGTTTTTCTGGCATTGATCTGCGTTCTGGTTGTGCTCATCTATAAAAACGCCACTATCGAGCCAAAAAGCTCGCAGGACGACGGCAGCTCGACTATAGAGTCACCCGTTGTCTCTACCGAGCCGGAGACTCCGAAGCCGGAAGAGACCTCTGATTCCGATTCGTCTCTCCCCGCTTTCGACCCAAAGGCAACTGACAGCACACAGCCAAATCTGCTTATTTCCGAAACTGCTATCATGTCCGGTGACCAAAGTATTTCCTCATACAGTTCCGAAGACCCCATAGATTTCGGTCTGGGCGAGGATTATACGGACGTGCAGGGCATCGTCACCTTCCGCGGCAACAACTTCCGCGACAGTGCATCATACGGAACCGCGAATATTGTCAACAAGTGCTTTGCCGACAGTTACTGGACTGTTCCTACAGCTTCTCTGCAATCGCCAAACGGTACCGTTTGGACGGGCAGCGGATGGGTTGGCCAACCGCTTATGATGACTTGGCCAAAGGAAGTTCGTGCACACATGAATATGTACGACTGGGCAAAAAATGCCGATACGCTTACAGAGGTCATATATGCCACAATGGACGGCAACATCTATTTTCTCGATCTGCTTACAGGTCAGAAAACGCGAGACAATCTGAATCTCGGCTACACCTTCAAGGGCGCAGGTGCTCTTGACCCGAGAGGCTACCCCATTTTGTATCTCGGTGCAGGTTACAACAGCGCAAACGGCACTTCACGAGCATTCATCATTAATCTCCTTGACTGCTCGGTAATGTATAATTTCGGTGCGGCTGACAGCTTTTCCCTTCGCGGAACGCTCTCCTTCTTCGATGGCAGCGCTCTTGTTGACGCGGAAACCGACAGGCTGATTTACCCCGGCGAAAGCGGAATCCTCTACATAATAAAACTCAACACCAAGTACGACGCCGATGCTGGAACTCTATCGATAAGCCCGTCCGAAACCATTAAGTGGAGATACAACGGAACGCGCACAACTAAAAACACATACTGGCTCGGTATGGAGGACAGCGCAGTTATCTGGCGCGGTCACATAATCATGTCTGATAACGGCGGAAATCTTATGTGTCTTGACCTTAACACGCTCACGCTCGATTGGGTACAGAACGTTCAGGACGACACGAACTGTACTCCGGTTCTTGAGCTTGAGGACGGTCATCCCTATATTTACACTAGCACCTCCTTCCATGGTGGATGGCGAGCCCCCATGAGCGGTACTGCTGACATACCGATATGGAAAATTGATGCTTTGACCGGCGAAATAATCTGGCAGAAGGATTACACTTGCTACACTGAGGACGGTGTTTCCGGCGGAACTCAAGGTACGCTAGCTATAGGCAAAAACAAGCTTTCCGACCTTATTTTTGTTCCGGTTGCGAGAACTCCGAGCGCAGGTTCCGGCGTTCTTGTCGCTTTGAACAAACAGACAGGCGCGGTCGTCTGGGAAGTTCAGACTCTGATTTATAGTTGGAGCAGTCCCGTAGCGGTGTATGATAAAGACGGCAACGGATATATAATCTACTGCACGGCGGGCGGATACATGTATCTGCTAGATGGGCTGACAGGCAAAGCCCTTGATTCTCTGGATGTCGGCGGCAATGTGGAGGCTTCCCCCGCAGTCTATAACAGCACTATTGTTGTCGGTACTAGAAGACAGCTCATATGGGGTGTAACCCTTACGTAATCACGTTAATTTTAATCTGTTATACAATAAAACAAAGGCATTTGCCGATCAATCGGCAGATGCCTTTGTTTTGCTTAACCGGTAGGGGTTTTCTGAAAAAAGCGCAGGTTTTAAGGGTCATTTATTCACCTTTTTATTGAAAAAGGTCTTGCATAAATTTATTAGTTATGTTACTATTATCAAGCGCTGTAAAGGCGCGACCATTTCCGGGTGTGGCGCAGTTGGTAGCGCGCTTGACTGGGGGTCAAGAGGCCGCATGTTCAAGTCATGTCACTCGGACCAGAAGAAGTCCTGTAATTGCAATGATTACAGGACTTCTTCTTTTTGCCTGTAAAGGACAATTTCGGTTTCGTGTGGAATATTAGTGGAATGGAAAATCTTTGTGGCAAACGGTGAATCTTCCTACTGGCAGTTATGTCTTAAGTAGTCGCAATTTCTCAAATCCGTAATCTGAAAATTTTTTAAAAGTAAATCTAATTCCATTATAGCTTTAATATTATGTGCCTCTAATAAACATAATGAGGAGCTCATTATTATCAATTAACATAAACAGGAAAACTTTCATTTACGCCAGATTCGCCGATTTGGCAAGCATTGACGCGAATAAGCTTTCACTAAACCATGAAAATCGGCTGGCCGATAATATCCGGATTGCCTCCAATGCAAGCTCCAATTCTCTAACCGAAGAGGGATTAAAAGTCTTTGAACAGGTAAAGGCCGTAATGCTTGAAAAAACGAAAGTCCCCTGCACCGGCTGTGCATATTGTATGCCGTGTCCGTTTGGAGTTGATATACCCGGCTGCTTTTCCTGCTATAACGACAAGTATTTGATGAATGATAAATCATCCAGATTTAAATATTTTCAGACAATGGGAACACTTTCTCTTGTTCCGGCCGTTGCACCACAGTGCCATGAATGCGGCAAGTGCGAAACCCATTGCCCACAGAAAATCGAAATAAGAAAACAACTGAAAACCATAACTCGCGAGTTTGAAGGACCCCTTTACCGACCGATAGTCGCCGTTGTCCGCAAAGTTATGCGGATAAAATAATAGTAATGATGGTTTTATTGAATTAGGGATAACTTCAAAAACCGAAATCATCGGCAACTGGAGTGCGGCGAAAAAGTGAAGGTTTTTTCGCCGCACTCCAGTTTCTCATGCCCTTACCTCTCCATATGATGTATCAGAAAACTCCCTCTTTTCATCTCAGTCCAGTGCGCTGGCATCGCATTTGAATACAGCTATCGTACGCCGCTGTTCCGGTGTGGGCATAGCACTTGACAAATATCATAATATTATATATTATCAATATGAACAAGGCCTCATGTTTATAAACAACATTGATTTATTAGGGGGAATAATTGTGAAGCAATATCCAATTATATTTCAAACTATTTCCGGTGGAGAAACTCTTGTATACAGAAAATGCGGGACTGGAAACAAAACTCTGGTGCTGCTTCATGGAAACATGAGCAGTTCGGTGCACTTTCAGCCGCTGATGGAACAGCTGGAACAGGATTACACTGTTTACGCAGTGGATTTGCGCGGCTTTGGTGACAGCAGCTATAATCATAGCTTCGATTCGCTGCGTGAGCTAGCGGACGATATTCAGGAATTCATTTCTCTGCAAGGTATAATCAGACCAGTTTTAATGGGATGGTCTACCGGTGGAGGAATCGCAATGGAGGTGGCGGCCGATCTCGGAGACGATGTTCGCGGGATTATACTGCTTAGCTCTGTTGGTATTCAAGGTTATACCATGTTCCGCAAGGATGCGGCAGGAGCTCCAATAATGTGCGATTATCTGATAAGCAAGGATGAGATCGCCGCTGATCCCGTTCAGGTTGCACCGGCTTTACGGGCATATGAGCTTAACGACAGGGAGTTTTTTCGCTATCTCTGGAATTTGGTAATTTATCATAAAAATCAGCCGCCATCAGAAGATTACGAACTTTATCTGGACGCAATTCTAAAACAGCGCAATCTGGTAGATGTGGATTACAGCTTAGTGCATTTCAACGTATCGAATTCGTCCAACGGTGTTGAGTCCGGAAGCGGTCGGGCAAAACACATTACTTGCCCCATTGCCATCATCCACGGAGAAGCGGATATGGTAGTTCCTGTAGAAGAAGCTCGAAAAACTAAGGAGTTTTTCGGAGGGCAGGCTCAGCTTCATATCCTTTCAGGATTAAGTCACAGTATTATTACTGATGATCTCTCTGCCTTGACAGAGCTTGTTCAACGCTATGCGTGAGCTCGGAGGGGAAAGAAATATACGTCTTGCAATCGAATTGCTTTGACATGCAGCGAAACAGCCCTGCCCGCATTCTGTGTGCGGGCAGGGCTGTTTCGCTAGCTGGGGCTTGCCGTAGATAGTTTTTTGAAATGAGTCTTAAACAAAAGCCGCACGGAATATTATTCCGCGCGGCTAATAAAATGACACAATAAGGCCCTACGATCATTTTGGTTCTTCTGCTTCGTCATCGTCCATCACAAGCTGGAATCGAAATTTCTGCTTAATTGCGGTAGGCTTAAGCTCTCCCACTACTGGCTCAGGCTTGAAATCTGATGTAAAAAGACCGTTATCTAGAATCTTCATAAACTCATCCACAACATGGTCTATCGCATCCGGTTCTTCCTTAAACACGCACCAATTTAAGCCCAAGAAATTCGAAGCGCCCATCAGAAAATATGACATAACCTCGCTGTCAATATCTCTTATTTCATTGGTGATTTTTGCCGCTTCCAGTCCCTTAATATACTCTCTGCTGAAGGTTTGATAATAATCGACAAACAGACTCCGGTCCACATAGAGCGATTCCCAGATGATATTATATATGTACTGATTCTCAAGCGCAAACTCTAGCCAAGCCTTCATTCCGACCCGTTCAACTTCGCGACGGGTTTTGCAGTCCTTGACGGAAAGGCTGAGGTGCTTGCGAATAGTGTGGCTGCACTGCAGCAGCAGATATTTATATAGATTGTATTTCCCATCGAAATAGACATAAAATGTTCCGGATGCAACCCCTGCAAGGCTGGTGATGTCATTAATTGAGGCATCATGATATCCCTTCTCATAAAACACCTGTGCTGCTGCGCTGAGGATGTTATTCAAGGTCGTGCGTCCTCGCTTAGTACTTGGTTTGTTGACAAGAGATTCCAAATTAGTCCTCCTTAGTATTAATACACATAAACATGAAACATGGATTGGTTTTCATTATAATAGTAATTCGATATATTTGCAAGTTTTTTATGTAATCTCATAGCGCAACTTAGGGTTGTTGAAAAAGCCCAGTATCAGTGAGGTAAACAGAACTGGCTGTTCATACATTGAGGCGTGACCGCAGTTTGGAATAATCACGCGCTGGCAATTTGGAATCAGCGATGCAATTTGGCGCTGCTCCTCCATTGGTGTCAGATAATCCTGCTCACAAGAGACAACCAATGTTGACGCGGAAATCCTGTGGATTTCTTTTAATATATCATATTTTGCGGCGCTGTCAACTAGGCGCTCCATTGCAGAGGTGAAATCCGGATTAGAGAAAATTGGACGCAGTATCTCACGTCGGCGGTTAAGCCAATCATTATTTTTAAGATAAAAACTGGGGGAGTAAATAACCGGAATAGTGGTAAGGTAATATGCATCGGCGTCTCCGGATGCCAGATTCCAAGCATCTCCGATATCCTTTAACCACGGACCGGTTTTTGCGGTGGTATTAAACAATGCAAGACGCTCCAGCCGTTCCGGATATTTCACAGCAAACTGAAGGGCAATTTCACCGCCATAAGAAATTCCGACCAGATTGACCCGCTCCAAGCCCAAATTATCTAAAAGAGCGTGCACTACTTCTAGCTGCAACTCCTGAGAATATGGCTCAGTCATACGCTGAGATTTGCCCTGATCTAAAAAATCCAATAAAATCAGCCTGTTATTAGCACTTAAAGGTTCAATAAACTCCTTCCAACTTAGGCAGGACATCATTATTCCATTCAGCACCAAAATTGGCGAGCCTTTCCCGTATTCCTCATAATAAATTGTTTTATTCTCAAAGACAAAATTCGCCATGATTATGTCCATTCCTTTCGCTGCGCTCAAGGTGCAATTAATGACCATATAAAGGTATGGTCATTAATTGCACATGTTTTACTGCTGCCCGCAGGGCTAGCAACACATTCTTGAAATCCGAAAAGTTTGAAACAAGTTTCAAACTTTTTTCCTGTCTAGCGGCCTAAGATTCCGAATCGTACTGCATCCTCCCGTAGTTTTTCACGGAAATCCGGGTGCGCAATGTCGATCAGGCGGCGAACACGTTCACGGATATTGGTTCCGCGAAGCTCTGCTACGCCGTATTCCGTCACAACGCGATCAACATCATTACGCGAGAGCGAAACCGCGGCGCCTGTCATAAGTTGAGGCACAATTTTGGATATAACGCGGGCTTCTCCGGTTTTCGGATCTTTCAGATTTGCTGTGGAGTACAGAGCGATAATGGATTTCCCACCCTTGGAATTTTGCGCGCCGATGGCCGTGTCCGCCTGTCCGCCAGTTCCGGAAAACTGCCTAGAGCCAAGGGATTCAGATGCACATTGTCCAGTCAAGTCCACTTCCAGCGTGGTGTTGATGGATACCTGCCCGTCGTTACGTGCAATTACGTATGGATCGTTGACCCTTCCTCCATCCATTATGGCTACGGAGGGATTATAATCAATAAATTCGTAGAGTTCTTTGCTGCCCAGAGCGAAAGCGGCGACCATTGTTCGCTTCTCGGCCTGTTTGCGTTTTCCGTTGATGACACCCATATTAGCCAGATGCATCATTCCGGTAGTCAGCATTTCGGTATGGACGCCCAAATCGTTTTTATTTTCCAGTGCGGCGGCAACGGCGTTGGGAATTCCGCCGATTCCCAGCTGGATGCAGGAGCCGTCCGGAACCATATCCGCGATATATTTTCCGATAATCTTATCCTTTTCGCTGGAGAGGGCGTCGGGAATTGTGGGCGCGTCATAATCCGCCTGCACAAAGTAGTCGACATCATCCACAGAAACATAGCAGTCTCCCAGAGAGAAGGGCATATTCGGATTGATTTCCAAAATAACTAGATCGGCCGCATCCAGCATCCGACGCTCATATGTGTTTGACAAAGAAAGCGACACAAAGCCGTGTTTATCCGGCATGGAGGAGGCTCCGACAAAGATGTTTGTCCCAACAAAGTCCAAGCGCTTGCTGGCGGACAAATGAAGATGGTTGGGAATGAAAGAAATGTTGCCATTTTTGTGCGACTTGCGTAATTCGGGGGAATAGAACCAGCCATCTACATAAAAACTGCCGGAATATTTCTCGTCATATACTTCCGATGGATGTGTTGGCAGGCAGTTGGTAACTGTTACGTTTGTGACTCTGTCAGCTATGGTGTGAAGTTGACCCATGAAAAGACCGGCCTCCGCCGCACCCAATCCTGTCACAATCATATCCCCTGACTTTACAAACGCCAACGCCTGATCAATATCGATCAATTTTGTTCTGTAATCCATTTTTATGACCGTTCCTTTCGCTTTGTTCGAGTCACAAAATGACCATGAAATGGTATGGTCATAAATTGTGCAGGTGTTGCAGTTGCCCGCAGGGCGAGCAACATGCACTTGAAATCTGATAAGTTTGAAACAAGTTTCAAACTTATCCTCCGTTACAATATTCTATAGGATCGGCATAGTGAAATCAATCAACATGTTTCATACTGCTCAAATGCGCGGCACATCGATCCATAAAAAGGAAATATTTAGTATTATAACACAGGAGGGGGCGTTAACGCCCCCCTACCGGTGCTTCAAACTTGATTTAGCGCTTATTTGCTTAAAAGGTCATTTATGCTGCTCAGTCCATCCACCAGTTCCCACTTGCCGTCAGCGGTAACCTTGGACATATTCATCTCCTGTGTGCCGAGACGCTGACCATTGGAGTAGTCAATTGATCCGCCGAAGGGGTTTTGGATTGGGGCTGATTCCATTGCCTTCATGTAGCTGGTCCATGTAAGCGCCTCGCTGCCGGCAGCAACGCGGGTCAGACCCTCGCAGAAGAAGGATGCGGCAATCCAGCCTGTCTGAGCGTAAACATTATCTTTGTAGTCTGCGGCAACCCATTTCTGGAAATCAGCCAGATTCGCCGCACGGTCATCTTCATAGGATACCCAGCCATCGCCGTATACGTCGAACTTGCCGGCAATATCTGTGGCAATCTGCTCGGAAATTTTCGGAGATACGTTAACATAGGTGGTAATAGCGGGGACAGTCATGCCCTGCGCGGCCATTTCTTTGACGATTGTCGGCATGGTGGCCTGAATTGCCGCGACTATGACGAAATCAACATTAGCGCTCTTGAGAGAGGTAACCGCTGCGGAAACGTCTGCCGCTCCGGCAGCAACCTCTTCTGCGACATATTCTACATTCTGCGTTTTGCACTGGGTTTCAATTCCGGAGAGCATATCCTTGCCGGCGTCGTCGGAGGTGTAGATGACGCCGATTTTCTTTGTCTCAAAGGTACCTACGCCACGGGCAACCATTATCTTACCTTCGGTGACATATATGGGCTGTACCGGGAAAAGGTTGTAGCCTTCGTCGTTTGTCGTAGCTTTTTCAGAATAAAGCTGGCCGATTCCAGTTGCAAAATAGACAACGGGGATGCCATAGGTTTTCAAATCGCCTACAGTTGCGGCAACAACAGGAGTTCCGAAGTCACCAACAATGGCAAAAACCTTCTCGTCTTCTACCATCTCTTGAAGATAAGCCTTGCCCTTAACGGGGTCAAATTCGTCGTCCTTATGTAGGAAGGTAATCTTTCGTCCACCAATTCCGCCAGCGGCGTTGACCATGTCCAAATAGGCCTGAATACCTGCGTTAAACGGAACACCTACAGGCGCGTAAGTTCCGGAAGTTGCAGCTGTGTTTGCAATTTTGATTTCGGTTTCTGTAATTCCTTGAGTTCCGTCATCTACGGGCGCGGCAGAAGCAACTGTGGAACCAGTTGCGGTAGGATCTGCAGAAGAAGTGGAGCTTCCGTTGCTGCCACAGGCAGCCAAAGCAAAAATCATTGAGAGTGCAATAAGCAGGGGGAGTAGCCTTTTTTTCATAATCAATCTCCTCATTTTGTTTTATTTCCATGTGCGTTTGCACACATGATACAGTTTAAAGTGCTGAAGTCCTACTTTGTTCCCAGATAAGCCTCGATTAGGCGCTCATCCTTAATGAGTGTGGAAGCGTCTCCCGAAATATTGATTCGTCCCAAATCAAGTACATATCCGTAATCTGCGATTTTTAATGTTTGAAGGGCGTTCTGTTCCACTATGACAACAGTTGTTCCCTCCTTTTTAATTTCACCAATAATCTTAAAAATGTCCTGCACAATGAGTGGGGCGAGTCCCAACGAGGGTTCATCCAAAAGAAGAACCTTGGGATCGGACATTAGTGCTCTAGCAATGGCTAGCATTTGCAGTTCTCCACCTGAAAGTGTTCCTGCCATCTGTTTCCCACGTTCTTTAAGTAAGGGAAAATGCCTATATACACGTTTATAGCAACGTTCTATAATCTTGCGATCCTTAACCGTGAAACTGCCAGCTTTCAGGTTTTCGTCCACCGTTAGGTCTGCAAATATCTGTCGGCCTTCAGGAGACTGGGCAATTCCAAGGGAGGCGATTGCTTCTGCCTCCATGTTTGTAATGTTCTTTCCATAAAAAGATATTTTTCCTTCAGAGGCATGCACTAACCCGGAGATAGTCTGAAGTGTTGTGGTTTTTCCGGCACCATTTGCGCCTAGAAGCGCTACGACACTGCCCTCCTGTACCTCAATATTGATGCCTTTCAGCGCTTCAATTGGGCCGTAGCTGACTTTCAGCCCTTCGATTGATAACGCGATTTTATTACCCATTTTATCCCTCCTTTTCGCCGAGATAGGCTTCCTGAACCAGTGAATTTCGCTGGATGCGCTCAGGCGTATCGCAAGCCAAAAACTTTCCGAAAGAAATTGCGCATATCCGATCGCAGATGCCCATGACCAACCGCATGTCATGTTCAACCAGAAGAATGGTGCAATTATATGTGTCACGCACCTCGCGGATAGTCTCCGCCAACTGCTGTGTTTCAACGTCATTGAGTCCGGCTGCCGGTTCATCCAAAATTATCAGCTTCGGTTCACACATCAGCGTACGAGCCATTTCCACCTTTTTCCTTACGCCATAAGGCTGTCCACCAGCCAGCGCATCCTTCATGTGGTCGATTCCCATAAAATTCAGAACTCGTTCGGCTTTTTCTCGCATAGCCTTTTCCTCTTTGCGTGCTTTGGGAAGACGCAGTGCCTGTGAAAATCCGCTTGACTTGAAGTCAATATGTCCGCCGACCAAAACGTTGTCAAGCAGAGAAAGCTCGCTTACCAACTCAACATTCTGAAATGTTCTTACCAAACCCTTTCGGATAATGTTATGTACCTTTTGACCAACCAAATTCTCCGTCAGGCCCTGCTTTGTCAGGAAGAGCACTCGACCCTCGCTAGGTTTGTAAAACTGCGTTATACAGTTAAATACGGTTGTTTTCCCTGCACCGTTTGGGCCGATAAGACCGAATATTTCATGTTCATTGATGGAGAACGAGAGCTTTTCAACAGCCTTTAATCCCCCGAAATGCATCGACAGGTTTTCTACGCGTAGGATTTCATTCTCGTTGAGCGAAGGAGTAAGGATTGCCTGTTCAGACATTTTTCTTCACCTTCCTTTTGAAAAGCTTCTGCAGTAATAGTTTGACATCACTAAACACCTTCACGCAGCCGCCCGGATAGAAGAGAACCACCAGAATAATCAAAACTCCAGAAAAAACATAGGATAGCCCGTTGATGTCTCCGATGATTGGAATACGCTTAAGCACTAGGTCCGGTAGGGCATATACAATCAGAGCCCCAATAAAAGTTCCGTAGATTGACCTAAGCCCTCCGATGACTACAATTGCAAGGATAACCAGCGAAAGCGGCAGGTTCCATGTTGATGGATATACAAATTTAACAAAGTGAGCATACAGCGCTCCGGCGAGTGACGCATATCCTGTTGCCAAAGCAAAAGCTATGAGTCGATATTTCAGTAGGGAAACACCCATTGCCTGTGCCGCAACATTGCTCCCCCGCATAGCGTTAAGGGCGCGCCCAAGCTGACCATTGGCCAGATGATAAGTAAGAATCATCATTAGGACGAGTACCACGCACAATAGAACGAAGGTCGTACCCTGATTTAGTTTGAAAATCCCAAGCAGTGTGGGATATTCTGCGCTTTTACCGGAGAATCCTCCTGTAAGCGGTTCAAGCTCGTCAAACGTCTTGCGTAGTACTTCAGCCACACATAGTGTGACGATGCCCAGATAGAGACCCTCCATTCTGAGAGAGGCAAGACCTATCAGTATTCCAAATATAACCGGTATAATGACGGCTGCCAGAATGCCGACCTCCCACGGGAGTCCAAGATTGCCTGTCACATAGGCGCTGATATAGGCGCCCAGTCCCATAAATCCGGCAGTTCCCAGAGAAATCAATCCAGAGTATCCCAGTAGGAGGTTAAGCCCCAATGCTGCAATAGTATAGATAATCGTGCCACCTATGATACCGAGCCATGATGTTTTTAATATGCCGCCACCGGTAAGAACCGGAATCATGGAAATAATAAGCCCAAAGAGGACAAAACGAAGATATGTATTCTTTGTAATCTTCGTTATGATGGAGTCTTGTTTCATGTCAGCGCTCCTTTATACTTTTTTGACGACTCGTTTTCCTATCAGGCCAACAGGTTTTATCACAATGAAGATGATAACAAGCAAATAAAGAATCTGCGTGCCCCACACTGACGAAACGTAATAGGATAAAAGATTGTTTGCTATCGCAAGGATATAAGCGCCGATGACCGGTCCATAAAATGTCTGGAAACCTCCTAGGACACAGGCTATAAAGGCGTTGACCTGTATGCTGTCCATCAGATTTACTGTAACCGAGGTAGATGGCGCAATAAGAACTCCGGACAAGGTGCCGAGTACCATGGCAAAAGCCCACGCGAACAGTGTAACCTTTTTTGTCGGGATGCCTAGCATTCGCGCGGTCCGCTCATTGGATGCCGTGGTGCGGATAGCGAGCCCCAGCTTGGTTTTCTGCAGGAGCAAAAACAGTCCGATGGTCAGAGACAGCCCGATGACGATGTTCAACAGACTGTTGTAAGAAAGATTCGCCTTATCCAGTGTGAATGCGCCGGTTTCAATGATTTTCGGCAATCGCAGGGGGTCTACACCGAACACCATCGGCGCGATTCCCAGAAACACCATCATCATACCCAGTGTGATAATTTCTTTTCCGCTTCCCCCGACCTTCTTTGTGCGACGGATAACGACAAAATCCACGATAATTCCAATACATATAGCAGCAACAATTCCTAACAGTATCGCCAGCAGCAGCGGCATTCCCGTTTTCATAAAGATAATTGTTACTATGTAGGCACCGAACATTCCCATAACGCCCTGCGCAAAGTTGATGACCAGATTGGTGCGGAAGACTATTATGATGCCCAGTGTAGCAAGCGCATAAATCGCACCAGTTTCAAAACTTCTTAAAAACAGCTGAAGAAAAGTACTCAAATAGCATCCCCCCATCTGATAACGTTAGCTGCCCAGGTATAACCGATTCCGGCAGCAATCATTGAGATTACTGTACCCTCCTTTACCTTTCCTTGCTCCAACGCAAGCTTCAGTGAGAGAATTTGGTCAACCTGTCCTACGTGTCCGTAGTTTTCGAGATAAACCGTCTGGTCCTCGGTCAGAGCTAAATCCTTAAGCATGCCGAGGTGCCCAGACCGTTTGATGTGCAAAATATCAAGAAATCCGATATCACTTCTTGTCATGCCCGATTTTCTTAGCGACTCATCGATGCAATTCATCCAATTTGGCATTGAAACTGTATTAAGTAGTCCCTTCATCGTTGCGGAGTCCATCAACCGCAACTTGCCGAATTCATTAATGTTTTCGGCGGTGACAGGCTCTTTTATGCCGCCCACCTTCACACCGCAGGTGTGAACCACCGAGCCATCACTCATAAGATGAGTACCCAGAAGCAGATTTTTGTTGTAGTTTTTACGAAGCAGAATTGCGCCGCCGCCTGCAGCCAAATTGAACATGAAGGAGACTCCGTTGTCAGTAAAGTCAATCAAGTCACAATTCCGATATCCGCCCGCAACAAGAATTGTGTTGCAGTCTTCATCAGACATAAGAATATCCTTGGCAATTTTCATTGCTGACACGGTTGTGCAGCAGCGATTTTGCATATCAATGCACCATGCTTTTTTTGCGCCGATACGGCTTTGAATATAGCACGCTGAAGTAGTCAGTGGGTATTCCTTCCATTCCTCGGTAAAGCAAAGTATCGCGTCAATGTCCATTGGATCAACGCCGGTACTTTTCAGGCAATCAAGCGCTGCCAGCGCGCCCATCTCCTGAGTACCGTCGCAGTCTTTGCTGCTGGAAATCCGCTTTTCCACAATACCAAGCTTGTCTACAATCGCCTCTTCGCTCCAAATGCCTCTTGTGGCCTCGGCGATTTCTTTTGCTGTCATTCTGTTCTCCGGCAGATATATGCCGAGTCCAACAATTCCAACGTTGTTTTTCTGTTTCAATTTGTTTCCTCCATCCACTCCTATTGATATGAACATCAGTTCATGTTGTAATATTGCACAGTTTTTCGTGATTGAATTGTAACCAATAATGAAAGATGATTCACCTCTTAAGCACAGCATAATGACGACCGCTCGTTTTGTCAAGATGTATTTTGGGAATCTCCAAAATATTTATTGTGATTATTGATAATTTTATTGTTGACAAACACGATTTTGTATACTATCATGTGACATGAAAGTTGATTCATGTTTAATATGATTTTATTTGAAAGGTCGAATAATTATGAATGGACGTAATATTTCTCAGATTGCACTTGGCGACTCCGCTTCCTTTACAAAAACTGTTACAGAGACCGATGTTGTCCAATTTGCAGGCATCAGCGGAGACTTTAATCCCGCGCATATAGATGCTGTGTCCGCAGAAAACAGCATCTTCGGTCAGCGTATTGCACACGGAATGCTTTCCGCAGGATTTATTTCCACTGTTTTGGGAACTCAGCTTCCCGGGCCCGGAACGATTTATATGGGTCAGGAGCTTCGTTTTACGAAACCTGTTTATTTCGGCGATACAGTCACTGCCACTTGCACAGTCGTGGAGCGTATTGAAGAGAAAAACCGCCTAAAACTTGAAACCATTGTTACCAATCAGCGTGGAGAAACAGTGATTACTGGCTTTGCAACAGTCATGCCTCCCAAAGCTTGAGTCTAGCGCAAGTTATTCTAATAAGGCAGCATTTTGTTCTTACAATATTAACAGGAAGTGATACCTATGTCATTTATCAAATCCGAGCGTCTCGGACACGTGACAGTTCTTACAATCTGTAGGCCTGAGGCGCTCAATGCCTTGAATTCTCAGGTTCTGTCCGATTTGGAGGCTGCGATTACAGAAGTTGAGCGTGATATTGATACACATGCAGTTATACTCACCGGCGAAGGGCGTGCCTTTGTGGCTGGAGCCGACATTGCCGAAATGAAGAATTTATCTGCCGCGGAAGGCAGAGCTTTCGGTGCTCGAGGCGGAGAGATCTTTTTAAAGTTAGAAAATATGAGCAAACCGGTTATTGCGGCTATAAACGGCTTTGCTCTCGGCGGCGGCTGTGAGTTGGCGATGGCCTGTGATATTCGGTTGGCGTCGGATAATGCAAAATTCGGTCAGCCTGAAACCGGGCTTGGCATTACCCCTGGCTTCGGCGGAACTCAGCGTCTGCCACGTATTGTAGGCATCTCCAAAGCAATGGAGCTGATACTTGTTGCGAAAATCATCGGGGCGGCAGAGGCTAACTCCATAGGACTTGTCAGCTATGTCTGCCCACCGGAGGAACTGATGCCAAAAGCGTTGGAGCTCGCCGAAAAAATTTGCGCTAACGCACCTCTTGCTGTCCGCGAATCCAAGCGCTGTATTCGTATGGGTATGCAGACCGATATCCACACCGGCTCCGCCTTCGAAGCCGAGGCCTTCGGCGTAACCTGCGGCACCTCCGATAAAAACGAAGGTATGTCCGCGTTTTTGGAAAAGCGGAAGGAAAAAGAATTCCTGGGAAAATAATGCGACCGCTCTGTCAAATGTATAGAGCAGCCCAACTGACAACATTTTGAAAGGAACATTATAATGAATAAAATTGTAGTCATTGGCGGCGGTACCATGGGACTGGATATCGCGCAGGTCTTCGCAAAAGAAGCATTTGACGTAGTTGTGCGAGATATCAGCGAAGATTTAATTGCGGCATCAGCCAGCCGACTTCGCAAAGGACTTGATAAGTTGGTCGCAAAAGGAAAAATAAGCGAAGACAATGCAAACGCGATCCTGTCAAAAATCAAATTTACTGTAAATATAAACGAAGTTGCGGACGCCGATTTGGTAATTGAGGCCGCCGTAGAAAACCTCACAATAAAAAAACAAATTTTCGCGGAGCTTGACGGTATATGTAAGACTGAAACCATCCTTGCAACCAATACCTCCTCCATCTCCATCACTGCCATTGCTTCCGCCACCAAACGGGCGGACAGGTTCATCGGTATGCACTTTTTCAACCCGGCCACAGTGATGAAGCTCATCGAGGTCATCCGCGGCGCTAACACTTCCGATGAAACCTTCAAAATCATCTATGAGCTTTCTCTCCGTCTTGGAAAAACGCCCATCGAGGTTGCTGAGGCTCCCGGTTTCGTTGTAAACAAGCTGCTTGTCCCAATGATTAACGAGGCTGCCTGTTTAGTTGAACTCGGCATTGCCTCCATCAAGGATATAGACACCGCCATGTGTCTGGGTGCCAATCACCCAATGGGACCTTTGGCACTTGGTGACTTCATCGGTCTCGATGTGTGCCTGTCAATTATGGATACGCTGTATTCCGAGACCGGGGATAATAAGTATCGCGCATCTCTCCTGCTACGCAAAATGGTTCGCGGTGGTCTTTTGGGTAAAAAAGCCGGCAAAGGCTTTTATAACTATGACGTATAGCTTTCATGAGTAAATACTAAAAAAGAAGGGTATAAATAATGGATTTCAAATTTTCCGCAGAAGAACAGGAAGTATTAACCATGCTGAAAGACTTCTGTTTGAAAGAAGTCAAACCTCTTGCGGCAGCTATCGACGAGGAGGAGCGCTTTCCGGAAGAAACTTACCGCAAACTAGCAACCATGGGAATGATGGGCATTTGGGTTCCCGAGGAATACGGCGGCTGTGGGCTGAGCTATCTTACCTATATCGCAGCATGCGAAGAGATTGCAAAATACTGTGCAACTACGAGCGTCATGCTTTCCGGGCACAGTTCCCTATGCTGCTGGCCAATCTTTGAATACGGCACCGAGGATCAGAAACAGAAACATCTTGTTCCTTTGGCAACCGGCGAAAAGCTCGGAGCCTTCGCTCTCACGGAGCCTTCGGCCGGCACAGACGCGGCCATGCAGAAAACCACAGCCGAAGACAAGGGTGACTATTACCTTATTAACGGCAGCAAAATATTTATAACAAACGGCTACTACGGCGACACATATATTGTCTTTGCAATGACGGACAAGGAGCTCGGTAACAAGGGAATCTCTGCCTTCATCCTCGAAAAAGGCATGGAGGGCTTCACCTTTGGAACAAAGGAAAAGAAAATGGGTATCCGCGGCTCCGCAACCTATGAGCTCATATTTGACAACGTCAAAGTTCCCAAGGAAAATCTCCTCGGTGAAGTGGGCAAAGGCTTCAAAATTGCAATGACAACCCTCGACGGCGGACGTATCGGCATCGGTGCTCAAGCGCTGGGTATCGCTCAGGGTTCCATCGACGAATGTGTTAAGTACGTTTCCGAGCGTGTTCAGTTCGGCAAAAAAATCAGCCAGTTCCAGAACACTCAGTTCCAGCTTGCCGATATGCAAACCAAGACAGACGCCGCACGCCTTCTCATATACCGCGCTGCCCAGGCAAAGCAGGATCACGAACAGTATAACCACCTCGCTGCTATGGCTAAGCTCTTTGCTTCCGAGAATGCCAGCGATGTCACTCGGCGCACTCTTCAGCTCATCGGCGGCTACGGCTACACCCGTGAATACCCATTTGAGCGCATGATGCGTGACGCAAAGATTACCGAGATATACGAAGGCACCTCCGAGGTTCAGCGTATGGTTGTCTCCGCATGGATGGGACTTAAGTAAACCCCGGCACCACGAGCAAAAAACTATACCAATAATTGAAACTGTCAAATCGGAGGAAAATGAAATGAAAGACATTTACGTTGTTAACTGCTGTCGTACTGCTATCGGCAGCTTTGGAGGCGCGCTTAAGGATGTTTCTGCCATTGACCTTGGTGCCATAGTCATTAAAGAAGCCCTGCGGCGCGCAAATATTGTGCCCAAAAACGTTGACGAAGTGATATTCGGCTGTGTCCTCACAGCAGGCCTCGGCCAGAACGTGGCAAGACAGGCTTCCATTAAAGCGGGTATCCCGATTGAAGTCCCTGCATACTCCGTCAACATGCTCTGCGGCAGCGGCATGAAGAGTGTCATCGAGGCCGCGCGCGCTATCATTACCGGAGACGCCGATATTATAGTTGCAGGCGGAACTGAGAATATGTCTGCCGCACCATATGCTGTTCCTTCCGCGCGTTTTGGTGCACGCATGGGCCCCGCTAAAATGGTTGACACAATGATTAACGACGGGCTGACAGACGCTTTCAATAATTGTCATATGGGCGTTACCGCTGAGAACATCTGTGATGATTGGGGCATTACTCGCGAGGAGCTCGACGCGTTTGCTCTCTTGTCTCAACAAAAGACTGCAAAGGCTCAAGCTTCAGGAAGATTTGGCAATGAGATTGTTCCCGTATCCATCAAAGTAAAAAAAGAATTCGTCAACTTCGAGGTTGACGAATTCCCGAGAAACGACACTAGTGCTGAAAGCCTTGCGAAGCTGAAACCCTCCTTCAAGCCCGAAAACGGCAGAGTTACTGCAGGTAATGCTTCCGGCATCAATGACGGAGCGGCGGCAATACTTCTTGCTTCCGGCGAAGCCGTTGAGAAATATAATCTCAAGCCGATGGCAAAGCTTGTCGGCTGGGGACAGGGCGGCGTAGATCCTAAAATCATGGGTATAGGTCCGGTGCCTGCCACAAGAAACGCTCTTAAAAAGGCGGATATTACAATCGAGGACATCGACCTTATTGAAGCAAATGAAGCTTTTGCTGCGCAGTCCATCGCTGTTGCCCGTGAGCTGAACTTTGATATTAGCAAAGTCAACGTTAACGGAGGAGCTATTGCTCTCGGTCACCCAATCGGTGCTTCCGGCGCACGTATAATCGTAACACTTCTCCATGAACTGCAGAGGACCGACGCCAAACGCGGTCTTGCAACCCTTTGCATCGGCGGCGGCATGGGCGTAGCTACGATTTACGAAAAGTGCTAAGGTCGAACATAAAATGGGATACGTAATACTCGAACAACAGGGCCATATCGGAATCATAACGATTAACCGCTTTGAGGCTCTCAATTCTCTCAACACCGAAGTGCTATCCGACCTAAGCCGAACCTTTGATGAGGTCGAGGCGAACGAAGAGATCTATGTTGTTGTACTGACAGGTAAAGGCCGCTCCTTCGTAGCAGGCGAGGACATTGCGCAGATGCGCGATTTTGGTGCCGTTGAGGGCAAGGCTTTCAGCGATTACGGTAGCGCCATATTTCTCCGAATAGAAAATTTTCCAAAGCCCGTCATTGCAGCTGTTAACGGCTTCGCTCTCGGCGGCGGCTGCGAGCTTGCTATGGCATGCGACATCCGCATTGCAAGCGAAAGGGCAAAGTTCAGTCAGCCCGAAGTCGGACTGGGAATAATTCCAGGCTTTGGCGGGACACAGCGACTGCCTCGAATCGTAGGAATTGGGAAAGCGATGGATCTCATTCTTTCCGCAAGGATTATTGACTCCGCCGAGGCAAAAGAAATCGGACTTGTCAATCAAGTCGTCGTACATGAAAAGCTCATGGATACCGCTATTGAGTTGGCAAATTCAATAGCTTCCAAGGCTCAGATCGCAGTCCGTTTTGCAAAGAAGTGCATCAACCACGGAATGTATGCGGATATTTGCTCTGCTTCGAACTATGAATCACTTGCTTTCGGCGTGTGCTGTGACACTGAGGATCAATATAATTCCATGAACTCCTTCGTAACAAACACGAAATTCAGCGGATTTAAAAACAGATGATTCTGCTTTTTGCTTTGAATCATAAGCCTGCCAGTCGTCGTAAGTGTCGTTCCGATGCAACTTGACATTGCGCAGGTGTTTGCAAGCGTTGGTTGCGTTGTCGTTGCGCGCAATACTCTAACGAGATTGCAATATGCTGCTGACGGGATGTGCCCAAATCATAGAAAAACGCAAGTTTTCCCTGGCTTCTACTTCTATAACAGAATAAATTTGCCCATATGGCCAACCTGCCGCTAACCACGAGTGATTTTTACTAATCTCAGTAACTCACCTTCCTCCTTTTCCTTTCCAAAGTGGAAGGTGCAGCTTCTCTCGGGAAATGTACCTTCCCAGAACTAACATGTGAAAGATATTTAACAATTGAGGAAGATTGATATAATCCGCATAGTAAAACATCTGTTTTTTTTTATTAACCTTAACAACTCCCTATGTCTCCATAAACAAATGCCAAACCCTCCTCCCAAAAGGAGCCGTCGTTTTCGTAACGGTGGCTTCTTGTGCCTTGCTTCACTAATAAAGCGATAAGAGGCTGTTGCAAAATGAAAGTTTTGCAGCAGCCTTTTTTTTGCGGTTAGGTAGCGTAAATGTGGAAAAACAAGTGATTTTTTCAAAAAACTGTATAGCAAAGCCAGAAAGTGTCCCTAACTCCGTGGAAATTGAGATTGCATAGAAATGCTCCAAATACATTCTGAAAACTACTAATTACGCGGTGGGGATGCGGACAAAAACCTGGACCACAATATAGTCATAGGAGGATGTCCATAAGTATTCCTACGAGGAGCGAACCAAAGCCGTTCAGCTCTATCTCAAGTACGACCATAGCATATCATCAGTGAGGCATGAATAGGTTATCCAAGTAAAACGATGCTTCTTCAATGGTACAGAGAGTACACTCAGACTTGCGATCTTAAGAAAGCCCGCAAAAGGAAACCTAAATATACAGAAGAACAATAGAGTAAGTCGCTGGAGCATTATCTGGAGCACGGGCGGTGTATAGCCCGCACCGCAAGAGCACTTGGATACCCAAGTCGCCAGCGGCTGCAGGATTGGGTAGATGAAGCTTTTCCAAATCTTACGGAACATGTGTGAAGCTTATTAAAGTAGCATGTTCATATATAGCACTGATGAATAGCACTAAAAAACAGGGCAGAGACCATTTATGTTTCTGCTCTGCTGCTTATCCAATATATTTCTGGGGATATTCAAATAGGATTTATTAAATACGGCTTATTCTTTGTCATATATTCTTGCAAACAACCTAAAAATGCATTGACCTCGTCTTCGGTGCTGTATTTTGACAAACCAATCCTAACTGTTCCGTGAATATATTGAGGCCCGAGATTGATTGCCTTTAAAACGTGCGACACTTGCTTGCTGTTGCTGCTGCATGCCGATCTTGTCGACACATAAATCCCCTTGTCATTCATGTAATTTACTATTGCTTCCGCTTCATGTCCCGCAAATGAAACACTCACATTTGTACAATTTCTGAAATCAAGGTTTTCCGGTCCGTTTATTTTTACACCTTCGAGCTCAAGAAGATTATTCAAAAGTTTTCTTTGCAGACTTTTTATTCTTGCGATGTCCTGTTCATTTATATCATTAATCGCCGCTGCCAAGGCTGCTATTGATGCAATGTTCTCGGTTCCCGCTCGAAGTCCAAATTCCTGCGACCCGCCGGAAATTATGGACTTAATGTTTATTCCGTCCCTTTTGAAAATGAAACCAATTCCTTTGGGAGCATGAATTTTATGACCGCTGAAGGAGGCAAGGTCAACCCTATTATCACTTGCATCAAACGGAGCCTTTTTAAAAGACTGAACCGCATCGGTATGAAAAACTATATGCGGAATCATTGCTCTTAGTTCTTTAATGTTCTGAATGGTTCCAATTTCATTATTTGAATGTGAGATACTTACAAGAAGCGTGTCATCTCTTATGGCATTCATAAGCGTGGTACTCTGTACAAATCCATTCTCATCCACTGGCAGATATGTGGCTTCAAACCCTTCAGCTTCTAATTCCTCAAAGGTTTTCAGTACTGAGGGATGTTCAATGGCTGTGGTTATAATGTGCTTCTTATTTTCGGTATTTGCACTGTAACAAAAGCCCTTGATACACAAATTATTAGCTTCGCTACCTGATGCGACGAATATTATTTCATTTTCTTTTGCATTTATTGACGCAGCTATCTCCCGTCTTAATTGAGATAGCTTTTCCCTTGCAAAATTGCCCGGTGCATGAACAGAAGAGGGATTTCCATAAACTTCTCTCAAGCAGAAATTCATCGCCTCTAACGCCTTTTCACAGGGGTTAGTTGTTGAGTTGTTATCAAAATATATGGACATTTGTATTTTCCCCTAAATCAATTCAAATAAATATTCTCAGTTTTAATATTTGGATCCATCTCGTGTGCTAATAATTTACCTTTTTCGATAGGAAGATAATTCGGGATGTTTGATAAGTTATCGCTTCCGACATAATAGTAATTTATGCTGTTGCTATATCCCATTCGTTTTAGCTCTAAACTATAAGCTCCCATAATAAGGGGACAAGCCGGTGTTCCGTATTTATCACTGGCATTCTTTCTTGTCAAAATGATTTCGGGTCTGTCTTTCGGTACAAAATAGTATCCCTCGTTGCGCTCAACGAAAGTATCGGTCTGCTTTCTCACCTGATGAAAAATCCTCTTTGCTCTATTACGAAGAAACCGCTCGGAAATAATAATTACCTCGTCTTCTTCGATTCCGTTTTCGTTTAAGATTTTGCTATACTCATTTGGAAGGGAGGGTCCATTTATGAGCTTCATTTTCTCCAAGGAACAGCTGTCTGTTCCTGAACAAGTAAGCCCAATATCATTTATAAAGAGACCCAATCTAACTTGAATTCCATTTTCAACTAATAAATTAAACGTCTGCACAGATTTGTGAAACGAATCGATTGTCCCGCTATTTAGATTTTCCTTGTTGGTAATCATAAAATGACCGCCAGTCACAATTGTATTTTCTTGCTCTATGCCGTCAAGAAGAGATTTAAGTAAGGTTCCGCTAACGGCCTCACATTTCACCATCTTTTCTTCCTCCTTCAATTTTTGTCGAACTTTCTTCTCGATTTATTTTCTCAAAGGGAAAGGCTTTACTCATTGCTTTGGCCTTTGTTACGCTCCTTATTTTACAGCGTTAAATCTATAATGTGGGTTGGCATTATATCGTCGATGTGCTCGGTTCCGACGGATACGTCGATTGTTGGCAACTTGATTCCTGCAGCGAGAAGCTTATCTTCTGTAATTTTGCGTCTGGCGGATACGGGAAGGATAACGAGAGATTTTACGTTCACCATATCAGTGGCTCAGGGAAAACAGCTCAAGGCTTTCAGCAAATTTCTTTGCGGTTTCTTTATCTCCCTCGGTTCCCAATATGATGATAACGACCGCTCCGTTTGAAATATAGCGGACATATAGCTTCTTATGTTCCTTTTTCAGGTGAGAGATAGTTTACCTTTTCAAGCTGAAGATAAACATTCTCAACAGCCTACCATGTTGATAGGTTAATTAGCCATAATAGGCAGTCTGTTTTTGTTTCTTGTCAGTATTAGCTATTGCAGTTGTGGTCTTGGTAACCGACAGGAGTCAGGAACGGAACCCTACTGGTGTTACCGAATAGTAGCCGAACTCATCTTGATACTTGCATTTTTTACCAACAAATCTATGTCTGTCATACCGTTACCTTCATCTCATTTACACATGCAAACGCCTGTAAGATATCCGCAGTAATATCGTCAATATGTTCCGTGCCTATTGAAAGTCGTATGGTGTTGGGCTTTATATCCTGCTCCGCCAGTTCGGAAGGCGAAAGGTCTGCGTGCGTTGTGGTTGCGGGATGGATTACCAGAGATTTAACATCTGCCACGTTTGCCAGAAGTGAAAGCAAGTTCAGGTGGTTAATAAATGCCCACGCCTCATCTTTGCCGCCGCGAATGTCAAAGGTAAAAACAGATATTCCTCCGTTAGGAAAATATTTATTGTATAGCGCATGGTACGGACTGCTCTCAAGTGACGGATGGCTGATCTCTTCAACCATGGGATGTTCAGACAGCAACTTTACAACTTTAAGCGCATTACTCGTATGGCGCTCCACGCGCAGGGAAAGTGTTTCAATTCCTTGAAGCAGCAGAAACGCGTTAAAGGGCGACAATGTAGCCCCGGTATCATGCAGCTGAGTTTCGCGCACGTATCTCGTAAACGAGTCCCCACAAAACTGCGTAAGGCTGTTCGGGAGCGTGCCGCGCTCCACTATTACACCACCCATCGTCGTACCGTGACCGCCGAGAAACTTTGTGGCAGAGTGAATAATAATATCCGCGCCCCACTCAATCGGGCGCACAAGATAGGGCGTGCCGAAGGTATTGTCCACGACAAGCGGAACTCCGTGGCTATGTGCGACATCCGCGCATTTTCCAATGTCCGCAGGTGCGCCGTGAGGATTTGAAACAGTTTCAACAAACACAGCTCGGGTCTTGTCATCCAACGCATGTTCAAGTGCCCCATCCTGATAAATATCCACAAATTCAGTCTTTATCCCATACCTTGTCAGTCTCTTGGCAAGCAAGTTGTAGGTTGTTCCGTTGATGTTTCTTGCGGCGACGATTTTGTCACCCATACCTGCAAGGGAGGAAAGCGTGTATGTGATTGCCGCCGCACCGGTTGCAAGTCCAATTGCCGCTTTTCCTTTTTCAATTGCGGCCATTCTGCGTTCGAACACAGCCACAGTAGGATTTGTCATGCGCCCGTAAACATTGCCCGGATCAGAAAAATCGAATCTCGCAGCCGCCTGAGCACAGTCGTCAAAAACGTAGGATGTCGTCTGATATATTGGGACCGCTCGGGAACCCGTTGCTACGTCCGCAGATTCCTGTCCGGCGTGTACCTGTAGCGTCTCAAATTTGTATTTTGAAATGTCCATACTATTACCCCAAACCATTTGTGTTCTCTCAATTATTCAGAAACTCCGCGCATGTATTGGTAAATGCTGCGCGGTATATGTATCACCCGTCAATGCTGATGCGGCCCTCGACTAGGTCTTCAAGAGAAATACCATCAAAAAAATCGTTAACAACTTTATTGAACTTTTGCCACATGGGTAGCGTTTTGCACGTGGCTGCCCGTGTACAGCTGTTTTCTTCCTGTGCAATGCAAGCCACAGGCGCAAGCGTTTCGTCCAAAACGCGGAGAATACTACCGACGGTGTATTCCGATGGCTTTCTGGTCAACCTGTATCCGCCGCCCTTGCCACGCACTCCGCTGACAAGGCCATCCCTGCTCAGAACAACGATAATACTCTCCAGATATTTTTCCGAAACTTCCTGTCTGTCGGTTATGTCCTTGAGCGGAATATATCCGGCCTGCGGGTGCTCCGCAAGATCGACCATTACCCGCAGCGCATAGCGTCCTCTTGTGGAAACAAGCATTTTCATTTCCTCCTCTTGGGAAAAACATTTACCTATTGAAATTATAGGTTGTTAGTGACAGATTGTCAATGCCCACCGCAGTCCCTATCAATTGAATACCTCATTTTATATAAATCCCCGATTCCTATAAGTATTATATTATAGCCGCTATCCATTCTCCGTATTGTTTTTCCAAGAAGCAATCTCTTTCCAATATTTCTGCCACAGCCCTTGCTAGATTATTATGACCGGCCTCATCGAGATGCTCTTCATCAACGGCACTTGCTGAGGCAACAGACGAAGCATCGAGAAAATCGCAGTTGTTCTCTTTGGCAAGCCTTCCGTATTCTTCGGCTAAGGCTTTGGAAACCACAATTGATTCATTATCAAATTCGGTATCATAGTCCGATTTCCCGATATTTTCGCCAAGATGAATAGGCGAAACAATAAGAATTCCGGTTGCATTTCCTGAAACTGTTTTAATCCTTTCAATAATATTGGATAAACCCGAAGCAATATCCTCACTTGTCGCTCTGAAAGCGACTTTGCAGTCGTTTGTTCCAAGCATAATTACCACATAATCAATCGGCGAATGTGATTGCAGGCATGGGGTAATATAGTCCAGCCCCTTTTTATATGGGCGGGTTTCATCTTCAAATACAGTGGTTCTGCCGGGGCAGCCTTCCTCGATAATGTGATATTCCGAGCCTAGGAGTGTTTGAAGCTTACCCGGATACCGCACGGTAATATCATAACGGCCCAATCCGTCAGGCTTCAATCCATATGTATTTGAATCTCCAAAGCAAAGTATATTTTTCACTTTGTACCTCCGGAAAATTAATAAGTAATAATTATACTAAGCAGTCTTTAAGATAAGGCGGCTTAGCATAATCATTGATAAACTTGTTGATGCCGAATAACATCTTCAGCGTATAGGGATTTTCTTTCGTATACTTTCCAGCCGATTCAGCGCCTCGTAAAGCGTATCGTCTTTTTTTGCAAAATGAAGCCGAATCAAATGGTTGACGTCCTCTTTGAAGAAACTGGAGCCGGGGACAGCACCCACTCCTACGTCCCTTGCCAACAATTCACAGAATTCAAGGTCACTGTAGAACCCGAATTCCGAAATATCGAGCATGACATAGTAAGCACCTTCAGGCACAGTATGTGGAATCCCGATATCATCCAGCCCTTTCAAAAACAGAGAGCGCTTCTCTGAGTATTTTTGCTGCAAATCCAGATAATAGTCGTCGCCAAAGTGCAGTCCCGTAACGGCGGCTTCCTGAAGCGGAGCGGCGGCACCGACGGTCAGAAAATCATGTACCTTTTTTGCAACATCAACTATCGATGACGGGGCAATAATATACCCAAGCCGCCAACCGGTGATTGAGTAGGTTTTGGATAGCGAGCTACAAGAGATTGTGCGTTCAAACATACGGGGCAGCGTCGAAAAATAAACGTGCTTATGCGGTTCATACACGATGTGCTCATAGACTTCATCGGTGATAACATATGCGTCATACTTTTCCGCAAACTCTGCAATAATGCGGAGTTCGTCATAGGAGAAAACCTTTCCGCAGGGATTTGAAGGGTTGCAAAGAATCAGCGCTTTTGGACGCTGTTTGAAAGCCGTCTCCAGTTCATCCACATTGAAGCGAAATTCAGGAGGGTGCAGTGGGACATAGATAGGCTCAGCTCCGGACAATATCGTATCTGCGCCGTAATTTTCATAGAACGGTGAGAACACAATCACTTTATCACCCGGATTTGTCACGGTCAGCATCGCCGCCATCATTGCCTCGGTGCTTCCGCAGGTGACAACAATTTCGCTGTTTGGGTCGATTTGGCGGCCCATTAACCTTGACTGTTTTTGTGCCAGAGCTTCTCGAAAATTCTGTGCACCCCATGTTACAGAGTACTGATGAGGACCGTCGTGCGCAATTTCCGCCAGCCGATCCAGTATTTCTTTTGGCGGGTCAAAATCGGGAAAGCCCTGTGAGAGATTCACAGCGCCATACTGTTGGGAAACCCGTGTCATACGGCGTATGACGGAATCGGTAAACCCGTTTGTTCGAATTGATAATCGCTGCATAGTTATTTCTCCTGTTAATCACTCAGCCGTGTCGGACGAGTGAAGCTGCGCTATTCTATGTATGCTTTATGATGATTCAGAATTGATTTATCATCAAACGCGAGCTTAATGCGGTTCATCACATCAAGATTGACCTTACTGCTTGCTTTTAAAAAATACGGTTTCTTACTGAGCCCGATTCCGTGCTCGCCGGAGGTCAAGCCGCCAAGGAGTTGCGCGACGTTGTAGACAGCATTCATATTGCTTTTCAGTTCCAGCTCCCAAGCCTCTTGTGAACGGTCACCTCGAACCACACAGAGATGTACATTTCCGTCTCCGGCATGTCCGAAGCCCACCATCTGCATGCCGCACTGCTTTTCAAAGGCGTGCACAAAGGAAAGAAAGTCTGCGGTTTTATCAATCGGTACGACAATATCAACAGGCTCTTGCTCGGACACCGCCTCGACCGCTTTTACAAGACAGCCGCGAATCTTCCAAACATCAGCCGCGGTTTCCTCATCAAGCTCAAGGAAATCAAGTGCACCATATTTGTGAGCGGCTATTTTCAAGCGGTCCATTTTCTCCTTCAGCTCCGACACATCACCGTCAAAGGTAAGAAGCAGGTAAGCCCCCGCATTTGGGAAAGGAAAACGCAGACCGGAATAATCTTCTCCCAGTTTGACTACCGAACGCTCAATAAATTCAACCGCTGTTGGACTTATATTAGCGTGAAGAATTCGAAGCACGCTTTGAATTCCCATACTAAGATTAGGATACGGAAGAATAATCGAGCGCGAGGCTTCGGGCAGGGGCAGCAACTTAAGAATGCACTTGGTGATGACAGCCAGAGTACCCTCCGAGCCGATAATCAGATTTGTTAAGGATAATCCGGAGCTATCCTTTACATTTTTGCTGCCCACCGTCATAACTTCTCCGTTTGCCAAAACCAACTCAAGTCCCCGAACATAATCACGGGTTACACCATATTTAACGGCGCGCATTCCGCCGGCGTTGGTACTTATGGTTCCTCCGATGGTTGCGGTTTTTTCTCCGGGATCAGGAGGATAAAACAATCCTTTATCCTCTACATATTTTTGAAACTCTTCAAGGATGACTCCAGGCTCGACCGTTGCTGTGAAGGTTGCCGTGTCTAACTCCAGAATGCGGTTCATCCTGGATAAATCCAGGATGATACCGCCGCTGACCGGAACTGTCGAGCCAACAAGATTTGTACCCGCACCCCGTGGGGTAACAGGAATTTCGTTTTCATACGAATATTTCATAATTTCTGACACTTCTTGCGTGGATACCGGGAACACAACAGCATCGGCGAAACCCGAAAGTCGCCCAAGCACGTCGCTAAGGAACCGAGGCTCTATATGGTCTGTTACTACACGGCTTCCGTCGCCTATAATGCTGCGCAAATCATTTGCTAAGCGGTTCACGGGTCAGTCACCTCACTTATCCCACGCTGCGATGTAGGAGTCCTTGAAAGTGTCCGCATAGACTGCTTTGACTGCATCTGATTGATAGGCTTCTACGATTCTTTTGTATATTGCATTGTCAGCATCAGCTGTTCTTGCAGCAATCAGATTGACATAGCTGTCGCCTGAATAGAAGCTGACATTATCCTGAAAAATCGCGTCCGTGCCGGGATTCAGTCCATTGTCAAGAGCGTAGTTGCAGTTGATAACCGCAGCGGCTACGTCAGGAAGCAGAGAGTAAACATTGGCTGCGTCAACCTCAACGAGCTGGAGGTTCAGCGTGTTCTCTGTGATGTCGCTCACTTCGGGGCTGTCGCCTGCTGCTTCATCAACCTTAATAAGGCCTGCTGCCTGCAGAATCTTCAGCGCACGACCTTCATTGGTAGCGTCATTGGGAACGCCAATCTTGTCGCCCTCTTTGATTTCGCTGATGTCCTTGATCTTGTCTGAATAAATGTTCATCGCAGAAATAAAGGTGTCGCCGATGGAGGTGATTTCATAGCCGTTATCAGCTATTTCCTTGTTTAGATATGCGTGGTGCTGGAAAGCGTTTAAATCGGTTTCGCCGTCATTGAGTGCCTGATTGGGTGTCGTGTAATCCGTGAAGCTTACAAGCTCGATATCAATGCCTTCATTGGCAAGCTCTTCAATAACGGGAGTCCACATCTCATTTGCTTCACCGACAACACCGATTTTTACTGTAGTTCTGGTAGCAGGAGTGCTGCTTGCCTCACTGCTGGGAGCAGCTGATTCAGCGGTTTTACTTGTGCCGCAAGCGGCAAGGCTGGTTGAGAGCGCAAGAGCTAATCCAAGTGTAAGTATTTTTTTGATTTTCATTTTTCGTTTCCTCCAATTTTTCTTTTCAGTTTGTTTTAAATAGTTAGTGCGTATTGGTAGTTTTTTGCCATAATAATGCAGGAGGCATCAAACTGTCGCTGTTCTTCTTCTGACAGATGAAGTTCAATTACTTCCTCAACAGCTTCGCGCCCTAAGACTGCCGGGACGCTTGCGTAGACATCTTTTTGCCCGTACTCGCCGTTTAGAAGTACAGATACGGGCAGGATTCGTTTTTCATCGCCAAAGATAGCGCGGACGACCTCGGCAATAGACGCGCCGATTCCAAATTCCGTTGAGCCTTTTCCGCCGAGGATATGCCAGCCGCCGGCCCTACCCTCCGCGGCGATTTGAGAAAGATTGAGCATTCCGTAACGCTCCGGCTTTTCGGCTATAAGCTCACGAATTGGTTTTCCGGCAACTGTCACTGTCGACCACGGAACCATCTGACTCTCACCGTGCTCACCCAGAGCGTAGGCATAGATCGACTTCTGATCAATCTGAAGTGCCTCTGACAGAGCTCTTCTCAATCTTGCGGAATCAAGTGTAGTTCCTGTGGATAGGACTTTTCCGGGCGGATAGCCAAGTCGGTTTTGCACGTAGTGCGCAACAACATCTGCGGGATTTGAGATACTGAGAATTATTCCGTCAAACTCGGTTTTCCGAAGATTAACGACTATGTCCTTAACTATTTCAACGGTTTCCTTTAGCGTATCCATTCGCGTTTGCCCCTTGAGGATATCAGGCAAAGGGCCTGCTGCAATGATAAGCATGTCGGCGTCGGAGACATCATCATAACCGCCTGCGCGGACAATGGTACGGCGTTGCAGATAGACTGTGGCATCGAATATGTCAAGTGCTTGAGCTGCGGCCTTTTTTTCGTCAACGTCTATGAAGACAATCTCTTCCGTCAGTCCCTGGGATGCAAGTGCATATCCCGCGTGCGAGCCGACATGGCCCGCGCCGATGATAACGATTTTTCTTTTTCTTATATGCCCATCACATCCTTCTTTCGTAAAGGTCTCAAATCCGATTTTGTTCTACAGAGGCAGGCGCAGTCCGATTCCTTGCTGCAGCGCTTTATCAAACAGTGCGCGCACAACAAACATATCTTCAACTGCCATTCCCACGTTATTGCAGACGATTAGCTCGTCTTCGGATTCTCGGCCTTTTTTTGTATTGCCAACAACCTCGCCGGTTTCGCCGTAAACTTCAGGCAAACCATAGGGGTAATAGCCATAAGTTTGGAGCAGCTTATGCTGCGCTATGCTGTCAACCAGATATTTGTCGGCCCTTTTCAGCGTTTTATCCTCATAGAGAGAGTGACAGTCGCATAAAAGAATCGTTTGCCCTTTGCCAATCCATTCGTCCCGAATTTTCGGCTCCGGTATTTCTGTGATGATTGTTGCGGAGGCAATCACTTGGGCGCTTTTTGCGATTTCCTCGAAGGAGTGTGCCTTTATAAGCTTCGCAGGAATCTTGTCTTGCAAATCGGCAATCAAGCCGTCTGCCGCAGGTTCATAAATATCGTAGACATAGATTTCCTTCAAGTGGGGAAGCACGCGGCAGATATTTGAAACATGCTGCCTTCCTTCTACTCCGCATCCAATCATGCCAAATGTCTGTGCATTTGAAGGTGCCAGCTTTTTTGCTGCTGCATAGGTAACAGCGGCTGTGCGGATTTCTGTAACGTATATACAGTCGAGTATTGCCAGCGGCACACCTGAGAGGTGGTCATTGAAGATGATAAGCCCGTTAGCTTGACTGTAACCGTAACGCTTCCTGTTTTCGGGATAACAGGAGCCCCATTTGATTCCAGCCGCGTAGGCCTCCGGCACATAGGCCGGCATCGCATGGAAAAAGGTCTCCGGAAGCGGGTGGATTCCGATTTTCGCCGGCATATCGGTTTTTCCTGCACTGTACGCAACCAAAGCTTTTTCGGTTAAGGTAAGAACCTCTTCCGGAGAGAGCGGAAGCGCGCGTACAGCTTCTTGCGTCAGGTATAAGAGTTCCTTTCCGATATTCAAGTGCTCCGATATCCACTCGCGGTATTCTTCTTTTGTCATTTCAAAGCTCCTTCTAAGATTCGGTTCGGCTTTAATGGGTAGATTTTCTTACAATGAAGTTGCCAGCTGTCTGAATTAAGCTGACAAGTAAAACAATTATGATAACCGAGACATAGGTAACATCTTCCTGACTTCTCTGGTACCCGTAGCGTATGGCGAAATCTCCAAGCCCGCCGGCCCCGATTGCACCCGCCATTGCTGTAAGTCCGATGAGACTGATTGCCGTAATTGTTGTGGCTCGGGCAATCGGCGCGACGCTTTCTTTCAGGTAAACACGGAAGATAATCTCAATAGGACTTGAGCCCATAGACTGTGCGGCCTCAATAAGTCCGGGATTAACCTCGGCTAAGGCAGATTCGATTTGACGCGCAAAAAACGGAACGGTGCCGAAAACGAGAGGGACGATTGCTCCGCGCACACCGATGGCCGTGCCCATGATTGCTCTGGTTAATGTAAACAATGCCGCCAAAAGTATGATGAACGGAATAGCCCTAAAAAAGTTGATGACTTTGTCGAGCACCTGATAAATAACAGCGTTCTGAAGAATGCTATCCTTTTTTGTTGCCGTAATCACAATTCCAAGAATGGCACCAAGTATAAAAGAAATAGCGCCGGACCAAACCACCATGACGAGGGTCTCATATATGCTCTCATAGAAGACGGGCAGCTTTTCCATTACATTCGGCAATAAGCTATTTAGGAACTCTTGCATCCAAAATCACCTCCGCTCCCACGTTTTTTTGCTTTAGATAATCCAAAGCGTTGTCAATGTCTTCGACTCCCCCGCTTATTATCGCCACAAGGCCGCCCAGTGGGTCCGATCCAATCAGCTCAATATTGCCAAAAATGATATTGACATCAATGTTGAACTTTCTGGAAATGCTTGAGACCAGCGCCTCGGACGCGTTTCGCTCCAGATATTTCAGTTTTACAATGCACTCGCCTGGCTTAATTTCTGTAATTGCTGCGTGCTCATCAATCAGTGTATAAATCTTCGAAAGGTTCGAGGTCGTGTCGATAAAATCCTGTGTAATTTTTTGCTGCGGTGATGCGAAGATAGAAAAGACATCCCCTTGCTCGACCACAACCCCGTTTTCCATTACCGCAACCCTTCCGCAGATTTCTTTGACCACCTGCATTTCGTGGGTAATAACGACAATTGTGATTCCAAGCTTCTCGTTAAGTTTTTTGAGTAATCGGAGGAGAGAAAGCGTTGTCTGTGGGTCAAGTGCGCTGGTCGCCTCATCGCAAAGCAAAATTCTTGGGTCATTGGCCAATGCACGCGCTATGGCCACACGCTGCTTTTGACCGCCGCTAAGTTGTGAAGGATATGAATTTTCCTTATCCTTAAGGTCGACCAGCTCTAAAAGCTCATTAACCTTCTGCGCGATTTCTGTTATTTTCAGTCCGCTGTGTTTTAAGGGGAAAGCGATATTTGCAAACACCGTCCGTGAAGCGAATAAATTAAACTGCTGAAAAATCATCCCCATTTTCTTTCTTGTTTTGCGAAGCTCCTTTTCGGAAAGGGCCATTAGGTCAATGTCGTCTAGAAAGACACTGCCGGAAGTTGGACGTTCCAGTAAATTGATACAGCGTACCAATGTGGATTTACCTGCGCCTGAGAATCCGATGATGCCAAAGATTTCGCCCTGTTCTATTGTTAAGGTAACATCTCGAACCGCTTGCACAGTCTGCTCAGGAGCGCTAAATGTTTTTGTAACGTTTTTAAGCGCAATCATGTGTTTTCCTCCTCAATCCGCAATTTTGAAGCCTCAATGCGGATTCTTGCATGAAAAATGGTATAAAAAAGGAAGCCTGTAATTTTCGGCTTCCAAAGGCTATCTGCAATTTGATTTCATATGTTGGAAAGTTGAGTTTGTGCAAAACAAATCAAATTCGGCGCATGCGAGATCATATGATACAGATACCCTTGGGTCGCATCATACACATGCACATTATTTCCTTGTTGCAAACAGCGTATCGCATAATCAGCTCTCCTTGATGTATTCATATCATTCATATATGTATAGTATATTCGTAGATTAACATATTGTAAATGGCTTGTCAACCCTTTTTTATCGAACTATGAATAGCTCATAATTGTGGAACAATTTCACATTGAAATGCTGTACATAATCACAACATCAGGAACCGCTTACTAAAAACCGAAAAGAAATACTATTAAGATAAATGCTTTTAACAAACGGTTCAGGTTCCTCTTATAGATATAAATTTTTGCTGAAATACCTATCTCCCCTGTCAGGTAGAACGATTACTATATTACCCGATACTCCGCTCCTGATAAGCTTGAGAGCCGCCGCAAGTGCCGCACCGGAAGAAGAGCCTGCGAAGATTCCCTCTTTTGCGGCAAGCGCACGCGCCTGCTCAAAGGATTCCGTGTCGCTGATTTTGATTACCTTATCCACAAGTGACATATCCATCGTATCGGCAATAAAATCATTTCCGATACCCTCAATATCATAGTCCCCATGCTCACCGCCTCCCATAGTTGAGCCGATTGGATCGGCAAGGCAAGCATTTATATGCGAATTTTGCTCCTTCAGATAGCGCACCACGCCGGAGAAAGTACCGCCGCTGCCTGCCCCCGCCACCAGCCAGTCGATTTTCCCCTCAAGGTCACGATATATCTCCGGCCCTGTCGTTTCATAGTGTGCCAAGGGGTTAGTTTGATTTTTGAACTGCTCCAGAGAGATTGCGCCGGGGATTGAAGCGCGCAGTTCCTCTGCTTTCTGTGTTGCTCCCAGCATCCCGTCTTCACGGGGAGTATTTACGATCTCCGCGCCAAGAGCACGCATTAGAATCTGCTTTTCCTGAGAGAATTTCGTTGGAACAACAAACATTATATGATAACCTCGGTTCAGGGCGGCAAAAGCAATGCCAAGGCCGGTATTCCCTGCAGTAGCCTCCACTATGGTTGAACCGCTCGTAAGCAGGCACTTTTTTTCGGCATCTTCAATCATGTATTTTCCAATTCGGTCTTTTACACTGCCTGCCGGATTATATAGTTCCAGCTTAGCAAACAGTGCAGTATCCGCGGAGAGTTCAAAATTATTAAGCTTAACAAGAGGCGTATTCCCGATTAGGCTTTGCATCGAATCATAGTAAGACATTTTTACGCCTCCTTACTTGCCTCTAAGGCAGAATTCAAATCGTTGAGAATGTCAAGGCTGTGCTCAATGCCGACAGACAGACGGATTAGTCCATCGGTAATACCAACCTTTTGCCGAATCTCGTATGGGATAGAAGCGTGGGTCATACTGGCAGGGTGGCAGACCAGAGATTCAACACCGCCCAGACTTTCCGCGAGCGCTATCAGCTTTAGCGCGGAAAAGAATTTTTCTGTGCTGTACTCGGGATTGAGCTCAAACGAAATCATAGCTCCGCCATTTTTCGCCTGCGATTTGTTTAAAGCGTAATCAGGATTTTCCGGCAAGCCGGGATAATAGACTTTCTTAACCGCCTCGTGGTGCTGCAAGAAGTGCGCGGCTGCTTGCGCGTTTTCCACATGGCGGTCCATGCGGACGCTTAGTGTTTTGATGCCGCGGATGAGTAGGAAAGAATCAAAGGGCTGAAGGATTCCGCCGGTTGCGTTCTGAATGAATGCAAGTTTCTTCGCAATCTCCTCGTTTTTTACAATCGCCAGTCCGGCAATCAAATCGCTGTGTCCGCCAAGATATTTTGTTGCGCTGTGCACCACAATGTCGATTCCCAGCTCAATAGGGCGCTGCAAATACGGCGTCATAAAGGTGTTGTCAACGATGGATAATATCTTGTGCTTTTTTGCGAGATCCGCAATTCCGCGCAGATCGGTAATCGTCATAAGAGGATTTGCGGGGCTCTCGACCAAGATTGCCTTTACATCTTCGGTAATTTTTTGGTTGAGGGACGCAAGGTCTGTTGTATCCTCAATGGAATAGGAAATCCCAAAGTTTTTGAATACCTTGTCCAGCACGCGAAAGGTACCACCATAAACATTACTGGAAATGATAATCTTATCTCCGGAATGAAAAAGGCTCAATACGGCGGTGATAGCCGCCATTCCGGAGGCAAAGGCAAAGCCGGCCTTGCCGCCTTCCAGTTCTGCAATCAGCGCCTCCAGCGCCTCACGGGTTGGATTGCCTGTGCGTGAATATTCATATCCGCGATGGTGACCAAGAGAATCCTGCTCATAGGTCGAGGTTTGGTAAATTGGTACATTGACTGCCCCGGTGCGTTCGTCGCCATATATTCCTCCGTGGATTAACGCAGATTCAATTTGCCTATAATTGGCCATGCTATATTTCTCCTAAATTCTGTATTTATTTATTCCATAACAATATTGGCAGAGATACCCGCCGCCTCTTTTTCAAATTCGTCATAGTTCGTTACTGCGCCCTCATCCGCTAAATCCGATATAGCGCGGACGATGACAAATGGAATACCGTTTGCTGTGGCAGTTTGAGCGATGGCGGCTCCCTCCATTTCCACGGCTGTGGCCTGAAAATTCAGCCAAAGTGCTTCTTTCTCACGTGAATCAGACACAAAGGTGTCTCCGGTTGCAATCCGTCCATATTTAAGTTTTGTGGATGGAAGCCATTTCTGTGCCGCACGTTCTACGGCGGCCACCAGTGCGGAATCGGAGTGGAATACCGTCGGTTTGCCATGCTCGATGCCGATGCACATATAGCCTTTGGCATGACCGAAGGCCGTAACGTCGAAGTCGTATTGTACGGCGTCCGTACCGATTACGAAATCTCCGACGGCAAGAGCACCGTCGGAACCGACTCCACCTGCAACTCCCGTATTTATAAGGCACTCAGTTGAAAAACGGTCTATCATAATCTGCGCGCACATAGCTGCGTTCACTTTTCCCACACCGCTTTTGGCAACCACAACATGTGTTTTCCCGATGTTTCCCGTTGTCAATAATAACGCACCAACGCGCTTTTCCCGCGAATTTTGCAGCACGCTTCTAAGCAGCTCCACTTCGCTGTCCATAGCTCCGATAATCCCCACAGTGCGTGTTCCGTAAGGTTCATGCCTCATAATCCATGCGTCCTTCCGTCCAGTTTTGTAGCACGTACAGCATATCTTTTGCAGTTTCCTTAGCACCGATCAAGTCGTGTTCTCGGTAGTTTCCGCACTCATTGCGCTTGCTGCCCGGGATTTCACCCTCAAAGCCAGCGATAAAATCAAAAGATTCCTTCAGAAGCTGTAGCGCCGTTTTTGGGCTGACAGCATCCCGCAGAAGCAGATAGAAACCTGTTCGGCAGCCCATCGGCCCGATGTAGAGGACAAACTCCGAAAGGTAGCTGTTTCGTGCATATGTGGCAAACAGATGTTCAAAGGTGTGCAGTGTGCCATTAGACAGATAGTCGCCCTCATTCGGCTTTTTCATGCGGATGTCATAGGTCACAACATCACCGTCAACACGCGAGATGTACATACCTTTTTGTAAAATATCGTGGTTGATGGTGAAGCTTGCAATTGTCTTCATGCCGTCACCATGCTTTTTTGGAAATAGGCCTTAAGCTTCTGAGCAGAGTCAATTTCTTCCCAAAGAACGGGTAAGTCCTCACGACCGACATGACCATAAGCGGCCAGTTGTCTGTAGGATGTTTCTCTTAGATTTAGGTCGCGGATAATGGCGCCGGGTCGAAGGTCGAAGAGCTGCTCCACCGCCTCACTTAGGTCACTGTCGGATACAGTACCGGTGCCAAAGGTGCTAACGTTGATTGAAACAGGTGCCGCGACTCCGATAGCATAGGCGATTTGGATTTCGCACCTTTTTGCAAGCCCAGCGGCAACAATGTTCTTGGCAACATATCTTGCGGCATATGCGGCAGAGCGGTCAACTTTAGTGGGGTCTTTCCCTGAAAAAGCGCCGCCGCCATGTCGGGCGAAACCGCCGTAGGTATCTACGATGATTTTTCTTCCGGTCAAGCCGCTGTCTCCGACCGGGCCGCCAATGACAAATCGACCGGTGGGATTGACGTAAATTCCAGTTTCTTGACTTAATAAATCGGCGGGAATTATTGGCTTTATAACTTTTTCAATTATGTCTGCCCTTATGGTTTCAAGGGAAATGTCAGGATCATGCTGAGCGGAAACCACGATAACGTCAACAGCTACAGATACATCGTCTTCGTATCGTACTGTGACCTGAGTCTTCCCATCCGGTCTCAGATAAGGAAGCGTACCATTTTCCCGGACCTCTGTCAGCTGTTTAGCGAGGCGGTGAGCCAGCGAGATAGGCAGCGGCATAAGTTCCGGCGTTTCGCTGGTGGCGTAGCCAAAGACCATACCCTGATCTCCCGCACCGAGCTCCGCCTCATCTTCATTGGATACCCCTCTGCTCTCCAGTGCGCGGTTGACGCCCTGCGCAATATCGGGCGATTGACGGTCAATTCGCAACAAGATTTCGGCTGAATCTCCGTTAAACCCCAATTCATCCCTGTCGTAACCAATCGCTTTAATCGCGTCGCGTACCTCTGCTTCAATATCAACTACGGCTGTTGAGGATACTTCTCCGGCCAAAATTACCGTATTGTTTTTCACCAAAGTCTCAACCGCAACTCGAGCATTTGGATCTCTGGAAAGGTAAGCATCCAAAATTGTATCCGAGATAATATCGCAGACCTTGTCCGGGTGTCCCTTTGTGACGGACTCGGATGTGAAAATTGATGTGCTCATAATCGTTTACTCTCCTTTATAACTGGCTGAAATAAAATGTACGTTCTCAAATGCGCGAACATCATCGATGCGGTTTGCGAAATAAGTGTTTTGAATATTCTCCGGTGTCATATGACGTTCAACCGTAAAACGGTGATTTTCCAAGGCGTTATTCAACAAGGAATAGGAATAACCGTCCTTCATCTCCTCGCCAAGTAAGGCGGTTATCTCCGCCAGACGAAGAATGCGAACATGGCTTTCATCAGGTGTGACTTTGTCCGGATAGTCAAAGACCAGCACATTCCCGTTTGTAGACAATTCCGCAATATTTCTGACGGTTTCTTCAAACACAGGGAGTTCAAGATAGTAGGTAACGCCTAAGATACTGAAAAATGTAGGAAGCTCGGGTCGGAAACCAGCCTGAAATAGTGCTTCCTTCATATTTCCTGCTTCAAAATCGATAGGCACAAAATTGACGTTATGGGGAATGTTCCACCGCATTTCTCGAATTCGCGAAAGCTTGTAGTTCTGGGTGTCCGGGTGATCGAGCTCGAAAATTTGAATCTGTGGATTAGCGTTTCGAAACGCGAAGGTATCCATGCCTGCGCCGCAGATGACATACTGGCAGTCTTCATGTTCTCGTGAAAATTTCATCAGCCGTTGTTCCGCGAAAGAAATTCTCGAAAGAGGGATTGGGGCAATGTATTCATTCAATCTTCGCCAAACCTCCTCACGCTGAAGACCATCGATAAAATCGTACTCACTGTTAATAAAAAACTGCTCGAGCTGCTGTGAAATCGCGTCGTATTCTTCTTTACCCATCATGTCGTAAGCAAGATAATCATCAAAAATTTTCTGTTTGCTGTAATTGGAGTGATACGCCCGAGCGAAGGAGCAAATCTTCGCCGTAACGCTTTCCTTAGTATCAATCATAAAAATCACCTCGTTTAATATGGTTCGTTCGCCCAAAAACGCAGAAAAACAGCACCGTCAAAGCCTTGAGAAACATTTCCGTTAGGGCAGTTTCACATTTAGGCAGACGGTGCTGTTTTGATATGGTTTTATTCTAATGCGTCAACAGAATAATAGCCTACTACCGTCTGCGTTTTTACAACAACAGGCGATACAGCGAATGTTTGACATAGCAAGGTTTCCGAAAGAATATGAGTCTCTTTCGGTTATCTCTGATAATTTATATTTGTGTAACATTCGTGTTTTCATAATAACAGGCTCGTTCCTTTCAATATATTCTTTGTCGGGGAACATATACAATACATACATGAATAATATGAATTTATAATACTACTATCCATCCTCGTTGTCAAGAGGTTATATGAAAATATGACTATATTTATACTGCAATAATATGTGAGGTTCAATTAAATTGTTCCTTACGCGTTTTCTTTAATCAAGGCGCTCAATAACTACGCGCATTGTGCCGCCGCAGACCATACCCTCGTCAGCAGCCGTGTCACCAGTCATATCGATATCCTGCGTTTTAAAGCCACCATTTCGGATAACATCATACGCCGTTTGAATAACCGCGCTTTCGCTACAACCGCCGCCTATACTGCCGATGATTTTTCCGTAGGGCCAGACAATCATCTTAGCTCCGATGTTTCTTGGAACAGAACCTTTCGTTTCAACGATTGTTATTAGCGCTCTTGGTTCATGCTCTTCTTTAAACAGCTCATCAAGAACTTCTCTATCGAGCTCCGGCCAATTGGCGCTTGCAAGTCGGCGTTTATACTTGATTAGCTCTGAAAGAATGGAAACGGAAATCTCCTCCGGCGTTTGCGCGTTGATGTCTAATCCGATAGGAGCTCTTACAGCGTCAAGCTTTTCCTTTGAAAAACCCTCCCCGAGCATCTGTTCCATGGCAGCCCGCACTCTTCTCCGCGACCCAATCATTCCTGTGTAAGAAGTATCGAAGCGTAGCACCTGCCTAAGGCAATCCAAATCATGCTTGTGTCCGCGTGTAATTATAACAACAAAAGCAGACCTATTAATGTTCAGACGCGGAAAACAGCGGTCAAAGCCCTCGCAAATCACCGATTTAGCGTAAGGGAATCGCTCGGTGTTGGCAAACGTAGGACGGTCGTCAACAACCGTAACCGCAAATCCGCACTTTGTGCTAAACTCGACCAGAGGTTTGGCGATGTGCCCTCCACCCAAAATGATAAGACGCGATTCGGGGAAGAAGGGCTCCGCGAAATGAAGGTTGCCAGTTTTGTCGTCAAAGAGTTGCAGCTTGCCTTGCTCCAAGGCCGCTTTCGCGATTTTGTGGTTCTGGTCGTTTGAAGCGCTTTCAGAGAAAAGCTCACTTTCAGAGAAAAGAAGCTTGTTAAATACAGTCGAAGAATCAGGCAGACTCTTCAGCTCAGTGACAAGCACCGCCTTACGGCCTGCCACCAGTTCCTCTCTTAAGTTTTTGTACAAATTATTCCAAGAACTCATATCGGCGTTTTCGCTCCTAACAATATTGAAGTCTTTGGCGAGGTTGTCCGCTTTCTTCCAGTTTTTTTAGATAAGCCCCAGACGCTGTGCAAGCCTTGGAAGTCCGGCTTCAAAATCGACGCCGAACCTGATATCCGTGCCGGCCGCCTTGGTGCGCTCAATGCTATGGACGGTAAAATCCACAGCTGTTTAACAGCTTTCGGAAGCTCGCAGCCGTTCAACAAAGCTCCTACAAGGACGCTAGCAAACACGTCGCCAGTTCCGTGATAGTAGCCGTCAATACGATTGGATAACGCATATTCTACCCGTTTCGTTTCTGCATCATAGCTTACCTCGCCAAGTTACGTATCGTTAAAATATACCCCTGTTAGGGTTGCGCTTATCTCCTCATAGCCCTATTGCAATAAAATCGCGGCAACAACGGAGCTGTCGACCCTCCGCTCATAGCAACTATAATCTATTTTGTCAAAGCGTTTTCTCCGATATATTAGGGGACGGACGTAAATGATCCGCCCGCCCCCCATATATGTTCTGTAATTTTACACAGCTTTAAAATGCCTGTGCCAAATCCTCAATAATGTCGTCAATGTGCTCGGTGCCAATAGAAAGACGTATAGTATTGGGCTTGATTCCCGATTCGAGCAGTTCTTTCTCGCTTAACTGTGAGTGAGTCGTGCTTGCAGGGTGAATCGCAAGAGACTTAACATCAGCCACATTTGCAAGCAGTGAGAATAGCTCCAACTTGTCGATGAATGCTCTGGCGGCTTCCGCACCGCCCTTGATTTCGAAAGTGAAAATAGAGCCCCCGCCATTCGGGAAATATTCCTTGTACAGCTCGTTGTAAGGACTGCCCGGCAGGGACGGATGATTCACCTTTAGTACTTGGGGGTGGTTTTTCAGGAAATCAATAACCTTGAGCGTATTCGAAACATGGCGTTCCACGCGAAGCGAGAGTGTTTCAAGCCCCTGCAGGAACAGGAAGGAGTTGAAAGGACTCAAGGTCGCTCCAGTGTCGCGGAGTAGCGTAACTCTTGCTTTGGTTATATAGGCAGCAGCACCGGCAGCGTCTGTCAGACGAACCCCGTGATAGCTCGGATTAGGTTCGGAAAGTCCGGGGAATTTTCCGGATGCCGCCCAGTCAAATTTACCGCCGTCTATAATAACACCGCCTATAGATGTTCCGTGTCCGCCGATGAACTTCGTTGCGGAGTGGACAACGATATCCGCGCCGTATTCAATCGGACGTAGCAGATAAGGCGTAGCAAAGGTATTGTCTATAATCAGTGGAATCCCGTTTTTGTGTGCAAGGTCAGCAATTGCCTTTATGTCGATTATGCTGGAATTTGGATTGCCAAGCGACTCAATGAAGATTGCCTTCGTGTTCGGCTGGATTGCCGCCGCAAAGCTTCCCTCGATGTCCGGATCAACGAAAGTGACGTCAATTCCGAAATCCTTGAATGTATGCGCAAAAAGGTTATATGTGCCGCCATATAAGGTGTTGGCGGAAACAATGTGGTCGCCGGCTCTGGCAATGTTCTGAATAGCATAGGTAATGGCGGCAGCTCCGCTGGCTGTAGAAAGTGCTGCGATACCGCCCTCAAGTGCTGCGATTCGCTTTTCGAATACGTCCGAAGTCGGATTCATGATGCGGGAATAAATGTTGCCGCCTTCTGTAAGTCCGAAGCGTCCGGCTGCCTGAGCTGAGTTTTCGAACACATAGGAAGAAGTTTGATAAATGGGAACGGCTCTGGAATCAGTTGCCGAATCGGGAGTTTCCTGTCCGACATGAACCTGCAGTGTTTCAAATTTATAATTTTTACTCATAATTATCGTCTCCGTTTCTAAATTTGTTGTTTGTGTTGATTGTGCTTCAGATTTCGGTATACACATTCGCCCAAAACGGAAGTTACTCCGGAGAAGCTCGATAAATTTTAGATTCATACTGCCATCTCCCAATAATTATTATGCCTATCGGATTAGTATGTTTATAACATATTGCAAGCTGCTTTGTCAAGCAAATTTCTTTAAATATTTTCTGTTCAGCCATATTTGTTTGAAAAACCATATTCGGCCCCAAAAGCTTGCCGAATTCTATGAGAAGGCACCTATTCATTCGCTTACTTAATCCGTAACTCTAATTAAATCCTTGATTACCTCCGAAGCCAGAATGTACCCGGCCACCGGAGGAACAAAAGATACGCTCCCGGGCACCTGCCTCCTTGACGAGCATTTTCTTTTTGTTCCGGGCGGGCACACACAATTGTATTTACAGCTGAGCTCTTCGGTTTCGATTGGTGCGGTTATTTCTTCCTTCGAGTATACAACCTTCAGTGATTTTATACCTCTGCGCCGAAGCTCCTTTCGCATAACTCTCGCCAGAGGGCAGACAGATGTCTTGCTTATGTCCGTAACAATAAAGCCCGTGGGATCCAGCTTGTTGCTCGCTCCCATGCAGCTTATTATCGGCACATCGGCCTGCTTTGCTCTTTCAACCAAAAGAAGCTTTGAAGAAACTGTGTCGATAGCATCGATTATGTAATCATATTCTGAAAGAGGAAAGTTGTCGGCATTTTCTGCGGTGTAAAAGCACACATGTACTTCAACAACGCATCGGGGATTGATTTCGAGAATACGGTTTTTCATTGCGTCAACCTTATTTTGCCCGACTGTTTTATGCGTGGCCATTAGCTGCCTGTTTATGTTCGTGACGCAGATTCTGTCATCATCAATCAAATCGATCGCGCATATGCCGCTTCTCGCAAGGGCCTCTGCTGCAAAAGAACCAACTCCGCCAAGACCAAATACAGCTACTCTGGAGGATTTGAGCTTATCCATTGCCGTATTGCCCAATAAAAGCTCCGTTCTTGAAAATTCATTTAACATGTACGATTCCTTCCGGTGGGGACATCATCAAAAATGGTGGATTGCAGTTGAGTTAAATCATACTGGAATAATATGATTAGTTTTTGAATCTGTCAAGCCCAATTGTTCTATGGAGCAATAAAAAGGGCAGAAATCAGTTTATCAATTTCTGTCCTAGAAAAACTCAAAGCATGTTTCGCAACTTCTAAATCATGGAATATCAGTTATGACTATTCTTTCCATTGACGCCTCTTAATCTATATTTTCAAGCTGCTTCAAAATCGTTGCGGTTATTAGCTCCACATCAGCAAGCGCGCCTTTTCCGAGGTCGCCGCAGGCGAGGAGGCTCTCCTTCGGGTCGATGAACAAATAACCGTGTTTAGAGAGCTTCGCCATGTTTTCCTGAACGATAGCGTTCTCATACATTGCTGTATTCATCGCCGGGCAAACATATATGGGAACATATTTAATAGCCATAACGACCGTTGTTAGCATATCGTCGGCTATGCCAGAGGCAAGTTTCCCGATGATGTTCGCAGTAGCAGGTGCAATCAGGCACAAATCCGCTCGTTTAGCCAGCGAGATATGCTCTACATTTTTCTGAAAATCTTCCTCAAACATGCCAACATAGACTTTTCTTTTTGTGAGAGTCTGAAAAGTCAGCGGAGTAATAAACTTGGTGGCATTCTCAGTCATAATCACATCGACCTGACAACCGTTTTTGGTCAGCGTGTTTGCAATTTCTGCTGCCTTGTATGCCGCAATGCTGCCGGTAACGCCCAAGATAACATTTTTCATAGCTTTGCCCTCCGAAGAGCCTCGATTATTACGCTTGAAGCAATTGCATCAGCAATTTGGGTTCTACCCAATATTTTTTCGTATGTGCCGTCTGTTTGAAGTAAATATCCGCAATGATGTTCAGGTGACAATTCCGCCAGATCGTTGGCAAAAACGTAGTCACATCCGTTGCGGCGCATAAGATAAGTTGCCGCTTCAATCAAATCGTCGGTTGTCACATTGTTTAATAGTTTGAATCCTACTAGAACAGCTCGCGGCTGAAGGGGTTTGAACATGCTTATTATTTTGGGTGTCTTTTTAAGAACCACAATCAAATCGTCCATATCCGAGCTGATTTTTCCGCTTTCGGCATTTTTGTTTTCAGCACGCAGGCACCGTTCCAGAAGTGCCGGAAGCTCCGATTTGGATTCGGCGCAGCTCTTGTCAAGGTACGAAAGCTCATCGGACACCTGCGACACCAAAAGGTTTGTTGAAGTCACTGTATCAACCGCATAGTCACTGACAGCCATGCAATGGACAATGCCGTCCACGGTTTCGCTTGAAAGTATACGTGCTAGAGTTTCCTGCAAATGCTGAACGCCGGTAACGCGGCAGATTTTTACTTTGTCATAATTTTGTGGAATAATTGCAGTTGGGCTGCAAACATAGAATATTTCTTCAATTTCCTTAAAACACAAAAAGGACTCCGCAATTGCGCAGCCGAGTGCCCCTGTCGAGTTGTTGGTTATATAGCGCACTTCGTCAATTTTTTCTATAGTACCGCCGGAAGTAATTACTATTTTCATATCAAACCACACCATTTTTTATTGCAATACAAAGGATATTTCACAACGCCACAATATCATACCGCATCATACCGCAGATCTCTAATTCTTGCAATAAGTTTCTCCTACTGAACTGATGTGATATGCAAATAGGGAATCGCCCCCCGTTAAGGCAATTCCCTATTTGTGCTTGGTGGAGGGTCACAATTTGGTTAAGCTGGAAAATGACACATTACAAGAGAAAAGGAGACGAGAGTTACTACAAGGGAGATGCTATTCAGAGAAGAGCGGTGTCGAGAGATAACGTTCACCGGTATCTGCGAGCAAAGCCACAATTACTTTGCCGGCGTTTTCCGGACGTTTTGCAATTTCTGTTGCCGCCCACACGGCAGCGCCTGAGGAAATTCCAACGAGAAGTCCATCGGTTTTTGGTAGTTCACGTCCGACTTCAAACGCATCCTCATTTTTCACTCGGATGATTTCGTCGTAGATTTTTGTATTAAGAATTTCGGGAACAAAGCCTGGTCCGATACCTTGAATCTTATGAGGACCTGCTTTGCCTTCGGAGAGAACGGGAGAAGCATCAGGCTCAACCGCAATTATCTTGACATTCGGATTTTTGGATTTCAGATATTCACCGACCCCCGTAATTGTACCACCGCTGCCGATACCGGCAACAAAGAAGTCAATCTTCCCATCGGTATCTTCCCATATTTCGGGACCTGTAATCGCCCTGTGAACTTCGGGATTGGCGGGATTCGTGAACTGTCCCGGAATGAACGAATTAGGAATTTCATCTGCTAGCTCTTTTGCCTTTGCAATCGCACCTGACATGCCCTTTGCGCCCTCTGTCAAAACAAGCTCCGCTCCATACGCCTTCAAAAGATTTCTGCGCTCAATGCTCATCGTTTCCGGCATTGTAAGAATAATGCGATATCCGCGTGTAGCCGCAACGGAGGCCAAAGCAATTCCCGTGTTGCCACTGGTAGGCTCAATGATGACGGATTTGGAATTCAAGCGTCCCTTTGCTTCCGCGTCATCAAGCATCGCCTTGGCAATTCGATCCTTGACGCTTCCGGCGGGATTGAAATACTCCAGTTTTCCTACAACAGTAGCCTTCAGGTCATGCTTCTTTTCATAATTTGAAAGCTCCAAAAGCGGTGTTTTTCCTATAAGATCAGTAAGACTCTTGTATACCTTTAACATAATATTACCTCCAAAAAATGTTTAAGAACATATAATACCTATAAGATTAGTATGATAATTACATCATAGCGCTTGCTCTCAGTTTTGTCAATAGGGTTTTTAAAATAATATTTAAACTATATGAATTATATGCTATTGACAAATTTCCAATTAGTATTTATTATATAATACATACTAATAATGTATTAAAGAGAGGTTGCTATGAGGATTTCAACAAAGGGGCGTTATGCGCTTGCCGCTGCCATCAGTATGTCACAGCAACATAATAACGGAGAATATATCACAGTTTTAAGTATTTCCGAAAAACTGGGAATATCCAAAATATATCTGGAGCAGGTTTTTTCTCTGCTTAAACGCGGGGGGTTAGTAATCTCGGTCAAAGGCGCGCAGGGCGGCTATATGCTTTCGCGGAAGCCAGACCAGATAACTGTTTTTGAAATACTGTCAGCTGTCGAGGGCGCTCTTTTTGAAAGTGCGGAAGACACGGTCGCGTCACTCGCTCCATGTATTGAAAAAGCAATGCGGCTATCCGTATTTGAAGTGTTGGACAAATCTGTCAAAGATGCACTGACAGCTGTAACGCTGGATGATTTAACTTCCGAGGCAGAAAAAAACAGTGCAGACAGTGCGCAGATGTTCTATATATAATTCTCAGCACAATTGATAAATCAGATAAAGCGACACGGTTTGCCTCTCCGTCGAGGAGACATCAAATTGTATCGCTTTATTATTAGTGCTCATATGAAGTTGTGTTGCCGATATAATTTGGTTTTATACTAAAAATGCGGCAAACGCCCTGTGCGTCAATTCTGCTTTGCACTTATAATGTAGCGAGTCCCTGTACAGACTATCGTACAGGGACTCGCTACATTATAAGTGTTCCGGGTGTTTAGAAAGAGAAATGTTGAGCCCATGTGCAGACGGCCATGAGGGCTTTTAAATTTTTCAACAGTCTTCATAAAATCTACACTTCGTTTATGTATTATCAGGCTACAGACGAAAAACTGATTGGAGATAAACAAAATGAAATGCAGTGAGAATAAAAATAACAATGCGAAAAAGGGACATCTGCACCATATGTGGATGATGATTCTATGCTGCGGCGCACCGATTTTGCTTCTTGGTGTAATTTCGCTGTGGGGAACAAGCTATTCGGGAAGCAAAGCAGTTCTGGCTGGAGCATTACCTTTTATTTGCCCAATCATGATGATTGCTATGATAGCGATGATGTTTAGGAAGGATAATGGAGACGGATATTGCTGCAAACATAAGCCGATTGAAGGTAATGAAAATGAAAACAAGCCCAGTGACAGAATTTTATGAAATGAGTACACAAATTGCATCCTTTGAAAGGAACTAAGTGATGGCAAATATTATTAAAGAAACCTTTGTTGTACACGGTATGTCATGTACTGGCTGTGAAGCCGTGATTGAAGAGACTCTCATGGCACTTGATGGTATTACTAGCGTCAGAGCAAGCTTCGCGAAAAATCTTGTTACGGTCAATTACGACCCGGGGCACATAAAATTTGGAAAAATGCGTGCAACGTTGAAGAAGGCCAGTTACTCAATTGAAAAGGCTACGGACAAAATCTCGATTAAACCTGCCAGTGACGGTGATAAACCTATTTCAGCGGCTCAGTTTATAGGTGTCGCAGTTATACTGCTGGCGCTCTACGTAATCATTAAAAACACAGTGGGATTCAACTTTATACCTGAAGTCACATCTTCTATGGGTTATGGTGTCCTGTTTGTTGTCGGACTTCTTACCTCGCTGCATTGTGTGGCAATGTGCGGAGGCATAAATCTCTCTCAGTGTGTCGGTGGAAGTGAAGCTTCAGCAGGAGCGAAGGCGAAAGTAAAACCAAGCCTATTTTATAATTTGGGGCGTGTTGTTTCCTACACCATAATCGGCGGTATAGTCGGCGCACTTGGTTCAGTAATCAGCTTTTCAGGTTGGGCACGGGGTCTCATAGCAATTTTGTCCGGTGTATTCATGGTGATAATGGGCCTAAGCATGACAGGGCTATTTCCTTGGATAAACAAGATAACGCCAAGACTTCCGCGTTTCTTCCGCGAGAAGGCCGGCTCGGCAGGCAGAGGCAAGGGACCGTTTGTCGTTGGACTACTGAATGGGCTTATGCCCTGCGGTCCGCTTCAGGCCATGCAGATATACGCGCTTGGGACGGGCAGCTTTTTTGCCGGCGCGCTGTCAATGTTCTTTTTCAGTCTTGGTACACAACCATTAATGTTTGGATTGGGGGCGATTGTTACTATGTTAGGAAGCAAATTTACAAAAAAGATGATGAAGATAAGCGCGGTACTGGTCGCAGTGCTGGGAATAATCATGCTGGGCAGAGGACTTGCGCTATCAGGCGTTTCCGTACCTTCTCTACCCACAGCGACAGTTGCGGATACCGCTGAATCAACGGCAGGGACGGCCGTTGTTGAAAATGGAGTTCAGAATATTACCTCCACCTTGACTGGGCGAGGATATCCCGATATCACAGTGAAGAAGGGTGTGCCGGTGGTATGGAATCTTCAGGCCGATTCGAGCAAAATAAACAGCTGCAACAAAACATTAGTCATCTCGGAATTTAACCTTCAGGTGGATCTGCAAGCCGGAGATAATATAATTAAATTTACGCCAACCGAAAGCGGAAAGTTAACATATTCCTGTTGGATGGGTATGCAAACCGGAACGATTACGGTTGTTGATTAGAAAAGAGGAAATCATATGGAAGAGAAAAGCTATACAGTAACCGGAATGACCTGCGCCTCATGCGCCTCTCATGTTCAAAAGGCTACCGCTAAGCTCGACGGCGTGGAACTAAGCGAGGTCAACATTGCAACCGAAAAGCTGAATATTCGTTATGACGGGCAAAAGCTTGATTTTGAAAAGTTGAAAAAGGCTGTTGAAAACGCGGGTTATGGTTTGGCTGAAGAGCAAAAAACAAAAAAGGTTGAGCTATTGATTGAGGGTATGTCCTGCGCATCGTGCTCAGCAGCGGTTGAAAGAGCTACCCGAAAACTGGACAGTGTATCGTCGGCTCAGGTGAACCTTACCACAAACCGCGGCAGCTTCGAATATGACCCTTCAAAGGTAAAACTGTCTGAAATTAAAGCGGCAATCGAGAAAGCCGGATATACACCGAGGGATATTGAAGGGCAAAAAACGCGCGATCTTGAGCAGGAGCGCCGAGAGAGCGAAGTTCTCAACATGCGTATTCGACTCATTATATCAGCGATTTTCTCCGCTCCGATTTTATATATCGCAATGGCTCATATGTTCCCCAAGCTCGGAATACCGATACCTTACTTCATGGGCTCGCACGACTTCCCACTCATATTTGCGCTGGTTCAATTTGGACTAACCATCCCGGTCATTATAGCCGGCAGTCGGTTCTATACAAGAGGCTTCAAAACGCTCGTTAAAGGCGCACCAAATATGGATACGCTCATAGCAATCGGCACCGGAAGCGCGTTTTTATACAGTCTTTTCGCTTCGGTAAAAATATATCTCGGAGATTTTGCCTTTGCGCAATCACTTTACTTCGAATCGGCGGCGGTGGTCATCACTCTCGTCATGCTTGGCAAATATCTTGAAGCGGCAAGCAAGGGAAAAACGTCTGAGGCTATCAAAAAACTGATGCAACTGAAGCCGACGACGGCAACAATTGAAAAAGACGGAAAAGAGCTTGGGGTTCCGCTCGACGAAGTATCGATCGGAGATATTGTAATTGTCCGCCCAGGCTCGGCATTTCCTGTTGACGGCGTTGTAACGGAGGGTGTCTCAACGGCTGACGAATCCATGCTCACAGGTGAAAGCCTGCCTGTTGATAAGCAGCCTGAGAGTGAAGTCACCGGAGGCAGTATAAATGGGGCAGGACTTATAAAATTCAGGGCAACGCGAGTTGGAAATGACACGGCTCTTTCCAAGATTATAAAGCTCGTTGAGGATGCGCAGGGCAAAAAAGCGCCCATAGCAAAGCTTGCCGATGTTGTTTCGGGATATTTCGTCCCAATCGTTCTCGGTATTGCCATCGTTTCCGCAGTTGCTTGGGCTTTTGCGGGGCAAGACTTCAACTTCGTACTCACAATTTTTGTATCCATTCTAGTTATAGCCTGCCCCTGCGCACTTGGGCTCGCGACCCCAACGGCAATCATGGTCGGAACGGGCAAAGGTGCAGAGCTTGGAATCCTTATTAAAGGCGGAGAAGCTCTTGAAACAACCCATAAGATAAATACGGTTGTCTTGGACAAAACAGGAACCATAACCGAAGGCAAGCCAAAACTTACAGATATTAAAACATATTTAGAGATGTCTGAGAATGAGGCTCTTATCCTCTGCGCCTCGGCAGAACGGGGGTCCGAACACCCCATTGCACGGGCGATTGTCGACGATGCGGAATTAAAGGGACTGGAGCTCAGTAATCCGGAGAGCTTTCAGGCAGTTCCGGGTCGGGGTATCGACGCGATTGTTAACGGCAAAAAGATACTTGCTGGAAATATCAAACTCATGAATGAAAATGGAATTGACACAAGTAGTTCCATTAAGGATGCCGAAACCTTTGCATTGTCCGGCAGGACGCTAATGTATGTGGCAGTCGATGGACATCTGTCCGCCTTGATGGCCGCCGCAGACACTGTTAAAAAGTCCAGCCGCGAAGCGATTGAGAAGCTAAAAAAGCTTGGTATTACTGTCTATATGATAACCGGAGACAACGCAAGCACGGCTCTTGCAATTGCAAAAGAGGTCGGTATAGACAATGTGCTGTCAGACGTTCTTCCGCAGGACAAAGCCGGAGAAGTTAAGCGTTTGCAGGAGGCCGGGCAAATAGTGGCGATGGTCGGTGACGGAATTAACGACGCCCCAGCCCTGGTTCAGGCGGATATTGGACTCGCAATCGGTACGGGCACAGATGTTGCGGTAGAGTCCGCCGATGTAGTGCTTATGCGAGGAGATTTAAATGAGGTGCCTACTGCAATTGCTTTAAGCCGTGCCACAATTCGAAATATAAAGCAGAACTTATTTTGGGCCTTTATTTATAACCTAATTGGGATACCGTTTGCTGCTGGTGTGGTGTATCTCTTTGGCGGACCTTTGCTCAGCCCGATATTTGCCGGAGCCGCAATGGCTTTTTCATCGGTATCTGTCGTTTCGAACGCACTTCGTCTCAGAAGCTTTAAAATAAAATAATAAAAAACATAATGGAGGAAAATATCTTGAAAAAAATAATACCGATTACTGCGCTATTCGCTCTCGCCGTCTCTATTCTCGCCGGTTGCGCGGCCACCGATGTGGTTCTAAAATATAGCCCTGATTCATTTAAAAATATCGTAGATAAGTATCCCAACCTTGTAAAAGACAACACGCTTACCGACCATTACTATTATCTTACGGTAGATGGCGAAACAACACTTAAAATCAGTCATGACTATGAATTAACAGGGTCTGATGATATAATAATAGAAACTCCGTTGAAACCATTTGTAGACGCCGGACTTGATGTGTCAAAGCTAGGTGATGGTTACAAGGTCGCGGATGATATGTTCTACCTAACAGCCGATTACGGAAATGGTACAGGCATGAAGGATACAATTACTGATTCGCTATTTGAAAGTGTAACCAGTGACCGCAGCAAGTTGACTTACCATCAGAAGCTTGACCATTACGGAATAAAGCTTACGGCAGGCAAATTTGAATGGGCCAAGGACTATACAACTAATGACAAGGACATCGTATTTGTAATAAAGGCTCAGCCCCTTAAAGATTTGGGCGTTGACGTCAATAATATAAGTGGTTGGACCTTCACAACAGTGCAGGATACGGACGGAAGCAATGTTGACGTACTTCTGAAGGCCTATAATCTGGACAGCAAATAAGAAAGGTGATAAATTATGAATAAGCTTATACTAAATGTTGAAGGAATGTCTTGTAGTCACTGCGAAAACAGGGTCAAGAACGCGGTAGGTGCGCTGAGTGGCGTGAGCAATGTCGTTGTAAGTCTTTCAGAAAAAACAGTCTCTGTTGAAATAGATCCATCAGCGGTTACAGAGAAACAAGTCAAAGCTGCAATTGAAGAACAGGGTTATGAAGTGAAGTAAGCTAATGAAAAACATAGGAGATGGTGTCAGATGACTCAAAAACACACAATTCTTGTTGTAGACGATGAAGTGAAGATAACCGAGGTAGTTAAATCCTATCTTGAGAACTCGGGCTATCATACTGCATGCGCCCATGATGGGAAACAGGCAATGAGCCTGTTTGAAAAACTCTCTCCTGAACTAGTAATACTTGACTTAATGCTCCCGGATATGACGGGTGAAGATATATGCAGGGCTATAAGAAAAAAATCGAGGGTCCCGATAATCATGCTTACGGCAAAGGTCGAGGACAAGGATATAATAAACGGTCTGGGACTTGGTGCAGACGATTATCTGACAAAACCTTTCAGTCCAAAGCAGCTTGTCGCAAGGGTTGAGGCTGTTCTGAGGAGAGTCTCCTCCGAGTCAATTCCTCTCGCAAGTGAGTTTTCCTTCAATGACGGGGAACTTATCATCGACGGAATGCGCCATGAGGTAAGAAAAAGCGGTGAACAGCTTGCCTTGACCCCAAATGAATACAAAATACTTATGACCATGGCGAAATACCCGTCAAAAGCGTTCACAAGAGAAGAACTGATTGAGATTGCGCTTGGGGATGATTTTGACGGCTTTGACAGAGTAATTGACACGCATATAAAAAACATTAGACAGAAGCTGGGCGACGACGGCAGGACACCTCGTTATGTGCTGACTGTTCATGGAACAGGTTACAAGTTCGGAGGCATTTGAGATGAAGCACACATTAAGATTCAAACTGACAGCGGCGTTTCTTCTTATAACACTGGTTTCTTTCTTGCTGATTGGCGTGTTTGCGAACGTGATTCTGGAAAGACAGTTCAAAAAATACGTCATAGATAATCTTGACCAAAAAAGAAACGAGATTGTTGCAACACTTGAAAGCCGATATGGCGATTGGGGAAGCAAGTGGGATTTATCTGGGCTTGAAAATTTGGGCGTAAGTGCCTTAAGTGATGGCCTAATGCTCCGTGTCAGCGATAAGGATGGGATGCTCCTGTGGGATGCCATGGCTCATAACAGCGGATTGTGTGCGCAGATGCTACAGAACATGGCTGAAAACATGGAGAGTCGTAATCCAAGCTTCAACGGCGGGTATACAGAAAAAGAGTATGCGATAACTGTAAGTAACACTGTTGTTGGTAATGTTACAATTGGATACTACGGCCCGTATTTCTACACGGATAATGATATAAGTTTTCTAAATACACTAAATAAGCTGTTGTTGCTGGCGACGGCAATAGCAGGAATAATATCCATTATACTCGGGTCATATATGGCAAAGCGGTTGACTGGTCCTATCTCGAGAGTCATCAAAACCGCTGAACAGATATCTGAAGGCAATTTCAACTGTAGGGTAAACGAGGCATCTAATACCTACGAAATAATTGAACTTACCGGCGCGATAAACACACTTGCAGAAGACTTGGGAAAGCAGGAAACGCTTAGGAAGAGGCTTACTGCAGATGTGGCGCACGAGCTGAGGACTCCGATTGCAAATCTGCAAAGTCATCTTGAAGCGATGATTGACGGAATTTGGGAGCCCGATAAAGATAGACTTAAAAGCTGCCATGAGGAGACCATAAGGCTATCGAAAATTGTGAGCGATTTGGGGACACTCGCTCGTTACGATGGTGAAAATATGGCTCTGAATATAGAACGTTTTGATGTTTATGACGTGATAATAAACACTACGGCATGCTTTGAAAAAGAATTCATAGACAAGAATATAACATTGGTCACCGATATGCAGGAACAGATACTTGAGGCCGACAAAGACAAAATTACGCAGGTACTGGTCAATATCATCTCTAACGCGCTGAAATACACCACTGAAGGCGGAACCGTAAGCATTTTGACAACCGGAAATGATGATGACGTTCAGATAATGATAAAGGATACGGGTATAGGTATATCTAAGGAAGACCTTCCCTATGTTTTTGAACGTTTTTACCGCGCAGACAAGTCGCGGAGTAGAGTTACAGGAGGCTCGGGCATAGGGCTGGCTATCGTCAAATCTCTTGTAGAAGCTCACAGAGGGACGATTTCGGTAAATAGTGAACCGGGATTGGGCAGCGAGTTTATTATAACATTGCCAAGATGACGGCTTCCGAAAGTGTTTTATTAATTTAAAACAAACAAGAGACAGCAAATATGGGGATGCACACCCGATACCTTGGGAGAGCGTCTGACTGGCAGGCAGAAGGTCAACGGTTCGATCCCATCCGTCTCCACCACAATCAAAAAACAGCCTTAAACGTAAGTTTGTGGCTGTTTTTTCGTATGTTTCAGAACTTTTCCTTGGGGGTAGATAACCTGGGTGCGTTAGATTTCTTTAGAAAAGGATTCCCCAACAAGAAAAACTCCCGTATGGACAGCACTCCATTTTGCATAGTACTTCTGATGGAATCGATTCTATCAGTTTTAACACGACGAATACTCTGGGCACAGTATTTATTCATCCGCAAAGCGTTCACACAGCATACAAATATACCATTCTCAACGAGCAGCGTAACCACAGGCCAGTGGTAGTGTCCGGTATCCTCCAGAACGACTCGTACTTCTTCACCACAGGCTTTAATGAGCTTAACAAGGGATAGGATTCCTTCCATCCTATGGAGCATTTCAAAGGGCGTTTCAAGCACCTCGCCTCCAGGTTTCAAAATGCAGACCGTGCTTTTACCCTTGGATACGTCAATTCCGACGCTAATCATAACATTCCTTCTTTCTATTTGAGATATGTAATGTTTCCACCAAAGCTTATTACGATTCATTTTGGTTAGTGACACGAACGCTACCGATGAAAAAACTCAGCGGCAGGGACAACCTGCTTAATCGAATCCTTATAACAAGAAGGCGGCTGACACTTTCATTAGCGAACGCGCAGTTCAAAGCGAGGTACGTCAAGCCATTACCTCCTTATTATATAAAAATAAGCATAGCTTGGAAAGCAACCGTGGTCAGCGGTTCAAGCTACGCTAATATTGTACCAAAGTGAGTTGGTCTGTACCAAAACCCTCTACAACGAACTATGGGTTGGGAGCTTAACTCTGACACTCTTTGAGATGTCCGAAGTCCTGAAACGAAAGAGCCACAAGGGTAAGAACCGCCAAAACAAGCGTATTTTTGGCAACAGCATTGAGTTGCGACCAGAGATTGCGTCCAAGCGAGAGGAAGAAGGACCCTGGGGGGCGACACAGTAGTTGGATTGCGTTCCGGTAAGGAATCCGTTGTTCTCACGTTCATCGAGAAGAATACCCAGAACTATCTGGCTATTCGCATTCCGGG